>Ga0334883_1005249_pt1 | contig 11584 bp, 10 predicted proteins | sample GraSluR1_MG_6_FD_207230 | JGI IMG/M metagenome (GOLD analysis project Ga0334883, IMG submission 207230) | Sludge microbial communities from methane-producing bioreactor in Wageningen University, Netherlands - Granular Sludge_09_05-R1 | ecosystem: Engineered > Bioreactor > Anaerobic >... | reverse complement strand
ATGATACTCAGTACGATAGGCACTGTGTCCTGAAAGTCTTGTTTGCATGTTATCATTTTATCATATCGCCGCCTTTTCATTCATCCATGGGCAAGCCCATGGTTTTCTGCCCTAACGGGTTAATAAAAATAAATCTGCCTCTGAAAATTTCTTCGAAATACAATTTATATTATAAAAAGTTGTAAAAATACTTTGCTTATTATAAAATAATTTTGCTGGGAACTATTTTTAATCATTGTTTTTACTAACCTTTACTTTGTACATTTACAGGTTGGACATAGTACTATTATCCAATTTAAATTAATACAAATAATTATATAAATCAACATCAAAACTTAAGGAGCTTTAAGCAATTGAAAATTGCCCGGGTAGAAGAAATGAAAAATATGGACATAGATGCTATCAGACAGTATGGCATTAACGACAATCTCTTAATGGAAAACGCTGGACTGGCCGTCTATCAAGCCATTGCTAAACATTTTATGATTAAAGACAGCTTATTTCTTATTTTTTGTGGAACTGGCAATAATGGTGGAGATGGATTAGTGCTGGCAAGAAAATTACTATCCAATGGCGCAAATGTAAAAGTTTGCCTACTGGGTGAACCAGAAAAATATCAGAATGCTGCCCGTGATAACTGGCATATTATCCAAAAACTCAAGCTCCCGGTGTTCATAAAGCCTAAAATTGAGGAAATTAATTCAATTATACAGCCAAATCAGATAATCATCGATGCGATTTTCGGTACCGGCCTTACCCGGGATATTGATGGGTATTACTCTAAAGTAATTCAACTTATCAACCAAAAAAGTAATCAGGTAATCAGCATTGATATTCCTTCGGGAATTGATGGTAATACCGGTACAGTTCAAGGTATCGCTATCCAGGCAAATTACACAATAACCTTCGGTCTTCCTAAAATTGGGAATATGCTATATCCAGGCTATGAGTATTCAGGGCAACTTTATGTTTCTCATATATCCTTTCCACCGGATTTATACTGTAAAAAAGAATTAAAAATTCAAATAAATACACCTAAAATTTTTCCTCCCCGATGTACTGATGGACATAAGGGCACTTTCGGTAATGCTTTGTTCATTTCAGGAGCCCGTAATTATTATGGCGCACCCTATTTTTCTTCTTTATCCTTTTTGAAAAGCGGAGGGGGTTATTCCAGATTAGCAGCTCCGGCCTCTATTATTCCTTGTATTAGCACCAGTGCACCCGAAGTTGTTTTTCTCCCTTTGGAAGAAACTGCTATGGGAGGTATTTCACTTAATAATTTTGATAAACTTCTGGAATGGTCAAATAAAATGGATATTGTAGTTATCGGACCTGGTATTTCCCTGGAAAAAGAGACACAAGAACTGGTCAGAAACTTGATTGCAAAAATAAAAAAACCAATTGTAATCGATGGAGATGGATTAACTGCCTTAACTCTGAATACCTCTATTTTAAAAAATCGAAAACATGCAACTATATTGACACCTCACATTGCAGAAATGTCCCGTTTAATAGCACAACAGATTGAAAAAATAAAGAAAAATCCAATAAACATAATACAAGAATTCGCCGAACATTTTGATGTTACAGTAACCCTAAAAGGTGCTCATACCATTATCGGTTTACCTGATGGGAATATATTTATTAATATGACTGGTAATAGCGGTATGGCAACCGCTGGCTCTGGAGATGTGTTAACCGGGGTCATTGCTGCAATGTTTTGTTTGGGATTACCTGCTGAATCTGCTGCCCGACAGGGAGTACTAATTCATGGATTTGCAGGGGACCTGGCAGCCAGGGGAAAAGGAGAAGATGGAATTACCGCTAACGATATACTGGAAACACTACCTGAGGCAATGAAGATAATCCGTAACAGGCAAGATTCCCAAGAAAAATTAAATTTCCTGGGACTTGATATTATTAATTGAACAAAGGCTATCGAGACAAACTTTATAATTATTAAATAACTAAAATTTATTAATATATTTTTTAAACAAATCTAAATATTATTAAAAATTATTATTTTCCACTAAATATTTTTTAAATTCCGCTAAAAAATTTTCCAGGTTCATATTTTCCCTGTTAGGGTTATATTCTATTGCCTGTCTATCCCGGATTGCCTCTACATTCCAGTTTTCACTAACATAGATTAATTCTTCAGGGTACTCCAGCTGGTAACTATAATCTATTTTTGATATCCGAAAGGGAAATCCCTTCAGTTTAAACACCTCAGAAATATGAAAACCCGGTACTATCTTTACCATAGCAGGTAATACATATAAATTTCCATATCGATTATCCCAGGATTGTACTTTCCAGCTCTCATTAAAAAAAATTGGAGACTGACGATAATAATAAATATATTTTTCTTCATCTATGCTATCAGGTATCCCCATTACCTCCCTAACTTCTTTTGCAGTAAAACCAATTTTTATTGGTCCGGTCATTGGCTTTTTTACTAATTTATTTATTTCCTGATTACTGAAAACATTATCTATTGAAGACCAGCCATCATTACCAGCTTCTTTATCTGAATCCTGATTTTTGCTGAGGGCAGGCATGGAAGAAAAAAATAATAGTAACAAGAAAAATATGATTGCCATTTTTATTAATTTTCGCATTTTTAAAACCTCCAAATATTCTCTAAATAAAATTATATCAGATTTATATCGATTATACCCAATCCCGATATGAGAGTAATAAAAATCTTTCTCTCTGAAAAATCAAAGGCAGAATTATAATAAAAATTTCCGATTCGTTTAAAGCCATCACAGCTAATCCGATTTAACACACCATTAATCAAGAGACGTATCCCGGTATCATTGGGAAGGTTAATAGAAGTACGTCCTATCCCACCTGCTAAATAGACATGAATATCTCTTTCATAATCTCCTGTTAGATCAATAAAGGATTCACCGGCCCCTATAGCAATCTTAAGTTCAGTTAAATTAATAGTACTCAAATCTAATTGATTATCCCCGCTTCCCATGGCAATATCTAATTCTATCGGGACTGCCTGATTAAATATCAATGACCATTTATTCTCGATTTTATCAAAAAATGCCTTCTGGTTTTCTTTTTGAATTATTTTTAGCTTACCTTCCCCATTTTGCACGAAATAGGTTATTTCCGGGAAAAAATACTTGAGGTTATACTGAAAATCAGAAGTGAGCAATGGTTGCTGATTGTTTCCGGAAATACTCAAATCCCCATTATATATTGCAATTGTTGTGGAAACTCTTTGAGCATCATCCAGTTTAATAGTATAGGTTTCTTCGGTATAATCGTTGGTACTCAAACATCCGGATAGAAGACAAAAAACAAAACATAAAAATACACTAGTAAAAAGAAATTTATAAAATCTTTTATTTATTAACATTTTCTGTCTATTCCTGGGTTTTTAGATTTTCCAGCTGTATCAATAATTCAGAAAATAATTCCATCGCTTCTTTTAATGGAGAAACATTGGTCATATCAATTCCAGCCTGCTTTAGAATATCTATCGGGTAATCAGAGCTACCCCTACTCAAGAATTGAATATATTCCTTTATAGCCTTATTGTCACCACTTAAAATCTTACGGGAAAAAGCAATGGCTGCAGCAAACCCTGTAGCATATTGGAAAACATAATAATTGTAATAGAAATGAGGTATCCTTGCCCATTCCATGCTTATTTCTTTATCAATTATAACATTTTCCCCATAATAAAAACGTATCAATTCTGTATATTTCCGGGAACACCATTCTGCAGTAAGGGAACCGCCTTGCTCATCATGTTTATGAATAAGCTTTTCAAATTCTGCAAACATTGCCTGCCTGAAAAATGTAGTTCTGAATTGTTCTAAAAAATGATTTAAGATAACCAGCTTATCTTTTTTATTTTTAGCCCAATCAAGCAAGTGATAAGTCAATAAAGCCTCATTGGTTGTTGAGGCAATTTCCGCTAGAAATATAGAATAATTGCTATAAATAAAAGGCTGTGTTTTATTTGTATAAAAACTATGGATGGAATGTCCCAGTTCATGTGCTAGTGTATAAATATCTTCCAATGTTCCCTGGTAATTCAGCAAAATAAATGGCTTACTACGGTAGCTTCCAGTTGAATAAGCCCCACTGGTTTTACCCTTGTTTTCATATACATCTATCCATCTTTCCTCAAACCCCTTTTTAAGAACCTCTTGGTATGGTTTTCCCAACGGCGCAAGACTTTTTAGTACTATCTCACTTGCCTGGTCATAATTTATTTGAAATTCTTTATCTACTACTGGAACATATATATCATACATATAGAAATCTTTAAGTTCTAAAAAATCTTTTTTTAGCAGGGTATATTTTTGCAATAAGCCTATATTTTTATGTACAGTATCCAGTAAATTTTCGTAAACAGTTATTGGAATATTATCTTCAAATAATGCTGCTTCAAGACTATTATTATATTTTTTAATACTGCTGAAAAAGTTATCCTTTTTTAAATTTCCAGCAAGCAAAGAAGCAAAAGTATTGCAATATGTTTTGTAGGGTTGGTAGTATTTTTTAAAAACTTTCTTCCGAAATTTCCTGTTTTTATTGCGTAATAAAGTAATAAAATTACCATGACTGATAGGTACAGTAGTCCCATTTTCGTCTTTTATTCCCGGAAATTTAATATCAGCATTACTTAACATACTGAAAACATTTTCGGGAACCATTGCCATTTCACCGGCCCGGGCAATAATTCTCTCTTCTTCTGGAGAAAGAATATGTTTCTTTTTTCGGAAAATAGTATCTAAATAATGTTTGTATAATTTTAAAGACTCTGTCTCTGACATCCATCTTTGCAAAACATTATAATCCACTGAAAGGATAGCCGGTTGAATAAAAGACATGCTATCTTCTATTTTTACCAGTAAGCTGGAGGCCTTATAGTAGATTGACTGATAAAGATTATCACGATTATTTTCATCTTTGCGCATATGGGCATAAGTAAATATTTTTTGTATTAATTCAGAAAGCTCGTCTTTTAATTGAAGGCATTGTAAAAACGTTTGAGAATCTTTGGTAAATTTTTCTTTTAATTGCAGAAATCTATTTCTTAATTGCTCAGCTTTCTGGCAATCTTTTTCCCATTCTTCTGTGCTTATATACAGTGAATCGATATCCCAGCAATATTTTCTTGGGATTTCATTTCTTTTTAATATTCTTTTTTTTTCTTTTTTCTTTATTTTTTCTTTCATTCGTTCCAAAATAGCCCTATTATATTTACTGTTGTTCAAGTAATTTAATAAATTTTATTTTTAAATCCGGCACAATTGCCAGTACACTCTGCCCCCATAGCTCAAAATCATCCCCATTAATTTTAGTTAAACTTGCACCTGCTTCTTGGGCTATCAACACACCTGCTGCCATATCCCAGGGAGAAAGATTATAATGCCAGTAGCCATCAACAATCCCTGCTCCTACATAACAAATGGCCAAACTCGCACAGCCCATAAATCTAAAAAGGAAGGAATTATTTATTAATAATCGTTGCATCACCTGGATATTCTTTTTATATAAAACTGGTTTATGCCCCCAGTCAGAAGCAAGTACTCTATGGTTATTACTATCCTTATTTGACAATTTAAGACGTTTTCCATTCAAATATGCGCCATGATTCATGCGAGCATAAAAAATATCATTTCTTAAGGGGTCATAAACAATACCGCATAATGGGATATTATTTTCCCAATAACCGATTGAAACAGAAAAAAATGGTATTTTTTTAACAAAATTTAAGGTGCCGTCAATTGGGTCAATTATAAACGCATGGTCTTTTTTTCTTACACTCTTATCTTCTTCCCCTATAATGGGAATATCGGGAAATCTATATCTCAATTCCTCCTGGATTATTTTTTGCGATTCCTTATCAATATTGGTTACCAAGTCATGGCTATCTTTCTTCTCGGAAACATCAAATTCTCCGCATTCAAAATGATGACGAACAAAATTTCCGGCTCTCAACGCAACACTGATAATACTTTCCAGCACTTCTTGTGTCATATTACTAACTCCAATATAATAATGTTGTCTCTTAAACTTCTATCTCGTTTTCCTGGATTAGTTTTTTAACCTGCTTAATATCATCCTGCAATCGTTCTAATTGTTTTCTTATTTTACTGACCAGCATTTCTTTATCGAGTTCCAGGCCAGAATATTCCATATCATTCAATAACAATGAGAATTTTAATTTTATCTTGCTGATACCTCTTACAATTTCATCTAATTTTGTCTTTTTGTTACCATCTTTTATTAAGCCCTGCTCAATTATTTGATTATCCTGTAATAAAAAAGTTTCGCCAATAGCTGGTACATGTGTATCCAGGGATAATTCTTCTTTTACATATTTTGCCAGATATTCTGACTCATGTTTTTCTCCATGAACAACAAATACTTTTTTTGGCTTTTCTTTCAAGCCCTTTAGCCACCATAGTAATTCATCCTGATCGGCATGGGAAGAAAAGCCGTCTAAATGATAAATTTCAGCCTTAATATCAATCATTTCTTCCATGATATCCAGGCTTTTTTCACCACTTACTATTTTTCTTCCTAATGTACCTTCAGCTTGATAGCCAACAAAAATAATAGATGATTTTTCATTCCAGAGATTATCTCTCAAATGATATTGAATGCGACCGCCATCACACATTCCGCTAGCTGATATAATAATCTTATTCCTTTTGGAACTACTAATTCTCCTGGAAGCCTTGCTGGTACGAGTCAATCTTAATGGCTGAAAATCAAGTAATTGATTACTTTTTTCCATTATTTTTAAATCTTTATAGGCGAAATCCTGTGTATTATTGCGATATATCTTTGTTGCAGCAATTGCCAGGGGGCTATCCAGGTAAAACCTTAATTTTTTTAATCTTTTATTTTTCCCCTTTAATGGCTTCACCTGCAAATTATAATACTGACTCAATTCATAGATAATATCCTGCGACCTTTGCAATGCAAAAGCGGGAATAATCACATCACCGCCCCTTTTTAAGGTTTTATCAATAATTGAAAAAAATTTTTTGACCTCTTTGCGATAAGGATGGTGTTTTCTTGCTCCATAGGTTGATTCTATTACTACATAATCGGCATCTTTAATTCTTTGGGGATTACGCAGGAATGGTTTGTTTTTTCTACCTATGTCACCTGAAAATAACCATTTACTCTCTTTTCCTCCTTCTTGAATCCATAATTCAATAGATGCTGAACCTAAAACATGTCCTGCATCCTGGAAACGAAAACTTATATTTTCATCAATATATACTCTATACTGATAAGGTGCTGCCCTGAATAATAAAAGACTATCCAGTGCATCCTCTATACTATATAAAGGGTCTATAAAAGTCTCACCTGACCTGAGTCTCCTTTGATTTTCTTCTTCGGCATCTTCTTCTTGAATTTGACCGCTATCAGGAAGCATAATAGAACATAATTCCATAGTTGGCTTGGTACAGTAGACAGGACCATCAAATCCTTCTTTATACAGTTGAGGAATTCTTCCAGAATGGTCAATGTGAGCATGTGATAAAATCACAAAATCAATTTCTTCCGGACGAAAAGAAAAAGGAGTATAGTTTAAACGGGAAATTAATTCATTGCCCCGAAATAATCCGCAATCAATTAAGAATTTTTTATATTTTGTCTGGATTAAGTAACAGGAACCAGATACCAAACGATTTGCACCCAGAAAGCTAATCTTCATATTGTAATTTTCTCCTTTCATAAAACTATAGCTATTTATTTAATTATTTATTACGATATATTTATTTTGACCATACATTATAACCTATTTTTCAAGCCATTAGCAAATATTTCGGCATGATAAAAATCTTGCAAGTCAGGATGCCCTCTATTTTTCCCGCCAATAATTTTAAAAGTGCCATGGTTATTAAATCCTTTACATGAAAAACTTCCAATTAGTTGCAATCCTTTTTTACGAATTAACACTTCTATTCCTTTAGAGTAATTTTCTCTTAACATTCCACTGGTAATAAAAAGAAAGGCTTTTTTGCCCTCAAATGATGGCAATTGCTCTAAAAAAAGCTGTATTTTTTCATGCGGTTTTCCATTATAAATTCCAGTACCAAAACCTATTAGATTGAAACCTGATAATATGGAAACATTGAGCTGATCCGGCTTAAATAATTTTGCCTGAAGTGACTGGGCTATAATCCGGCCAATTACTTCTGTATTTTTGTGATGATATGATTCGAAAATAATTATAGTCTTTTTTACTTTCATTTCCTTATATTTAATTATTTCAGAGTAGCATACTAATATATGTGTTATTATATTACAGTAGTAAATATCGCACCCGAATAGCGGGTAGCTTTAAGAACCCCTGGAATGGGTTTGACTTTTTTAATCTTTTTATGGTAAAACCATTTTATTTAACCATTACCACCTTCTCAGAAGGTGGTAATGGTTAAATAAATTAATGATATTATAAGATTTTTATCAATTTAACACAAAATTATTTTCTTTTCCAGTGAAAATTTGAAATAAAATTAGTCTATAAAAAATAAAACACTTTTGTTTTTTCTATAGACTAATAGCAAATTTCGCTTTTGTATTGAATGAAAATGTATTAAAATATAACAATTATAAAATTAATATCTAAATAGTAAAGTTTTTAGGAGGGTGATATATATGAAAGAATGTAATTTTCAGGTTACCATGAAGGCCTCTTCTATTTCACCATTTATTGCTATGGATGTAATGGAAAAAGCTCAGCAATTAGAAAAAGAAGGTAAAAATATCATTCATCTAGAAGTTGGGGAACCTGATTTTGAAACACCACAACCAATAAAGGATGCAGCAATAAACGCTATTAAAAATGGCGATACTCATTATACTAACAGTATGGGTAAAAAGGAATTTAGAGAAGAAATTGCCAGATATTACCTGAGAAAATACCAGGTAGAAATCTCTCCAGAACAAATTATTGTCACCTCCGGTTCATCTCCTGCAATGTACCTTATCTTTGCAGCAATATTGGAACCTGGAGATGAGGTTATTCTCTCTGACCCCCATTATGCATGTTATCCCAAAATAATAAAATTCCTTGAAGGTAAACCGGTTTTTATTCCTGTCTATGAAGAAAATGGTTTTAAATATGACTTTGAAACAATAAAAAAATATATAACATCAAGAACAAAAATGATTATGGTTAATTCTCCTGCCAATCCAACTGGAACTGTTTTTACTGCAGAAGATCTGCAGGCTATTGCTAACCTGGGCTATTACACCTTTTCTGACGAAATCTATCATGGTTTGGCTTACCAGGGAAAAGAACATTCAATGCTTGAGTTCACAGATCGTACCTTTATTTTGGACGGTTTTTCCAAACGCTACGCTATGACAGGCTGGAGGTTAGGCTATTTAATTGCACCAAAAGAATATATACGTCCATTGCAAAAAATTCAACAAAACTTTTTTATCTGTGCCAATTCCTTTATTCAAACTGCCGGAATGACCGCTATAAGAGAATGTGAAAATGATGTCAAAAAGATGGCAGATATCTATAATCAGCGTCGCATCTATTTGTTAAAACGGCTGAAAGAGATTGGTATTGCTAGCAAGATTGATCCGACCGGGGCATTTTATACCCTGGCCAATATCAAAAAATATTCCAGTGATTCATTCCAGGTAGCTTTTGATATCCTGGAAAAAGCACAAGTGGCTGTTACTCCCGGAATTGATTTTGGGCAAAATGCAGAAGGATATCTAAGGATTTCCTACGCCACCTCCATGAAAAACCTGGAAGAAGGCATGAATCGATTACAGGAATACTTCCAAAACAGATAAGTATTGGTGGAAAGATTTCTACCCTGAATAAATTAAGATGCAATACTGCAATACAAAATATATTTAACTTACTAATTGACTGTTTGCATATTAATATTAGCCTTGCCCTGAAATCGTAAATTACTAACTATAATAAATATAGCAGTGGAAATCAAAAGACACCATGCGCCCGGCCAAACACCTAAAGGAAAATATCCGGTGAAATACATGATAATTGTTGATGCCCCGGCGACAACAATACTGCTGATTGATGCAATATTGTCACCTTTTTTCCAAAATATTCCAAAATAACTTGGGGCTAATGCCAATAATCCGGCAGAGGACATCACTGATAATTCAACAATAATGCCAAACTGGCCCAATGAAAAGAAAAAAGCTGAAAAAGCAATCAAGGGAACCATTATTTTCCCAAATAATAACCTTCTGTGCTCTTCTGCTTTAAATAGTTTGCCATATACATCTACCGTACACATTGAACTTAAAGTTAAAATTATAGAATTAACTGTAGAAACAGAAGCAGCTACAATTCCCAGGAATACCGCCAATGATAATATAACCGGTATCTTTTCCAATAACATAGGGGTAATTTTATCAGGATTGGCAATATCTGGAAATATATGCCTCGCAGCTAAGCCCAAATGAACTACAATAAGGGTATAAACCAGGCCAAAGATAGAAAAACCAATTATCATTGTCCTGAGGCTCTTTTTGTCTCTTGATATAAACATTCTCTGAGCAACCTGGGGATTAGTTAAAGCAAAAAATAACCAGGGAATTGTTAGTCCCAAAAACCTTTGATAAGGCATTTTTTCTGCACTGAGCAAATCACCATGTTCAACCTGGATTACCTGAAAAAATTGCGTAAATCCTCCAAAGAAATGGTTCATTACATAATAGATCAGAATAATAGAAGAAACAAGCATAATGACTGATTGCAGGGTATCTGTCCAGGCAACTGAACGCATACCTGCCCATAGAGTAAAAACAAGCACAATTACCAATGCCAGAAAAACTCCAAGCTGATATGGAATACCGGTTAATGTTTCTAAAAGGTATCCAATTCCGGTAAATTGAACTGACATATAAGGGATTAGCATCAACAAGGAGAAAACTGTAGTAATACCCCCTAAAGCAGGACTATTGTATGCCTTGCTTAATAATTCAGATGGGGTAATACAATTATATTTCCTGCTGATTGACCAGAAGTAAGGCGCAAATAATACTAACAGCAAAATGGTGCCCATCAGATAGGATAATTCAAAACCCATGGTGCTGATTCCGAAAGAATAAGTCATCCCGACTAATCCTACCATCATGAATGCACTGTAAGTGGTTGCACTATAAGTCATTGCAGCAACTAATCCACCTATAGTTCTATTAGCAATAAAATATTCTGCAATACCAGGGCCAGTCTTTCTTTTAGCAGAAAATGAAATAAGACATCCAAGCAAAAACCATAACAATATACCTGTAAGCATAATAGATGAACGTGTCATTTTAAGCCTCCAACTAACAATATCCCATACAAGATAACAACAACTGTTAAGATTATCCAAAATAAATAAGAACCCAAAAATGTAGCTGGAAGCAGATAAGGAACAGTTAGGCTTAAGATAATCAAGACAATGAAAATTACCAAAGGTTTTTTGATAATATTAAAATCAATCTTAATCATTATTATTTACCCCCGGAAAATTATTTGTATTTCAAACAGCTTATTGCCATTCAGTGATATATTCAGTTAAATGCTTAGTTTGGTTGA
>Ga0334883_1005246_pt1 | contig 11590 bp, 11 predicted proteins | sample GraSluR1_MG_6_FD_207230 | JGI IMG/M metagenome (GOLD analysis project Ga0334883, IMG submission 207230) | Sludge microbial communities from methane-producing bioreactor in Wageningen University, Netherlands - Granular Sludge_09_05-R1 | ecosystem: Engineered > Bioreactor > Anaerobic >... | reverse complement strand
TTCATCTGGTATAACCGGTGAACGCCGGTGGTTGTTTCTTCTGATACGCCTTTAAGATCTTTGGCAGCATCGTGCCAGCGGGTGGGCGTTTCATTTAAAATTCGTTTCAGCACCTTGTTCAATTCTTCTTCATCTTCGCCATCTGCAGGAATATCGAGAATGGCAACATTGTTTTCCGCTTCATACCCGCGATGAACCATTAGCGTGGCATCGCCCCCGTCATCCACTATCAGGTGAGGGCCTTTCCCGTCACCAAAGTTCAGCGCCTGGTCGGTGCACCACCAGTATTCTTCAAGAGTTTCACCCTTCCATGCAAAAACAGGTATGCCTGCTTTTGCAATGGCAGCCGCAGCATGGTCCTGTGTGGAGAAAATGTTGCAGCTGGCCCAGCGGACTTCCGCTCCCAGCTCTGCCAGGGTTTCAATCAATACTGCAGTTTGAACAGTCATGTGAAGACTGCCCATAACGCGGGCGCCTTTAAGTGGTTTCGATGGTCCGAATTTTTCCCTGATTGACATCAGTCCCGGCATCTCTTTTTCGGCAATATCGATTTCTTTCCGGCCAAACTCAGCCAGTTTAATATCAGCAACTTTATATGCCGGTTTTTCTTTTACAGCTATATCCATTTGTGCAATTTAATTATACATTTTAAAACGGTGCAAAGTTAACAATTTCCGGCTATTTGTATGAAAAAGCCAGAGGCATGGCTTTACGCCAAAAACTGCCTCAGGTAATTTCTACTGGTTAGAATAGCTGCTTCGATGTCTTTTTCAGACCCTTCATAGGCCTTGTCCTCCACCTCGATGCATACCGGGCCGCGGTATTTTACCGAAGTGAGTGCCGAGAAAAAACTGCGCCAGTCCACATCTCCCAAGCCAGGAATTTTTGGCGAGTGATAATCGAGCGGATAAGCCATAATTCCCACCTCGTTCAGTTTTTCAGGATAAACTTTTACATCTTTCGCATGAACATGGAAGAGTTTGTCTTTGAAGTCGTAAATGGGTTTTACTTCGTCCATTTGCATCCACACCAGGTGCGACGGATCGTAATTTAAACCAAACGCTTCACTGGGAATTATTTCAAACATTTTTCTCCAAATAGCCGGCGTGGTTGCCAGGTTTTTCCCTCCTGGCCACTCATCGCGGGTAAACAGCATCGGGCAATTTTCAATGCCGATTTTCACGTTGTTTTCTTCGGCTACCTTTATTATTTCCGGCCACACATCGGCAAATTTTTTCAGGTTGTCTTCCACACTTTTTGTCGGGTCGCGGCCAACAAAAGTATTCACCACACCAACTCCGAGACTTGAAGCTGTGCTGATAACCTTTTTAATGTGTTCAATGTAAACTCCGGCCTGTTTTTCATCTGGATCAAGCGGATTGGGGTAATAACCCAGACCAGAAATGTACACTTTATTTAAAGCAAGAATTTTCCTGATTCGGGATACATCTTCCTCTCCGGTTTCATCTACATTGATGTGGGTTACGCCGGCATACCGGCGTTCAGCCTTTCCAACTGGCCAGCACATGATTTCCACACACTTAAACTGATTTTTTGAGGCAAATTCAATTACCTCGTCAAAACTTTTATCGGCCAGAATGGCGCTTACGAATCCTAAATCCAACATGGTTCTGTATATTTTTATTAAACTTTTTAAAAATCTATTGTTTTCTGGTTATTTTGTTCCCCGGCCAGTATCCACCTGTTTTTTTGCTTCCTTTGTGTTCAATGAGACTTTTTTCACTTAAAATTTTGATTTGACGTTCTAACGTTTTTAATGGGCGATTTAGAATCCCGGAAATTTGTTTAGCCTGAATTCCGGGATTTTGATTAATAATTGACAATACAGATTTTAATCCCTCATTTAATCCCTCATTTAATCCCTCATTTAATCCCTCATTTAATCCCTCAGTGAGTGAACTTTTCTGGGAACTTTTCTCTATTAATTTCATCCGGGTGAACTCAACAGCAAAAAAATAATTGTAGTGGAATACAGGTTTAGGAAGTCCTGCTTTTTCAACTTCCTGTTTTATACGGGTTATTCCTGTGCCCAGTTTTTCTATAAACCCGGCACGCTGCATTATATTGGCCAGTAAAGCATTCCGTGCAAGGCTGTATTTTCCAAAATCCTTTTCTGGCATTCCTTTAGGAAGCCCCCCGGGGTTTGAAACTACAATTCTATCAGGGAAAACTTCTAATACAACTCTTGCCCCCGTTTCAAGATAATCTCTGTGTACTACCGCATTCACAATGGCTTCGCGCAAAGCCACTTTAGGCACTTCCCAGACATCTTCGCGGATGGTGTCTTCAATTTTTGCAGCTACATTTATATGTCGTTCAATAAACGAAAGCGCACTCTCAATGTTTGTGAAAAAATCTCCCTGAAAGTCTTTCCGATCAACAATGTCAACTTTTTTAGGGGAGCGAAATGCAACGCAGGAGATATAGGCCTGATGTAAGAATGCAGCTGGAGAATCCGTAAAAAATAACAATCCCGCATTGGTGAAAAGGGGTTTGTTATTTTGAATTTTTACTGCTCCAAGACTTTGTAGAACTGCATCTCGTTCCACATCGGGTGAAATGCCTGAAAGTCTTAAAAACCGGTTCCATTGGTTTGTTGAGAAATTTTTCAGAAAATCGATATCATTTCGAACGCGTTCATCAAACCTTACCCTGCCTTCTTTTTCAATAAACTCCAAAATGGAATCGGTTCGCATTTTTTGCGAATTTGCTCCTGTTCTCAGGTAAAAGCCTGTAGTGGTGCGATGAGGTTTGGTATTGCTTTCAGGAACAATTATTTGCAAAACATTATCTGACAAAGTTTTGATTTGAATTTCAACCGGAGGGTCGCACTCATTTGCAAATTCCTGAATTTTTGAAATGAGATGGTTATCGTGTTGAATACCACAAATGGTTCCGTCATCTTCAATTCCTAAAAAAATATTACCACCCGAAGCATTGGCAAAAGCAACAAGTTCCTTCTTTAAATCGCTGTTTGTATTGCGTTTAAATTCGGTGTAGTAACCCTCGCCCTGGGCAATTTTATTTTTCAACGCTTTCGAAACCATTTTTATGCCGGACTAAAATCGCAAATTTTTCAAAAACTCTGCACTCGACTGCAAACAACCCAACCCGTCGGGTTCGTTGTCGCGTTCCACAATATAATGTTCAATACCTTGTTTTTTGGCTTTTTTAAAAATGGGGCCAAAGTCAATAATTCCCCGGCCCGGACAGATGAAATCTTCGTCAGGAGCCATGTCTTTTACATGAAGAATCGGAATTCTGCCGGCATATTTTTTCAGCACTTCCAACGGGTTGCTACCGCCTTTTTTCACCCAGTAAATGTCCAGTTCGCAATTCACCAGTTTCGGGTCGGTGTTTTCCATCAGGTAATCAAATGGCAATCCTTCTTCCATCTCCCGGAATTCATTGTCGTGGTTGTGCCACAAAAATTTCAATCCGTGATTTTTAGCCAAAGCTCCCACTTCATTTAACCGTTCAGCCGATTTTTTGCAATCCTCGAGGTCAAAAGGAACATCGCCGTACCAGGGCCAGTAATCAATCACATATTTCTGTCCAAACGATATTATCTTGTCGAAATTTTCTTTTAGTTCTTCATTGGACGAACGAAAACTGACACTTCCGGCAATGGGTTTGATGCCGATTTCTTTGCAATAGCTTACAAATTCCTGAGGTGAGGAGGCAAAATTGGTTCCCCCTTCCAGTTCCGAAAAACCGAACTCCACTGCTTTTTTCAGCGTGCCTTTCCAGTCGGCTTTCATGGCTTCGCCGGCAATTCCTGAAATAAAACCAAATTTTTTGAGTTTGCTTTTTCCTTCAGCACCCATGGCCAGTAACGGATTGGTACAAAGCATTCCGGCAGTTGCTGCCATACTTGTTTTTATAAAAATTCTTCGGGTATTCATGATTTGTTATTTGATAATTGTTTTTTGGTAATTTGACTTATACTTCCGGCAATTTCCAGGGTTTCCGGTATTTCGGAGTAATGAATGCATTGGCCTTTTCGCAGTTGGTAAACCGGTTGTTTGTGTCGTCCCACTCCAAAACAGTTTCACCCACGCGGGCGGCAATGTTGGCAATATGCATATGAACCGCAGCCGCTCTGCCAATTTCGGGCGGGCAAGCCGGAGTATTCCTGGTTTTCAGACATTCCAGAAAATTATCCACATGCTCCCGGTGCGACTCTTTTCCCTGGTCGTAATGTACCTCTTCGGTTTTTGGCGCATTTTTTTGCCCGTCCCATTCCGGATACAGGCGGTACTTGCTGCGGTCGGCAACCAGCATGCCTTTCTCACCAATAAACTGTATGCCGTAAGCTGAATCGAAAGGTCCTTGCTGAATTCCGGCGGTTAAATCGTAATTGATAACGAAATCATCTTTTGGGAAAATCACATTCATGGTGTCGAAGGTTTCGCGGGCCATCACCTGGTTGGAGAGATTATCGGCATAAGTAACCACTTTTTCCGGTCCTTTTGTTAAGTCTTTTGCCCAAAGCCCCATGTCGATGAGATGAACTCCCCAGTCTGACATCAGTCCGCCGCCGTAATCCCAGAAATGGCGCCAGCTTCCGTGAAAACGCGCCTGGTTAAACGGTCGCTCGGGAGCCGGTCCCAGCCACATATTATAATCAACTCCATCCGGTACAGGAGAATCTTCAACCAGTGTGGTACCCAGCCCGTAGTTGAAATTAGCCCAGATATTCACTTTTCGCAGTGTTCCGATTTCTCCCGATTTAATCAGGTTCATAGAATCGATGAACACCTTGCCGTTGCGCTGCTGCTGCCCAACCTGAACAATGCGGTTGTAACGTTTGGCTGCTTTCACCATAATGTTGCATTCGCCAATGGTGTTGGCCATAGGTTTTTCCACGTAAACATCTTTGCCGGCGCTGCAGGCATCAACCGTCATCAGGCAGTGCCAGTGGTCGGGAGTACCGATAATTACAGCATCAATGTCTTTTCGCTCCAGCACTTTGCGGTAATCGTCGTAAAGTTCTGGCGACTGGTTGTATTTTTTTTTAACTGTTTCTGCTTTTTCGTTAAGCACATTCCGGTCCACATCGCAAAGGGCTACGCAGTTCACCATTCCGGTATCGAGGTGGTGCTGGAGAATTCCGAATCCCATGTTTCGGCACCCGATCAGGGCTACGTTCACTTTGTCGGAAGGTGCGAAATTAGCCGCCCAGACTTTTGACGGGATTACTGATGCAGCGCCAAACGCCGTTGCCACCAGCGCTGAATTTGTAATAAATTTTCTTCTTGAAGAATTCATAAAATATTGATTTAGTTTTTGATACTATCTTTTCTTATTCGGGAATGAATACCCAAACGCCGGAGTCGGGGTATTTATCCAAAAAGTTATATTGGGCACCGTAGGCTTCAATTTCATTGTCGTGAATTTCAAGCCCAACAAGGAAAAAGCTGCCCTGTTTTCCCAGATGGAAGGGGTCGTAGCCCTGGTTTTTCATGCGCTGAAAATATTTTTCTGCATTTTCGGCATCGATAAAACTTCCGCCAATCAGATAAAATTTGGTTGGTTCCGGTTGAATAATGGACGAAGGTTCCAACTCTTCAGCAAATTCCTGTTCGCCGGGTTCATCTGCTACAACAGCTGCTGTATCTTTCACCAGCGAATCGGATGCAACAATGGGAATTTCCTCCGGTTTTGGCGGCTCAACAGTAATTTTTACAGGTGCAGGGGGTTCCTTTTTTTCTTTTCTGAACAAAAACACTCCGGCAAGGAGTATCGGAATCAAAAGCACCAGAAGCCACAGCCAGCTTCGCCTCTTTTTTTTCGGTTTTCCTTCTGTCTTCTCTTCTGGCAGCATTTCTTTCGCAACTGATTCCGCTTCCATTTGAGGCTTTGTTTTTTCAGTTGCTTCTTTGAAATTGTCCACCGGAATAACATCTTCTTTTTCCTCACGAGTATTTTCTGCTTCCTCTTTTAAGGATATTTTTTCAAGGCCAAATGCCTCTGGTGCAGATAACTCTTTTTCGGAAGGAAGAAACCGGATGTTCCGGTTTTCATCATAATACAACCCGCCAATACCCTTAATTTTTACCTTCTCTCCTTTGTCAAGCTGGTAAAGCATTTCTTCACGTTCTTTTTCAATTTTCTGAAGTGCTTCCTGTGCAGAAATATGTTCGCTGTGTGCAATAAATTCCATCAGCAATCCATCATTGCTTCTGATTTTTGTATTGAAGGTGATTTCCCTGGAAGGCGGGCCCAGTTCACTGGATTCTTCATCCATCTGCGATGGTTTGTATTCGGTAATAAATGCCCCCAATCCGGGAATGATTACGGTTTCGTTTTCAGATAAAAGCTGCCGGATATATTTGCTTAAATTCATGATGATTTTTTTGGTAGGGTAAAATTAGCAAAACATCTGTTGAGGCAAAGTTTAAGTTTCAGGAAAAATGGGTTGAACAATGAAAATTAGCTATCTATCTGCCCATAAATTTTTAATTTTACCAGATAAATAGAAAAAATGAAGAAAAGAATTTTGGTTACAGGCGGAACTGGCTATATTGGTTCGCATACTGTTGTGGAGTTGCAGGAGTCAGGTTATGAGGTGATTATTGTCGATAACCTTTCCAATTCGAACATCGATGTACTTAAAAGTATTGAAAAAATTACCGGTATTGAACCAGAGTTTGAAAAATTCGATTTGGCCGATCAGGGACAAACCAACGAATTTTTTCAACGGCATTCAGGCATTGAAGCCATCATACATTTTGCTGCCTCAAAAGCAGTGGGTGAGTCGGTGGAAAAACCACTGCTATACTACCGGAACAATCTGGTTTCGATGATGAACTTACTGGAATGTCAGGTGAAATATGACGTTCAGCACATGGTGTTCTCTTCGTCGTGTACGGTTTACGGTCAACCCGAAAAGCTACCGGTAACCGAAGATACTCCGCGTAAAGATGCCGAATCTCCGTATGGAAATACGAAACGGGTTAACGAAGACATTTTACGAGACACCATTGCTGCCAATTCGCAGTTGCACGGAATTGCCCTGCGCTATTTTAATCCCATTGGCGCACATCCTTCGGCGCTGATTGGCGAATTGCCCCTTGGCGTTCCTCAAAATCTTGTGCCGTTTATCACCCAAACTGCTGCCGGAATTCGTGAAGAGCTAAAAGTTTTTGGCGATGATTACGACACACCTGACGGCTCGGCCATTCGCGACTACATTAATGTGGTGGATTTGGCCAAAGCGCATGTGGTGGCCATTGAGCGACTTCTTCAGAAAAAAAACAAACAAAACTACGAAGTTTTCAACCTGGGAACCGGCACCGGCGTTTCTGTGCTGGAAATGGTGAAAGGTTTTGAAAAAGCCACCGGCGTAAAACTTAATTACAGAATTGTTGACCGGCGCGCCGGCGACATAGAAAAAATATGGGCCGATACAACTTTCGCCAATGAAGAGCTGGGCTGGAAAGCCGGGAAAGAGTTGGAAGAAACGTTGCTTTCGGCCTGGGAATGGGAAAAACGGGTGCGGGGAATTAAGTAAGAAGTTTTCAGTTTACCCTGTAAAATCTGACGAAGGAAGGAATTTTATCAGGGTGGCAGATTTCAGTAAATAATTTTCAGGTTTTTCAGAAAATGAAAAACGATTAATTTTTAATTACCTATTTTTGATTCAAACTAAAAATACAATACAGAATGAAAACCATCCTTATCACCGGTGGGGCCGGATTTATTGGTTCACACGTTGTTCGGTTATTTGTCAATAAATATCCTGATTATAAAATTGTTAATCTCGACAAGCTTACTTATGCAGGAAACCTGGCCAATTTAAAAGACATTGAAGAAAAGCCCAACTACGAATTTGTAAAAGGCGACATTGTGGATGGCGATTTCATTTTGAAACTGTTTGAAGAAAAACAGTTCGACGGTGTAATTCATCTGGCGGCCGAGTCGCATGTTGACCGTTCCATTTCCAATCCCACAGAATTTGTGTACACCAACGTGATTGGTACGGTGAATTTACTGAATGCAGCACGCCACATCTGGAAAGATACAGAAGGGAAAAGATTTTACCACATTTCTACCGATGAGGTTTACGGTTCGTTGGGCGATGAGGGAATGTTCACCGAAAAAACCCGCTACGATCCGCACAGTCCGTACTCGGCATCAAAAGCCAGCTCCGACCATTTTGTGCGGGCTTATCACGATACGTTTGGACTGCCGGTGGTTATTTCCAACTGTTCCAACAATTATGGTTCGTATCAGTTCCCCGAAAAACTGATTCCGCTTTTCATCCACAACATCAAAAACAACAAACCGCTACCGGTTTACGGCAAAGGCGAAAACATACGCGACTGGCTGTGGGTAGATGACCATGCCGCTGCCATCGATGTTATTTTTCACAAGGGCCGGTTGGGTGAGACTTACAACATTGGTGGATTCAACGAATGGAAAAACATCGACCTTATCCGGGTTATTTGCCGGGTAATGGATAGAAAGCTTGGCCGGCCCGAAGGGGAATCGGAAAAGCTTATCACTTTTGTGAAAGACCGTGCCGGACACGATTTACGCTACGCCATCGATGCCACAAAGTTGAAAAATGAGCTTGGCTGGGAGCCTTCACTGCAATTTGAGGAAGGTATAGAAAAAACCATCGGCTGGTACCTCGAAAACGAAGATTGGCTGAATAATGTAACTTCGGGCGACTACCAGAAATATTATGAAGATCAGTACATCAGAAGATAAATTTCAATTCATATTTTATGTATTGCGTTTTTCGTAATACCGGAATTTAACAAAATCAATCAATTCCCAGTTCCTTTGCCGGATCCCAGAAATGTTTTTTGAAGTGGATGATTTGGTCGTTTTTTACTTTTATGCCTTCATTTTCCAGCAGTTCTTTCATGGCATTGGGTGTGTCGAAGTGGTGTTTTCCGGTGAGCAGTCCGTTTCGGTTTACTACCCGGTGGGCCGGCACAAACCCGGGATGGCTGTGCGAGGCATTCATAGCCCAGCCTACCATGCGTGCCGAACCTGCTGTCCCCAGATACTTGGCAATGGCGCCGTAGGAAGTAACCCGGCCCGGAGGGATGTGTTTCACTACCTGGTAAACTTTAATGAAAAAATCGCTCATATTGATTAATTTTCCCTCGCGCTTCTTCCAAAACTACGGTATTCGTCTCTTTCAAATTCTTCCTGCGGCTCGTTCCATTCCTTTTCATTCAATCGAAAAGCCAGGTATTTAATTGGAATCCCCCGGCTTAGCCACTGCTTTTCGTAAAATGTTTTTATACGCAGGGTATTGTTCTGTATATCTGATTGGTAAAGATTATCTGTTTCTGCCAGAATTTCAAATCCATTTAAATGTGCCAAAGCACAGGTGTACGAATATTGAAATTGGCTGTCGGTTTTCAGGTGGATAATCCCCTCTTTTTTCAGGAATGGCATGTATTTTTTCAGAAAAATGGTGGAAGTGAGCCGCTTTCGTGTTTTTTTCATTTGCGGGTCGGGAAAGGTAAGCCAGATTTCATCTACCTCTTCAGGCCCAAAAAACTGACCAATAATTTCGATGTTGGTGCGCAGGAATCCCACGTTTCCCAATCCTTTTTCCTGGGCTATTTTAGCGCCTTTCCAAAGCCGGGCGCCTTTAATATCAACACCCAGAAAGTTTTTATCCGGATGCTTTTCAGCCATTTCCACCGAATATTCGCCCTTGCCGCATCCCAATTCCAAAATAATCGGATTGTTATTACCGAAAAAGTTCTCTCTCCATCTTCCTTTCAGGTGGAAATCGTTGTTTTTTATCGCTTTGTAAGGAGCCTGAACCACATGTTCAAAGCCCTTCATCTCCTCAAATTTTGCCAGTTTGTTTTTACTCACGTCCCGAAATTTTTTCAATTCTGATTCCAACATCATGTATTCCTGTCAGAATCTCATCGCGCATGCCCTGTTGCAGCGAAATGGTGTATTCGCCCGAACCCGGAAAATAAACACCACGGCGGTACACGGCCTGTACAGTTTTAATTCCGCCCAATCCATCGCCCAGCCATCGCCCCATGTGGTCGGCCAAAACAATTTCAAAAGTGTCGCGCACCACATTACCCCCAGGTTGTAAAATTTCTACAAACAACCATAAATTGCTGTATTTATAGGTGGTTTGATTGCGAACCTGGATAAACAGGTTGTGGTTTTGCAGGGTATCGGACACAGGGACAGTAAAAATTGTGAGCGAATCTTTATGCCATCCCGACTCAGGGATTTTCCGGTACTGGTCGTACACCCGGGCAGAATCGCAGGCATAAAAGCCAATAGAAATGGCTGCCAGAAAAACGGAAAATTGAATAATTTTTCTCATCGCCTTCTCGGTTTTCTGTTACGGCTGCGGTTTGGGTTTTGATTTTGATTTGGGTTTCGCCGTTTTTTCTTGCGTAGTTTTTTCGGTTTGTTAAAGCGATTGATATCCTCCTGTCCCACCATGTTCAGGAAAGTGTCTTCTGCTTTTAAAGAAACCTGTATGCCTTCAGAAACCAGTTTTTCTGGTTTTTGGCCGGCCCGGTTCATCTTTTGCACTTTTTTTACTGTTTCAACCGGCAATGCCACCAGGGCTGAAGGGGCATCTCCTTTTTTGGAATACCAGTAGATTCCTTTGAATATATCGGCTTTCAGGAACTGATAAACTCCAAATTCTGTATGCAGCGGAATATGGTTGGGTGGAAAATCTTTTTGAGCATCCATGTATGAATCCACCTCGTAATTGAGGCAGCATTTGAGTTTGCCGCATTGTCCGGCCAGTTTTTGCGGGTTAAGTGAAATCTCTTGATACCTGGCGGCGTTGGTTGTTACAGAAATAAAGCTTGAAATCCAGGTTGTGCAGCAGAGTTCACGTCCGCAGGGACCAATGCCGCCAATACGTCCGGCTTCCTGGCGTGCACCAATTTGTTTCATTTCAATCCGAATGTGGAATGTATCGGCCAAATCTCTGATGAGTTGACGAAAATCGACACGCCCGTCGGCAATGTAATAAAATATGGCTTTTGTGCCGTCGCCCTGGTATTCTACATCGCCAATTTTCATGTCGAGGTTGAGGCTCGACGCAATTTTTCGCGACTGAATCATGGTTTCATATTCCATCGCAATGGCCTCTTTCCATTTTTCAATGTCCATAGGCCGGGCATGCCGGTAAATTTTTCGCAATTCACCGTTAACGGTGGTTACTTTGTATTTTTTCATTTGCTGGTAAACCAGCTCGCCGGTTAATGAAACGATGCCGATGTCGTGACCGGGATTGGCCTCCACTGCAATTAAATCTCCCTGTTGGAGTTTCAGTTGGTTTACGTTTTTGAAAAAATCTTTCCGGGTATTTTTGAATCTGACTTCAACCACATCTACGTTGTCATCGCTTCCTGAAACATCTTTCAGCCAGTCGGTTGCATGTAACTTGTCGCAGCTGCAAAAACGGTTTGAGCAAACTCCCCTGTCAATTGTATCTACATTATCCATAAAATGCCATTCATTGCAATGCATAAAGCCTGAAAAATACGATCATTTTTTGCATTACATTCCACAAAAATAATGATAAATAGCAATTTGATGATGA
>Ga0334883_1005244_pt1 | contig 11592 bp, 9 predicted proteins | sample GraSluR1_MG_6_FD_207230 | JGI IMG/M metagenome (GOLD analysis project Ga0334883, IMG submission 207230) | Sludge microbial communities from methane-producing bioreactor in Wageningen University, Netherlands - Granular Sludge_09_05-R1 | ecosystem: Engineered > Bioreactor > Anaerobic > Unclassified... | reverse complement strand
CTCCGAGTCGGGCTCGTACAGCTTGTGAAAGAAGCTCCACGCAAGCGCGAGGCTCATCACCTTGGTCTTGCCGCTGCCGGTCGCCATCTTGATCACGTAGCGCCGCCAGCTCTCGTCGAACATCCCCGCCGTCACCAGGCGGCTGGCGTCGAAACGCATCAGGTCGAACATGTCCTTCGCGCCGACGACATCGTGGAGGTAGATCAGCGTTTCCAGCGCCTCGCGTTGGGCGAAGTAGTAGCGGAAGTTCCCCAGAATCGTGCCCTTGCCGGGGAGGAGGTGCGGCTCGTCGAACCACCATTGCAGCAGGCTCCGGCTGGTCTCGCTCGCGCCCCTGTAGCCGCCGTCGCGGAACTCCTTCACCTTGCGCCGGAGCTGCGCCACAAGCGGGGGCATCAGCTTGTCCATCGTGGTGTCGCGCAGCGTCTCGTCGGCGGGAAACCAGCGCACCTCCGGTTCGAGCACGTCGAAGGGGGAGGAGGGGAAATCGGGATGCAGCGCCATTATCTCTCGCCTCCCGCGGTGATGCTCAGGATGGTCATCGTGTCGTTGCCGAAGATGTCGACCACCTTCACGGCGATCTTGCGGCGTCCGGGCGGAACTTCGTGCGCCACGCTCTTCAGTTCGAGCGTGCGGTCCTTCTTGGTGCGGAAGCTCTGCCACTCGTTCTCGAAGATGTAGTCGCCGGTCCACTCCTCGCGGATTTCGCCGGTCTCCGGGTCCTGCACGCGGATGATCTCGCGCTTGTTTTCGAAGTCGAAGTCCACGCTCCAGTAGTCGATCCAGTCCGTCCAATGCCGCGTCAGCTGCTCGCGGCGGAAGACGCCCGACTTATCCTTCGTCAACTTCACGATCTGCCCGTTGTCGACCACGATCTTCGAGCCCGCCTTGGCGCTTTTGCTCAACGTCTCTTCCGCCAGGGCGACGCTCTCCTGCGAGTAGAATACCGAGAAGTCGGTCAGCTCCACGGCGACGGCGGGCAGCTTGTTCTTCTTGCCGGGGACGAGGTGCGGCTTCACCTCGATGTAGGAGACGTCGTGGAAGACCACCTGATTCTTTTCCACCGCCCGCTTGTCGAAGACCTCGGCGGGGATGTACTTGGGCGCGATGTCGATCCCCTTGCTCCGCGCCTCGTCGAGGACGTTGGGGAAGAGGCCCATCTCGAACTCGAAGCCGAGGATGTCCACCTTGGTGATGTGCTTCTTGCGGCATTCGAGAATGATCTCCTCCACGAAGAGGCGCGTGACGGGGAGGTTCACCGGGCCTATCGCCACCAGGCGGCCCGCCCGCTTGCCGTGGAAGCACTCGAACTGCGCGAGCGGTTCGGCGCGGTAGGCCCGCAGGATGAGTTCGAGGAAGGCCGCCTCTTTCTGCGCCATTTGTCGCTCTTGCTCCTCCTCGCGCAGGTTCGGGTTGACGCCGACGAAGTGCTGTCGCTCGTACCTGCCGAGGTTGAGAATTTCGAAGGCGCGGTAGTCCTTGCCATCGTTCTTTAGCTGCCGCTGCACGCCGATCATGCGCTTGCGGGTGGTATGGACGGCGAACTTGCCGAGGTCCGAGCAGATCCACTTGCGACCCAGTTTCTCGGCGACCGCCGCCGTGGTGCCGGAGCCGCAGAAGAAGTCGGCGACGAGATCGCCTTCGTTGGAGGAGGCCTTGATGATGCGTTCGAGGAGGGCTTCGGGCTTTTGGGTGGGGTAGTTTACGCGTTCTTTTGCTTGCGGATTTACAGGAGGGATGTCGTCCCAAACTGAATCAACAATATCCCCTTCAACCTCGTCGAGATAGATGATTCGTGTTCCCCCCGCTGTGGGATTCACATCATCACGAAATTTCCTTCCATTTCCATCTGTTTTCCAGCGCTTTAGATACTCTTCGCTGTGTGGTCTGAACTGAGTGTGCCAAATAATCCCATCCTTAGACTTTCTGTAAGAGATTATATCATCGTGCTTTTGAGGAAACTTTTTTGCAGTTTTTCGTTTGAATGAGAAATATGCCCAAATAATTTCGTTGAGAAAAAGTGAAGAACCAAAGACTTCGTCTAAAATCTGTCGAAGATGTTGATTCACCCGCCAATCGCAGTGCACATAAATGCTCCCGTCCTCGGCGAGGAGGTCGCGCATCAGGATCAGCCGCTCGTAGATCATGGCGATGAAGGAGTCGGCGCCCTTCCCCCAGGTGTCGCGGTAGGCAATCTCCTCGAGGATGTTGGGCTTCTTTGTGAAGGTGTCGCCGCCGATCTCGATGTCCATCGAAAAGTCCGCGCCCACGTCGAAGGGCGGGTCGATGTAGATCAGCTTCAGCCCGCCCTGCGCCTCGATCTCCGACCGCAGCGGGCCGTTCTTCAGCGAGGAGAGGATCAGCTTGTTGTCGCCCCAGATCAGCTTGTTCGTCCACCCCTTGAGCTGCCGCCCGCGCGCGTCCACGTCGAAGAGGCTCATCTGCATCTCCGCCTCCGACGGCTTCTCCGCGCGCGGCTCGTCCACCTGCTCGATGGTCTGAAAGGGGAGGACGATGGTGCAGACCTCGTTCGACTTCCCGTTCCAGACAAGCTCGACCTCCCGCTTGTCCTCGAACAGCAGGAAGCGGTACTTCTCCGGAAGCTCCCTCCCCGCCTCGATGAAGCGGACGATCTCCTGCTTTTCCTGTTCCGTCAGTCTCAGCATGGCATACCTCGCGTCGTATTAGAGTGTGTTCCCCCGCGCCGTTTTCTTGAAGATTTCCGCAAAAAGGATACACGATACCGGCGGGAAGGGCAAGAGCGCGACGGGCTTGCAGGTGTACTTTCAAAAAAAGAGTTCGCCCCGCGCTTCCGAAGGTGTTGCGGGAACTACGGAGCGAGAAATGGAGAACGCTTACAATGCGCTTCGTCGAAGAAAGTGGCATTATACCCATGTAACCTATTTCAAGATGTGAGAGAGGGGATTTTTCGATGAAAAAGATGTTTGCTGCACTTCTGGTACTTCTTCTTGTAGTCTCCGTCGCTTCAACCGCGCTTGCGTACGCGCTCGACAAGGGAACTGCTTTTGAAAACAGCGTAATGCTGGGCAAAGGCAACGGCGGCGGTAATGGCGGAGGCGGCGGTGGTAATGGCGGCGCTGGTGGTGGCAACGGCAACGGAGGAGGCGGTCACGGACCCGGCGACGGTACCGGCAACGGCGGGAACGGACCCAAGGACGGTTCCGGCCACGGACCGGGGGATGGCACGAATCCGGACTGCCCGATCATTCCGTAGTCCGGCTGCACGGGGAGCGTTTCGTTTTTTATGCAAAAAACCCGGTCCCTCTTGCGGACCGGGTTTTTTTGATCGCAGTAAACGGAGCGTCCGTCCGCTACTGCCCCGGGAGGTATTACTCGCCGGGGCGTTTTTCATTGGCGATACGAATTGCTTCAAGGAAAAAAGAGAGAGCTACTCCTTGAACAGGTCCAGGAGTTCAGAGCAGACTTTCGAACTTCTCCTTGTAGAGGGAGAGGGTTTTAAGAATCTTTTCCTTTTTTTCTTCCGAGTATCTCGAGACCGGGCCGGATACCGCCAGCGCCGCGTAAAACTTTCCAAAACCGCAGAAAACGGGGACGGCTATTGAATAGGAGTCGGGAGAAACCTCGGCCATGCTCGAAGCGTACCCACGCTCCTTCGTCTCGACGATCTGACGGCGGAACGCGTCGGCGTCGTATTCTTTCCGCATTGTCGAAAAATGCTCCAAGAACGCTTCTCGCTGCTCCTCCGGAAGAAATGCAAGAAGCGCTTTGCTCGGCGCTCCTTTATACAGCGGTCGCTCCTCTCCTTCGTTGATGACGTAGCGCACGGCGTTCCTGCTCTCTTCGCGCACAAGACAAAGCCTTCTGAAGCCGTGAACGACGAAGAGCGAGGCGGTTTCTCCGGTTTCCTCGACAATCTCTTTCATAAACGAGTTCAAGAGCACTTTGATGTTGAGATACGACTTCGAAAGACCTCCGCCCAACGAATGTACTTTCGGCCCCAGCGCATACCGGCCGGTCGCCTGATCCTGCGTGACGTACCCCATATGCCGCAACGTTCCTGCAAGACGCATTATCCTGGTCTTGTTGATTCCCGTCCTCTCGTGAATATCGCCGAGAGAAAGAGTGGGAGCGGTCTCGAAGCAGTCCAGTATAGTCAGCGCGCTTGCGACGGAATCAACGATTTTTTCCGACTCTTTACTCTCCTTAAACATATCATCACGCCAAGCTCAATGGAATTTTCGCCGATCGCAACTTTCGGCAGTGGAGGCATCGCCTCGCGAACTAGTTTTGCGGTACGCACTGTTATGGCTTACGATAAACCCTTCGCTTTCTTCCCACGCAGAGCGGAGATCCATGGCCAGAGGAACGTCAGAAGGGCGACCGCCATAAAGATCGCAGACAAGGGGCGCTTGAAGAAGACAAGATAATCGCCGTAGGAGATCAGAATGGAGGTCCAGTAGTTCGCCTCGATCAGGGGTCCGAGGATCAGCGCCAGGATCAACGGCGGCATGGGAAACGACATCTTTCCCAGGACATACGCGACTATGCCGACGGCCAGCATGACATAGACATTGAACATGCTGTTCTCGGAGGCGAATGCACCAAGAAAGCAGATCACCAGGATCAGGGGCGCCAGAATCTGGACCGGGATCCGAAGAATCGAATAGGCGATCTGCACAAAAAAGTGTCCGATGAGGAACACGAGGATATTCACCATTGCGAACCCCACGAAGAACGTAAAGATCGTTTCGGGGTTGTTGCGCATCAGCATCGGGCCCGGCTGGATTCCCTTCATAATGAGCGCTCCAAGAAGAATCGCGGCTGCGGCGCTCCCCGGAATACCGATGGAAAAAGCCAGCACGAGACTTCCCCCCGTCGCGCTGTTGTTCGCCGTCTCCGCAGCGACGACGCCGTCCGGATGCCCCTGTCCGAACTCGTCGGGATTTTGGCTCGCGCGTTTCGCTTCGTTATAGCTGATCATCGCGGCTATCGTCGGCCCCGCCGCAGGAGCTATCCCGATAACAACGCCGATAACTGCGGACTTCAGAAGCGTGAGCCAGTGCTTCAGAATTTCGAACGGATACAAAAAATACTTGCGTTTGCCGGAACCGGAGAAGAAATTATCTCCGCTTCCAGTCCTGTAAATTTCGTCGATCATCTCAAAAACACGTGGTATTGCGAGCGTTCCCAAGACGACAGGAACAAAACCAAAACCGCCGATGAGATAGTAGTTGTCGAACGTCAGTCTGTTATACCCCTCCAGAGGGTCGGCTCCTACAGTGCTGATGAACAGACCGAGAAGGGCCATGAAAATCCCCTTCAGAGGATCCTTACCGACGATGCTCGACACGACGGCCATCCCCCAAAGTCCCAGCGCGAAAATCTCGGGCGGCCCGAATTTCAACGCCCATTTCGCGATGAAAGGAGTCAACGTCAGGAGTACCAGCGAACTGACAAGGCCGCCGAAGCTCGAACCGTACAGCCCAAGAAGCAGGGCTTCCGAGGCCTTTCCTTTTTTCGCCATCGGGTAACCGTCGAACGTTGTCGGAAGCGCGGCGGCCGTCCCCGGAATACCCATCAGAATGGCGGAAATCGATCCTCCGTACAGCGCGCCGCAGTACACCCCGGCAAGCATCAGCATTCCGGCTTCCACGGAGAGCCCGTACGTCAAAGGCAGCAGAAGCACCATGCCGGTAGTTGCCGAAAGCCCGGGAAGCGCGCCGACGACGATACCGAGCGACGTGCCGAAGAGCATAAAAAGAAAGTTCATCGGGACGAAACAGTGCTGCAGCCCGATCAATACAAGTTGCCAAAACGTTAACATGACGTCACCTCTAAATTGATGCCCTTCATGGCAGCGGAAGTCCAAAGAAACCGGAGAAGAAGTACTGCAGGCAGAGCGCGGCCGCCACAGCGATAGCCCCCGCGACGTAAAAGGGACACCGGTATTTTAAGGCGGCTATGGCGATCGCCAGAAAAATCGCTGTCGACGCCGGGAAACCCAAAACGGGAACAAGAAAGATATACACAATGAACAATCCATAGTGCAGCAGGGCAAAAAGCGACTTCCCGAGGACAAATCTATCGCCCGTTTTCTTTCGCAAAAAGAGAGCAATCCCCGTCGCCCCCAGAAGAATCAGGAGAGCAAGAGGAAAGAGCCTCGGGTTCGCCGGAACATCTCGCAACGAATAAATAAGCAGGACCGAAAGGAAGCAGCTCAGGAGTCCTAATGATTTTTCCGACATACAACCACCTACTTTGTCTCTTCAGACTATGGTTCCCTATAAACATCCACGAAAAAAGCGGAAAGAGAGGGGATCGGTTCCCTCTCCTTCCGCTTCGGGAGGGACTTGATCTACTTCTTTATCAGATCGGCTTCCTTGATTATCTCATGATACGTCGTATGCGCCTTTTCGACAAGTTTTCGTGTATTCTCCGGGTTTTTAAACTCCAAACCGATGCCGACTTTAAAATGTTCTTCTATCAGTTCCGGATCGTTCATCGTCTTCTCGAGAATCTCCGCCCAGCCGTCGACTATCTCCCGAGGCGTCTCCTTGGGAAGTCCCCAGATACGCCAGATCGGCAGATTCACGTCGTACCCAAGCTCGGAAAACGTGGGGACTTCGGGAAGGAGTTTCGAGCGAGCGTTGCCGTTCGTTGCAAGAACCTTCAACTCTCCGCCGTCGAGCGCGCCTTTGATCTCGGAGGGATAGGGGACGCCCGCGTCAAGATCGCCGGCGAGAACGGCGAGCACAATATTCGCTCCGCCCTTGATTGAAACCCGCTGGAATTTCACTTTGGCGACTTTCTCAAGCTGGAAGCGGGTATAGTCGTGATTCGTCCAGTGTCCGGAGACGCCGATGCGTATCCTGCCCGGATTCTCCCTCGCAAAGGCAAGGAACTCATCCAGACTCATTTTTCCGTACGGACCGTCCGCCTTCACCACAAGACAGTTCGGATCCTCTGCGATCTGCCCGATATACTGGAAAGAATCCTGGGTGTATTTCGCCCCCGAAACCAGGTACTGGTCGGAGACCAAGGAGATGGAAAACTGCCCCACTGTCAGTCCGTCCGTCGCGGCCGTCATTACGTTGGTCATACCGACGACGCCGCCGCCCGCCGACTGATTGAGCACGTTGATCGGCTGACCGGCGTACTTCTCGGCGTATTTTGCGACAAGCCGCGCATTATTGTCGTGTCCTCCCCCCGGAGTGGAAGGGATGATGAGGGATATCGGCTTATCCGGTTTCCAGGCCGCTTCAGCCGTGATCGCAGACTGAGCGACAAACACAGCACAGAGAAGAACAGCGCCCACAAACATCATTTTTCTCAATTTCATATTGAATCACTCCTTCTTTGTGTCTTTTCTCCCGAAGCCCCGGCTCCGGAACGGAATGTATCATGCAATACAACCCGCTCTGCAAATCCGGCAATCGATCGGGACCTTAATACCTTTATCTCCAACATTCCACACGTTTGGCCTTGCGCTATTTTTATTTGTATCTCTTTCTGTATAAAGGCCTCAATTCATCCAGAGGTTTTTTTGCCTCGATCAGATCGCGCATGCGCTCCTCTTCCGCGTCGATTGAAAGGATCTTCTCGAGAACGTACTCCACCTTGTCGAACGGAATCGCGCAGACGCCCGAATCGTCGGCAAGCATCAGATCCCCCGGCTGCACCAGAATATCGTGTAGCGAGACGGGACCGTTGACCTCTATGGCTTCGATACGGAACTTCCCGGTGATCGGAGTAACGCCGCAAGACCATACGGGAAAATCGAGTTTCCGGATGGAGCTCACATCACGCACAGCCCCGTTCGCAATGGATCCGGCAAGTCCGCACGACTTCGCAACGGTGCACGACTGACCGCCCATCGTGGAAACATCGGGGTTTCCTCCGAAATCCGCAACGAAGATGTCGCCCGCCTCCGCCATATAGTAAATGTCTCTCGTCGCCATACGGATGAAATCCTTGTCAAAATATCCCTGCGTCGGAGTCTTACGTTCCGGAATACTCCGTATCGTCACAGCGTTACCTACAATCTTTTTTCCCGGGATCACTGGCTTCAAGTGAGAGCCTGCGACTGCGCCCCTTATTCCCATAGAATCAAGAACGTCCGAAACGGATGTCGTCATATCCTCTATTTTTAAAAACTCCTCTATGACGGCTCTGCTCGTCCGCGGGAACTTGATCTTTCTGATTTTCTCCTTATCGATAACTCCCCAAATTCTCCCGGCCTTCTGATACTCCTCGTATTCTCTTTCGAGATGCTCCAACATTTTCATTCACCCGCCCTTTCCAAAATCTTTTCGCTGATTTTTCAGCGGTGCACAAAATTTGAATTTTCACTCATTCTGTTAGTCAAGATATCGTTCTGTTTTTATATTCATTACGTTACCATGCTCTTCTTTTCGTGTCAAGCGCATTTAAGCGAAAGTGCATTCAAGCGAAAGTATCCATGTGTGGTGAGAGAAGGCCCCCGCGCCCCGTTACCTGCTCAGACTACTGATCTGTTCAGTACGTAGAATGGCGGTGTTGCTATCACACCTCTCCGAATATACTTTTCAATATAAAAGATGTTTTTGCTTTTTCATTTATTCCGCTAAACCAATAAACTCAATTAAAAAAACTGATAAAAAGATTCTTACAGAGTCGAAAAAAGAACGTGGATAATGATCGCTCCGGACTCGCGCGCCGTGCGGCCGGCGAGTGGATTGCGAAGGGAAGGGACATGGAGAGAATACGCGAAACAGCGGAGTCAGGTGTCACGGAGAGCGTACTGACCGTCCCGGAAGCTGCCGAGCTCCTCGGAGTGACGCAGCAGAGGGTGCGTTTTCTGATCAGGCGACGGAAGCTTCCGGCCCGGAAGCTGGGTCGCGACTGGATCGTTTCACGCAGCGCCGTCGAGGAGCGGAAGCGGCAGTTGTCCGCCGAGGGGCGCGCGGTATGAGAAAATGCCCCGAATCACGCTGAATCCACGCGTCGGGGAGATTTCAGGAAAGAAGCTCTGTTTTTCATTTTTTCTGCGTGAAAGCGCACCGGTGAAGACGCGCTCTTCCGGCGCCCAAGGGGATTCCGTTTTTCCTTGCGGCTCTCGTCCGGAGGAACGCATTGTGAATAAGGAGGCGCTCCATTGGCAGTCGATAAGTACAAAGCAATCGTCGAGTCAAGCCCTGAATTTATCTGCTCGTTTCTTCCCGACACCACGCTGACCTTCGTCAACGAGGCGCTCTGCCGCGCGCTCGAAACGGACCGAAACGCGCTTCTCGGCCGCCCCTTCACGGGAAAAATTCCCCCGGAGGAACTCCCCGCCGTCATGGAAAGAATCGCTTCGCTCTCTCCCGAGGCTCCTTCCGGTTCACACCGCCTTTCTTTTCCTCTTTCCACCGGAGAGGCGTATATCATCCACTGGAATGTCCAGGGCTTTTTCTCCCCGGAGGGCAAGCTGCTCGAAGTGCATGCCTTCGGACGGGACGATTCGGAACGGGTGCGAGCGAACGAGCTGCTCGCCAAGGGAGCGAGAAGGGAGAAGCTCGCCGCGCAGATCATCTCCGAGTACACCTTCTGCAAAACCCGGAGTGAATTCGACGCGATCACCGCAAACGCCCTCGAACTGCTCGGAAAGGAAAATTGCGCGGACAGGGCGAATCTTTTCCAGTTCTCCGCCGATTTAGTTAGTAAAACTCACGAATGGTGCGCTCCCGGAGTCCCTTCTCTGAAGTATCTCATGCAAAATCTGAGGATTGAACCCGGTTCCTGGTGGGTCGACGATATACAGAACAACGAGACTTTTTATTATCCCGATCCGGAATCGATTGCTCGAAGAGCCGGTGAGACCTGGAAGCAACTTGAAGCCTTGAATATCACTGCTCTGGCGGGGTTTCCGGTGGTGGCCGAGGGGCGGCTGCGCGGAGCCCTCTCATTTGAAAACGTACCGAAGGGAGCTCTTTCGCCGGAATCGGACTTTCCGACGCTCGCGAGCATCTCCAGAGTGATCGGGAAGACCTTGGCGCTGCTCGAAGCCGAAGAGGAGCTGCAGTCCGCGAAAAACATGTACCGGGATATCGTGGAAAAACAGTCGGAACTCATCGTCCGTTTTTCTCCCGACCGCACGATAACCTTCTGCAACCATGCCTACGCCAGATATTTCGGCGGCGAACCCGAGCATTTTCTCGGGAAACGTCTTACGACCCTCTTTCCCGAAAACTTCGATCATCTGGCGAGACTCTCCCCCGAGTCGCCGAAAGTGATGATCGAAAAACAGTTCGTCATGCCCGACGGTTCAAAGCGTTGCCATGTGTGGCATGATACCGGGATTTTCGACGCCGAGGGGAGGCTGAAGGAGGTCCAGGCGGTCGGATTGGACGTAACGGAGTTGATGGCGGCGAAAGAGGCACACGAGAACGAACGTACGCGGGCGCTCGCCCTCTTCGAAAACTCGCCTGAGGCTATTCTTGCCAGTTGGGACGGCATCCACATCGACGAAGCCAACGCCGCCTTCTATCGGACGACGGGGTTCTCGAAGGAACAGGTGATCGGCAGCCCTCTGCGCGACATTCTCTTTCCGGGAACGCGGGAGAACCCTTTGAATATCGAACGCCTTCTCAAAAGCGCGAACTCCGGGGAGCCCGTAGTAGAAGAAGGAACGGTTGAAGCTCGAACCGGTACGCTGTTTCTCTCTCTCCTCCTGCTTCCAGTCGGCGGCAAAGCGAAGAGGAAAAGAGGCGTCTATCTGTTCTTCCGTAATCTGACGGCGTTGAAAGAAAAAGAAAACCAGCTGCTGGCAAGTATGAAGCATCTGCACACCGCGTTTTCCCAGACCGTGGAGATGCTCGCGCTTGTCGTCGAGGGCCGTGATCCGTACACGGCGGGACACCAGAAGAGGACGGCGCTGCTCTCGCTTGCGATCGCCCGGCGCATGGGGTTGGACGAAGAGAGCTGCGAGGGCGTCTTTTTGGCCGCCGCGATCCACGACGTCGGGAAGATCAGCGTTCCGTCCGAAATTCTGAGCAAACCTGGAAAGCTGCTCGACATCGAGTTCTCTCTCGTCAAGGCGCACGCCGAGGAAGGGTACAACATTCTCAGGAAAGTCGATTTCCCGTGGAGGATCGCCGAGATCGTCCATCAGCACCACGAGCGTCTGGACGGATCTGGGTATCCTCAGGGGTTGAAAGGCGACGAAATCCTTCTGGAAGCGAAGATTGTCTCCGTGGCCGATACGGTGGAAGCGATGGGGTCGCATCGGCCGTACCGGCCATCGTTGGGGATCGGCGCCGCGCTCCGGTACGTTGAAGAGGGGAAGGGAACGCTCTTTGACAGGAGCATCGTCGATGTCTGCCAAAGGCTGTTCGAAGAAGGATTCTCGTTCGAGGAGAACGAGACGGAGATCTGACGTTTGCACCCCTGATCGGCGCCTCAAACAGAAAGCGCAACAAACGCAGGAAGCCGTCCCGAGGTTTAACTCTGGACGGCTTCCTGCGTTCTTTCAAAAGGATTTCCGGCGGCGACCTGCTCTCCCACGGATAGCCTCCGCAGTACCATCGGCGCTGGAGGGCTTGACTGCCGGGTTCGGCATGGAACCGGGTATGACACCTCCGCTGTGACCACCGA
>Ga0334883_1005234_pt1 | contig 11608 bp, 10 predicted proteins | sample GraSluR1_MG_6_FD_207230 | JGI IMG/M metagenome (GOLD analysis project Ga0334883, IMG submission 207230) | Sludge microbial communities from methane-producing bioreactor in Wageningen University, Netherlands - Granular Sludge_09_05-R1 | ecosystem: Engineered > Bioreactor > Anaerobic >... | reverse complement strand
CGGTTTGAAAGGATATCTGCATGTGGAATATATCCACGCAGAATGACAGGCATGGGGTAGTTAATGAATGGGCGGGTACGTTGATGCCCGCCCCTTTTGCATTCAGGAGGCAGTGATGAGCGTTACGGAAGCGATGATCGGCACCTTGCGGCGGATGGTGGCAGAACCTAGTGATGAGACGTACAGCGATGAGGTTTTGGAGACCATTCTGGAAGCGCACGCGGTGATCGATATACGCGGTGAATTGCCGTATAGCTGGGATGGCAGCACCACTCCACCCACGAAGGTTGCGAACGAAAACTGGATCCCGACGTATGATTTGCATCTGAGCGCTGCGGAGATCTGGGAAGAGAAGGCGGCAGCGGCAGCTTCGGGGCATGATTATAAGGTGGATGGGGCGGAATTTGCGAACAGCCAGGTGTATGGGCAGTGCATGAAGTCGGCGCGGTATCATCGGGCGCGAAGGTATGCGCGCAATCAACAGATCTTGGTGAAGTAAATGGCTGCCAAGGCAGCTAAGACAGGCATGCTGGAGCTGGCGCGGTCATTCCGGGCAGCATTGCTGCGGCAGGAGCGAGCGCAGCAAGCAGAGATGGTGCGGCAGTGGCTGGGGATTGAGGAGCGGTTGATGGACCAGATCATGGTGCTGGTGTATCAGCTGCAATCGGAGGACTCACCGAAGAGTTTGCACCAGATTGTGATGATGGAGCGGTATCAGCGGTTATTGGCCCAGGTGCAGGCGGAATTGGGACAGTATAGCCAGGATGTGATTGTCCAGGTTCAACGGGAGCGCGACGAGTGGGCGAGGCGCGGGTTTGAGAATGGACAGATGATGGTGTGGCGATCGCTGGAAGCGAGCGCGATGGGGGTTGGATTGGACCAGCTGCCGGTGGAGGCGGTGACGAATTTGACCGCATGGTCTGGAGAAGGCACGGCGTTGGGCCAGCTGCTACAGGGGGCTTTTTTGCCAGAGGGTCTTCCGCGAGGGTGGACGGCATTGCAACGAACGCTGGTGCAGGGCTTGGCGCTTGGGTGGCATCCGGAAAAGACCGCGCGGGAGATGGCGCGTGCTTTGGCTGGTGGGCTGCAACGGGCGATGGTGGTTGCCCGAACGGAGCAGATCCGGGCTTACCGCAGCGGGAGCTTGCAGGCGTATCAAGAAAGCGGTGTGGTGATCGGGCATAAGCGGTTGACAGCGCATGACAGCCGGGTTTGTGCGGCATGCCTGGCAGATGAAGGGCATGTGTATGGGTTGGATGAGATGATGTGGAGCCATCCGCAGTGCCGCTGCACGAGTGTGCCGGTTCTCAGGGGAGCAGAGGAACCGCAATGGGAGTTGGGTGAAGAATGGCTGCGCAAACAAGATCCAGCGACTCAGAACCAGATCTTTGGTTCATGGGCGGCAGCGGATGCTTTTCGCAGGGGGGTTCCTTTGAAGGAGTTTATGCGCGTGACGAATGAAGGGGATTGGGGGATGACCCTTCGACAACGCTCAGGGCAGGCTTTCAGGGTACAAAACCCGGTGTTGGATGGAAGAACAAGCGAATGGTTTAGTCCGGTTTATTTGCAGGATGGTGTGTATCGGATGGGAGAGTTAAAACCTGCCATTATTCAAGCCTGGGGATTGGGGAACGAGTCAGTGTTGGACGTAGTTGTGACGGCTGAACGACGGGCGCATTACCTGGAGCGGCATCCGGAATTAAAAGCAGTGGAAAATTTGATCCCGCAGATCATTCTGGACCCAACGTTTGTGGTCCGAAATAAATCAGATCTGGATGTACTCATTTTTTATTATGAACATGGCAATGACTTTCTCAGGGCTGCGATTCGTTTGCAAGAAGCGACATCTGATCGAAAGCATTCCTTGATGTCGGCGCGGTATGCACATCAAAAGGAAGTTCTGCGAGATTGGAAGAGAGCGATTTACAAAAAAAGAAAAAACAGCCCTTGACGAGCTGTTTTTTTTGGTTTGTCGGGCCGGTCCACCAGTCCCGGCGTCTACCTTGACTGGCCAGCGAGGCTGGGCTCAGTGCGTGAGGGGGTGGTAAATTTCTCACCTCCGACAAATTAAGTATAGCACAAGAGGTCAAGGGATGTGTTTGCTCATTTGGTGGGCGGAGCGATGCGGATCCATTTGGAGAAGTGGGCGAGTGCCAGCGCCAGGGCGACAGGGTTGGCAGAGAGTGACGGGATTGTGCACCTGGACGGGGACAAGGCTTACAAGTATTTGGGAACGGTCACGATCACGGGGACGATCGGGCGAATGGAAGACAGCCCTGGGTTCCGGGGCGTGTATAACCATTACAAAGTGCCAGGGGGATTGTGGCGACTCGATAAGGCATCGGGAATCACGACACCTCTGGTTGGCGGCGTGATGGGGACAGTGCAGAAGCAGGCTGCCAGCTGGACTTTTCAGAGCGGGATGACCTGGGGAACGACGGCCAATATCTATGATGGCGATTTGGAGACGTATGCACAGTTGGGATCAATGAACCATAACAGCAACAGCGGGTATTGGCTGATCGTTGATTTTGGTGAGAAGATCGTGTTGGAAGAGATTCATGCCTTTTTTGAATCAGAGACACTTTCCTTCACCACCTTCAATGTTTACACTTCGGAAACCGGGGCATTCGCAGGAGAGGAATCATTGGTGTCTGCAACGCATATATCCAGCTGGTCCAGTGGGTTGTGGAAGCGGGGGGCTGACTTCAATGCACCCGCACAATCGTGATACTGGAAAATATTCCTTCAGCGAAACTCGGCAAACACTGCCAGAATTTATGAGATGAATTTCCTGTATGGCGGCACGCTGGCGATTTGGGGTGTCCCCTGGGGTTGCAAGGTGGAATTACTTAATAGCAGCGGCGGTTCGATCGCAAGCCAGGTAAGCCAACAATTTCTGCGGCCGGGGGTGGTGGAGTTTACCTCAGATGTCAGTTCGGTGGCAAGGATCACGGTTAGCCGACCAGACGGGTTGATGCCCTGGTTGGATTTTGGCATCAGCGCAGCTGTGGGCGATATTTTCACATTTTTGATGGAGTGAAAAGCCAAAAACCGCTACCAGGAAGCCTCCTGAGCGGAGAAAATCGAAAAAGTCCCCGGATTTCGGGGATTTTTTCATAGAGACGCCAGTTGTCAACGGGTGAGGCAAGGCGGTGGGCGTTTTCGATATCGGCAGCGGAGATGTTGAGGTAACGTTTGACCATGTCGAGAGAATTGTGGCCAAGCAGGCGCTGGAGGGTGAAAACATCGCCTCCGTTGCGCAGGAATTCAATGGCGAAAGTGTGGCGGAACCTGTGAGGATGGGTTTTTGGAACACCTGCCCGTTTCCCCAGGTTGGAGAGCAAAGAGCCAATGGAGTCCTTGTCCATGGGGTTACGCTGGCGGCTCAGGAAGAGAGGCTCGGAAGGATGGGGACGTTCACGTTCATTGAGATAAAGGTGCAGCTGATAGGCAGTGCGCTTTGAAATGAAGACGGTGCGGGGGCGGGATTTTTTCACGGAGCGATAAGCTTTGACCTGGATAGCGCCAGACTCAAGAAGATCCACATCACTGATTTTCAGACGGGCAGCTTCAGAGACACGGAGTCCGGTATCAAGCAGCAGCATGACCAGGGAGATGTCACGGGCGGCAGTCTTGCGGCGCATTTTGAAACGTTTGCGGCCGCGGGTGAGGGCTGTGTCGGTGAGTGCAGCTGCGCGCAGCAAAGCGCGGATGTCATCCTGGGAGAAGGGGGTGACATCGGGCGGTGGGACCTGGGGACATTTGATCTTTTCATCAGGGCGTTTTTCGAGTTGTAGTTCGTCCTGGCACCCGGTGAAGAATGATTTGAAGGTTTTCCAGTAGGCCTGTAAGGTGGCCTGGGATTTGTTTTGAAAATTGAGATCTGCCATGAAGTTGACGAGATGCTGATGGGTGATATCTGCGACATCGAGATCTCCGACTATTTGTTGGAACCGCTGCATGCAGCCGCGGTAGTAGGTGATGGTGGCAGGTGAGCGGCCGATCGAGGCGAGATAGAGGGCATAAGTGGGAATGGCGGTGGACAGTCGCATGATGGATCCTCCTTGGAAATCTTATTTTAAGGATACAGCAACTGGCCTGCAATTGGGGATTTATGAGGGAGGATGTAAGCGGTGTAAGGTTGTTTTGGCCGTTAACAAAAAGGGCGAAAAAGTGAACCTAAAACCGCTTACAAGGCTATTATTGCCATGTAAGCGGTCTATGGTCGGGGCGAAAGGATTCGAACCTTCGACCTCTTACACCCCATGCAAGCGCGCTAACCGGACTGCGCCACGCCCCGACGGTTTAACGACTGGTATTATAGCCCTGTTTGGAGAATTCCGCAAGGCTCATTTCTTCCAGCCTATGCCATAGAATGTGGGCACAAACAGGATGCGTTCCTGATTTATGCGTGCCGTTCGGTCAACTTCCTGCCAGGCATTGAGGTCATGGGCTTGGGCTTGCTGAAGGAAATGCAGGTCATTTTGTAAGGTCTGCCATTCGTGATCTGTATCTGTGTCCTTAACAAAATCCTCCATCTGCCATTCGCCGCCCAGAACGCCGATGGTGATGTTAGTGAATCCAGTACAAGCGAACCAGTGACCCAGTTCACGGCCCACGCGGGTATGGGCGCCCTGCGCGCGCAGGGCATGTTCCTGCAAATCGGCAACTGTGCTCAATTCGGCGGGGTAATCGATGCGCCCGCCGTAGTCGGGTTCAGCGAAGGCAATGAACGAACTGCCGGGTTTCAGCACCCGTCTGGTTTCCTGGATGATAGCGTGGAGGGGCCTTGCCCACAGAAGGAAGAAATGGCAGAACACCAGGTCGAAGGAATTGGCTGCAAAGGGCAGAAAGTTGGCGTCCGATTGCGCATAGCCAGTTTCATGATCGATTTCTTGGGCGTAGTCTATAGCTCGATGGAGCAGGTCAATGCCAAAGTAGTGGTTTTTAGGCATTAACTTGCGAACTTCTGCCAAAACTACCCCGGTTCCGCAGCCGATTTCGAGAACTCGCGCTTTTTGGGGCAAATGGCACGAACTCAGCAGGTGGGCGCGGATTGATGCGGTCCAACCGGCTTGCTGTCGGTAGCGTTGATGCAAATGTTCCATACTGATTGCTTCACGCACTGGCTTTTGCCCAGATAACCTGCCAATCATCGGTAAGGATGTTGCCTAACACCTCGGTTTGTCCCTGTTCTTGCAGTACATCGCCGTCCGGTTCGATATACAACCAGGCATTGCCAACTTCTTTGACTTCCTCAGCTTCCAGCTCAAGCTCGACCGGATTGTTGTGTGAATAGGGCACGGGGATGTCATAAGTGATGGAAAAAGCCAGATCGAGGGCAATCTCATTGACCTCGTCCAGCGTCTGCTGCATGTCCTGGCTGCGGGCGCTCAAAGAGAGGTTGGTCACCTTTTGGTTCTGTAAATTCTCCAACAGGTTCTGGTAGTAATCGGTGTCAGTCTGGTTGATGGTGAGGTGCACGGTCACATGGATGTCTTCCGGCATGAGGTTGGTGATGGCTTCCCAGCAGGCGTCCTGGTCTGGGTCCAACACCAGCACGATGTGATCAAGACCCTGGTTCAATAACAGAGTCATATAGTCACGGTCGGCCAATTTGATGCCATCAGTCAACACGCCTGTCACCTGGCCGTGGGTTTCTGCTGCCGCCAGCAACTTCGGCAAGTAGGGCTGCAAGGTGGGTTCACCACCGGTGAAGATCAGATGCGGCACACCGATCTCCCAGGATTTTTCAACAATCTGCATCCATTCTTCTTCGCTTAGTTCTTGTGTGATTCGCTTCTGAAGCTCGCTATTCACTTGACTGTCATCTGTGAAGTGATAGGTGAGGGCAAGGTCAAGGCGGTAGGGAGCTGCGATCTCACCGGAGTAGGGCACCTGACGCTCGAAATCAAGAAAGCTGACCGGATCAAGGTCGGGGGTGGTCATCAAAACCTGCAAGCGTTCAAACAGATCATCGTAATCGGCTTCGATGGTTGCTTTGGGGACATCATAGCGTTTTGATAAGGCTTTGATGGTTTGGTCACGGCTCATGTTCATGATGAAGTCATAGAGAAGTTCAGCCGCGGTCTGGTTGAGGTGCAGCACGGTTTTGGCATTGAGGATCAGGATGGCGTGTTCGGGTGTTTCAATGCGCAGATGCATGGAGTAAGGAAAATCATCTTCTTTGTCGGGGCGATATGAATACAGGCCGGGTTCCAGCGGTTTGACAGGCGGGTACAGCTTTTCCAAGAGATCATTCAGGAATTTCATCGCTAACTAACTCCATTTCTTCAGGTATTGGTTCAATAAATGGTTTGGGTTCCAGGTAAGCATGATCGAGATAGGCAAGCGGACAGCCGCCGCCGCATTCATCCAGCAAGCTGCATTGGTGACAGGCTGTTGGTATGAGGGTGTGTTCACGAATGGCTTCGCACAGCGGATGATGCCAGATATTTTGCCACTCTTCCGTCAGGATATTGCCAACTGACGAATAATAGGATTGGCAGGGCAGCACGTCACCGTTGGGTTCAATGCACATATTGTATTTGGCGGCGGAACAGCCTTTGGCGCCCACGCCCTGCAAGATGGGATGGAAATGGCAATATTGGGTGGGGGTATACCAGATCAGGCGCAGGTTGTGATGGTCTGCTTTTTCTTTGGCAACTTCTAACAACACTTCGATGTCTGTGTGAGAGAGGCCGGTCTGGTTTTTGGCACCTTTGCCGGCGTGGATCAAGGAATTGAGCCCGATGGTGGGTACGTCCAGATCTGCCAGAAAATCAATCGTATCAGCGATGGTGTGCTGGTTGGTGGTCAGCATGGTGGTGTTGGTCATCATGTAAAGGGAGCTGGCGACCACGTTGCGGATACCAGTCACAGTATCTGCCCATGCGCCAGTAACACCTTGCATCTGGTCATGAATGGCAGGCTCCAGAGATTCAAAGGTGATCTGGACATGATCCAGGCCGGCATCCACCAGCGTCTGCACATAGGCAGGGTCCTTCAAGCGGCGTCCGTTGGTGTTGATGCCCGTGATCTGTCCTAAAGATTCGGCGTAAGCGATCAATTCAGGCAGGTCGGTGCGCAGTGTGGGTTCGCCGCCGGTGAAGATGATATGGGGGATGCCAATTTGCCATAGGTGATCGAGCACCGCTTTCCACTGGTCAGTGGTCAGTTCGGGGAACTGACGCGAACGCGCGTTGTAACAATGGGCGCATTGATTGTTGCAGTGGTAGGTGATGGCGAGGTCCATGCGGTAAGGGGCTGAAGGCAAATTCGATTCAGGCGCAACGGTCTGCAAGTGCAGATCGTGTAAGGGGCAGGTATCATCATCATTAAGCAACTGACGAAACAGGGCGACGAATTCTTCCAGATCTTGCGCGGCTTGATCGCGGTCAATGTCATAGGTGCGCAACAGGGTTTGTAGAATGGCTTTGTCGTTGATGTCATGCAGCTTCAGGTATGCCATCGCGGCAGCGGTCTGGTTCAAGATGAAAAGATTGTTGGCATTGCGCAGCAAAAAACCTGACCCATCCTCATCAATGCGCAAATGGATGCGCTCTTTGTGGTGGTTGTCCTCTTGTAAAAAGTGGTACATGCCACTTTCTGGGGGGAGGGATGGTTTTTTGGGCAAGTCGTTTCCTTTTATACCGTTGATTCGGATAGCTGAACCTTGTTAGCGTCCGCCGCCAGCACACGCACAGGCACAACCCGCGCAGGCACAGGCGCAAGCACAGCTGCGTCCGCTGCTGCCACCGCCGGAACGAGTGCTGGAAGAATAAGTCGGCTTAGGCATCGGGTTGGTCTTGTTGGTGATGCGTTCTGTGAATGAAGTCAGATCACCAATGGTGTTTGATGCAAAATTCTGCGCGCCAAGCACGACACCGGCGGCAAAATCTGCGCCCGGCAGCGTTGGCATATTAGCACTTGGTTGTCCGCCGACGATGGGGCGTGATCCTGATCCACTGACAGCAGGCCTGGCACTGGCGGTTGAAGTACCGCTACGATACACAGGATCATAGCGATGCCACCAGATAGGAACGAATATCGGGCGCGGTCCCGTGAACACATTGCGGGTGCGGTCGCCATAGTTGTCATCCAACATGGTCCAACCCATGTATTTGTCATAGTTTTCCATGGCGACTTCGGGGGTTTCAGAGCCTTCTACCTGCTGCCAGGCACGTGAGACGATGTCCTGGTAATAGGTGACAGTTTCCTTGTAGGAAAAACCCTTCATCTTCTCCTGGACAGCAGTGATCAAATTCTCAAGCATTGCCTGCAATTCGGTGCGCTGTTTTTTCTTTGAATCAGCCTGCATAGCATCCAGGAAATGTTTTTCGTAGGGATAGAGGTCATCTGGCAGGGGTTCCAATACTTTAATTTGTAATGGCTCTTTCTTGGTAACTTCGGCTGCGCCTTTGCGGATGACAGAGAACAGGATCATGGTGACGATCTGGTCCATGGGTTTCTCTAACAGGATGGCAGCCTGGACGGCAGTCAGTCCGCGTTTGATGCCATGGCCTTCAATTTTGACCTTAGGCGGGAGATATTTCAACTTACGTTTTTTCTGTTGGTTGGCTTGCAGGATTCCGATGGCGATCGGTCCGCCGATGAAGGCAGCCACACAACAGAGCGGAAAGATATTTTCAAAGAAATTATTGACCGAACCTGATGTTCTTTCGGTGAAGGTTGGTTTTGCCTGAATGGCAGTGGCAGGGATGAAGTTGTTGGGGAAGGCGCCTCCGAAGCGGTAATCTGTGGAGAGATCGGCTCTGTCAGACCACCAGTAATAAAACACGCGTCCACCTTCAGTGTAGCCGATGTCATCAGGTTCTTTGGAGCCAGGCCATTTTTCAGCGGGAAAATATCTTGGCATGTCCTCATCCAACCCGACGGGCATGTAAATGATCATTTCGTATTCGGTATTGCCCTTGACATATTCTTTGCCAAAGTAGTTGGGTGAGAAGAAGAAACTGACATAGTTTTCTGGCTCATCAGCTTCATAGAATAAACCGGTGATGTTCTGGATGGTTGCAACGACTGTGCCGGAGCCTCCGGCAGGAATGGTAAGGTTGCCCAGCTCGAGGGTAACGCCCTGTCCTTCAAAAATGTATTGCGGATCAGCATTGCTGACGCGGGAAATACTTCTCCCATCCACGGTGGCGCTGACATTGCCTAATGAGAAACCTTTGGTAGGCAGACCAATGTCGATATAGTCGATGGGATGAGCGCCTGGTTGGTTAATGAAATCATAAGAGTATACGAGGGTAGCGGTACCGTCATTGTTGGCAAATAACTCTACCGTTGCCTTGGGTACCTCGAACAGGTAAGACTGTGCGGTGACAGTGGAAAAAGAGAAGAAAATGGTCAGTACCAGGACAACAAAGAGCAGGATTCGTTTCATTGTTTTCTCACCTTCGATTTTGAATATTGATCACCATTTGGGTTCTTCGGTCAATTGGTAGGTTGTTTCGCAGTAGGGGCAGGTCACAACCGGCGCGCCGGCAACCATGTGGATGTCTTTTTTGGTCAGAGCACCCCCGCATGATTGGCACTTAATCGTGTCCATGGTGACCTGACCGGGCAGGTTGATCTCATAGGTGACAGGTTGCGCAGCGGCATCCGCTTTCTTTTTACGCCCCAGCAGGAAAATGATACCAAAAGCAATGCCGACCAGGATAATACCCACAAAGATCCAGCCAGGGCTGCCAGAGGCACTAAAAGCGCCCATGATGAACAGGACACCGAAAAAGATCAATATCGCTGAAAAGATATAGCCGATGACTTTGCCTGCCATAAAAATACCTCCTGATGATGGTTGCTTGGGTTGTAGTGAACGTAGCTACTTGATTATACTGTATGAAATTTAACGGTAGCGGCTTTCCAGACAAAATTCTTAATTAACTGAGAGGTCACATTCTCACTTGCCATTTCTAACAATGCAATACAGGCCTGACGCGCGTCTATTAACGATACAATATAATCACTAAGTATACGCAAAATGAGGTGTTTGGGATGCAAAAAAACCTGTTTTATCGCGACATTTCTGAATCCAGTGGCACTGATCAGGATAAGGATCGCTATAGGCAATTGAAGGAACAACTCAATCGTTACGGATACGAGTATTATGTGTTGAATCAGCCAACGGTCAGCGACGCAGAGTATGATCGGCTGTATCGTCAATTGATTGAAATTGAAACTGTGCATCCTGAATGGGTGGCTTCCGATTCGCCTTCACAAAGAGCCGGCGCAGAAGTGGTGTCGTATTTTGAGAAAGTAGCCCACCCGAAACCAATCTTGTCATTAGCCAGTGTGACAGAGATAGAGGGAATTCGTGCATGGTATACGAGGATTGCCAAACTGGACCAGCGCGTGTTACAGGCAGATTTTGTAGTGGAGCCGAAAATTGACGGATTGACCATTGTTGCGCATTACCAAAACGGTACATTGGTGCGAGGTGTCACCCGAGGAAATGGTGAAATCGGGGAAGATATCACCGCCAATGTGCGCACGATCCGAGCTGTTCCATTGACGCTGAAGCATGACAATCAGGGTATTTCAACCCCTTCAGAGCTGGTTGTGAGGGGCGAGGCCTTTATCACCCTATCCGATTTTGAAGCCCTCAATCGACAGATGGAAGCAACCGGGGAGAAAACCTACCAGAATCCGCGCAACACGGCTGCTGGTTCGCTGCGGCAGTTGGATTCCAGCCTGACAGCCACGAGGCCGTTGACCTGGTATTGCTATGCCATTGTGGTTTGTTCCGAAGATCTACCTCAAACTCAATGGGAGCAACTGCAATTGCTGCGTGGATGGGGTTTTCCTGTCAGCGACCTCTCATTCTATGCCGGGGATATAGATGAAGTCATCGAAATTTGTGAAGAACGCCTTTCCAGGCGTGATGAGTTGAATTTTGAGGCGGATGGACAGGTGATCAAGATCAATGATCTGGCGTTATCAGATTCGTTGGGAGTAGTTGGTAAAGATCCGCGCGGTGCACTGGCCTTGAAATATCCGGCACGAGAGGAAATCACCACTTTATTGGAAATCAGAACCAATGTCGGCCGCACCGGGGTGATCACACCCTACGCAGTATTGCAGCCGGTTGAGGTTGGCGGAGTGACCGTGCAACATGCCACCTTGCACAATTTTGATTTCATTGAACAAAAAGATATCCGGGTGGGTGACCGGGTGGTCATCAAGCGGGCAGGCGATGTGATCCCTTATATTGTCGGCCCCATCATAGATGCCCGCAGTGGTGAAGAGCAAGTATATGAAATTCCAGAAACCTGCCCATCGTGCGGCTCGCCGGTGGAGCATATAGAGGGCGAAGTTGCGGTCTATTGTGTCAACACCAATTGTCCGGCACAACTGGTGCGTAACCTGGAACATTTTGTGTCGTTAGGCGCAATGAATATTGAAGGATTGGGCATCAAGATCGCTGCCCAACTGGCAGAAATCGGCATGGTTAAGGACCTGGCGGATCTGTATCAACTGGATCGTGACAAACTGTTGGCTTTGGATGGTTTTGGCGAGAAGAAGGTCGATAATCTACTCAACGCTATTGAAGACTCCAAAAAACGGCCTTTGGCAAGATTGATTA
>Ga0334883_1005226_pt1 | contig 11625 bp, 8 predicted proteins | sample GraSluR1_MG_6_FD_207230 | JGI IMG/M metagenome (GOLD analysis project Ga0334883, IMG submission 207230) | Sludge microbial communities from methane-producing bioreactor in Wageningen University, Netherlands - Granular Sludge_09_05-R1 | ecosystem: Engineered > Bioreactor > Anaerobic > Unclassified... | reverse complement strand
GCACGGCCGGGTCTTCGAGCTGGGCTTGGTGATGGGGTACAAGCTGCGCACGGGGGCGTTCTTCTCAGACATCACCGTCGCGCCGGGCATTTTCACGCGAGGGAAGCTGTCCTTGCGCCCGCACCGCATCGAGGCTATCGCCGAAGTGCGCCAGATTTTCGAGCGCTGCGGCGTCTGGGACTCGCCTCCAGGGGAGGATGAAGCATGAAGCGCGTTGGCTTTTATCCTGGGTGCACCTTCCGCTCCACCGCCAAGGAGTACGACATGAGTCTGCTCCCGGTCTTGGAGCGCTTGGGGATCGAGGTGGTGGAGCTGCCCGACTGGTCGTGCTGTGGCGCGACCTCGGCCCATGTGACCCAGGAGCTGTTGAGCGTGGCCCTACCGGCGCGCAACCTGGCGATCGCCGAGGCGCAGGGTTTCGACACCATCCTGGCGCCCTGCGCGGCCTGTTTCAGCCGCTTGGCCGTGGCGCAGCGCAAGATGGCCGAGCGCCCTGCCTTGGCCCAGCGGGTCCAAGAGATCCTCGATCGCCCTTTCGGCAACTCAGTCAAGGTCATCAACATCACGGACTTTCTCATCTCACACCTCACAGAGATCGGGGCATCGGTCACCACGCCACTCCAAGGGATGAAGCTGGCCTGTTACTACGGCTGCCTCCTGGTGCGCCCGCACGGCGTCGCCCACAGCGATGACCCTGAGGTCCCCACCTCGATGGAGCGGATCGTGGCCGCCACCAAAGCGACGCCCGTCAAATGGAACATGGCCCTGGAGTGTTGTGGCGGCGGCATGTCTTTCGCCCGCACGGGCTCAGTGATTCGCTTGGGGCGCGCCATCGTCGACGATGCGCGCGCGGCGGGCGCCCAGGCGCTGGTAGTCGGCTGTCCCATGTGTCACAACAACCTCGATCTGCGCCAGAAGGCCATGGAGAAAGGCCGCGAGACGAAGCCACCCATACCGATCCTGTTCATTTCCCAGGTGGTGGGGCTGGCCATGGGCATGGCACCGAAGTCATTGGGGGCCAATCTCCATTTCGTCTCCACCCGTGACTTCATGGAGACCCTCGCGCGCCTGGACCGCGCCCTGCCAGAGACGGCGACGCACAAGGCGACAAACAAAGAGGTAGGCTGATGGGTGGTGTAGGCGTCTTTGTCTGTCACTGTGGCGAAAACATCGGCAAGAGCGTGGACTGCGTCCGGGTGGCTGAGGCCTTGCGCCAACATCCTGGGGTGTCCCACGCCGTCGACTACAAGTACATGTGCTCGGAACCGGGACAGGCCCTCATGCGCCAGGCCATCCAGGAGAAGGGCTTGGACGCCGTCGTGGTCGCGGCTTGCTCACCCCACATGCACGAGAAGACCTTCAGGAAGGCCATGGCGGCCGCGGGGATGAACCCCTTTTTGTGCGAAATGGCCAACATCCGCGAGCACTGCTCCTGGATTCACGACGACCGCGAGGAGGCCACCCAGAAAGCCATCGCCTTGACCACCTCGACGGTGGAGCGGGTCCGCCACAACCGCGCCTTGGAGACCATCCGCATCCCCATCGAACGCCGCGCCTTGGTCATTGGCGGCGGCGTCGCTGGCATCCAGGCCGCCCTCGACATCGCCGAAGCGGGCTACGAGGTGCTCTTGGTCGAGCGTCAGCCCTCCATTGGCGGGCACATGAGCGCCCTCTCGGAGACCTTCCCGACCTTGGACTGTTCCCAGTGCATCCTCACGCCCCGCATGGTCGAGGTGGCCCAGCACCCCAAGATCCGCCTGCTGGCCTACGCCGAAGTCGAGGAGCTCAGCGGCTACGTCGGCAACTTCGTCGCCACCATCCGCCGCAAGGCCCGCAGCGTCATTGCGGAGCGCTGCAATGGCTGTGGCGCCTGCCTCGAACGCTGCCCCGTCAAGAAGATCCCCAACGAATTCGAACAGGGCATGGGCAAGCGCAGCGCCATCTACGTGCCCTTTCCCCAAGCCGTCCCCAACATCCCCACCATCGACCGCGAGGGCTGCCTCCGCTTCAAAGCGCGCGCCCGGGGCAGCACCAAAGAGCCCTGCGGCAAATGCGTTGAAGCCTGCGGGCGCGACGCCATCGATTTCGATCAGAGTGATGAGATCATCACCGAGAAAATCGGCGCCGTCGTCGTCGCCACGGGCTACGAGCTCTACCGCATCGCCCAAGACCAGCCCCCAGAGAGCCCCCAGCTCCAAGGCTACGGCGAATACGGCTACGGCGAGGTCCCCGACGTCATCGACGGCCTCCACTTCGAACGCTTGGCTTCGGCGTCGGGGCCCACGGGCGGCAAGATCCTGCGTCCCTCCGACGGCAGAGAGCCCAAAACGGTCGCCTTCCTCCAGTGCATCGGCTCTCGGGACCCCGCCAAGGGCATGGCCTACTGCTCGAAGATCTGCTGCATGTACGTGGCCAAGCACGCCACCCTCTATGCCCACAAGGTCCACGACGGCCAGCCCGTGGTCTTCTACATGGACGTCCGGGCCGGTGGCAAAGGCTACGAGGAGTTCGTGCGCCGCACCATCGTCGAGGATCGGGCCCAGTACATCCGCGGCCGAGTCTCGCGCCTCTACCGCGCTGGGGACAAGGTCAGGCTCCACGCCTTCGACACCCTCAGCGCTGAGCCCGTGATTTTGGACGCAGACATGGTGGTCTTGGCCACGGCGGTACGCCCCCGCAGTGACGCCCGGGCCCTGGCCCAACGGCTGCAAATCAGCACCGACGAGAACGGCTTCTTCCGCGAAGCCCACCCCAAGCTCCGTCCCGTGGAGACCAACACCGCCGGGGTCTTCCTCGCCGGCGCCTGTCAGGCACCGCGTGACATCCCGGACTCGGTGGCCATGGCGAGCGCCGTCGCGGGCAAGGTGGTCGGCCTCTTCGCCAAAGAGATGCTCGAGCGCGAGCCCATCGTCGCCATGGTCCAAGCCCAGCTCTGCATCGGCTGCTTCAATTGTGAGCGCGCCTGCCCCTATGGCGCCATCGAGCACGTCACCCTGGATGATCACGGCGCGACCCGCGAGGTCGCCCGCGTCAACCCGGGCAAGTGTATGGGCTGCGGGACCTGCCAGGCCATCTGCCGCTCCAAGTGTGTGGAGCTGGAGGGCTACACGGACGAACAGATTTTTGCTGCCATCATGGGGTTGTAGACCCATCCCCAGCGCGATCCCCGGAGTTGCCAAGCATGTCGCAAGAAAGTCACCCAACCACCCCCGAAGGCGCGCCTCACCCTGAGCCCTTTCAACCCAAGATCGTGGCCTTCGTGTGCAACTGGTGCACCTACGCCGGCGCCGACTTGGCCGGCACCAGTCGCCTCAAGATGGCCGCCAACACGCGCCTCATTCGTCTGCCCTGTACGGGCCGCATCGATCCCCTCTTCATCACCAAGGCCTTTGAACAAGGGGCCGACGGGGTCATCGTCAGCGGCTGCCACCCAGCGGACTGCCACTACGCCACGGGCAACCTCCACGCGCGCCGCCGCTTCGCCGTGTATCGCGAGCTCATGGCCTTCCTGGGCATCGACCTGCGGCGCCTGGTCTTCTCCTGGGTCTCGGCCTCAGAAGGGAGGAAGTGGGCGGACCTGGTCAACGAGACGGTCCGCGAGCTCAACGCTTTGGGGCCGCGCAACGCCTATCCGGCCGTGGATCGCGAGGGAGACCAATGAAGGAAATCCGTGAAGTGGCCAGCGCCCTGCTCAGTGGCGGCCAAGTCGACTGGGTCCTGGGTTATGAAGAGGATGCCAAGGGTCTGGTCAAGCCGGCCTTCATCACCGACCCCGCCCAAGCGGCGCGCCTCATCTTCGACCCGCGCTGCGTTCACAACCTGGCGGTTTACCTCCTCCCCGGCCGCAGGCACGTCCGCGCCTTGGGCCGAGGGGCGTTGGTGGTCAAAGCCTGCGATGCGCGGGCCGTCGCCGGTCTGCTGCGCGAACACCAGCTCCAGCGAGACGAGCTCGTCCTCATCGGCGTCCGCTGTGGCGGCGTCCGGCAGGACCCGGGCCCGGACGCGGTCTTGAACGAAGAGAGCGTCGCGGCCCGCTGCGCGCTCTGCCCAGAGCGCACCCCCCAGCGCGTGGACCACCTCGTCGGCCCCGAGCTACCACCTCCGCCGGCGGGCAACAGGGACCTCCTGCGGGAGATCGCCGAGCTCGAAGCCCTCACCTCGGAAGCGCGTTTCGCCTTCTGGTCCAAGCATTTCTCCCGCTGCGTCCGCTGTCACGCCTGCCGCCAGGTCTGCCCCCTGTGTAACTGCACGCGCTGCATCGCCGACAAGAGCCAACCGCAGTTCATCGAGGCCGCCCCTCACCTGCGGGGCAACCTGGCGTGGAACATCACCCGCGCCTTGCACCTGGCAGGTCGCTGCGTCGGCTGCGGCGAGTGCGAGCGTGCCTGCCCGGTGGACATCCCCCTGGCTTTGATCAACGCCAAGTTGAGCCACTTCATGCATGAATGTTATGCGCATGAAGCCTCGGAAGACCCCGAACAGCCTTCGCCCATCGGCGACTTCCGCAGCGACGACGATCAGGAGTTCATCCGATGAGCGAACACGCCCCATCGTCCCCCGAGAAGGACACCCCAGCCCCCCTCTGGATCAGTGACGATGACCTCCGCGGCCTGGTCGATGACTGCCTGCGGGCCCAGCGCCAAGTCATCGCTCCCATGCTGGAAAAGGGCGCCGCCAGAGCCCGCCCGCTCTATGCGCCGCTGGCCACGGCTGAAGCGCTGCGGTTGCAAGTGGACGACCCTCTGCCCAGCCAATCCCTGCGCCGTCACTTTCAGCCTCCGAGCCAAGCCCTCTTCCGCTGGACCTTCGAGAAGCCTGCCCCGACGGAGGATCAGCCGCCCGAGAACCCCCTCGGGAAGGTCGCCCTGCAGCCCGCCACTCCGGCCTTCCCGCCGACGGTGATCCTGGGCGCCCGCCCCTGCGACGCCGCGGCCCTGGAGATCGTCGACCAGGTCATGCGCGAAGACCGCCGTGACGAGAGCTGGTTCTCTCGCCGCGCGGCGACGGTGATCCTGACCCGAGGCTGCACCTGGTCCGACGCGTCCTGCTTCTGTACTTCCCTCGGCCTGGGCCCCGACGCCCCCCAGGGCTCGGATCTCCTCCTGCTGCCCGCCCAAGGGGGCCACGTGGTCCGGGTGCTCACCGCCAAAGGCCAAGCCTTCGTCGCGGACCACGCCCCGCGTTTCGCCGCCCCGCTCCCAGACCATCGCCGCCGCGAAGCCGAGGCAGCCCTCGCAGCGCTCCGGCAAGACCTGGAAAACAAGCCCCTCAGCGACGCTGTCGACCACCTGCGCCAGGGCCTGGGCGGCGCCTTCTCCGCCGCGATCTGGGACGAAGTCGCCCTGCGCTGTCATGGCTGCGGCGTCTGTGCGGCCCTGTGCCCTACCTGCTATTGTTTTGACATCGTCGAAGAGCCCCACGGCCCCAAGGAGGGCGTGCGCCGCATGAAGTGGGACACCTGCCAAGATCCCATCTTCACCCTCCATGGCTCGGGGCACAACCCGCGCCCCAACCAGTCCTCCCGCTACCGGCAGCGCGTTCTCCACAAGTTCTCCGTCTACCCCAACCGCTTCGGTCAGGTGCTCTGCACCGGCTGTGGACGTTGCGTTCGCGCCTGCCCTGCGGGGATGGATCTGGCCGAGATCCTCCTCCAAGTCGATGGCGCCCTTGACCATGCTGCCAAGAAATCCTGAGACGCCACGCGTTCCGCCCTGGCCATCGTCAGAGGATGCTTCGATGAATCTCTACCTCCCCACTGTGACCACCATCACCGCCATCGTCGACGAAAGCCACGACGTCCGCACCCTGCGCCTGGTCTTTCAAGATCCCGCCGTGGCGGAGTCCTTCCACTTCAAGGCGGGCAACTTTGGCCACTTCTCCGCTTTTGGCGCCGGCGAGAGCGTCTTCTGCATCGCCTCCCCCCCCACTCGCCGTGGCTACATCGAGTGCAGCTTCAAAGCCGTGGGCAAAGTGACCCACGCCCTGCGCAAACTCTGTATCGGCGACCCCGTCGGCTTCCGCGGCCCCTTCGGCAACGCCTTCCCCCTCGACCAGATGGAGGGCGCCAACCTCCTCTTCATCGCCGGTGGCATCGGCATGGCCCCGGTGCGCTGCGCCATCCTCAACGCCTTGGATCTCCGCGATCGCTATCGCGACATCACGGTCATCTACGGCGCACGCACCGTGGAGGACTTGGTCTTCAAGAAGGATCTCGCCGCCTGGGCCCAGGGCGAAGGACAGGTCAAGCTCCTCCAAACGGTCGATCCCGGCGGCGAAGGCGACGGCTGGCAGGGACACATCGGCTATGTCCCCAGCATTCTTAAAGAAGCCGCACCCGACCCCAACAACACCCATGTGATCATCTGCGGCCCGCCCGTGATGATCCTCTACGCCTTACCCGTCCTCACCGAACTTGGCTTCGACGAAGAGAAAGTCTGGACCACCCTCGAGAACCGCATGAAATGCGGCATCGGCAAGTGCGCCCGCTGTAACGTCGGGGCGGCCTACGTGTGTGTAGACGGTCCGGTCTTCTCCGCCGCCCAGCTCCGAGGGCTGCCGGCAGACTTCTAAACCCGCCCTACATCATCCGCCCCAGGTAGGTGTACCACTGCGCCGTCCCGCACAAGGCGCGCCCGGCCTCATCCAACAACGCCGGATCAGACCTCTCCAGGTAGGCCGCACACAGAACGCCCACAGGATGGCCCTGCAACACCGCTGGCAGCGCCGCGAAAGCACGTCCATCTCCGTGGGCCACAGCGAAAAATGCCCGCGCCAGGCAGCGCCAGTCCTCTTGTGACAAGCCAATTTCATCCCAGATGGCCATCTGCTCTCCCCTCCACCGCGCCCGCAACGCACCCTAAGCTCACAGCTCAAGCCTCCAGGGCCGCGCAGGCAAAGGCATAGACGCTCACCCCCTGCTCCGTGCCTTGAAAGATCATCTTCTTGTCTTCCACGTGCCCAAAGCCAGCGCGCGCCATGGTGTGCCGCGCCGCCTCATTGTCCGCCGCCGTGACCCCGATGATCTGCGCCAGCCCAAAGCTCGCCATCACCCAGCGCGACGCCGCCACGACAGCCTCCGTGGCCAGCCCTCGGCCCTGAAGAGCCTCGGCCATGGCGAAGCCGATCTCGACGGCCTCCCCCAGGGGGCTGAACCCCACGTGGCCCACCAGGCTCCCGCTGCCCCGGTGCTCCACGGCGAGGACGTAGGGACCGCGCCGGGGATCCCCCGGCTCGGTGTAAGCACTGATGAGGGCCTGCAAGACCTTCTGGGCGTGCCCAGCGTCGCGGTAGACCTGGCTGACCAGCCAGCGCCGCGCCGCGTCTTCCTGGCTCAAGGCCAAGATGCGTGGCCCGTCCTCCACCACGAAGTGGCGCAAGCGCAGCGAAGGGGTCACGATGGGAAGCGATGGGTCAGGCACGGGGAAAATCTCAGATGGTCGCCCAGGCGTTGGTGCCCAGGCACGCATTCATAACGCCAAACGCTCGCCTGGGCGAGTGTTCCCAGGCGCAGATCCCGCCCGCCCCCGTGACCCGCGCCCTGGACACCCCCAACTCACGCCCGCCGCGCCGGCCCACTCAAGCCACGCCAGCGCTCCAGCTCGAGCACCTGCGCCGTGGGGCGCAGGGACAACAACAAGTCGCGACTCTCGGGCCGGCAGGTGAAGACCATGACCTGCTGGGCCCCCGCAGCGGCCACCTCGACCAAGAGCCGCGCCGCCGCCAGCCCGCGCTCGGGGTCGAAGTGGGTCAGCAGGTCATCCAGCATCAACGGCAAGGTACACTTGCGGCTGCCGTAGTCCAAGGCCAGGGACAAACGCAGGCAGAAGTACAAGAGGGCCATGGCCCCCGTCGACAGCGCCGCCGCCGGATGCAGGTGTCCCCGTTGGTCTTCGACCAGCAGCACCTGCTCTTCCTCCCCGCTCAGGAGGCCCACATAGGCGCCGTCCGTCGCTTGCGCGAAGCGCCGCCCCGCGGCGCTGAGCACCGGCGGTTGGCGCTCCCGGCGGTAGCGCTCGAAGGTCTCGCGCAAGAGATGCTGGGCCATGATGAGGCGCCCCACCTCCAAGCGCAGGGCCATCACCTCCGCCTCAGCGCCTTGCAGCTCCGTGCCCAACTGCACCAAATGCGCCGAATCACTGGAGCGCGCCATCTCCGCCCGCAAGCGCCCCAGCTCCTCGTCGAAGCGCGCGACCTCCTCCTCGCGCCTTCCCAGGCTCTCCTCTATCGCGCTCAGCGATTCGCGCCACGCGTCGAGACGACCGCTGCGCAGGGTCGCCATGAAGGTCGCATCGTCCCACAAGGCGCCGAGGGCGCCGCGCAGCTCGGCGATCTGGGTTTGGCGCCGCTGCGCCAGCAGGCGCCGCTGTTGAGCCACGCTCCGCCGCGCCTGCCACTGGGCGGCGTCGACACAGCCAAAGGGCGCCAGCGCCGCGACAAAGGCTTCCGCCGCCGCCGCGGCTTCGGCGCGCTTCTGCGCCCACAGGGCGCTCTTGGCGTCGCGCCCTTGTTGCCGCTCCTGAAAGCGCAGCTCAGCGCTCTCGGCTTGGCTCAGGGCCTGGGTCCAGCCCTCGATCCGGGCCACCGCGGCGGGCACGGTCGGCGCCGCCTCTTGCCCCAAGGCCTCGGCGAGTCGGGTGAAGTCCTGCATGAACCCCTCGACCTCGACCTGCGCGCGTGCGCGCTCCCCGGCCAGACGCTCCTTCTCCGTCAAGGCCACAACGGCAGCGCTCACCTTTTCGTACCAACTCAACGCCTCGCCTGCCGGCAGCGTCTCTGGCGCCTGGAGCTGGCCACGCCAGCCGTCGAAGTCCACCAGGGCGTCAGCCAATAGCTGCCGCTGTTCCGCGACGGCGCGCTGGCGCTCGGCCAGGCGCGCCGAGCGCGCCTGTAGCTCTTCTTGCTCCGCCGCCAACAACGCCCGCACCTGCCGCCGCTCGGCGATTTTCTGCCGCCACTCGCGGAGCACGGCCAGGTCCGCCTCCCAAGAACCGCGGCGCGCTTCGGCAGCAGCCTCCAGCAAGCGCACCAAGGTCCGCTCGAAGGCCTCGATGCTGCGCTCCACCTCGGCCAGCGCTTCCGCGGCGCCCTTTCTCTCGGCGGCATCCCGCGTCCGCTGCTCCGCCATGCGCACGCGCTGCAGGTAGGCCTCATCCAAGGCGGCTTCGGGCCACATCCGCCCCCGCAACCACGTGCGCCAGGACGCCTGCAGCGCCACCACCGCGTCGCCCTCACCCTGCACTGCCGCCAGCGCCGCCTCGGCCTCAGTCAGGGCCTGGCGCTGGGCGTCGCGGGTCGCACGCCCCATGCGCAAGCGCTCCGAGTCGCGCCGCTGTTGCTCGCCCAGCTCACGCGCGCGCGCCAAGGCCAGGTCCACCTCCGACGCGGCGACCCTGCGTCCCAGGACCCCACCGAGATCGGCAGCCAGCGCCTGGATCCGCTGCGCCGCGTCTTGCCCCTCGGCGGTCGCGCGCTGCGCGCTGACCAGGGATCGCTGCACCTCCGCCGCCGTGGCCACCACATGGGGCACCATGGCCACGTCCAAAACGGGCAAACCAAGCTGCTCACAGCAGTCGGCGTAAGCCTGGGCCGCGGCGTCGAAGTCAGCGCGGGCCGCGTCCACCTTCTGTTGGGCCGCCGCCAGAGCCAGCACCGCTTCCTGATGTCGCGCCAGGGCTTCGGCATGGCGCTGGGCACGCTCCCACGCGACGCGCGCCCGCTCGAGGGCCAGGTCGATCTGCCCGCGGCTCGGGGGAAAGGCCATCCCCTGGCTCTCACAGGCGCGTCGAAGGGCCTGCTCGGCGTCGGCGAGGGTGGAAGCGGCTGAGCCGGGATCTGGCCTGCCGCCGCGGCGCTGCACCCAGGCCAGCCCCAAGGCCGCCGCCGTGGCCACGGCGCTCACCACCCAGACCTGAAGCAGCGCGGCCACCAGCCCTACCGCCAGCAACAGCAGCGGCCCGAGCCACCAGCGCGGCGGCGCTACGGCCAAAGGCCGCTCGCCGCCGCTGCGCGCGCGCCGATCCTGGTAGGCCTCGAATTCGCCACGCAGCAGGTGTAAGCCGTCGTGCCGGGCCCGCGCCTCCTCGACGGAGAGGGCGTCCGGCGTCAACGGTGCTCCCAGAGCGGCCCGGCGGCGCTGCAGCTCCTCCTCGGCCCGCGCCAGCCCTTCTCGCTGGTTCTCGAGCGCCCGGGTCGCTCCGTGCAGACGCTGCTCGTCGTGGCGCGACGTGGCGACCGCGGCGAGCTCAGGCGGGCCCAGGGGCAAGCCCAAGGCGCTGATGGCCGCGTCCGCGGCCGTCACGTGACGCTGCTGCTCCGCCACGGCGTGCGCCACGACGCGGCGCCACTCGGCCAGACTCTCACCGCGCACCAACAGGGCGCGTAAGGCCTCGGTGTCGACCGGCGCAGGGACGGGCAACGCGCCCAGCGCCTCTTCCGCGCGCGCCAGGGACTGGGCCGCGCCGTCGCGCTGGCGCTGCGCCGCCAGCCGCTGCGCCCCGCGCTCCCGCTGGGCTTCGTCCAGGCGCCGCCACCACTGTTCGGCCTCCTCCACCTCTACCCGGGTGACGGCGGGCCAGGCCGACTCAGGCGTCAGATCCGGCGCTGGCGTCCTTTGCGCCAAGAGCTCACGCAGCTCCTGGGCCCGCTTCTGCCACATGACGGCCTGGGCCGCCTCATCGAGGAGGTGGTGCAGCGGCGCCCCCTCATCCTCGATGGCCAAGATCGGCACCTGCCGCGCTGCCAGTGAGGCCAAGGCGGCGGCGAGCTCGCCCTCTTCCTTGGCGACGAGGGCCTCCTGACGCGGCACCTCGACCAAGAGACGCGCCGTGTCGTTGGCGTGCCGCGCCGCCGCCGCGCTCAACGCCGGGTTCGGCACCCCTTGCCACCGCACCAGCGCCGCCGGCGCCACCCCCAGGGCGTCGCTGGCACGGGCCACGGCGGCCTCAGCCTCCGTCCAGACGCCAGCCGAGGTGTCCAGCCAGCGCTGCCGCTCTTCGACGCGCTCGATGCGCCGCGCCAAGGCCCGCACCGACGCAGCGGCCGCCACGTAGCCCGGGTGGCGCTCGATGTGGGCCAGGCTCGCCGCTTCCTCCTCGCAGGCCTGCTGCGCCTCGTCGCTGCTGCGCTTGGCCTGCTCGTAGGCCGCGCGCAGCGCTTCGACCCCCTCTTCATCGGCGATTTCGGGCAAGGGCAAGTCCGCGTCGGCCAGCCACGCCGCCTCGCTCTCCTGCAGCGCGACCCACAGCGGCCAGGCCTCCAAGCAGCGGCGCAAGCCTTCGGCGACCTCCAAGGCCGCGCGCCGCTGCGCCACGTTCTCGGCGCGCTGCACCTCGATGCCCGCAAAGCGCGCCCGCAGCTCACGGTGCTGGCGGGAGGTGGCCTGGGCCGCACGCAGCTCGGCCTGGAGCTGCTTCAGGCGCGCCTCGGCCAGCCGGAGCTGGGTCTTGGGCGCGCGCGGACGCCAGATGAGATCGATGTCGGCCCTGAGGGCCTTCTCCACCGCCTGCAAGGGCAGCCCGGCCAGCTCGGTGGACCCTAGGGTCAGGCGGTCCTGCACGGCGCGCTCGTTCAGGGCGCCGATGTCGTTCAGGTTCAGGAAGTCAAAGGAGAAGATGCGCTCGAAGATGT
>Ga0334883_1005225_pt1 | contig 11632 bp, 10 predicted proteins | sample GraSluR1_MG_6_FD_207230 | JGI IMG/M metagenome (GOLD analysis project Ga0334883, IMG submission 207230) | Sludge microbial communities from methane-producing bioreactor in Wageningen University, Netherlands - Granular Sludge_09_05-R1 | ecosystem: Engineered > Bioreactor > Anaerobic >... | reverse complement strand
AAAATAGTCGGAAAAACAGTCTGGAATTCCTGGGCAATTTTCCGAGTGCCCATACCAAAACCCCAGAAGCACCTATCCGCGAGGCGTGGTAAAAACTTGTAAGCCCATGCCGTTAGTTGCGAGGGTTTAACGTCGGCTAGCCCTGTTGCAAGGCCGTAAAAGTAAATTAGTTTACCGTCCGGTGCCCTCACGACTTCACCCCCTCGGGGCGATAGCGCCGCGAGCGGCCGCCCAAGTCCAAAACTTGCACCCTGCCGGCCTGAGTCATACGCCAAAGGGTGCTTCTCGATACGTTAAACCGCTTGCAAAATTCAGAAGCGGGCAAATAATCATTTTCTGGTGCTGTTTGTTCCGTTGGTGGGGTAGTCGGTTCAATATGGTTATTCTCGGTTTCAATTTCTGCCAGTTCAGAAAAGAGAGCGCCAAGCTGACGGTAAATTTCCTTCTGCCTGTTTGTCATCTTGACTCCCCCGAGAATCGCCTGAGCAGCGCCAAAAACTTTGTAAAGACGGATTCCCGTTTCTTTGGCCTGTCAGGATCGCCTTCACCTTCGGAGCTGCCTTCAGTACTTCCTCCACCGCCATCATCGGCCCCGTCTTGCGCCATGGTTCCCTGAGTGGTGACGGGTTTTGATTCCTGGTGATAAATTATCACCCTAGGGGGGAATTGAGCCTGAGACTCACGCAAGCCCCGCCGCGCCGCGTTTTTCCTTTCCTTGACCAAGCGGATACGATTGAATTCTTCAAGTATCCGCGTCTCTTCCCGCCACGATGCCGGAGGACACTTAGCCAAGCGCTTTTCTAACCATTTTGCATTCACCTTGAACCCCTCCAAAAAAAGATTTTTTGTGCTGCTCAATTCCCCCACCAAGGGAAATGAAGCCAAGTAAAGGATAAATAAACGAACTACGGATTTCTAATAATTAAAGCCTTAAAAAATAACCGGGTGCAATGCACCCATCTAACAAATTATTTTATCACAAAATGAGAAGGGGTCAAGCCCCTTTCCACGAGAAGGGGAAAATCCCTGCCGCCGATCCGATGGTACAATTAAACCACGGAAAGGGGTGACAGTTCTACTGACATTTTAACTAGGCCCTAAGAACCATCCTTCCCCTTGCGGCGTGGTCTGAAAGTCCCAGAAAATGTCTGTATACAAAAGCAGAATTCCATGGAACCAGCATTCACAACGGGGAACCGAATTGTCCTGTATATAACGCCGTATATCGTAACCGCAAACGGTAGTAAAAATCAATGCGTTCGATTCCCCCCGGCTCCACCATTTATATAAAGACGTAGATTGGGTCGCATCCCAACCTACGTCTTTTTGTTTATTAAACGGGCGAGCCGTGGACGAGAACCTCGCCTGCTGCGAGGCCCCCGGCTCCACCAACACCATTTAAGCCCTCATCCGGTGTACTGCGAAATCCGGACGGGGGCTTATTTTTTTATGTACTTTGACAGTCCGGCCAAGCCCGCCTAAAATCGGCCATATCTCAGAGGTTACTCTGGAGGCGTTAGTCTCTGTATAAAGGATGACCGCAGGCAAGGAGGAATGTCCGATGCTGACTGAAAATGAAACCAGTCTCCCCCTGGGGTTCAGCAAGGAAAGGCCGCCCCACGAGCTTGGGGATGAACTTTCATCGAAATACTGAAGAGTTTCCTTAAATTCTTCGAATTCGATTATTGGGGAGGACGGGAAGGTGAAAGCGACTATCAATGCAAAGGGCACGGAAATCACCATTTTATCCAAAGGGGACGAAAATGATTTCATCTCTCTGACCGATATTGCTCGTTACAAAAATCCTGACGAGCCCAAGGATGTGGTTAAAAACTGGATGCGCAGCCGCAGCACCATAGAATTCCTTGGTCTATGGGAGCAGTTGAACAACCCCGATTTTAAAGGGGTCGAATTCGACTCCTTAATCCATGAGGCCGGTTCAAACGCATTTACCTTATCTCCCCAGAAATGGATAGCCGCAACCAATGCCGTGGGGGTGCTTTCAAAGTCCGGGCGATATGGTGGTACCTTTGCTCACAAGGATATCGCCTTCGAATTTGCTTCGTGGGTCTCCGCCGAATTTAAACTCTACATCATCAAAGATTATCAGCGTCTCAAGGCCGATGAAAACAGCCGCATCTCTCTTGAGTGGAACGTGAACCGCGTTATTTCCAAAATCAACTACAAGATCCACACTGACGCTATTAAAGACAACCTGATCCCGAAGCTAGTTTCAAAACAGCAACAGGCGTTCACCTATGCCAGTGAAGCCGATATGCTCAATGTGGCTTTATTCGGAAAGACCGCCAGAGAATGGAAAGAAAAAAACTCAGAGGCAAAGGGCAATATGCGGGACGAAGCGACCATTCAGCAGCTAGTTGTGCTGTCCAACCTGGAAAGCATGAATGCGGAGCTGATCAAGCAGGGAGTCCCGCAAAACAAGAGACTCCTCGTGCTCAATACCATGGCGATTGATCAGATGACTTCCATTCTTGGAAGCAATGCTCTCAGGCGATTGGAAAAAAATAACCATGCTGTAGCACAATCCAGTACTCAAAAACAAGATCGGCAAGCTCTAGGGTAAAATCTGGTCCGACGGCATTTCCAACTCCCTTGCCACCATAGAGCAGATCACCTGCCTGCTGTTCATTAAGCGGCCCGAGGAGCTGAATCTGTCCCACATGCCCCTGTCGGCGGAAGGTCCTGACATCGGCATGAAAGGACTGACCTTGAGAGAAAACAACGAAAGGAGCCGTTGCTCCACTTGCCGGCACAAGAGTTTGGGCAAAAGTGCCGGTCAGCCATGACCCGATCTATTTCCGCCCGCAGGGAGGTTTTTTACAGTGGACATTCCGCGAATATTCAACATCACTGAAAGCGCTCACCGCATCCACAACCCGGTCACGGCCGAAAAGCTCGCCGTTCTCGGCGCTGCGCTGCGCATGGAACCGGGAACCCGGATGCTCGATCTCGGCAGCGGTTCGGGGGAAATGCTGTGCACCTGGGCACGGGATCACGGCATCACCGGCACCGGTGTCGACATGAGCAGTCTTTTCACTGAACAGGCGAAACTTCGCGCCCTGGAGCTCGGTGTCGCCGATAAGGTCAGGTTCATCCACGGTGATGCCGCCGGGTACGTCTCTGACGAGAAGGTCGGCGTGGCGGCCTGTGTCGGGGCCACCTGGATCGGCGGGGGAGTCGCCGGCACCATCGACCTTCTGAAGCGAAGCCTGGGCGCCGGAGGGATCATTCTCATCGGCGAGCCCTACTGGCGGCAGCTACCGCCCTCGGAAGACATTGCCAGGGGGTGTCTTGCACAATCGATCTCCGATTTTCTTCTTCTTCCCGGACTTATTGCGTCTTTCGGCCGCCTCGGCTGTGACGTCGTTGAAATGGTCCTGGCCGACCAGGACGGCTGGGACAGATACGAAGCCGCCAAATGGCTCACCATGCGCCGGTGGCTGGAAGCCAATCCCGGCGACGAGCTGGCCGAAACCGTCCGGGCCGAACTGACCTCCGAACCCCTGCGCTACTCCGCATACACCCGTGAATACCTGGGCTGGGGCGTGTTTGCGCTGATGCCGCGGTAGAAGAAACCTCCGGGAGAATAGGTGTGCCGACTAAGTTTGTGAATGGCTGCAGACTGTAAACACATTGCTTCAGGCGGAGGGGGGGATGATTTCTGAAGGATCGCGGCACTCCCGCCGTTTTCTCCCCTCCGGTTTCCCCCCAGTATCAACCCGAATGTGCTGAAAATTGATTTTTCTTTGCTGAAACGTGGTTTGACAAACTCTCCCTGACTAAATATAGTAGAGAAAATTTAATTTGTGCAACTTATGTTCTGCAGCCCAGTCAGGATCTCCGGATTTAAGCCTCGCTTTCCCTGTGGAAGCATGGCCCCAAAAAACAGAATTTCCTTGAAAGGAAGCGCAGGAATGCCCCAGCTTGAACACATCGAAGCCATAGAAAAGAGGCTCTGGAGCGCGGCAGACACCCTGCGGGCGAACTCCAACTACGCCGGCAACGAATATTTCCTTCCCGTGATGGGACTTGTTTTTCTGCGCCATGCCTACAGCCGGTTTCTGACAGTCAAGGACGCCATCGAAGCGGGGCTCCCGAAAAGAGGGGGCAGAACCCGGCCGTTGACGAAAGAGGACTTCTCCCAGAAAAACTCCATCTTCCTGCGCCCCCAGGCCCAGTTCGATACCCTCGTATCTCTCCCGGACAGCGCCGACCGGGCCAGGGGCATCATCGACGCCATGGAATCCATAGAGGCCGACTATGAGAGCCTTCGGGGCATCCTGCCCAAAAGCGAATACCAGGAACTGGACAACGCCGTGCTCGGCCAGCTTCTGCGCACGCTCAACCCGGAAGAACTCAGGCGGGTCTCCGGTGATGTGTTCGGCCGCATCTACGAATACTTCCTGACCCAGTTCGCCGACCAGAAAGCTCACGACGGCGGCGAATTCTTCACCCCCGTCTCGCTTGTCTCCCTGATCGCCAATGTCATTGAACCGGGCGGCGGCATTGTGCTGGATCCCGCCTGCGGTTCCGGAGGCATGTTCGTCCAGAGCGCAAGGGTGGTGGAGCGGCGTCACGAGAATCCCACCGAAAAACTCACCTTTTTCGGCCTGGAGAAGAACGCCACCACCATCCGTCTTGCCAAGATGAACCTCGCCGTTCATGGCCTCGAAGGGGACATGAAGAAAGCCATCACCTACTACGAGGACCCCCATGAACTGCTCCGCAAAGCTGATTTTGTCATGGCCAATCCCCCCTTCAACGTGGACGAGATCGACGCCGACAAGGTGAAAAAGGACCCCCGCCTGCCCTTCGGCCTGCCCGGTGTCAACAGGAAAGGCAAGGTATCCAACGGCAACTATGTCTGGATCAGCTACTTCTACAGCTACCTGAACGAACGGGGCAGGGCGGGGTTCGTCATGTCCTCCCAGGCTTCCAGCGCCGGGCGGGATGAAGCCGCTGTCCGCCGGAAACTGGTGGAAACCGGCGATGTGGACATCATGATCGCCATCCGCTCGAATTTCTTCTACACCCGCACAGTGCCCTGCGAGCTCTGGTTCCTCAACCGGGCCAAGCCTGAAGCACACCGTGACAAGGTGCTGATGATCGACGCCCGGAACGTCTACCGCAAGGTCACCCGGAAAATTTACGACTTTTCGCCGGAACAGGAACAGAACCTCCTGGCCATCGTCCGGCTCTACCGGGGAGAGACCGAACGCTACCTCGACCTCGTGGCGGACTACTGCCGCCGCATGCTGGCCGAAGGAGCCGCCTGCTTCTCGGCTCCTGCGGAAAACGGCGGGACGGTACAGCCGCTGCCGGATTTCGCTGCCTCCATCGAAGGGCTTCGCAGCGCTGCGGAACCCTTCATAAGCACACTGCCCGGTGACGCTCCCCATGGAGAGGTCCTTCGGGAACTGGAAACCGCCCTCCACACCTTCACCGGGGACGCGGAGGCATTCCGGAAAACGATCGCCGAAGAGCAGGCGGCATGGAAACACCAGACAACGGGCAACGGTGAACTGAAGAAGGCCGTGGACCGCCTTGCCTCTATGGCGGGAACCAGCCGTGACCTGGTCAAACAGACGGACCTGCTCTACAAGCTCGCCTGCCGCTTGGTCGAAACCTGCGAAAACGGGTGCGGCGCCCGGGAAAGCGGTGTTTGGGCGGCCCGCGCCGTCGCCCGAGCCCGCAGGGACGCCGACGAAGCCCGGTCCCTGGCCGTGGAGCAGCTCAAACAGGTACGTTACTTCTGGAAACAGGCCCGCTGGCTGACCGAACGCTTCCCCGACGCGAAACTCCTCGACGTGGAAGGCCTGGTCAAACTGGCTGACCGGTCCGAAATCGAAGCCAACGACTGGAGCCTCACCCCCGGCCGCTATGTCGGCGTGGCCCCCGAGGAAGAGGACGAGAACTTCGACTTCGAAGAGGCCCTCAGGGAAATTCATGTCGAACTGGAAGACCTGAACGCCGAGGCCGTGAAACTGGCCGCCGCGATAAAGAAGAACTTCGAGGAGCTGGGGACATGAGGAAGCAAGTTCAAACAGTTCCCCTAATCTCCGAAGTTTCTTTTCTTTCCGGTGGCACACCTCGGATGAGCGAGTCTCGATTTTGGGGTGGCGATATACCGTGGGTATCTTCAGGTGAGATGACCGAAAGTCGGATTTCGTACACTGAGCGCCGCGTCACAGAGGATGGCGCGAGAAACGGCACAAGGATGGTGCCAGCGAATACCGTGCTTATCGTCGTTCGAGGAATGTCACTGGCTAAAGAATTCCGCATTTCAATTTCAGAACGTGAACTCACATTTAACCAAGACATTAAGGCTTTGCAACCATCCGAAAAAATCGATCCTTGGTTTCTCTTCTATTTTTTGAAATCTCAGAGGCATGTTATTAGGGATTCTGCCACGGATGCTTCACACGGTACTAAGAAATTGGAAACTCGTGTGCTTGAGCAATGGCCATTTCCTTTACTAGATATTTCGACTCAACGATCCATCGCCTCCACCCTCTCCGCCTACGATGATCTGATCGAGAACAACCGGCGGCGGATTCAACTGCTGGAGCAGGCAGCGCGGCTGCTCTACAAAGAATGGTTCGTCCACCTCCGCTTCCCTGGCCACGAGCACACCAGAATCGTTGACGGCGTGCCGGAGGGGTGGGAGAAAAAACGATTGGGGGATGTTGCAGCTACAAACGCTGAAAACTACAAGGCGAACAATCTGCCCAATGAGATCAATTACATAGACATCTCATCGGTGAAGCAGGGAAGAATACTTTCGAAAAACAAAATGCCATCTTCAGAGGCTCCGGGTCGAGCACGTCGCATAGGATCTGACGGAGACGTTATTTGGTCAAATGTCCGCCCCAATTTACAGGCGTATGCCCTTGTTCTTGAGCCAGACGCAAACGATGTGTTTTCCACAGGGTTTACGATTCTGTCACCTGTGGCCATTCCCTTTTCTTATCTTTATTTGTTTGCAACCACAGATGAGTTCGTAGGCCATTTGGTCAATCACACAACCGGTGCTAGTTACCCAGCGGTAAGGCCAGACGACTTCGAAAGGGCGGAGATTCTTCTGCCAGCTCAGAGTGTGCTCAAAATCTTCCATGAAAAGATCGAGCCCGCATTTCGAACGATTCAAGTCCTTGAAAAAGAGAAAAATGCGCTCGCTAAAGCCCGCGATCTTCTCCTACCAAAACTGATGGACGGTGAGGTGGAGGTATGAGCAGTCTTAAGGCAATCGAAAAAAAGTTGTTTGAAGAACTATTTGAGATGGAGAGTGGGTATGTGCTCGACTTCACGAATAACGAGTTTGCCGAGTTTTTCCGTGAATCCGCCAAGGTTGATATCTACGCGCCAAAGTACAGCATCAACGGCGATTCCAAGGCCAAGCGTTTACGGGCATTCTGGGAGATTGAGCCGGATGCATTGGTCGGCAAGGTGCTTACCGAATTGCTGGAAGTCAGTCAGTTCAACGCCTCGCGGAAAGGGCAGCCTGAGGACTCTCTACAATATGAAAAAGCTACACGTATTGTCGACCGGTTGACCGGAAGACAACATGATACAGAAATAAACGAACAAGATTTCCTGAATCGGCAATTTATGAGCATCTCTATCAAACAACTTTCCATCGACCCCAACGTGGTTGCGGTATTAGAGGCCCGCTGGGCTGAGGCGCAGAATTGTCTGGCATCTGCTCCGCTGGCGACCATCTTTTTGTGCGGAAGTATCCTGGAAGGTACCCTGCTAGGCGTTGCTTTGCAAAATCCTAGAGAGTTTAATCAAGCCTTCAACTCACCGAAGGATAAGGATAACAAGGTAAAACCCTTCCAGGATTGGTCATTGGCCCAGTTTATCGATGTCGCCCATGAATTGGGGATGCTGAAATTAGATGTCAAGAAATTTAGTCATGATCTGCGGGATTTCCGCAATTATATCCACCCCTATCACCAACTCGCATCAAAATTTACTCCCGACAAACACACCGCCGAGATTTGCCTGCAAGTGTTGAAGGCAGCAATCGCCGATTTAACAGGAGGCCGGAAATGAGCAAACGGATTCGGCGTGTCGGTTCCATCAAGAGCGAACTGCTCAAAAAATCCCGAGAAGCGGCCCTTGCCGCCGTACAGATCTTCAATAATCCGAACATCGGCTTCAAATCGGAATCCTACATAGTACTGATGACCATCGCTTGGACTTACCTGCTTCATTCATATTTCCGTGTTAATAAAATCGAGTATCGTTATTCCAAGCAAATCGGCAAGCGGCGCGAGTTCGATAAGACCAAGCACGGTGCCTACAAATATTGGGAGCTTGAACACTGCCTGAACGAGGCCAAGTCGCCAATCGATAAGGATACGGCCAACAACCTGCGTTTTCTGATAGGGCTGCGCCACGAAATTGAGCACCAGATGACGACCAGGATCGATGACGTGCTGAGTGCGCGATTCCAGGCATGTTGTTTGAACTACAACGAGTACATCAAGAAGCTGTTTGGGGCCGACAAGGGCATCGAAAAACACCTTTCCTTCAGCCTCCAGTTCTCGACCATCTCTACTGAGCAGAAGGAATTACTTGAAGAGCAGCCGGGGTTGCCAGCCAACATCCATGGCTACATTGAAAAATTCGACGCCGGGCTGACCGATGAGGAGTTTGGCAATCCGCATTACGCCTACCGAATTCTGTTTGTTCCCAAGACCGCTAATCGCAAGGGCCAGGCCGACCGGGTTATCGAATTCGTCAAAAGCGATTCTCCGCTGGCTGAAGCAGTCAACAAAGAATATGCGGTCATTAAGGAAACAGAAAAGAAAAAATATCTGCCAAAACAGGTCGTGGATTTGATGAAGGCGGAAGGCTACCCTGGTTTTTCGATTCACTATCATACGCAACTCTGGAAATCACAGGATGCAAAGAACCCCGCCAAAGGTTTTGGGGCCATGGTGGCAGGGAAAACCTGGCATTGGTATGAACGCTGGGTTGACGTGGCGCGAAAGCACTGCCGGGACAGCGGAGGGAAATATTCATGAATCTGGAAACCCTCCTCGCCCAAATCGCCCTCGGCGAAGACTCCACCAGCCAGTTCAAGGCGGATATTAAGAATGCCGACTCCCTGGCCTCGGAGATGGCGGCCTTCGCCAATACCAATGGCGGCACCATCTTTATCGGCGTGGCGGATGATGGTGCCATGCCGGGGTTGTCGCAGCAGGATGTGGCCCGCATCAATCAGCTCATCAGCAATGCAGCCAGCCAGTTGGTTCACAGCCCGCTGGCAGTGCAGACCGAGAACGTGGCGCTGGAGAGTGGCCGCATTGTCATTGTGCTGACCGTGCCCAAGGGGATCGACAAGCCCTATTTCGACAAGAACAGCGTGATCTGGCTCAAGGCCGGGGCCGACAAGCGGCGGGTGAACTCCAAAGAAGAGCTGCGTCGCCTGTTCCAGTTCACCAATCAGTTCCACGCCGACGAACTGCCCACCAAGGCAGGCATCGACAAGCTGGACAAGCTGCGCTTCCGCGATTTTCTGCGGGATGTCTACAAAGAGGAATACCCCGATTCCCCCGACAATCTTTCCCGGCTGTTGCAGAACATGAACCTGGCCACTGACGACGGCAGGCTGAATCTGGCCGGGGTGCTGTTGTTCGCCGAGCAGCCGGAATGGATCGTGCCGCAATTCGTGGTCAAGGCGATCCGCTATCCCGGCAACAAGATCCACGCCACGGACTACCTCGACACCGAGGACTTTTCCGGTCCGCTGCCCAAGCTCTTCGAGGGCGCGCTGGCCTTTGTCATGCGCAACCTGCATAAGGTACAGGCCGGTCGAGGAGTCAACGCGCCCGGTACACCGGAGATTCCCGAGGCGGTTTTCGAGGAACTGCTGGTCAACGCCCTGATGCATCGCGATTATCTGGTCAGCGCCCCGATCCGCCTCTTTATCTTCGATAATCGAATCGAGATCATCAGCCCCGGGCATCTGCCCAACAACCTGACGGTGGAGAAGATTCGGGCCGGGAACTCCAATATCCGCAATCCGATACTGGTTTCCTATGTCGCCAAGGGGCTGCTCCCCTACCACGGCCTGGGTTCCGGCATCAAGCGGGCGCTGGAGAAGTGGCCGGCCATCGACTTTGCCGACGATCAAGACGGTTGCCTGTTCACCGCCACGGTTTACCGCAAACCGGTGGAAGAGCTGGATGTGGCGGATATAGGTGCATTAAAGGTGCAAATAAAGGGGCAACCTGCACCTATAAAAGCATCTTTATCCGTGCTTCAGATGCAATTGCTGGATTTAATTCGTTCAAATCCAACTGTTTCCTATGACGAATTGGCGGAGATGACCCAAAAGGACCGCACTACCGTCATGCGTAATATAGGAAAACTGAAGGATGCAGGTATCCTGCAGCGTGTTGGCTCCAAAAAAACCGGCCACTGGGAGGTAAGGTGAATGACCCCCGCCCCCTACACCGAATCCACCCTCGTCCAGCAGACCACAGCCGAATACATGGAGCATGTACTCGGCTGGGACTCGGTGTATGCCTACAATGCTGAGGATTTCGGTCCCGATAGCCTTTTGGGCCGTAGCTCCGACCGGGAGGTCGTGCTGTCCCGCACCCTGAGGAAAAAACTCGAGGATTTGAACCCCGGCCTGCCTCCCGAAGCCTACGAAGACGCCGTCCGCCGGATTGTCTCGGTCTCCGCGTCCCAGACGCTGCTCGCAACCAACCGCGAGAAGTACGACCTGATCAAGGACGGGGTGCAGGTTTCCTTCCGCAGCGCAAAGGGCGAGCGGGTGCGGCAGCGCCTGAGAGTACTGGATTTCGACCACCCGGAAAACAATCATTTCCTCTGCGTGCGGGAACTGTGGCTGCGGGGCGACCTGTACCGCCGCCGGGCGGACATCGTCGGTTTCGTGAACGGACTGCCCCTGCTGTTCATGGAGCTGAAAAACGTCAGCAAGGACATCCGGGCCGCCTACGAGCAGAATTTCCATGATTACAGGGATACCGTTCCCCATCTTTTCCATCACAACGCGGTGGTGGTGCTGGCCAACGGCGTGGATGCCAGGCTCGGTTCGGTCACCAGCCGATTTGAGCATTTCCACGAATGGAAGCGTCTTGCGGAGGACCAGCCCGGGGCGGTGGATATGGAGACCCTTCTCAAAGGGATGTGCGAAAAGAGGAATTTCCTCGACCTTGTGGAGAACTTCATCCTTTTCGATGACTCCGCCGGCGAGCCCCGGAAAATCCTGGCCCGGAACCACCAGTTCCTTGGCGTCAACCGGGCTCTGGAGGCCGTCCGGGACCGGACGAACCGGGGCGGCAGGCTGGGGGTTTTCTGGCACACCCAGGGGTCCGGCAAGAGCTATTCCATGGTCTTCTTCACCCGGAAGGTCCACCGCAAGCTCGGCGGCAATTTCACCTTCCTGATCCTGACGGACCGGGACGACCTGGACACCCAGATCTACAAGACCTTTGCCGGGTGCGGGGTGGTGGACAACGATCGGGCGCCCTGTCGGGCATCGAGCGGCGAACACCTCGCCCGCCTGCTGGGGCGGCACCAAACCCACGTTTTCTCCCTGATTCAGAAATTCAACCAGCCCCTTGCGGAA
>Ga0334883_1005218_pt1 | contig 11643 bp, 8 predicted proteins | sample GraSluR1_MG_6_FD_207230 | JGI IMG/M metagenome (GOLD analysis project Ga0334883, IMG submission 207230) | Sludge microbial communities from methane-producing bioreactor in Wageningen University, Netherlands - Granular Sludge_09_05-R1 | ecosystem: Engineered > Bioreactor > Anaerobic > Unclassified... | reverse complement strand
TACTATGTGAAAGGAGGCAGGCGGCTTCCTCCCCACAGCTAAAGCAGTGGGTCTCCGCCGATTAATACGATGAATATTATCGATATTATTCCCGTTGCCAGAGGCGACACTCCGGCAGATACTATCTTGAAGAACTGCAAAATCGTCAACGTTTTCAGTGGCGAGATCGAAGAAGGAAACATCGCCCTTTTCAAGAAGAGAATAGCCGGTATCGGAGACTATCATGAGGGAAGAAGAGTGATCGATCTAGACGGAGCCTATATAGTGCCGGGACTAATCGATGCCCATATGCACATCGAGTCTTCCATGGTTTCGCCAGTTGAGTTCGCAAAAACAATACTGGTAAGGGGGACGACTACGGCCATAGCCGATCCGCACGAGATCGCGAATGTCATGGGTCTAACCGGTATAGAGTACATGATACGCTCGACTGAAGGCATTCCCGTAAATCTTTACATCATGTTGCCATCAGCAGTCCCGGCTTCCTCTATGGAGACCTCGGGCTCTCGTATTAGCGTTATGGATATGATAGGCTTCGTTGAGAAGTATCAGAATCGTGTACTTGGCCTGGGAGAGGTTATGAACTTTCCCGACATAATAAACGGCGATCGTGACTCTATAGCCAAGATTGAACTTATAAGACACAAATACAAGAAGATAGACGGACACATTCCCGGGGGCTCTGGAAAGCCACTAAATGCCTACATATGCGCCTTCGTAAGATCGGAACACGAATGCACTTACGTTGAAGAAGCGCAAGAAAAGCTTGCAAGAGGCATGCAGATTCTTATGAGGGAGGGTAGTGTCGAGAGAAACCTCGTACCTCTTCTTCCGCTTATCAACGACAGGACCTATCCTTTCGTGTCTTTCTGTACCGACGATAAACATCCGGTAGATATAATCAGGGAAGGACATATCGATCATAACGTGCGTACGGCTATCAAGCACGGCGTAGACCCTATAATTGCCATAAGGGCCGCAACGATCAACACGGCCAGACACTACAACCTTAGATCTATGGGAGCAGTGGCTCCCGGTTACAAGGCCGATCTTGTGGTAGTGGACGATCTTCATTCATTTAATCCATTGATAGTCTTTAAGGACTCGAACATTGTCGCAAAGAATGGGAAACTGGTAACGGAGATTATTTCCCAGAGTTTCCCGCAGGAGAAGCTAAACACCTTCAAGTGCCAAAAAGTGGAAAAGAATGACTTCAAGATACCGGCACGAGGTAGCGTTGTTAGGGTAATCGAGCTACTGGGAAACGAAGTCTTGACAGGTAGTTGTGAGATGCGCGCGAAAGTTGTCAACGGTGAGGCTGTCTCTGACACTAGTCGAGACCTGCTGAAACTGGCGGCCGTTTGTCGCTATTGCGAAGGAAAATCGATTTCTATGGGGTTCGCTACCGGTTCAGGCCTGAAAAAGGGAGCCGTAGCGACTTCAGTCGGCCACGATTCGCATAATCTTGGGGTCCTTGGAACAAACGATGAAGACATGGTTCTAGCAGCGAATAGAGTCATGGAAATGGGCGGCGGGCTTGTCGCGGTTGACGGGGGCAGAATACTGGCAGAGCTTCCCCTGAGGATCGCGGGCTTGATGTCGGATATGACCAGCAAAGAAGTAGCTGAAAGACTTGAAGAGCTTAAGAGGGCCTCTCTGGTCATGGGCAGCGTGCTCCCGGACTTATTTATGACTCTCTCTTTTGTTCAACTATCAGTCATTCCTAAACTCAAACTCACAAATCTGGGTCTTGTTGACGTGGAGAAGAATGATTTCGTTTCTATCTTCGTGGAGGAGATAATCGATGCCCGAGACTAAGAGTGAAGATTACAGAGTAGTGGGTAGAAAGGTCAAACGTGTTGATGCACTGGAAAAGATAAATGGTCAGGCAAGATTTGCGGCCGATATTTCGTTTGACAGGCAAGTGCACTGCGCTCTAGTGATCGCCGGTACGGCTCACGGTATACTCCACTCAATAGATGTATCTGAAGCTCTGCAGATAGAAGGTGTAGAAGGTATCTTCACATGGAAAGACGTCCCCGGAGAGAATCAGCTTGGCGAGGTTATAAAGGATATGCCCTGCCTTGTTAAGCTGGGCGATCGAGTACGTTATTACGGGGATGTAGTCGCGGTAGTCGCCGCAAGAGATCGTCAGACGGCAGAACTCGCAGCGGGTTTTGTGAAGCTTCAAATAGACGAATTAGAGCCAGTGTTGAGTATCGAAGAGGCTCTTCAGGACAGAATTCTGGTTCACGAAGCTACTAATAACAGGGTCTCAAAACGAATTAGAAAGGGCGATGCACAGGGAGTATTGCGAGAGTCGGAATGCGTATTTGAGGGAGAGTTCTATGCTCATTACCAGGAGCAAGCATACATGGAACCCCAGGGGATAACCGTTGTGCCGGATCTTGATTACGGATTCACAGTCTACGGTACCATGCAGTGCCCGTACTATGTGCAGACTGCGATATCCAATGTCCTGGGACTTCCAATGAGTCGTATCAGAGTAATCCAGACCGAGACCGGGGGAGCCTTTGGTGGAAAGGAAGACGTGCCTTCTTATGTCGCATCTTACGCTTCTATAGCTGCATTTAATCTCAAAAGACCCGCTCAGATAATATACTCAAGGGAGATAGATATACAGACCACTTCGAAAAGACACCCGGTGAAATCCTTCTACCGTGTAGCAATGGAGGGAAAGAAGATCAAGGCAGTGGAAGTTCGCGCCTACATGGACATGGGAGCTTACGCCACGCTCAGTCCAGTCGTCATGTTCAGAACTCTTGTGCATGCGGCGGGAGCATATGAGATCGATAATGTCAGCATAGATACTTACGGTGTCTATACAAACAAGGTTCCACCCGGCGCATTCAGGGGATTCGGTTCGCCCCAGGTTCTCTTTGCTATAGAGAGCATGATCGACGATATTGCTCAAAGACTTGGAATAGACCCACTGGAAATAAGGGAGGAAAACACCCTGAGACCTGGCTCCAAGACTTCCACCGGTCACCTGATAGAAGAGAGTGTTGGAGCACCTGTTACACTGGCAAAAGTCAAGGAATCGTCCAAATGGTATCAGTTAATGGAAGAGACAACCGCATTCAATAGTACCAATAGCTACAGAAAACGGGGTGTAGGAATCTCCCATATCTATTACGGAGTGAGTCTTGGGGCCGGCGGCCAGTTCCTAGACAAGTCTGGAGCCCATGTTCTAATCAACAAAGACGGGTCTGTCGACGTAAGAATAGGCGGAACTGAGATGGGACAGGGAGCCAAGACCGTGATCGCCATGATTGCTTCTCAGGAGCTCGGACAGAGAATGGATAAGATCATTGTTCACCAACCGGATACTGCATTTGTTCCTGACAGCGGACCCACAGTGGCCTCAAGAACGACCATTTACTCGGGGAACGCGGTTAGAAACGCCTGTGGCGCTCTAAAAGCAAAGCTTTCAAAGGTCTTCATGGAGAGTCTCGGTGGCGATTCCGATCTGCCGATTTTCGAAGAAGGTATAGTGAGAGACGGAAGAGGCCACGAAATAACATTTGACTCACTTGCAAACGCAGCCTATTCAGCGAACGTGAAGCTCTTTGAATCTGGCTGGTATGAAACGCCAAAACTGAGTTTTGACATGGAGAATGGCATTGGCGAGGCTTATGTAACTTACTCCTATGCGAGTCAGGTGGTACAGGTCGAAGTGGATATGACAACTGGCTCAACCAGAGTTATAAAGGCTTTCACGGCTCACGATGTTGGAAAAGCGATTAATCCAGATGGTGTTATCGGCCAGATTCAGGGAGGCTTCGTCCAGGGCATGGGTTATGCACTGTACGAAGACCTGAAGCTCGTGAACGGCAAGATATTGAGTGACAATTTCAACACGTACATAATTCCAACTATTCATGAGGTCCCGCAAGACCTGGTAATAGATATAGTCGAGTCGCCGTTTCCCGATGGACCTTATGGCGCAAAGGGAATCGGCGAGCCTTCGCTTATGCCTGTTCCGGCCTCTATTGCGAATGCTGTGTCCATGGCGATTGGTAAGAGAGTGAGGCAGATACCGATAACGCCGGAATACGTTCTGAGACTAATCGAAGAAAAGAAGGATTGAATAGCATAGAATAACCATAGAAAAACAACTAGGAGGCCTCAAAATGAGCAAATTCGTTCTTGGTCCAACCTTTGAAGAGATGCTTCATCCAGTCACTATCGACGCTTCAACCAGAAAGAAGGCCTGGGAGATGCGAACCGAAGACCCTCTTGACCCGATAAATCTATACAATATCTCCTGGCGGGATATTGACAACAGGATTTACTATTACGTTTTGCCCAAGGAGTTTACCGGTGTTGACGCCAATATCATCGTCCTCTATGGAAACAGGTTTCCAACCGGAAGCCACAAAGTCGGCGCCACTTACTCTATTCTCATGGAGAAGGTCCTCAGGAAAGAAGTGGATCCAACCTATCATACGCTAGTTTGGCCATCCACTGGAAACTACGGAATCGGTGGAGCCTGGGTAGGCTGTCGGATGAAATTCGATTCAGTCGTTATTCTCCCTGAAGAAATGTCTTCAGAGAGGTTCGACAAGATAAAGGAGTACGGAGCCCGGGCCATAGCCACACCGGGATGTGAATCCAACGTAAAGGAGATCTATGACAAAGCCAAAGAACTCAAGGCCGAGAATCCCGACAAAGTGCGTATTCTCAATCAGTTCGAGGAGTTTGGCAATTATAGATTCCATTACTATGTAACGGGAAACACCATACTTGAGTTGATTAGCGAGCTGGGAATAGGTAATGGAAGAGTATCCTCCATAGTTTCCACGGTGGGATCGGCAGGAACAATAGCGTGTGGCGATCGGGTTAAAGAGGTATTCCCCGAAGTGAAAATTGTTGCGGGCGAACCCGTACAATGCCCAACATTATCTCTTAACGGCTATGGAGGCCACGATATCCAGGGAATTGGCGACAAGCACGTTACCTGGATACACAACGTTATGAATACCGATGCCGTAGTCGCTCTCGATGACATTGAATGCAAGAAGGTACTGCAGACCATTACTGACGAGGTCGGGCAGACGTTTATGAAGGAGTTCATAAAAGGCAGCGACGTTGATTCAATGGCAGACACCTTAGGTATTTCCGGTGTTGCTAATGTACTCGGAGCCATAAAAATCGCAAAACACTACCGGATGACTTCACAGGACAACATAGTCACCATAGCAACCGACAGTATGGATCGCTACCACTCGGTCATGGAAAACATGACTAAAACCTACGGCAGACTTGACAGAAATGAAGCAAAGCATAGATTCGAATCGATCGTGCTCGATGCGAAAACCGATTGGATATTTGAAGGAACAATGGATAACCGTCTTCGCTGGCATAATCTGAAATACTACACGTGGGTCGAGCAACAGGGGAAAGACGTTGAGGAACTTAACAGCACTATGAGTCAGGCTTTCTGGAAGGAAGAGGCGTCAAGAATAGAAGAGACAGATGAAATGCTAGTTGATTACAGGAGGAAACTTTGATCCTTCCTAAAAACCTTGTGGTCTTCGGTTTTGAGGAGTGATATCTTTTAAGAGCTTGGATATTGAATCATTCACTATGAAGTACTTCGATGCTTCTATTTGCTCGATCGCATTTTTATAGCCGTCCAGACAACTGAATGGGGGAATAGGTTGACCTGTCGATCTGTCTATTGCTTCACTGTTGTTCAGGATTCCATCGGGAGACATTATAAAGATCCGTGAATCATCTATGAAAGAACCTTCGGGAACATAGTGAGTGAGCGCAACAAATCCACTCGAAGCATTGCATAGGTCTCTTCCGAAAAGTATGCCCTTTCTCTCCACTATTCCTAGAAGATTCAGAATAGTCGGGAAGAAATCAATCTGTCCGCCAGGCGTTGAGTTCACATCTCTCAGTTTTGATCCGGGTATATGGAAAATCAGGGGTATGTTCATAGCGTCTGCAAATTTATACTCTGCACCCAAAATAGAAGACATAATCTCACGGTTTTCTCTGTTGAACGGGTACAAGCCCGCGTGGTCACCGTAGAGAACTATCATCGAGCTATCATAAAGGCCGCGATCCTTTAGGTCCTGCAAGAATTCGCCAAGTGCTCTGTCCGTGTAGTTGACTGCACGCAGGTAATTCCCGAATAAGGTGTTCTCATGCTCGGGAAGCAGTTCTATTCCATGGTACTCTACCGGTATTTCATATGGATTGTGGCTTGTCAGCGTTACTACAAATGCAAAGACAGGACCCGTCAGTTGATCAATTATCGCAGCCGTCTGTCGAAACAACGACAAATCACTGAGCCCGAGACCAATTATCTCATCTCTTTCAAAATCCTCGATGCTGAAGTAATCGTCAAAGCCAAGTGTGGGATAGACTTCCTCTCTGTTCCAGAATCTGCCGTCGTTTCCGTGGAATGCTACTGTATTGAATCCGGCGACTTGAAGGATTGCCGGAAGACTGTAGAAGCTGTTCTGGCTATGCGTTTCATAAACTGAGACCCGCCCAAGACAGTGCATCGAGTTGTGTGTAACAAACTCGGCGTCCGAAGTGTTTCCCGCTCCAACTTGCTGGTAGAAGTCGTTAAAATAGATCGAATCATAGTTTGCAAGTCTATTCAAATTGGGAGTTACCTCCTGGTTATTGTAGAAGAAGTTTATCAGGATATCTTGAAAGGACTCAAGCTGAATTACTATAACATTCCTCTCTCTGGCTATGCCGAAGTATCGACCCTTCTCTGCTACTACATTTATGTAACCCTCATGCGGTATTTCTTCCGTCTTCAATGAAAGAGCCGTTCCGGTAACCACGCCTGCAAGATCATAAACATGGTATGCGAAAACTCCATATCTATTGAATACGAAGGTCTGCTGCAAAGGTTCAGAAACAAAAGGAAGCATCAGAGCCAGGAGCAGTACAGCGGTGAAGAGCAAAGCTGAAGCCGGAAAACGTCTGACGAGACTGTCTGTCTCTTCTTTTCTTCGATAGAGTTGTCTCCTGAGAAACAGACCAACGGGTATTAGATCTACAAGAAGCAGTAAGCTGAGTGGATTTAGAACATACAGAATACTACTCCTGACTTTTCCTATATGGCGTACGTGAACCAATTCCTTCACCGAGGGCAAGAAACCAAAGTACTGGTAGTAGAGAATGTCTACGAAAAGTATGCACGAAACGATGCAATACAGTAGAAAGTACTTTCCGCCAAACAATACTCTGAATGAGAGCATAAGAAAGGCCAGCCAGGCAATAGTTCCGAACAGGAGAGGCAACCTGATGGCCTGTGCCGAGTATATGTAAAATAAGAGAACCTTTACGAAGATCAAGACCGCCACAAAAGAGATCCAGCTTCTTCTCCACAGACGAGCTTTCTGCATAGACAAACACCTGTCGCTTTATTCTGATTCCACGTCTTCCGAAACGATTATACTTTTATCGAGAGATTATATCAACAAGTGACGAGGAGGCCAGCCGTATTGGCACAGATTTGCACTAGATAGCTTCGAAAACTATTGAAGAGGTGTGGACGGCTAATGGAATTTGAAGATATCGAGACTAACGAGAAGATAGAATACAAAGACAGCAATAACAGTTGGCCGAAAAGCAGCTATGATGACTATCTAGAAGATCATATGAGAGATGACCGTGAACTGAATGAGTATTCCCGGGAGACCGGGGAAATCTCAACAGAGAAGATAGACAGCCTGAGTTTTCCAGAGCCTCGCGATAGAAATGGCTTGATTGAAAAGCTTAAGAAGAGCAGAGATAGAATCAGAAGACTCCACGAAGTCGCTCTGCTTTTGTCAAAAACAGATAATGAGGAGAGAATTTTCGACCTAATAGTCGATGCTGCACAGAAGATTCTTAATTTCGATATCTATAGTCTTGACATCGTAGAAGGGGAAAACCTTGTTGTCAAGAGAATTTCCGATTCTGTACCCGATAACGACGACACAGTCTACAGCAAAGAGAGAGGTGTCGCAGGCAGAACACTCAGGGAGGGGCGGACTTTGGTGTTCAACAATTTGAGAGATAGCAGTGAAGCACGCCCCAGGAGTAGCGACTATAGATCGGCTCTCAGTCTTCCAGTTGGAGCTTACGGTATCTTTCAGACTATCTCGACTGTAGAGAACGCCTTTGACGACGAAGATATAGATCTCGCTGAACTGCTCACCGCTTACACTGCAGAGGCGATAAGCCGCGTGCGGGCAAAGAGAGAGATATTCAGATTGACCTACCATGACTGTCTTACCGGTGCTCTGAGCAGATACGGTCTTACAGAATTTGCCGAGATGGAGATCGATAAGGCGAGAAAGTGCGCTACTCCTCTCGCTTTGATTATGCTGGATGTCGATAACTTCAAGTGCATGAACGACTCTCTGGGTCACATATATGGAGATTATATTCTCTCGTGGGTCGTGGCTACGATTAAAGAAGTTGTTAGGAAGAGCGATCTCGTCATCCGTTGGGGCGGCGATGAGTTTATAATCATGCTCTCCGGTTCAGACTCAGAGACTTCCATAATCACAACAGAGAGGATTAGAAAGCACATAGCTGAAAAGAGCACATTTGAAGGCAAATCTCTTACAATAAGTGCCGGATTAACACTTTATAAAGGCGAAACTGACAGCATTGACAGTATGATCGCTCGAGCAGACGGCGCACTATATGAAGCCAAGAGAGATGGAAAGAACTGTTTCAGAGTCTCTTGACTTTGTCTTAAAAACCGTGCGTTACCGACCTGATGTAGAAACGACCTGAATCGTCTATAGAGACGATCGCATAGACGGTCTTCTGCGTAATCCAGCTCCTCTCGAAATTTTCTATCTTTTTTTGCCAGAAAGTGCTCCCGACACTCAGAGGCTTGACGGAGATCGTGGCCGAAAAGGCGAACCCCTTTTCATCGTAATCAATTATCTCTATTTTATCGACGATAAATCCCGAAATACGCTTATCTTCAGGTGCTGATCGATCTATGAAACTGTTCAGATACTCTTCAAGCAAGTAATCCGCATGTTCTTTCAGGGAGAGTTCTTGCGCCCATTTGCTCGAAGCAGAAGTGGGGAAGATTTCCTGACCAAAAAAGAGCATCACTCCAAGCAAAGTGGCCTGAAGGACGATTAATACATATATCCACTTGTAGTTCTCCATGATACTCCCCCCAGAAATTCTCAGGTCAGTAACCCTAAAGAAGATTATACCTCAAGAAGTCTGCAGATTTGATCTCCACTTGATGTTGGATGAGTTGTGAAGTAGAATTTGAAAAGAGTTTTGTCTCGGGAGGTATAAGTGAAGGATCTTACCAACGGCAACGAAGCGAGTTTGATAGTTAGGTTTGCTATTCCAATGCTTCTGGGTAATGTTTTTCAGCAATTATACAATACGGTGGATTCCGTTATAGTGGGAAATGTTGTCGGTAAAGAAGCTCTTGCAGCCGTGGGAGCGTCCTTCCCCATACTGTTCTTGCTGATCTCTTTAATCCTCGGAGTTACCATGGGGGCTACGATACTTATTTCTCAGTACTTCGGAGCAAAAGACTACGAGAAACTCAGAAGGACTATTGACACCACCTATGTTTTTCTCTTTATTGGTTCGATAGTAATCTCTGTCCTGGGAATTCTCTTCAGCGGAACGATTTTGAGAGCTATGAATACTCCTGCCGACATCATCGGACAGGCCCAAACCTATCTCAATATAATCTTTGGCGGTATGGTGATGCTATTTGGATACAACGCGATCAGCGCGATTCTTAGAGGTCTTGGAGACTCGAAGACCCCTCTTTACTTCATAATAATTGCGACGCTACTGAATATAGTTCTGGATCTGATCTTTGTGATCGTATTCAGCTGGGGCATTGCCGGTGTCGCGTGGGCTACAGTGATCTCTCAAGGCGTTTCATTCCTTTTTGGTGTTCTTTACTTGAATAAGAATCACGACTTTTTGAAGATCAGACTGAATTCGCTGAAGTTCGATAGAGATATCTTCGTAAGATCCCTCAGGATAGGATTGCCGACAGGAGTTCAGCAAATGCTCTTTTCATTCGGCATGATGGCTCTTCAGTTCCTTGTGAATGGTTTTGGAACGGACACTGTTGCCGGTTTCATAGCCGCAACGCGTGTGGATTCCTTTGCAACCATGCCTATTTTCAGCTTCGGAGCCGCTATATCCGCCTTCGCCGGGCAGAACCTCGGTGCCGGAAAGATGGACCGAGTAAGTAAGGGTCACAGGATCACTATATTTATCTCAGTGACTCTCGCATTAGTGACTGCATTCCTGATCTTCTTCTTCGGCAACTCTCTCATACGCCTTTTCAACTCCGATGCTGAGGTTATAAGAATTGGCACCGAATACCTTAAGACTGTGAGCGCTTTTTACGCAGTTGTCGCGTGGATGTTTATAACAACCGGTGTCATGAGAGGCGCTGGAGACACTTTTGTTCCGATGATAATCTCAATTCTTTCGTTGTGGCTTATAAGAATACCGTTGGCGGCTATCTTCTCAATGTTTTTCGGAGCCAATGGTATTTGGTGGTCGATACCGGTTGCCTGGAGTTCAGGGCTGTTAATGACCCTTCTATACTACCGGACAGGAAAGTGGAAATCAAAGGTCGCAACAGGTTTCGAGCCGGGTAAGTAGATTCCGTGGTCTCTTTCCTTAATTGGCTCCGCGGAAGATATTTGAGAATGCGGAAACATTCCCCAAAACCTGTTCATCTGGCGGATCGACTTGGTGTTCAGGTTTGAAAGATCTCTTGACTCTAAGATTTCTTTCTGTCGGGTAGTCCTTGTGAAGTTCCGTTACGATCGAAAAGCCGTTGCTCCTGTAAAACTCTATCGCTCTTCTATTGCTCTTCAGTACATCCAGCACTATTTCCTTTTTCAGCTCATTAATGACTCTACTGAGGAAGCGTCTTCCGAGGCCAAGCCCACGGTAGTTCCGGTCCAATGAAAGCACTCCAAGATATACCTGATAGCTCTTCACGACAAGTCTCATTGAATCTCGTAAAACGAGTAACTTCCTCACAAATTGATAATCAAGAAGCTTTGCAGCTGACAGTTCTTGAAAACATAGTTTCGACGAAAGACTCAGCATATCTTCCCTAGTGTATATTGAGCAGACTCCAACTCGTCTGCTATTGTATTCATAGACCAGAAAAAAGTTCATAGAAAGAGGACTTCCAGTCGTTATTAGCTTTCTCGTATTTCGAACCTTTTGTCTAAATGAGATTCCTCCGAATATCGTCGGATCGCTGTCGATTATTAGAGGAACAGCGAAGTCTATATCCTCCTCTTTCGCCCGTCTCAAAACTTCCATTGAAGAGACACCCCCACACCTTGATTCTAAACTTTAAGATCAGCCATTACAAGTCACGTTTAGTTTCTGGCACGATATTGCATGAATAAATTCATCGTTCGTATTAAATTAGTGATTGATGTTTTGAGGAGGATAATACGATGATTATTCCATCAGTTGATAACGGCGATCTATCTCTGGAACTACTGGAAGGAATCCCAGATCCAGCCGCAATCTTAGACTCCAGTGGCAGAGTTTTGCTTCACAATGCGCAATGGAGGAAATTGTCTCATCTTCTAGAGATTGATATTGAGTTCTTCACCGGAA
>Ga0334883_1005215_pt1 | contig 11646 bp, 12 predicted proteins | sample GraSluR1_MG_6_FD_207230 | JGI IMG/M metagenome (GOLD analysis project Ga0334883, IMG submission 207230) | Sludge microbial communities from methane-producing bioreactor in Wageningen University, Netherlands - Granular Sludge_09_05-R1 | ecosystem: Engineered > Bioreactor > Anaerobic >... | reverse complement strand
GGTCACACTCCGCTGAACCACATTTTTTGCCAGTTCAGCCATTTCATCAAGCGAATAAGGAATAACAGGCGGTTTTTCTAAACCGAAAAATTTCCGGCTGCATTCAGCATGGAATTCTTCCTTGCCATTTACGTTTTGGTAACAATATAAGCATTTCCGTTTAGTCATCTTTTTCATCTGTTGGTACAACACTGACTGCGCCGATACAATTTCTGCAACAGGCCAGCAACAAACCCATCCGGTCATTTTTGTTTATTCGCCAGCTTTTGGAGGCAATCTCCAACAACCAGCCTTCGGGTATCAATCCTTCGAAAAAAGGGAAAAGCCTGCTGGAACGATAGGGTTGTATCGAAACCGGCATGGTAAAAGTCAAAAAACGATCAGGAAAATTTGCCACGTACTTTTTGTCGTAAGTAAATTCATATTCCCCTTCGTTGGTTTCCACCAACAATCCGGCATAATCATCCTGATAATATATTTCAGCCTTTCTCATTGTTTATTTTTTTCAGATAATTGCTGAAGACGCACCGGTCCAAGTTCGTGGCCAAACATGGCTAAGACCTGATTCACACTTTCCAGATTCAGGTTTGTTTTTCCCTGCTCTATTTTGCGGATTACGGTTAGTGCAACGCCGGTCCGTTCAGCAAAATCTTCCTGGGTGAGGTTTACCTCTTTTCTACGTTGTTTTACAAAATCAGCCAATCTGTTCATTATATGTGTAAAAATATAATTTCTACAAATGTACAAAAAATATATGCTATAAAATATAATCTTAAATTGCAAACATATATTATATGTCATAACATATAAAAAAACTCAAATAGAACCGAATTAAACTGCCGGCATATCAAAAAATATTCCCGGTTTATCCATCACTTTTATCCATTCTTACTAAGAGGTGTTGCTTCAGAGAATCTAAAAATCTCGCTCGTTCTTTTTTTCTACTCCTAACATCTATAAATGTACGCGAATAATCGCCAAGATCGATGTCAAATATCTTTTCAAATAAAGCGATCAGTGAATTGAGTTCTGACTTTCCTTCGTTTATCGCTTTGCTGCTGTGCAAGGCATAAATCAGTTCCACCAACGCCACTTTTGATTCGGTCCACCGGAAATTTCCAACGGATTGTGGAACCGGAGACTTTTCAGAATCCTTTGATACAGAAACTCTATTCAATTCTACATCAAGCCATTCAATGAGTTTTTCAAAAGCAATAATTTTTGAAAGGGTATAATCGTGCAGAGTAAAAAATTCCGGGTTAAAGTAGATATACTCAGCATCGGGGCATACATCCGGCAACTCATTGTTTCTCAAAAAATAATGTTCATCTGAATGAGTGGCTTTTGTACGGAAGTATGCAACCATTTCTTTATTGTGTTTCAGAAACTTGTTGAAGTCTTTCAACCGGTTCCTAAAATATTTTTTTTGGGCTAATCGGTATCCCGGCTTTTTTAACTCAATTTCAAAACGATTTTCAAAATAAATCAGTTTACTGTATGCCTTTGGTTTAATGTGTTTAAAGAAGTTTATTTCTTCCTCCCGGGTTGAAAAGCCTACCTCCAAAACCGTTCTTTTTAACTCTGCCAGGGCAAGAAAACAAAGACCTGTGGATTTTTTTAAAAATTCAATGTTATCAGGTTGTTCTTTCTTCAGCTCGTCAATCTGGTCTTCCAGCCGCTGAAGAATTGACTGGTAGGGATTTGATTTCATGGCTTTTTATTTTATTTTGAGTTTGTTGTCACAGGCAATCCATACATTAACAAGGCAAAATTTAAAATTAAAACGTTGATTTTAAATGAAATTTGTCAGGGTTGATATTGTATCATACTTTTTTATGCGAATGATTAGCAAATTTTCTCCCTCAACATCTTCATATCATCTGAAATTTTATCATCAACAATTCGCGCATAGATCTGCGTGGTTTTCAACGAACTGTGTCCTAACATTTTTGAAACGGTTTCAATGGGGACTCCGTTTGAGAGGGTAACTGAAGTTGCAAATGTATGCCTGGCAACGTGCATGGAGAGATTTTTTGATATACCACACAAATCAGCAATTTCTTTTAAATAAGCGTTCATTTTTTGATTGGAGTGAATGGGAAGAACTGTTCCTCTCTGGCAACTTACCGGATGATTTGAATATTTTTGAATTATTTTTTTTGCAGATGGAAGCAAAGGAATTCTGCACCGGGATTTATTCTTCGACCGGTCAATAATAATCCAGTTTTCTCCATCATTACCAATCTGGATATGCTGGTAGCTGAGTTTGTAAATATCAGAATAGGATAAGCCGGTATAGCATGCAAAAACAAACAAATCTTTAACCAGTTCCAGGCGTTGTGCGGAGAATCTTTTCTGCTCTATTTTTTTGAGCTCTTTCATCGTTAAAAAATCTCTGTTGCCTTCCACTCTTTTAACTTTGTAACTGGCATATGGATTCCGCTGTATAAGCCCCATCGCAATCGCGTCGTTCAGTACTTTTTTCAGGTGGCGATGGTAACCCCACACTGTATTGGAGGATGCGCCATACTTCAATTTTAAAAAGGAATCGAATGAATTAAGAAAGTCATAATTTATGCTTTCTAGTGCGATGTCTTTTCTACCATAATACTTTTGAATGAACTCTCCAAGTCGTTTTCGCGTGGTCCGATAATGCTTCAAAGTACCGTAGGCGTATCCGTGTTCAAGTTTATTCTCGATGGATTGAATCACTTTGTCGAATATATTCAGAAAGCTGGTTTTTGACCGGTTGGGAAACAATTTATCTTTCAGATCCAGAAGACTGAAATTTTCTTTTGTTGCTTCGAGCTGATTAGAAGCATCATAAATTTTGGAAACAAATTTGTCCAATCTCGAATTTAAGGTTCGAATTTTTTCGGTTCGACCCCTCACCATTTGGCCATCCGGATCCCAATTTTCGTCAGCAACAAAAATACCTGTTGACAACTCAATTCTAGTGCCTTCCATCGTGCATCTGGCATAGACAGCGCATGTCCCATCTTTTCGTTTCTGGGAATTTCTCAAACGTAAATTTACAGTAATTCTCATGGTAAACCTGATTAAAGTTAAAAACAGGTCTCGCTTTAGTGTACAAAACTACCGTTTTTAGGGTCCATTTCCAACACCAAATGAGACCAAAACAAATCAATTTAAATGATGAATACCAGAGAGTTACAAGGTTTACCGAGACTATCTTTTTGCTAAAAATCATATAGTCTCGATTTAGACACCTTTTATCTGCTTTTTTATGGTGTATTTTGATTTTTGTCAAAATAAAAAAGCACTCAAAATCAACGTTTTAAGTGCTTTTGTATTCTTTTGTTTTTGTAAAAAGTGACTCAGCTGGGGCTCGAACCCAGGACCCCATCCTTAAAAGGGATGTGCTCTACCAGCTGAGCTACTGAGTCATCCTTATGTCTCCTTTGTTTGTCAAAGGCGGGTGCAAAAGTAATACTTATTTTTTTTCAGGCAAATCCGGTAATGCTTTTTTCAGGAAAATTTTCATTTATTAAATTTTAAAAAACAAATGAATTACAGAATGCAGAAAGACAAGGCTGAATTTGAGTCCGTTAAACTTCTATTGCACCGTTTTGTCAATCGGCATTCCGAGTTTTTCGTACAAATTCCGACGGGCGGCCTTGTCTTTTTCCAGAATGCCATGTGCGTGCCTTGCAACTTCTCTGGCCACTTTACGCGGAACTACAACTACACCGTCGCCATCGGCAACTACCACATCGCCGGGGCAAACCAAAACGCCGCCAATATCCACCGGACGGTTCACCGACTCAAGTTCATTCCTGCCCGGTCGGATTCCGCGGCCCTTTTTACGCAGGTAAAGCGGAACTTTTTGCAAGGCAATTTCATCGGTGTCGCGCGCGCTGGCGTCGGTAACCACGCCTACGGCGCCAAGCGAAACCCAGTAAAGGATGTTGTTGGAGCCAATGGACCCAATATCGCGGTCTTCCACATCGTCGAGCACAACCACCGAGCCCGGCTGAATAACCTGTGCAAACAGTTCGCTGGAATACTGGTTGTAGAAATTCCCTTCCCAGGCTGCAAAATCTTCACCCGGCTCAGGCCTGTCGGGACGCTGAGTAGGTACATATCGCGCAGTAACTGCAATGCCACGTATGATATGCGACATGTCCTGCGTATCCACCCAGTCGGGGTGAATGTCGGTACTCACCAGACCGGTGTTGGGCAGCCTAACCATATCCATTCCATCGGAAACATCGGCAACCCGCAGGCCTTCATACAATTTCAGCAATTCGGCATTTTCTTCGGCTGAATAAGTTTGCGTTTCAAGAAAATTAATGCCCTGGGCAATTTCTTCAGGTGTTTGGCTTTGTGTCTCAAAACATCCTAAAAACAATACAAGTGAAATGATTAATAAAACTGGTTTCATAAAAAATGGTTTAAGTTTTTGAATATGGAATTGATGAATGGTGAAGATTGATTTTAATATCACCATCCTGATTTACAAAATAGCCAAACGTATATTCTACTTTTACTTCATTCCCTTCGTAATCTGTGAAAAAATAATTGCCCATTGCAACTGCATGTTTTTTTATAACAACAATTCCGGCATTTTCAAATTTGATTTTTACCCAATGCCAAATGGCGAAACCCTGGTCTTCAGGGTAATCAGGATTCCCTGAAACAAAATAAGAGAGAGCCTTTTCAAAAGTTTCGCGAAATTGCTCTACAGAAGCCAGGGTGGGCTTAAAAAGAACTATTCCCTCTTTGTAACCATAGTGTTTGTGGATAAATTCAGTTGCAATTGACTTGTAATCTTCTTTTTTTCTGTGTGCCTGACCAATAGCTAATATACCGTCGGCCCACGAATTTTGGATTGCCCGGATTTTCTTTTTTGTCAGTGCTTTTTTCTTAATCATTGGCAATTATTTTCTGCACTAATTTAAAAATTCTTTCTGAAGCAAATGAAACAATCCCTTCTTTATCCATTTTTTTCAGGCCATAAAAAAGATACTGAAATTATTTCCAGGTATGATTAATCTTATATTTCCAAACGCAGATATTTGATTATCAAATCAAAACAATTCATTGTTAAGTTAAATGCAGTTCAATAAAAATTTTCGAGGCTATTTAAGCAACCAAACATTTAAAGGAATTACTTTTGCGAAATTTTTAACACCTGCAAAGTGGATTCAATTTTTAAACCCAAGTTTTTTAGTGTTTTAAAAGAAGGTTATACCGGTAAACATTTCTCATCCGACCTCCTGGCAGGAATTGTTGTGGGGATTATTGCCCTGCCCCTTGCGATTGCCTTTGCTGTGGCATCGGGAGTTTCACCTGAAAAAGGGTTGATAACAGCAGTTATTGCAGGTTTTATTATTTCATTCCTTGGAGGAAGCCGGGTTCAGATTGGCGGCCCAACAGGTGCATTTATTGTTATCATTTACAGCATACTGGCACAATACGGGCTGAATGGGCTATTGATTTCTACCATTCTGGCAGGAGTTTTCCTGGTAATATTTGGATTACTGAAACTTGGTGCACTTCTGAAATATTTTCCGCATCCTTTAATTGTTGGTTTTACCAGTGGAATTGCTCTCGTCATTTTTTCTACCCAAATCAGGGATGCCCTTGGTTTGGAAATTCAAAATGTTCCGGGCGGGTTTGCAGCAAAATGGATGTCCTATGTTAATCATATAGAAACAGTTAATTTTTTTGCCTCAGGAATCACCCTGACAACTATTATACTGGTGGTGTTCTCTAAAAGATTTGTAAAAAAAATCCCTGGTTCATTGATCGCAATAGTTTTGGGAACCATTTCTGTTCAGGTTTTTAATCTCCCTGTGCTTACCATTGAATCTTTTTTCGGAGAAATTCCCAACACAATTCAGTTCAACCGGATACAAATCAACTGGAGCGAACTGGGGTTATATGTACAGCCTGCACTAACCATTGCCTTGCTCGGTGGTATTGAATCACTTCTTTCTGCGGTTGTTGCAGACGGTATGATTGGCGGCCGGCACCGGTCGAATACAGAACTGATTGCCCAGGGAGTTGCCAACATTATAACACCTTTTTTTGGTGGAATTCCTGCCACAGGAGCCATTGCCCGAACAGCAACCAATGTAAAAACGGGTGGCAGAACTCCCGTGGCCGGTATGGTGCATGCTGTAACCTTGCTATTGATTATGCTGTTTTTTGGCCGGTGGGTAAAACTTATTCCAATGGCAAGCCTGGCCGGAATTTTAATTGTGGTGGCTTACAACATGAGTGAATGGCGGTCCTTTCGGTCCATCCTGAAAGGTTCTTTTTTCGACATTATTGTGTTGCTTTCCACATTCTTTTTAACGGTACTTGTCGATTTAACCATTGCCATTGAAGTTGGCGTGGTGCTTTCTGCCCTGCTGTTTATGAAACGAATGGCCGACATGGGTAAGTCAATTCCGGCAGTGATTGACAGCGATGTTATCGAAGACTATTCAGAACTGCCTGAAGAAATAGGAATTTACGAAATCAGCGGACCGCTTTTTTTTGCTTCGGCAAAACAGTATTGCGAGGTACTTAAATCTACCGGGTTAAAAAGCAAAATTATCATTATTCGCATGAGGCATGTTCCTTTTGTGGATTCCACCGGACTTACCAACCTGAAAGAGGCTTTGAAAATACTGGTTAAATCAGATACCAAAGTAATACTTTCTGGTGTTAACGAAAACGTGGCCGCCGATTTGAAAAACTTCAGCATTTTCAAACTGATTGGTGAAGATTCTGTTTTTCCTGCCTTTGACATGGCATTGCAATATGCCAAAAAATACCTGACAAAATCATAAATGCATTTCAGTTTAACTCCAGTTCCAAAAACTTTTTCACCTGCTCAACCGTCATTTTTTTTGCTATTATCTTTTTGTTTTCATCCAGCAGGTACAAACCGGGGGTTTTGCGGGCATCATACAAAATTTTAAATCGTGAAACATGGTGTTCGTCCCATACATTTATCCAGTCGAAAAGTTGGTGTTTCTCCAGAAATTCGCCCCATTCCTCTTTATTGTCCATTGAATAAATGGCAAAAACTTCAAGTCCTTTATTTCTAAGCGGGAGGTAAACATCGGCATACAATTCGGGAACAAAAACATTGCAATGCGAACAATTTGGTTCGTAAATTACTACCAGCGTGTACTTTGCATCAATCTGATGCAGGTTTACAAATTCACCGTCAAAACTTTCCAAAGTAAGGTCAGGAGCTGTTTTGCCAATAAGGTTGTTCTCGGCAAACAATACATTTTCTTTGATTTTTTCCAGCGACTCTTCCGTTGCCCAAAATGCCTTGCCCGACATGTAATATTTTTGCGCAATGTCAACAAAAAGGGCATCCATTCCCATAATGTTGCTGTTGATACTGCTGTTCAGAAAATACGAAGTGGCAAATTGAAAAATGCGCGGTTTCGGTTTTACTTCTTCGATAAAATTGAAAACCGGGATTTTTACTGAGTCGTAGTGTTGGAACAGCACTTTGGTAAACCACGTTTCAAGTTTGTTTTTGAAAAAAGGCGTGTAGAGGAACCGTTCGTCGGTATAGTCGAAATTATCCCAGAAATGTTTTTGCTGAAAATAAAACCGGGCATTTTGCAAAAGGGTGTCGTTTTTTTGAACTTCTTCGGGAAGGGTTGAAACGTCGAGGGCGGGGACATGGTTTGCTTTTACAAATTTTGCCAGAAACGAGCCGGGAAATTGTGTTTCCAAATTTTCCCAGGAAGCGTAAAGCCGCGAGGTGAGTTCGTTGAGTTCTTCAATAAAAGCCTGCCTTTCAGTATCATTGGCCGTTTCCATTAGCTTCCTGATTTCAGCGTTTTTTTGCTGAAGAATTTTCAGAAAAGCAGTGTATTCCACAAAAGCTTCTGCTTCCCCGGAATTTTTGATTTTCAGATTTTCAGCCTGAAAAGAATAATTCTGAATGAGAAATTGCTGATCGCTTCCGAGAAAAAAATCGAAGTGATTATTTTCATCCATATAGATTTTATATAAGCCCTGCGGAAAAAGGGTGTCTGATTTGAAAATTCCACGACCTTCCTCGTTGAGTTGGATGGTGTCTTTGGCGTAAATGTTCCCCAGATAATATTGTGCTAGGTAAATTTCCCTGCCGGAAGCTTCGGGTAACCCGACCTGAAGTTGCAGCGACTGACCTGTTACCAGTGAAGGAATTAAAGACAGAAGTATTGAAATGTATTTGTGCATGCCGTAACCTGTTCTTTTATAAAATATTTGTTCAAAAATAAAGTTTAATCTTTAAAAATACGATTGGAATCGGTCCTTTCAAATGTTTGTGTAAATTTATCCGATTTCAAAATGAACGAGATGCTTTCAATTAATATCCCGGTTTATAACATAGAAGCAGGCGAATTGGTTTTGCAGCTCATAAGTCAGGCCAGTCGTTTGAAAATTGATTATGAAATCAGAGTTTACGACGACAGCTCTGCAGAACCAGCTAAACTGAAAAACCGTAAACTGGCTGAAAAGTCTCTGGTTGTTTACAGGGAGATGGAGCAAAACCTTGGGCGGGCGGCCATCCGAAATAAAATGGGGATAGATTCAAAAAAAACTTTCCTGCTTTTTATCGATGCCGATTCAAAAATCATTTCGGATGATTACCTGAAAAAATACCTTGAACTGGCCAAACCGGGCATTGTGCTTTGCGGGGGAACAGCATATTCTAAAGAAAAGCCGTCCGATGAAAAATTATTGCGCTGGATTTACGGACGAAAGCGCGAAGCTATTTCAGCCGACGATCGCAACAAACAGAAGGGTTTCATCATTACATCCAATAATTTTCTGATTGACAGGAAACGGTTCAAAAAAATCCATTTTCGCGAAGATCTGGGTCCTTACGGACACGAAGATACACTGCTCGGGTTCGATCTTTTTAACGCCGGAATAACCCCGCATCATATCGATAATCCGGTGGAACATACCGGTTTGGAGGATTCCGAAACATTTCTTAAAAAAACAAGAGAAGCGCTGAAAAACCTTCTGTTCATTTCAGAAAAGATAGTCAGCAATTCGCCTGAATTCAGTCAAAAAATGCGTTTCCTGAAAAAATACCGCCAGGTCACCAAAATCTTTCCTCCGGTTTTGTTACACTGGTTTTTCAGATTTTTCCGGAAAATACTGGAGAAAAATCTGTGCGGGAACAATCCGCGATTGCTTTGGTTTGACGTATATAAACTGGGGTATTTCGCGAAATTGAAAAGAAAAAAGCCCCTACGACATTAAATCATAAAGGCTTTTTCCATTGTATTGCTGTTTTTCTTAAATCAATCCAGCTTAATTTGTCCGTACCGGCTTCTTACATAAACGGTTCCGCCGGATCCGGCGCCTATTTTCCCTTTCACACGGCGCGACTGGTTCTCACTCATCCGGTCTCCCGAAAACCGGCTGTCGGGATACGAAATTCCACAATAGTCGCAACTGGCATCCAGCGAATAATCGGCATTCCCCAGTCCAATTGAAATTTGTCCGTAGCTGTTGGTAATGGTAACGGATTCAAATCCATTGTCAACCTTTCCAACTTTTATTCCACCGTAACCGGCATCCACTTTCAAACTTTTTGAAAGTTCATCTATTTTTATTTGGGTGTATTTGGTGTCTGCGGCTACTGATTCCACTTCGCCAAAATTAAAGGTGTCGTACCTTGATTCAGCCACTATTGAACCGGCCTTGTCCAGGCTGATAACTGCATATTTTGAATTCAGATTCAAGTCTTTCAACCGGCCGAATGTGATGTTTGAATACTGTATGGTTACCGTCATATCGTTGGCAGTTTCCACATCGGCCTTGCCATACGCCAGATCCAGAGTAACTGAACCATCGGAAGGTGTATTGAGCTCGTTAGCCGAGAAATTACCGTAAGAAATATCGAACTTCCCGTTGGCATTCAGCACATTTACAAAAGTATTTCCATACTTGTTGGTTATGTTGAGGTTTTTATCCGAAGGAATGTTCACCTCGTAATCGATGCTGAAACGCTGGCGGCTTTTAAAACTGCGACTGATATTCGTTTCAGCAAAAACAGTGCTTCCGGTTTTACTGAAACTTACATTGATCTGGTCGAGCAGTTCTTCGGCACGTCGCTCGTTTGGCGCTTCCACGGTTACTAATACATCGATGGTTACATTGCTTCCGCCCTTGTTGGTTACTTTCACTTCGCCAAACCTGTTGTTTATATCAAGTGTTTGCACACTGGCAACAGGCCACGATTCGTGATATTTTTTTGTTTTTTCCTGGCCAAAAGCCTGCAATCCGGCAGTGGCGGCCAACAAAAAAATAAAACCTGCAATAAAATTAAATTTCCGCTTCATGACTTGTATTGGTTTTTTGTTTTACTTCTTCTAATTTTTCAATAATCATATGTATTATACTAAGCTTAGTCTGGTAATATTCGAGCATGGCGTTAATTACCCTTTCGTCGTTGGGGCTTGTTGCCAAGTCGCCCTGTAGTTTTTCAAAAATCTGTTCAAATTCGCTCAACTCGGCATCCATCATTTGCTGTTCTTCTTCTGAAATCAGTCCTTCCGACATCAATCTTTCCCATTCGTTCAGCCCTACGTTTATGGCGTTGGTGTAATAGAACTCCACTTCTTCGTATTCGGGAGAAACCGATGCCAGTGTTATTTGATTCCCGGTTCCGTTTATTTGTGTATTATTATCAGTTGAAAACCAGATGATGGCCTGATTTACAATCAAAAAAGCAAACACGGCAGCGGCTGCTGCTTTCCAGATAAAGTTCAGTGAAATCACTTTTTTTCTTTTCCGGAAATCTTCCAGCCGGGATTCAAACCGTTCGAAATGCCCGGCAGGAGGCTCATTATCGTTTAATCCTTCCAGGTTTTTCGCAATCAGTTCTTCTATGTAATCTTTTTCTTTCATTGTTTTCATTTTCAGTTGTATGAAAAAATTTCCTTTCCTTTTAACAGTTCCCGCAATTTGCTTTTGGCCCTCGAAAACTGGGTTCGCGATGCCGAGTTGCTGATTCCAAGAATCTGGCTTATCTCGTCGTGGTCGTACCCTTCAATGAGGTAAAGGCTTAAAACTGTCCGGTAACCGTCGGGCAAACTCTGAATGGCTTTTTTAATGCGTTCCAAGTCCACTTCGCCAATTTCTTCGTTTTGGTCGGGCAGCTTCAGGGTGCGTTCGCTTACCTCTTCAAACTGCACTTTCTTTTTTTTCAGATGGTCCAAAGAACGGTTTATTACAATTTTTTTCAACCAAGCGCCGAAACTCACTTCACCTTTGTAGGTGTTTATTTTGCGGAAAGCTTTTAAAAAGGCTTCCTGCATGATGTCTTCGGCTTCCGCTTCATCGTTTACAATCCTCAGACTCACATTGTACATGGGCTTGTAGTACAATTTGTACAACTGAAACTGTGCTTTCTGGTTCCCTTCCATGCACAAGTCGATGAGTTCCTGATGAATATTTTTATACTGTGTTTCCAATTTGTTTCAGTTCTGGTTCAATGACGACAGGAAATTTCGAATGTTGCACCGGAACAAATTATTTTTTGTTTTCGAGCAACTTATTGCAAAAAGAGTGGAGCAAATGAATATCGCCTTCATTCAGAAAACTGACACGTTCCAGAAATCTCGGGAAAATGGCAGAGTGCTCTTTAAAGCCGGTTTCGAG
>Ga0334883_1005209_pt1 | contig 11653 bp, 5 predicted proteins | sample GraSluR1_MG_6_FD_207230 | JGI IMG/M metagenome (GOLD analysis project Ga0334883, IMG submission 207230) | Sludge microbial communities from methane-producing bioreactor in Wageningen University, Netherlands - Granular Sludge_09_05-R1 | ecosystem: Engineered > Bioreactor > Anaerobic > Unclassified... | reverse complement strand
CCGTCACCGATGACTATAACGATATCTGCGATCGCTGGATCAACAACACCGTAGTTGCCAACTTCAGCGCATGCGACATTTACGTCAATAAGAGCGCTTCTGCGAACGTTTCGACCGACTACACGGCCGACTTCAATATAACCAAGATCGCCGAGCACGAGGGGCCTGTCGTCCCGGGCACCCAGATCAACTACACGATCTGGATCAACAACACCGGCGACGTCACCCTGACCAAGGTCAGCGTTGAAGACTACCTGGACGGAGTGGCTTACTCCTTGCCGGGCCCCTCTGAGACCATCTCCAGCGATGGCATCCTGAACGTCTCAGAGAACTGGACTTACCAGTTCAACATCACCGTCACCGATGACTATAACGATATCTGCGATCGCTGGATCAACAACACCGTCGTTGCCAACTTCAGCGCATGCGACATTTACGTCAATAAGAGCGCTTCTGCGAACGTCTCGACCGACTATACGGCGGACTTCGAGGTTGCCAAGATAGCGGAACATGCGACTCCTGTGATACCAGGCACCCAGATCAACTACACGATCTGGATCAACAACACCGGGAACGTCAACCTGACCGAGGTCCGAGTTGAGGACTTCCTTGAGGGAGTCCAGTACACTCTGCCCGAGCCGACGGAAGATTTATCCTCAGACGACATCTTGAGCGTATCTGAGAAGTGGATGTACGAGTTCAACGTCACCGTGACCGATGACTGCGGTGAGTTGATCAACAACTGCGACGGCTGGATCAACAACACTGCCATCGCCAACTTCTCCGACCCATGCAGCAAATTCATAAACAAGAGCGCTTGGGCCAACGTTTCGACCACATTATGCCAGACAGCAGATGCAGGAAACGATACCATAGTCTGCGGTGGAGTTGCCGCGAAGCTGGTTGGGAATGCTACAGGCTTCGATGCCGTGAAATGGAATCTGACGGAGGGATGTGGAGGCAGCCTCCAATGGCCCATCGATGGCCAACCGTTCAACGCGACCTATACACCGCCGAGGTCAGGTGAGATCCAATGTAATCTGACCTTCACTGCGACAGGGCCCTGCCCTAATGTCACAGATAACGCGACGGTATACGTAGTTGAAACGCCAATTGCTATGATCAGGGTCGAAAAGCCGTCTAGATTTGCATGAGATACTTGGAGGGATTATTGATATGCACAAAAATAATTCTGGATGGATGGGCCGCAGGGAATGCCGGAGCATCCCCGAGTCTATAGGGTGGAGCGGCATGGGTATCTCTGCTATCTGGACGTCTATGTTCTTGGCGCTCCTCCTATGCTCCATCTCAACAGCCCAGGCCGACGAATGTTACTACGCAGGTCAGACATACCAGTTCAACACGATCTGCAACGATAGCTGGGAGTACCTGTGGACCGCTACAGACGGCACCTTTAACGGTAATATCACGAGCGACAACTGCACCGTCAACTGGACCGCACCAATGGTCAGCGAAAAAACCAACGTCTCGTTATACCTTACTGTATATAACAACGTTAGTGTCAACGTTAGTGTAGACCAGCTGTTTGAATCGTGCATCGATATGGATGATTTCAATCTAACTGTCTGCCCGCTTGGCAGCATAACTATCATTAAAGACACTATACCCAACGACGACCAAAAGTTCTGGTTCACCACAGTCCTGGGCGACTTCGGTCTGATTGACCTTGGAGCTAATAACAGCAAGACCTTCAACGATCTGCTGCCGGGAACCTACATCTTCAACGAGACCGTCCTTTACTGTTGGAACCTCTCCGCAATAAATTGTAGCGGCAACGCTACGGTCGAGTTCGGCGACGGCATCAGCTTCCACCCGAGCTTCCTCCCCGGCGACACCAGTGTCAAGATAACTCTGGAACCAGGGAACACGTCCACCTGCACCTTCACCAACATTTTGAAGCAGCCTGGAATAAATATCACCAAGACGGCGAACACGACGGGGCCCGTGGAGGTAGGCGATCAGATCAAGTACGAGATCCAGGTCTGCAACACCGGCGAAGTCAACCTGACCAACGTTACGATCTACGACGACTTTTTGCCGGACAGCCCCTTCTCGATACCCGGGACCCTTGTTCCTGGCCAGTGTGCCAACGTCACCCCCAGCCCTATCCACATCGTCGACCAGGATGACGTCTGTCGCGGCTCGATCAACAACACGGCCAATGCTTACGCATTTGATGAATGCACAGGTCCCGTCCTCACCAGCGTGAATGGAACCTGGAACATCAGCACCAACTACACCTCATCCCTGAACATCACCAAGACAGCCAACACCTCAGGTCCTGTCGGCCCCGACGACGTCATCGAGTACACGATCACGGTCTGCAACACTGGCGATATCAATGTCACCGACGTTGTCGTCCATGACAGCCTCACGGGCGATAACGACTCGATAGGATTGCTCGAGCCGGGAGAATGCAAATCCGTCATCGAGATATACCCAGTTGAGAGGGAAGACCTCTGCCAGCCGATCATCAACGTGGCCAACGCTACGGGAGTGAATTACTGCGAGCAGTCCATCAAGACCGAGATCGACGCCATCCACACCATCCCGACGGCCTACAACGCCTCTTTGAACATCACCAAGACGGCGAATAGGACGGAGGCGGCTCTTGGCGATGTGATCCTTTACGAGATCGTGGTCACCAACACCGGAAACGTGAGCATCACCGACCTCGAGATCACCGATGATAAGGCTGAACCTGGCTACTGGACGGAGCCGGTCCTCGAACCCGGCGCGAATAAGACCGTGCAAGCAACTCACACGGTGAACGATACTGATGTAGCAAATGAAGGGATTGAAAACACCGCAACCGCAAAGGGTCAGGGCCCATGTGGTCCCGTAGATCCGGTGATCGGTACTGAATTCGTCAAAGTTCTTAAGCCTTCTGAGTTCGAGGTCCGAAAGATCGCCAACGTATCCACCGCAGAGAGCTGCGATTATGTCGAATACCGCATCCAGATCAGGACCGATCTTCCCGTACTGACCAACGTCACCGTCAGAGACGTCTTCGATAAACGGGTCGATTTCATCTCGGCATACGATTACAGCGGAAGGGCTCTGCCCATGGGAGGTAGCGGCGGGATCTGGAGCTGGGCGGAAGTGGAAGTTAAAGACCTGCCGGTCGATAAGGACGGCTGGAGGACCCTGGTCGTCCTGGTGATCAAGATCCCGGAGCGGCAGGACTTCGAGTTCGACATGGCCCAGGGCGTTTCGGGCGCGGGCTTTGTCAACGTAAAGAACGACTACAGCACCACCTTCCAGGCCTACGATATAACGAACTGCGTCTACGTCACCCTCGACGAGTTCCCGGGCAAAGTCTTCTCCGACTGCGTCTGCGTCACCGTCCTCCTCGACCCCGGAACGGAGCTCTCCACCCGGGAGCACGGGTCGGGGAGCTACGATAGCGAGGAGCTGGTGACGGTAAAGACCGAGAACAAGTCGATCTTGATGGAGAAGGACATGGCCGCCACCTACAGCCCGACGACCATCGGCCTCTACCGCGGACGAGATGTGACCTACTCCTCGAAGTGGACCCAGGCCGCCAACGCCAAGAACCGGGTGACAGGCGCCTCCATGAGCGAGGAATACCGCTACGCTACATGGATCGACCGGGAGTCGAGGATGTTCCTCGACGAGAACGAGTCGGTGATGAACATCAACAGCCAGTTCGATGGGATGGGCCACATCGGCTTCCTCAAGATGCCGACCAACGCCTCAACGCCTCATGACAAGCCGATCATCGAGGTCCGGGAGGATTACGTCGGGAGCTTCAAGATCATGGAGAACATCGACGAGTACGGCAGAGGCGTATCCTATAACAAATCGGCCAGCGGCGGCGGCCTCGTCGTCGGCGACCGGCGGATCGGCGGGAGCCAGAGGTCTTATGAGTCCGGTTCAGGGACCTACGACTCCGAGGAGGTCATCGAGACCTACACCAACTACATAGCCAAAGACATCTCCATCACCCACGCCCCGATCAGCCAGCCCCTCACCGACGGCGTATCCGTCGACGCCTCCATGAAGTGGAAGGAGGGGATCTACTCTGTAAACCCAGGTTCGAGCTACCTCGGAGAAGAGTACACTTCCATAACAGAGCTCGACAAGGAGACGGTGGCAAAGGGCCTAAACGAGATGAATACTCTGGCGGAGTTCTCTGGCCAGGCGAGGTACAGGGCGTTATTCGTGGACGAAAATGATACCAAGCCCTCCATCGACTTTGACGAGCAGTACACAGGGGACTACAGGATCGAGAGGCGGGTCCTCATGTCAGGCGCCGCCAAGTACGACCGGCCCCACCTGAACGTCACCAAGACCCTGGACGGCATCGTCGCGGAGAGGGACGAATGCGACGGCGACAACTGCAGCAAGACGAGGTACATAGCCACCTACACCATAACCATCGAGAACGACGGGAACGCAGCCCTGGCTCCGATATACGTCAAGGACCTCTTCCCGCCGGGGGCGGTCTTTGAGTCGTCCTCTCTGCGGCCTTCGGAGCTTGGTGAATGCTGCTACGCCAACTGGACTCTCACCCACCTCTCCATCGGGGGCGTAGCTACTATAACCCTTGAGCTGGACGTCACCAAGTACTATCCGTCCGAGCTGGTGAACAGGGTAGAGGTCTGCGGCGGCATAAATAGTGGCGCTGATTATGTCTGCGCCTCGAACTTCAGCGCCCTCGAGAAGAACTGGCTCACCTGCTGCCTCAATGAGACGGTCTCGGTCGCGAAGACCGCCGAGGTAGACGGGGTCAACAAAACCGTAGTCTGGTACAGGATCGATATCAGCAATAACGACAACGTCACGAGGGTGGCGACGGTGACCGACTTCTTGCCGGAAGGCATGGTCCTTTTGGATTCGATGGTCCACTTCGCTTCCTATGACGGCCGCACCATCACCTGGAACCTGATCGATATCGAGCCGTACGAGACGGTGACGATCCCCTACCGGGTCGAGGCCAAGCACCCCGGAAGGTTCGTCAACTCCGTGGAGGTCGATCCGCGGTCCGTCGACGGCCCCGTCGTCCAGCCGGTCCGCACGAACTCGGTCGTCGACGTCGGCGAGCCTGGGGAGTGCGAATCCACAGCCTGCGGGCTGTGGAGCCCTCCCAACTGGGGCTTTAAGTATGTCGGGTACTATGCTGCCGACCTGACCTGCGAGGATCTTACGTGTGATGAAGGACATTGCGGCCTTGCGCCCTGAGGGGCGCAGGGCCTTCCTCCCAACGCCTTTTTTTGCCCATCGACCTATAATTTTCGGCTTTGGCCGATAGATGTTGAATCAGCCACCGAATTTTTCGGCAATATTCTGGCCCAGTTGGCAAAGGGGGCAAAAGTACAAATATTTTGAGACAATAAATAACTCGGCTATAAGGATGACCCTTCCTGCGAATCGCTGCCCTAAGATCCTGGAATGCTATAAAATCCCGGCTGAATTTGAGCTGGCAAATCTCACCCCATGCGATCCGAAATCGTCATCATACCCCGAGACATCCGACGGAGAGTCATCCCTGATGAGAAGTCGAACCTGCCTTCCGATGGGAGGTGGCTGATCTATGATAATATCGAATAAAATGAGGATGCTCCTCATCATTATGATCCTGACATCGCCATTTTTTGGCGGATCGGACGCTCAGGATCTCTCAGGCCTCATCCCCGGCCTCCAAAACCTCCCCGCCCCGGCCTGGGTCCGGGAGGGGATCCGTATCAGCTACTACTCTGCAACGGCAGACGTGAACACCGCCAATGAGAAGTTCATCCTTGATGAAGAGGGTGATTGGGTAGGCCAAACCACCGGCAAGAGGTATCGGAGGGAAGAGCTATTCGGAGCCGCAGGCCACGGCGTCACTCAGGTGGACGTCCTCTCCATTGACGATCGAGTTGCGGCGCTGAAGGTCAACTCGTGGCTCTATTCCGGCTTCACAGGGCCCTTGATGCCGATCAAACAGGCCCCAGCCATCGGACTTGCCGCCGGTGGCGACTGGTACATTCACCCCGAGGCTCTAGCCTCCATGACCGAAAGGCGAGGCGGAGGGGTCACCATAATCCGGATGCCTTATACTATAGGCACGGTGACGTACAACGCCATCCGGATCCAGCAGGAGAGCGAGACGGCCACTTTCGCCCGCGTCTACGATCTGGAGGACGGAAAGTTGCTCGCCACCTTCAATGCGGTATCGTCGGCAGGCGGCTTGAGCACCGTATTTGCTCAGGGAATCTTCATAGGGGTGAGGCAGATGGATCTGCCATGGTTGGGGCATGACCTTCCCGCCTGGGTGAAGGCCGGAACGGTCCTGAGGTTCGAGGGTACCAAGACCTATGAGGCGATAAGGGCTGGCACCGTGATGCCTTCAGGCGTCTCCCTGGAGATGAGGATCGATGACGCCGCAAAACGGTACTACACCTATACTCAGAGCGGCTCTATGTACGTCCCTGGATTCCCAACCCAATATGGCCAGGATAAACTGGCCGGAGGGATCGGTGAGCCCGGAGGTCTCGCCATGCCTCCTGCAGCCCTGGCATCTCTCCGAGCTGGCCAGATCATCGATGAAGACCCGGTAACAGGGATCATCGCTAGAGTGGTCGATTTGACGAGGGACGATGCCGGCCGGGAGACCGTGGTAATAGGACTTGAGAATCAGGTATACTCCGCGGAGCTCGCCTATGATCTTGGAACCGGATCGATGGTCAGCTTCCTCGAGACGAAGCTCGGAGCTGAATCTAACGAGTACGCAGATCTCAGGCTGGTATAGACGGGGGAAAATTGAGTCAACTACCCGCCAATGAATTGGCGGGCATGAGGCTCGCCAGTATTGGGGGCTTGGGGCTCCGCAAAAAAATCGGGCCACGATGGGTAGGTTGACAGCCACCCTTGCAGCTATGTTTCGAGCTGCGACGTTGTCAGCAGGGCCAGAGAAACCACAGCAGACACATGCAAACCGATCTCGAGTAGGTCGGTTTGACCGGGATATATGATGACAAACGGGACATTCCTGGTACGTATAGTCAGGGTCGATGTAGACCACCGGAACTCCAGCGATCGCTGCCTTGTACTCGACGAACTGCCTGAGCTGATAGAATCCCCAGCTATGCTGTTTGCGTCTCTGAGCCTTCGAAACCGTCATACTCTCCCGGATACCCTGAAGATCTTCGAGGGCGATCACGGAAGAGGTGTCTCTTGGCTTTCGCAATCAGCTTTTTGGAGATGCAGTGGTTCACGTCTCGACGAAACCTAGCCTCCCGACCCGAGAGTTTCTTGAGATGACGTTTGGCGCTATCGGTCCCACAGCTTTGAAGATCGGCCTTGAGGTTATCTATCTTGGATCGAACGTTCTCGATACCGTCACCGGAGAACTCTTCGCCGGTCGAATCAACGGCAATGTTCTTGATCCCGAGATCGACGCCGATAACACCAATCGGTTCGATCTTGGGAGACTCGGGAACTTCGACGACGACGCAGAGATAGAACTCACCCCGTTCGAAAATGAGGTCGGCCTGTCCTCGGATCCGATTGAGCCGGGGTTTGTGGTACTCGCAGATGACAACAGGGACCTTTATCCTGCCTTCGATAGTCAAGAGAGAAACGAGATCGAGACCTTTCCAGGACATGAATCTCTGATCGTAAACGACAGATCCGTCAGGATCGAAGGTCGGTTTGATCGATTTGTCTCTCTTGTAGGCTTCGCAGGTCTTAGAGATAGCTCTGATCGCCATCTGAGCGGAGAGGTTAAATTGTTCCCGAATCGGATAATAAACGACCTTCTGCAGCTCGATTTTATTGGCGGTATGAAGCTCAAACGCTTTATCAGCCACGAAGTTGCAGGCGGCGTTAAACTGATGCATCGTCTCGCGAATAGCTTGAACCTGTTCTGGGGTCGGTTCAAGTTTGACCTTGAGCGTCTGCATCATGTGTATAGACATATCCAATCTATGGATATGAACATTTCGGTGCCAAGGAGAAGCGGGAGTAGGTACGCATTCCTCCCCCGACTGAAGTCGGGGGCATCCTGCTGAGATTTTCGTGACGTAGGGAAAACAATGGGGGGAAGGGGAGACGGCTGCGGTGTTTCAGCCGTCATCTCCCCTTCAGCAGTCTACACCTCCGCAGGGGCATATCCTTGGTTCATCCACGGGGTTCTCGTGGAACTTCAGCTCCCTCTGAACCTCGAACTCCCCGGCGAATAGCTCTCTTCTCTTGATATCCTTGTAGAAGATCTTGTGGAGGCCCGACACCGTACCCCACATGCCTTCAAAGCTGGTCAGGGTGTTCGACCCCACTGTCCGCCTGATCGTCGAGTTGCTCGTCTGGCCCAGAAACATCGTCTGGTCCGCCTCCATTCGTCTGACGCTGAAATTCTCGTGGATGTTGGCGCCTATGCCGCCATAACGTTCTATGGATCGAATGGACTTGCTGCCGACAAGAGGCGTCTCTCCTCTGAATTCTAGCTTCGTATTCTCATAGAAGTTCAGCTTTTGGAGAGTGGTTCCACTGGGATCGCTGCAGTTCGGAATCGGCCTCTTGAGCTTGTTCGGCTCTTGGGAATAGACCTGGGCCGATTCAAGGCCGATATCTCCCTCCCCGAACATACGATTTGTGTAATTCATGGCCAGCTTCTTGTCCATCACCGAGGTCTTTGTATCCAGGTAGCCCGATCCCTCCACGAGCTGGCTCTCGCAGAACTGCTCGTACTGGCGGGGCTCGTCGTGGAGGATGCGATAGTTTCCGAAGTCGAGATCTTTGATCGATCGGTTCGTTATGGTGACCTTGTCCGGCTTCTGAGAGGCGATCCAGCCCAGCTCGCCGCCGGGGGAGCTCTCGGATAATCTGTAAGTCCCGGCGGGCAAGTTGCAGACCCTCCAATAGCCATCGGCGTTAGTGGGCGTCTTCCATCGATTAGTCTCGTCTGCCACGTCGACAACGGTGATCATCCACCCGCTGAGGTACTTCTCATCAGTATCACGCCAGCCGTTCTGGTTTATATCCCAGTACTTGTGACCTGAGAGGCAATAGTCCCCTCGATTTAGGAAGTCGATCCCCGAGACGTTTGAGCCAGGTATCTCAACGACATGACAGACGGGCTCCCCGGAACTCTCATTGACCGGATAGGATTGAGTCCATCCTTCCTGATCGACTTCGCAGACTTTGTAGATTCCTGGAGGCAGTCCGCATATCTCCCATCGGCCTTCGTCGTCGGTATCATCCTCCCAGATGGGGTCTCCATCTTCGATGCAGCGGTATTCGCTTGATAGCTTCTCATCAGATGGAAATCTCTCGGCCGCCTTCTCGTATACTACCTGGCCGTCAGCTGATAATGCTGGACATAAGATAAGAACAGTTAGAATGGCCCCGCAGAGCCATCTAGCATGCGTAGAGCTGCTACTCCCTTTCATAAGCTATTTCATTCCCCCCTTCGATCGAATGCCTATTTAGCTGCAGGCTGTCAGGTTGAATGATGTTAGGACTCGTTTCAGGTCCGCCCTTCTCGAACCAGAAGCGATCTTCAGCCCTAAGAATGCTGGCACCATCAACCATGAGGCCCAAAGCCATTATATTGATATCCCTATTTCAGAGGCGTCCTCCATAATACATTCTCATTCTTGTATGACGGCACAAAGTACTTAACATTTTCCAGAGTCTAAGCAGCGCAGTCTAGTAAAGGAAAATAAATCATTTAACGAAACATTAAAATACCATTCCTTAGCATATTAAGGCTGAGTAGCACCGAACCATTTGTAAATGAAGGGGATATATATGGGTAGCATGGGCTATAGCTTTAGTCAAACGGCCTGGAAAAGACGGGAGACCGTCGTATATAGACTGAGCTCAAACCATAGGCATATACTAACGAGATTCTTTATTATACTATTGATTTTTTTCGTATTCACGGCTTCGTCTGTTGGAAGCACGGGCCCTATATTGCCGCTTGATGGAGACCGTTGTCCGGGTGGTCTTCCGGTTGAAAATTCTTCTTACGAATGGGGATATCCAGACTTCATCGATACAGACGTCGATGCATACAATAATCCCCCTTCTACGTCGAATATAACTCATTTGTGGTTTTTCTCTAATAACACAGATAAAAATCTATATTTAGCTTTAGCAAGGGCTGGAGGTGACTCAACTGGTGGGAGATCGGATTATGCCTTTTTCTTTGATACGGATTGCAATAACAATACTGGTGATACATCTCCTACAAGCAAAGGTGCGGATTATGCAATATCATTCACTTTCCAAAGTGGAGAAATAAAGGACCTTGTCCTAAAGAGATGGCAAGGGACTGGGTATGTCGATGTTCTTGGTACAAATCTCCAAGGACTTGCCGGGTCTTACGTTTGCACCGGTAACGATGCTAAATTCGCTGAATTTCGTATAGGAATCCAATATTTATTCAATCCTTGTGGTGGATCTGGGTGCGGCGAAATAAGGTTAATTTCCGCGGAGGCTTATGCTGGCAATTTCAAATCAGAGCTTAAGGATGTGCTAGCTGCGGCTGCTCCGATTTACATCAATAAGCCACCTACTGCAGTTGCTGGCCCCAATCAGACTGTCTGCCTAGGATATCCGGCTTACTTCGACGGTTCGAATTCCCTAGGAGGAGACGAGTTACAAGGATACAACGACATAGTCCTCTACGAATGGGATTTTTATTACGACGGGAGTTTCTATACAAATGCAACAGGTGTAACAAGCAACCATACTTATCCGGCACCAGGAACTTATAGGGTAGCTTTAAGGGTCACCGATGCTTGGGGATGCAACGACACAGATACAGATGGGTTATACGTTACTGTGATTGAGCAATATCCAGAAATAACTGTAAAAAAAATTTCCAGCAAACAGGGGCCTGTTGGTCCAGGGGAGAAAATCACCTATCTAATTGGCTTGAACAATACTGGGGATGCCAACTTCACCGACGTGGAGGTAACTGATCTCAAACTCGACTCTCTGGTGCTCATCCCTGACGCCAATTCCAGCGATAATGCGCTCAACGTATCCGAAACTTGGGTTTATGTGGGCACATACAACGTAACCGAAGAGGACGGTTGCATCGGGTGGGTGAACAATACAGCATCCGTCAACGCTACGACTTTATGCGAGACTGGTGCATTTTATTCTAATAACGTTAGCATCCGTGTCGACTACAATGCATCTTTCAACATCACTAAGGCTGCCAACCGAACCGGTCCCGTCAGTCCTGGCGACTTGATCGAGTACACGATCGAGGTCTGCAACACCGGGAACCTCAGCCTCAAGGAGGTGACCGTCTTCGATAACCGTACTGGCAGCTACTACGTTGGTAATCTCGGCAAAGGTTCCTGTAACGAGAGCAAACGGGTTTACCAGGTGACCGAACAGGACCTCTGCAACGGTTCAGTGACCAACGATGCTTACGCCACGGCCCTCGACTACTGCAACAAACCCCTTACGACCGAGACTAACGCCTCAGTCCGGCTCGAGGTCGACTACAACTCTTCGATCTCGATCGAAAAGGTGGCGAACGTGACCGGTCCCGTCAGTCCTGGCGACTTGATCGAGTACACGATCGAGGTCTGCAACACCGGGAACCTCAGCCTCAAGGAGGTGACCGTCTTCGATAACCGTACTGGCAGCTACTACGTTGGTAATCTCG
>Ga0334883_1005208_pt1 | contig 11654 bp, 7 predicted proteins | sample GraSluR1_MG_6_FD_207230 | JGI IMG/M metagenome (GOLD analysis project Ga0334883, IMG submission 207230) | Sludge microbial communities from methane-producing bioreactor in Wageningen University, Netherlands - Granular Sludge_09_05-R1 | ecosystem: Engineered > Bioreactor > Anaerobic > Unclassified... | reverse complement strand
AAATCGATTCGCCCGGCGCGCTGCGCGAGGTCGCGGGAGCCTGGGATCGGTTGTGGCAGCGCTGCGACGTGTCGCTTCCCACGGTCCGGGCCGAGCTCGTCGCGCAGTGGATCGAGCGCTTTTTCCCCCGCGCGGCCCTGCGAATCCTTGCCGTCGAGCGGGACGGCGACCTCGTCGCCGCCCTGCCGATCTGCGGATGCCGCGTTCGCCGCCTGCTGCCCGTCGGCGACCTGACCTCGAACTACTGGTCGACCAACGGCGAGCTGTTGCTCGATCCGTCGGCCGGGACTGAGGCCGTGCTCGACCGGCTCATCGACGGTCTGGAACGATCGCCCTGGCCCCTGTTGTGGTTCGACCTGGTGCCCTATGAGTGTCCGCAGTGGAAGAGGCTGATCGAACGGCTGTCGCTTCGAGGCCTGGCGGTCGACCTTCACCCGCGTTACTCGATCGGGCGGACCGAGATCGAGGGCTCCTTCGACGCCTATTTCGCCCGGCGGTCGCGCGACCATCGGCGCGGCGTCGTCAAGAGGTGGCGCCGATTGGAGCAGGCCGGGCCGGTGCGGTGGAGGCTGCACGCCGATTTCGACCCGCACGAGGTCGAAGCGCGTCTGCACGAGGCATTTCGAATCGAGAGCCAAAGCTGGAAGCAGGGCAACGGGCAAAGCGTGCTGGAGACGCCGGGCATGTTCGACTTCTATCTGCGTCAGGCCCGTCAACTGGCCCGGTGGGGCTACCTTCGCATCGCGTTCTTGGAGCATCGCGGTGAGCCGATCGCTTTCGAGCTGGGCTGGACCGCCAAGGGCGTTTATCACAGCTACAAAGTCGGCTACGTGCCCGAGTGCGCGCGGTACGGTCCCGGGCATCTGTTGCGGATGCGGATCATCGAGTGGCTCCACAACGAGCCGGGCCACGCGGCGGTCGACTATCAGGGCCCCCTGACCGACGCGGTCGCGCAATGGTCGACCGGGGCATACCCCATCGGCCGTCTCGTGATTGCCCCGCAAAGGCTCTTGAGCCGCACCCTGCTGCGCGGCTATCGCTCGGCGGCCGGGGTCGCGCGGCGGGTGCGCGCGATCCACAAATCGGACGGCAACGGAACGCCCTGAGGCGTCGGTCGCCGCCGGCAACCGCTCGAGAATCTCGGGGCCCGGCGCGCCGGCGGAAATTCCTTTGTCCTTTTCTTGACGGCCGGATTGTCGACATCGAACTTGCCAGACCGTATACTAGATGCCGGTCATGGTGCCCCCTTTACGGGGGTCCACGATCACGCCTTTCCGTCCGCGATCGTCCTCTTGCACGCCTTGGGAGGTCGCGGGGCCTGAGGAGTTCATCGATCCTGTCAGGAGTCACCACATGGCCTGCACGTTCTCGAGATTGGTTTCCGTCTTGGCGGTGTGTATGTTCCTCGCCGGTACCTCGGCCGCGGCGCCCGGGAAGTACCTGGGACCCATGGACGTGGTTGCCGCCAAGGACGGGCAGTCGCTGTTCATCCTGAACGTCGACTCGAACCAGGTGGCGGTCTTCGACGTCGCCTCAGGCAAGGTCGCGCGATCGATCGACGTGCCCGCCAGGCCGACCGGGCTGGTGCTGAGCCCCGACGGCGCGAAGCTCTACGTGACCTGTGCGGCGCCCGCCGGCACGGTGAACGTGGTCGAAGTCGCCTCGGGCAAGATTCTGGCAACGATTGCGGTGGGGCACACCGCCTGCGCTCCGGCGGTGACGCCCGACGGCAAGCGGCTGTACGTGTGCAACCGGTTCAACAACGACGTGTCGGTGATCGATCTGGAAACAAACGAGGAGATCACCCGGGTGCCCGCCGTGCGCGAGCCGGTCGGCTCGGCGGTCACGCCCGACGGCGAGCTGGTGTTCGTCACGAACCTTTTGCCGACCGACGCGGCCGACAGTTACGACGTGGCCGCGATGGTCACCGTAATCGGCACGGCCGACCATGGGACCAGCACGATCCGTCTTCCGAACGGCAGCGGAAGCGTGCAGGGCGTGTGCGTCGCGCCCGACGGAAAGCACGCCTACGCGGTGCACATCCTGTCGCGCTACCAGATGCCTACCACGCAGTTGGAGCGGGGCTGGATGAACACGAACGCCATGAGCATCATCGACGTGGCCGGCAAGACGCTGGTGAACACGGTCCTGCTCGACGACATCGACATGGGCGCCGCCGCCCCGTGGGACGTGGAGTGCACGGCCGACGGAAAGTTCATCTGCGTGAGCCATTCGGGCACCCACGAGGTCAGCGTGATCGACCAGGCGGCCCTGCTCGAGAAGCTGGCGAGCATTCCCAAGACGGAAGAGGAGGCTCGCCAGGCGGGCCGGTACGACGACCGCGGAACCTACTCGTCGGTGACGGTCAACGACGTACCCAACGATCTGGCGTTTCTGGTCGGGCTGCGGCGGCGGATCATGATTCCGCCGGCCGGGCCCTGGGGATGGCTCGACGCCGACCTCGACGCCGCCAACGGCGTGCGCGGATTGACCATCGTCGGCGACAAGGTTTACGTAACCGCCTACTTCAGCGACGTGCTGGCCATGGTCGACCTCGAATCGAGCCGCAAACAGCCGGTCACGTGGTTCCCCCTGGGCCCGAAGCCCGAGATGACGATCCAACGGGCGGGCGAGTCGCATTTCTTCAACGCCTGGCTCTGCTTCCAGCATTGGCAAAGCTGCGGGAGCTGCCATCCCGACGCCCGGGTCGACGCGCTGAACTGGGACCTGATGAACGACGGGATGGGCAATCCGAAAAACACGCGCACCATGCTGCTCGCGCACCGGACCCCGCCCGCCATGGCGTCGGGCGTTCGCCCCGATGCGGAATACGCGGTCCGCTCGGGGTTCACGCACATCCTGTTCTCCGTCCGGCCGGAGGAAGAGCACGTCGCGATCGACGAGTACCTCAAGGCGCTGGAACCCGTGCCGAGCCCCTATCTCGTGAACGGCGAGCTCAGCGAGGCGGCCAAGCGGGGAAAGGAGCTGTTCTTCAGCGAGCGGGTCGGCTGCGCCACGTGCCATCCCGAGCCCCTCTACACCGATCTGAAGATGCACGACGTGGGATCGCGGGGCAAGTACGATCGCCGCGACGACTTCGACACGCCTGCCCTGATCGAGTGCTGGCGGACCGCGCCCTACATGCACGACGGCCACTACACCACGATGAAGGAACTGTTCACCGTGGGCAAGCACGGCAATAAAGCAGGCGACGTCGAGGGGCTCAGCGAACGGGAGATCGACGACCTGGTCGAGTTCGTCCTGTCGCTCTGAAGCGGGAGAATCCGGCCGACCGTCGGGCCTCGGCAACCCTGCCGAGGCCCGTTCCGTTTCTTGCCGATCGCCCGGGCCGTTCCGGCGGTTTCGAGGCCCGTTGACGCCCTCGGGAAGGCGAGGCATACTGACCCGCGGGCTGACCGGAGGGAGAGGTACGGAGCAGCGAGGACTGGTCGTCGCGTTTACCGTTCTACCCTCGAGCCGAAAGGGCACGCCATGTGGAGGTTTGGTTTCGACGCGATCAGTGCTTACTTGTTGGTGGTCGCGTTATTGACGCTGTTGATTGCCGTGTTGGTCTGGCAGCGACACCGAACCCAGAAGACGATCGCCGTCTGGTTTTGGGCCGCCTTGATCGGAATCGTGCTGGGAAGCGCCGGATCGTACGCGTTCCTGGCGCTGAAGGGGTACACGGTGCAGAAACTTCCTCCGGAGGCCGACATGGCGTTTCTGGCCGACGGCGGAGGCGGTGAGGAATCGCCCGACATGGGCGGCGGAATGCCGGGCATGGGAGGCGAAGGGCGTGGTGGGGGCGGCGGGGGGATGCCGGGGGGGGGGGGGCGGCGGCCCCAGGCCCAAACGCGATCTGACCACCCTGGTTCAGAAAATCGACCTGCTGACCGGCGACATTGCGCTGGCGATCTCCGACGAACAGGCCGCCTCGCTGACCGTTGCCCTGGCGGGGATCGATGAGGCCGAAACCATGTCGGACGACGAGGCCCAGGCCAAGCACGATGCCATCGTGGCCCTGCTCGACGACACGCAGAAGGCACGGCTCGACGCGGTGGGCATCCCCCGACAGCGAGGCTCCGGGGGGCCCGGTGGTGGCGGCCGAGGCGCGGGCGGGCCGGGGGGCGGTCCCGAAGCCGAGCGGCCGGCCCCCGATGCCAATCCTTTTCGCGACGAAGCCATCGCTTCGGCACTGGATCATCTGCGACAGCGATTCGGCAAAAGCGAGGCGCCCAAGTAGGAACCGGGGCCCGAACAGAGCCGTCGGGCAGCCAGCGCGAGAAAACGCCCTTCGGCCCGGCGGTCGGTTCGTGGCGCGGGTGCACCGTGCGCCCCGCTTTCCAGAAAACCGCACGTGGCCCAAGGGCCCCCGAAAGCCTTCTCCGGCTTCGGGGGCCCCGTTTTTGGGAATCTTCACGTTAGTCCTTGCTTTCGCTCCCTTCGCCAAAATCGCTAAAGCCCCAACCTTCTCTCCGTCGAATTGATTTTCGGTGGGCTGCGCGACGCGGGATTGTCGGCGCACATGCGGGTCGCCCCGCAGGACTCGCGGCGGAGATCGACGGGTTAGGGGCAGCGAAGGGAAGGGGGGGATCATCGTGCGATTCTCACGCGGGCGGCACGAGTTCGCCGCGAGGGCGCTGGCCGTTGGGGCCGCCCTCCTGTTCGTGCAGGCGGGCTGTTCTCGGGAACGTTACTTTCGCCAGGCCGACCAGGAGGCGCGGTCTCTGGTGGCCGAGAAGTCGAACGACGCGCGCTGGGCCCAGCGGGGTTTCACGATCGAGGTCGACCCGCGCAGCCGTTACTTCGACCCCTGCGATCCGGTATGCCCGCCCATGCCGCCCGACGATCCGGCATCGCACCAATTCATGCGCGTGGTCGACGGGAAGCCGGGCTGGCCGTGCTGGTACGCCCACGGTTGCCGCAGCGGGCTGGAAAACCCGAAGTGGCGCGAGCAGTTGGCCCGGTACGTCGAGATGACCGACGAGGGGGCGATCGTGCTTTCGCTCGAATCGGCCGTGCGCCTGGCGTATGTGAACTCGCCGAGCTTTCAGAACCAGTTGGAGACGGTCTATCTCTCGGCGTTGGACGTGAGCACCGAGCGTTTTCGCTTTGACGTGCAGTTTTTCGGCGGCAACGACACGACCTTCACGCACGAGGGTCGTCTGCGCAACCCGGCCGTCGGCGAACGGAACACCCTCGAAACCGCAACCGGACTGCGAGCCGAGCGACGGCTCGCCACGGCCGGGGAGCTTTTGGTCGGGTTTGCCAACTCGTTCGTGTGGCAATTCGCCGGGCCCGACACGAACATGACCTTTTCCATCCTCAACTTTGGTCTCGTGCAGCCCCTGTTGCGGGGCGCCGGCCGCGATGTGGCCTTGGAGCAGCTCACGATCGCCGAGCGGGGGCTGCTGGCGAACCTGCGGGCCCTGCAGCGCTATCGCCAGGGCTTTTATACGAACATCGCCATCGGGAACCTGGGCGTGAGCGGCCCGTCGCGCCGCGGCGGCTTCTTCGGCGGGACGGGGTTGACCGGGTTCACCGGCACGGGGGCCGGCGGGTTCGGCGGGGTCGGCGAGGCCACCGGATTCGGGCGCACCGGCTTTGGGGCCGGTGGCACCGCGGGCGGCGCCGCCGGCGCCGGATTCGCAGGCGGCGGCGCGGGCCTGGTCGGCGGTTTCGTGGGATTGTTGCAGCAACTCCAGCAGATCCGAAACACCCAGGAGAGCCTCAAGCTGCAGCAGCAGACCTTGCGGCTCCTCGAAGCCCATCTCGAGGCCGGCACGATCGACCTGACCCAGGTCGATCAGTTTCGCCAGAGCATCGAAACCGAGCGGGCCAACCTGCTCCAGGCGGAGAACTCTCTGGCCGACAGTCTCGACAGCTACAAGACCGGCACCCTCGGGCTGCCGCCCGATCTGCCGATCGTGCTCAACGACGGCATGATTCGCCCGTTCCAGTTCATCGATCCGACCATGAGCAGTCTGCAGCGCCGGCTGACCCTGGCGATGGAGGCGTTCGGCGAGCAGCCTCTGGAGCCCGAGCCCGCGGTGCTCGAAGAAATGGTCGAAATCGTCGTCGAGTTGCGCGACGAGGGAGGCCGGCAGATCGACGCGATCCGGCCCGAGTTCGATGCCTTTCTCGGGCGGGTCGAGGCGCGTCGGCCGACGCTCGACAAGGCGGAGGCGGACGAGCTTGCCACGGAAGTCCGGCGATGGGTCGACGGCTTTGCCGACCTGGAACAACGCTACGCCCGCACGGCGGCTTCGCTGGCAGAAGTGCGCGGGCTGATTGTCGCGCAGGCCCGGCGCCAGGCCATGGACCGGCTGGTCGAGGTGCTGTCGCAGCTTTCGCTGGCCGTCGACGAGCTCGCCCTGGTCCAAGCGCGGGCCCGGGTGGCGAGGGTGACTCTCGAACCGATCGACTTGACGCCGGGCGAAGCGCTCGACATCGCCCGTTCCCATCGCCTCGACTGGATGAACAACCGGGCGGCCCTGGTCGACACGTGGCGGCTGATCGCCTTCAACGCCGACGCCCTGCAGTCGGGCCTCGACGTGGTCGTGCGCGGCGACGTGGGCACCGAGGGGAACAATCCGGTCAAGTTCCGCGGCCCCACCGGCCGGCTGAGCGTGGGGCTCGAGTTCGACGCGCCGTTCACTCGGCTGCTCGAACGGAACAATTTCCGCCAGGTGCTCATCGACTATCAGCAAGACCGCCGGCAGTTGATCCAGTACGAAGACAACGTCCACCAGACCTTGCGGTCGCTGCTGAGACAACTGGAGCAACTGGCGGCGAACCTGGAGATTCAGCGCCGCGCCGTGGAGATCGCCATCCGCCGAGTGGACGAGACGCGCGAGGTGCTCAACCAGCCCCCGCCGCCGTCGGAGCCGGGACAAGCGACCCAGCAACTGGGCCCCACGGCCGCCTTGAACCTGCTGTATGCGCTCTCCGACTTGCGGAGCTCGCAGAACAACTTCATGAGCGTCTGGCTGAACTATTACGCCACGCGCATGACGCTCATGCGAGAGCTGGGGATCATGGAAATCGACGAGAACGGGATGTGGGTCGATCGTCCGCTCGCCGAGGTTTTCGAGCCGGTCGAGATCGTTCCGCTGCCGCCGGACGTCCCCGAGGGGCTGATTCCGTTGCTGGAGGAGCCGTCCGTTGCTCCTTCGCCTGAGCCTGCGCCCGGGCGGGGCCTGCCCCCGGCCGACCCTCGCACCGGGGAGGCGGTCGGCCCACCCGTGGCGGCCTGGGGCCGCGAGGCCGAGCCGTTGGTTGCCTCGCGCGACCGTCGCCCGGTTCGCAAGGAGGGTCGGCCCGTTGCGATCGATTGAGCCTGAGCGAGTCGCGACGGACGGCCCGGCCTCTTTCCGTCGACGAAGGCGGTACTTTCGCGTCGCGATCGGGGTTACAATGAAAGGGAGTTCGCCAATCCGCGCGCCCCGGGCACCGGGGCCTTGGCGGATGGGCGTCGCTTTTCGTTGTCCGACTCTGCAAGGACGTCGTCATGGCCACGACCGATCGGGAAGAAACCGCGTTGGCTTCCGACCTGCTCGATGCCTTGGGTCCCGAGGGAATCGACGCCCCCGCCGCAAGTCCTCGCGGCGGGCGGCTGCGATGGCTTCCGTGGGCCGGCCTGATTGCCGTGCTCGCCACGGCCTCGGTGATGGCCTATGCCACGCTCGAGACGCCGTTCGGCGCCCCGAGTCAGCGCGGCGTGCTCACGCACACGGTGCGCCAGGGCGATCTCGTGGTGAGCGTCACCGAGGACGGCAACCTCGAAAGCGCCAGCAACGTCGACATCAAGTGCGAGGTGGCCGGCGGCAGCACGATCCTCTGGATCGTCGAGGACGGCAGGCACGTCGAAGCCGGGGAGGTGCTTGCACGCCTCGATTCGTCGCAACTCGAGGACCAGATCAGTCAACAGAAGATCACCTACGAGAAGGCCCATTCGACCTACGTGCAGGCCGAAAAGGACTACAACGTCGCGCTGATCTCGGTCAAGGAGTACGAGCAGGGCACGTTCGTCCAGCAGCTTCAAGACCTGGAAGCCCAGATCACGATCGCCATGGAGAATTTGCGGAGCGCCCAGAACTCGCTCCAGCACAACGAGCGGATGTTCCGCAAGGGCTACGTGAGTCCGCTCCAGTTGGAGGCCCAGCAATTCGCCGTGAAGCGAGCCGAGCTCGACCTGGCCTCCGCCCGAAAAGCCAAGGAAGTTCTGGAGGAGTTTACCAAGGCCAAGACGCTCGAGGACCTCAACGCCCAGGTCGAAACCGCCAAGGCGAGGATGAACTCCGAGAAGGCGTCGTTCGAGCTGGAAGAGGCTCGGTTGAAGCGTCTGGAGGCCCAACTGGCCAAATGCGTGATCAAGGCGCCCAAGGCCGGGATGGTGGTCTACGCGAACGACACGGGAGGGGGCAGGTTCGGGAGCCAGCAGCCGCAGATCGAAGAGGGAGCCATGGTTCGCGAGCAGCAGACCATCTTCCGCCTGCCTGATCTGTCGCAGATGCAGGTCAAGGTGACGGTCCACGAATCGAAGGTGGATCAATTGAGGGTGGGAATGCGCGCGAGGGTGCGAATCCTCGACCAGGAGTTCCAAGGGTCGGTCGCCTCGGTGGCCAACCAGCCCGAGCCCACCAGTTGGCACTCGGCCAACGTCAAGGAATACGCCACGATCGTCAAGATCGAGGGAGAACACGCGAATCTCAAGCCGGGGATGACCGCCGAGGCCGAGATTCTCGTGGCGCATTTGAAGGGGGTCGTCCCGTTGCCCGTGGCGACCGTGGTCGAACAGCGCGGCAGGTTCTTCTGCTGGGTGAAGCAGGGCGAGCAGATCGAGAAGCGGCCGTTGGTGCTGGGAATGAGCAACGACAAGTTCGTCGAGGTCCAGGACGGCGTGGCCGTGGGTGAGCAGGTGGTCCTCAATCCGCGCGCGGTGCTCGCCGAGGCCCGCGAAGGCCAGCCGGAGACCGACGAGGTCGACGTCGAGGCGAAGTTCGGCGCCGCGTCCCAGGCGGAAATGGCCCGCCCCGCCGAACGGCGCGGAGGCGCCGGTTCCGCCGAGGGCCGATCGTCACCTGGTGCGCCGGACGGCTCGACCCGCCCCGGTCCGCCCTCGAAAGCGCCGGCCGGGGAAGCAGCGCCCGGACGGCCCCCCGACGGCCCGGGAGCAGCGCCGGGCGGCGGACGCCGCAACCTCATGGAAATGGACCAGGACGGCGACGGCAAGATCAGCCGCGACGAGGCCCCGGAACGGATGCGGGAATTCTTCGACCGCATCGACGCGAACGGCGACGGCTTGATCGACGCCGGCGAAGCCGAGGCCATGCGAAGCCGCGCCGGCGCGGGCCCGCCGGGTGGCGGGCCTCCCGGTCCAGGCGCACCGTCCGCCGGGCCGTAGGAGAACGCGACGAAATCGGGCAGGCGCCGGCTTCCGGACGCCCGGGCCCACCGGTCCGTCGCCACGGTCAACGTGGGTCCCCCCTTTTCCTTCGGTATTTTCGAATTCCTCCGCCGTTCCATGCTCAAGCGACTCGCCAAAAAGCTCCGATTGGGCTTCAACAGCCTGTTCCTCCACAAGCTTCGGTCGGGATTGGCCGTGCTGGGAATCCTCATCGGCGTGACCGCCGTCATCTGGCTGGTCGCCATGGGAGAAGGGGTCAGCTATCAGGCCCAGCAGCAGATCAAGGACCTCGGGGCGACCAACGTCATCGTCCGAAGCGTCAAGCCGCCCCAGGAATCGTCGCGGGCGGGCGGTGGGTTCTTCATGCCGTACGGGCTGCTGCGCGCCGACTTCGATCGCATCGTGTCGAACGTTCCCACGATCCGGCAGGCCGTGCCGATGCGGGAGATCCGCCGCGAGATCCGCAACGCCGACCGCACCGTCGACGCCAAGCTCGTCGGCTGCACGCCGGAATACTTCGCGCTGAACCATCTGACCCTGTCGCGAGGGCGTTTTCTCACGGATCGAGACCTCGACCGCTCCGACAACGTGGCCGTGCTCGCCGCGGAGTCGGCCGCGATCCTGTTTCCCTACGAAGACCCGCTGGGTCGAACCGTCCAGATCGGCTCCGACTTCTACCGCGTCGTCGGCCAGACCGCCCCGCGCACGGCCTCGGCCGCCATCGGGGGCAGCCTCGAAGCCCGCGAGTACGACCTCGACGTCTACATCCCCCTGTCGACGCTCCGCTGGCGGATCGGCGACATGGTGCTCACGGCCCGGTCGGGAAGTCGGGAAGGCGAAATCGTCGAGCTCAGCCAGATCACGCTGACCGTGGGCGACCTCGACGAGGTCGACGAGACGGCCGACATCGTGCGTACCCTGCTGGAGAAGTATCACCCCAATCCCGACTTCGCCGTGGTCGTGCCCAAGGAGCTGCTCCGCCAGGCCGAGATGATGCGGGCCATGTTCAACGTGCTGCTGGTGCTGATCGCGGGCATCTCGCTCCTGGTCGGCGGCATCGGGATCATGAACATCATGCTCGCCACCGTTACCGAACGGACGCGCGAGATCGGCATCCGCCGCGCTCTGGGCGCCACCCAGGGCGACATCATCCAGCAGTTCCTGACCGAGACGATCGTTCTGTCGGGCACCGGCGGACTGCTGGGCGTCTTCTTCGGCTTCCTTTGCAAGCCGGCCGTGGTCGGCGTCCGGAACCTGCTCGGCCGGATTCTGCCCGACATGATGGCTTCCCTTCCGCCGAACATCCTCAACCTCGAGCCGCGCATCGCCACCTGGTCGATCGTGGTGGCTTTCGGAATTTCGGTGCTCGTCGGGATGGTGTTCGGGCTCTATCCGGCCCGCCGTGCGGCCCACATGGACCCCATCGAGGCGCTCCGCCATGAGTGACGTCGCCGTTGCCGCCCCCTCGACGCGCCGCAAGATCGTCGCCCGCGTGGCCGACCTGAAAAAGGACTACCACCTGGGCAACAACGTGGTGGTTCGCGCCCTTCGCGGCGTGTCGCTCGAGTTCGCCGAGGGCGACTTCGTGGCGATCATGGGTTCGTCGGGGTCGGGCAAGAGCACCCTTTTGAATCTGCTCGGCTGCCTCGATCGGCCCACCTCGGGCCAGTACTTTCTCGCCGGGCGCGACGTGTCGCGCCTCGACGATCGGGCGCTGTCGGGCATCCGCAGCCGGTACCTGGGCTTCATCTTCCAGTCGTACAACCTGATCTCCCAGCTCTCGGTGGCCGAGAACATCGAGGTCCCCCTTCAGTACCAGGGCGACGACTCGCCGGCCGCCCGGCAGCGATGCGTGCGCCTGGCCCAACTGGTCGGGCTGGGCGACCGGCTGCACCACCGTCCCACCGAGTTGTCGGGCGGTCAGCAGCAACGCGTGGCGATTGCCCGCGCCCTGGTCAACAACCCGCACATCATCCTGGCCGATGAGCCGACCGGAAACCTCGACACGGCGACCGGCAACGAGATCATGCAGATTCTCGATGCCCTGAACCGCGCCGGCCGGACCATCCTCATGGTCACCCACGAACCCGACATCGCCGCGCACGCCCACCGGGTGGTCCATCTGCGCGACGGACGGGTGGAACAGGTGACCGGCGCGTCGCGTTGAGCCTGTCCCTGATCTGGCGATCCGTGCCGCGCGTCCGGCGGGCCGGATCGGGCGCCTTGTGTGCCTTACGCTTCCGAG
>Ga0334883_1005194_pt1 | contig 11681 bp, 5 predicted proteins | sample GraSluR1_MG_6_FD_207230 | JGI IMG/M metagenome (GOLD analysis project Ga0334883, IMG submission 207230) | Sludge microbial communities from methane-producing bioreactor in Wageningen University, Netherlands - Granular Sludge_09_05-R1 | ecosystem: Engineered > Bioreactor > Anaerobic > Unclassified... | reverse complement strand
CCTGAGCCGCATGGCCGGACTGCTCGGCCAGCTTGCGCACCTCGTCCGCCACCACGGCGAACCCGCGGCCGTGTTCCCCGGCGCGCGCCGCCTCGATGGCCGCGTTCAGCGCCAGCAGATTCGTCTGGTCGGCGATGGACGTGATGGTGGCGACAAAACCGGAGATCGACTCCACTGAACGGGAGACGTTCTCCATCTCCCTCGCGGTCTGGTTGACCTTGCGCCCCCCCTCCCGAATAAGAGTGATGGAGCGTTCCACCTCTCCGACGGCGCGCTCGCTGATCTCCTTCGTCCGCCCCGCAGCCTCGGCGCCCTCTTCCGAGGAACGCGCCGCCGCGGAGGCGCTCTCCGCGACTTCGTGAACGCCCGCGCCCGTCTCCTCAAGCGCGGAAGCGCTGTGTTCGGAGAGAGCGTTCGCGCGCTCGACGGAGGCCCCTATCTCCTCCATCGACGCAAGGCTCTCCTCGGAGAGCGCGGCAAGCGCCTGCGCCCGCTGGGCGGTTCCCTGCGCATCCCCGCGAAGCTCGCCGATGACCGTACAGAGTTTTTCCATCATCGAACCGAGGGCGTCCGCCATGTCGCCTATTTCGTCCCGGGAGCGGATACCGAAGTCCTCGCGGGTGTAGCAGAGTTTTCCTGTTTCCGCTTCCTTCATGAAACCCATCATGGTGCGGATGCTCCGGACGATCTTTCTGACGAACCATCCCTGGAGCAGCACGCCGAACACTAAGAGCGCTCCCGCCAGAAGCAGCACGGTACGGACGACCGCCCAGCGGGCGGCGTTCACCTCGGTCATCGGGATTCCGGAGAAGTAGATGCCGACTACTTTTCCGTCCGGGCCCTCGATGGGATCGTACGCGGTCACGTAGGGAGCGCCGAGGATATTCGCCGCACCGTTGTACCTCGCTCCTCCGAGCACGACGGCGGCTATGGCGGGATCGAGCTTCGTTCCCACTACGCGCTTGCCGTCCTGTACGATGGTCGTCATCAGGCGCACGTCGCCCGCAAATATGGTCATCTCCGCGCCGAACATTTCTTTCGCCTGCTCGACGAAGGCTTCCCTCGAAAACGAGATTCCCGCCGAGAGGACCCCGACGACCGTGCCGGAGGCGTCCTTCAACGGCACGCCGGTACGCACCGAGAGCGGAATCTGCGTCCCCGGCTCTATTGCGGTGGTGATCTCTCCCCTCAACGCGCCCTTCACATTCGCCTGTCCGGCGAGCGAATCGCCCTTCTTGTCCGGTTCATGCAGCCGCACGACGACATTTCCCTTCGCGTCGAGCACGGTGACGAAATCCAGGTCGCTCTCCTTCCACATCGGGACGAGCTTTTGCAGCAAGGCGTCGGCGTTCCCCGCCGCCACGTCCTCCACAATATTCCCGTACCTCGCCAGGAAGAGGCTGACCACCCTGGTCTCCTCACGCTTCGCCTCCAGGATGACCTCAAGGCCGTGAACCGCCGCCTCTGATTTTTCTCTTGCATCCCGATCGAGGTAGTTCGAGAAGATCACCACGGCGGAACCAGCCGTTACCGCCACCAGAAGCAGCGCCAGAAGCGCCGTGCCTCCTCCGAGTTTCGCCATCAGCGAGAGACGCCTGCCGCGCTTCCTCCTTTTATCTTCACTACGTTCGTTCGTTTTCATTGCTTTCCCTCCGCCTTTCCGGTTTTTGAATATCCGTTCTTTCCAAGAGTACTTCCATTCAGAGGTAATAATCCCCCTTGAAAAAATGCACTCATGATCAGTCGTTCGACTCCGCCAAACAATCGGACAATGCGCGTGCCCCAAAAAAGCCGGAGCGCTCCTTTTGCAGCGAACACCCAGGCAGCTCGTTCTTCTCGGAAACGGAACTCTTCCGAGGCCGCTCAGCCCCCTCTCTTCGGGACGATCGCGGAGATCGTTCCGCCGCCGTCTTTTTCGACCTGGAAGCGGTCGGTCATCCGCCTCAGCTCCTCGGAGGATTCGCTCACCTCGTTCGCGCTCGTCGCGACGGTCTCCATCGCGGCGGCGGTCTCCTCCATAGAGGCCGCAAGGTTCTGGACGTAGTCGTCGGTGTTCTCCATCACGGTCGCCGTCGTGTCGATCAGCTTGATGACTTTGTCCGACCGCGCGACCTCTTCGTTGGTGGTGTCGATAATCCGGCGAATATCCTCTATCGAGGTGTCTATGGCTTTCTTGATATGTTCGAGCGCGCTGCCCGCGACGTGCGCGGCGGAGACGCCATCGTCCACTCCCTCGCGGCTCTTGCGCATCGACGCTACCGCCAGGTTCGTGCCTTCGAGGATCTTGCCGACGAGCTCCGACACCTCCCGAGCCCCATGCTGCGACTGCTCGGCGAGCTTTCGTACCTCCTCGGCGACGACGGCGAATCCGCGCCCGGCTTCCCCTGCTCGTGCAGCCTCTATCGCGGCGTTGAGCGCCAGCAGGTTCGTCTGGTCGGCGATGCCGGTAATGGTGTCGCCCACCACGCCGATCCGCTGCGAGTAGGCGTCGAGCTGCGAGAGCACGTTTTCGGTCTCTTCGACAGCACCCTTCACTCCCTCGATGCGTTCGATGGTTCTGAACACCGTCTCCCGGCCTTCGAGCACAGCCTCCGACATTCCTCCGGAGTTCTTGTCCGCGCTGGACGCAAGGGTCTGCGCTATTTGGATAAGGCTGCTCATCTCCAGCATGACCTTCGAGGATTCAACGGCGTTGAGCCGCCCGTTCCTCGTCTGCTCGGCCAGCTTGGAATTGCTCTCGGCGACTTCGTTGGTCGTTGTGGTCACTTCCTCGGTGGAGGCGGCGGTCTCCTCCGAGAGAGCCGAAAGATGAACCGACTTCTCCTTCAGCTCCCTGATCATCTCCCGCTGCACGCGGACCATTTCGGCAAGAGCGTCGGCCATGTCGCCGATCTCGTCGTGGGAGGTCACGCCGAACTCCTCCCTTGTATGGTAAAGCCGCCCCGCCTCGACCTCCTTCATGAAGAAGACCATTGTCCGGATGCTCTTCACGATCTTCCGGACCAGCAACCCAAGGAAGAGCAGGCCTACGGCCGCGACCCCCAGCGCCACCCAGAAGGTCGACTGCTGCACGGTGGCCAGCTCCGCCATGGAGATACCGGAGAAGTAGATGCCCACCGGCTTGCCGTCGGGGCCGAGGATCGGCTCGTACGCCGTGATGTAGGGAGCGCCGAGTATTTCAGCCTCGCCGTAATAGGTCTTCCCCGAGAGTACGACGGCTGCTATCGCCGGGTCGAGCTTCGTCCCGACAACGCGTTTCCCCTCGCGGCGAATGGTGGTCATCAGACGGGTATCTCCGGCAAAGACTGTAACCTCCGCATCGAAGAGCTCCTTCGCCTGGTCGACGAACGCCTCTCTCGAAAAGGAGATGCCCGTGGTGAGAATGCCCACGAGCGCTCCGGAGGCGTCCTTGATCGGGGTCGCGGTTCGCGCCGAGAGAGGGACTTGCGTTCCGGGCTCTATGGCGCTGGTGGTTCGTCCTTTCATGGCGCCCTGAACGTTGAACTCATTGGCCAGCGAATCGCCGTTTTTGTCGGGTTCGTGAAGACGGAGGAGCACCGTGCCCTTCGGATCGAGTACCGCCGCGAAGTCAAGATCGGTCTGTTCTTTCCACAAGGGTGTCAGCTGTTCGGAGAGGGCCTTGGAATTCCCCGCTTTCACCGCATCGGCAAGCCCCGGGGCGGAGGCAAGAAAGAGCGTCGCCATCCTTGATTCCGCAGTTTTCGCCTCGAGAATACTCTCCAGTCCGTGCGCGGCGAGAATGGACTTCTGGTGCGCGTTCTCCTTCAGTACCTCGGAGAAACGGGTGAGCGACGCGCCGGCGGTAATGGCCACGACGATAATAACCAGCAGGGCCGTACCTCCGCCCAGCTTTGCCATAAGTGAAAGACGCCGCGAGGAGAAGATTTCTTTTCTATTCTTCACTTGATCGCCTCCGTATAATAAAAAGTTTAAAGAGCATAGTTACACATTGTAACACTTTCTTCTCGAAAGACAATTCATTACAACGGATCATAAGTTTGACTTTTTAATTCGCTCTTTCGCATTGATTGTATTTATTAACAAGGATGGCTAGGAAACCGCAAGAAGTCCGTCTTTGCTTATCATCACGACAGCACTCTCGGTGAAATACTTCCCTCCTGACTTATCGGCTCAAACTATCGATTTTTGAATCCCATTGTTGATTGCATACTGTTTCCGGACTTCGCCGCACAACAGCGAGAGAAGAGGAAGCAATACGCAGAGACGGAATCAGGTGGAGATCGTATTTTCCTGAAAGAAATTCCATGTTACAATTCTTCCGGACCAGAGCATTCGGGAAGGGAGAATCATCATGATCGCGACACCAATTGCATTTCTTGCGGGAGAGACGGAGATTCGCCGTGAAAAACCGGAGCTCGTCAAGGCGGTTATCTTCGATCTCGACGGCACCCTGATCGACAGCGAGGAGAACCATTACGAAAGCGACAGGGTGCTCCTCGCGCGTAGGGGCGTCTCGTTTTCCAGGGAGGACAAGAAGGCCTTCGTCGGGAAGGACATCAACGAGATGGTCCGGAGGATCAAAGCCAACTACGGCCTCGCGAGCGACGCGCAGAGCCTGATGGACGAGAAGAACGCCATCTACCGCTCTCTTGCGCTGAAATCCAGCCGCCTGTACCCCCCCATGAAAGTCGTCCTGGAGGAGTTCCGCAAGCGCAAGCTCCCGATGGCGATAGCGACCGGCTCCAACGCCTCCATCGCGGGGGAGATTCTGACGTCGCTCGGCGTACGCGACTTTTTCACCATGATCGTCTCCTCCTCCGAGGTGAAGAAGGGGAAACCCGAACCCGACATCTTCCTTGAAACGGCGCGCCGGATGGCCATTGATCCGAAGGAAGCCATCGTTTTCGAAGATACCCGGTTCGGCGTCGAAGCCGCTCTTCGCGCGGGAATGGCCTGCGTGGCCCTCCCCGCCCCGGAAGACGACGCCGACCACAAGCTCTTCCAGCAGGCCGACTGTCTGATCAAGGGCGGCCCGGACGAGTTGGATCCGCAATCGTTCTTCTGGTGGTTCGACACCCTCGCAAAACTCTGATTCACGCTCCGCACCCCGTCCGCAGGGGCGACGCGCACGTCTCCTCGGCAGCTCTCCGCGTTGCCCCGCAGTTTGCGCGGAATACGAGCGCCGCCTCTCTCCGCCGAGCAGATATGAGTCTCATGATTCTCCCGTAGCCGAAAGCATCTGATACAATGCTTTTTGAACCTCCATGCTCAGGGCGGTGCGTAATTAGAGAAAGGAGATTCCGGGAGATGTCAAAGACGCCGAGCGCCTCTCACGATCCGCACTCCGCTGTTCCGGTCGTCAACGGGACGGAGCGCCGCGCATGGGGCACGTTTCTTTCGACGTTTCTTCAGACCATGGCGCCCGTCTTTTTCCTGATCCTCTTCCTTCTCGTCCTGCTCCTCTTTTTCTTTCTCCCCCTGCTCGAAGAAAGCTACCTTCACCAGAAGCGCCTGTCGTGCAAATATCTCATTCAAGTCCAGACGACCTACCTCGAAGCGCTCCATTCCGACGTCCTCAAGGGATTGATCTCCGCGGAGGAAGCGCAGGGGCGAGCCCTTCGCCGCCTTCGGACGCATCGCTTCGGAGACGCCGAAAAGGACTATTTCTGGGTTCTGGGCCCGGAACGGACGCTCGTCATGCACCCGTATCGCCCCGACCTGGAAGGCATCAGCCCCGACGAGGCGAAGGGGCCGGACGGGGAGCTGCTTCGAGGTCTCTTCGACGGTATCGAAGAGGCGGCGGCGCAAACTCCGGAGGGAGGCCACCTCGACTATTTTTGGCACTTCAAGGACGACCTGGAGAAACTCTCGGCCAAGACGTCGCATGTCGCCCGCTTCGTTCCGTGGGACTGGATCCTCGGGACGGGCGTCTATCTGGACGACATCCACCGGGAGATCGCTTCGTGGCGGCGGCGCTTCACGCTGCTGGGGCTCTTCGCGGTGCTCGGCGCGGGCGGTCTGTCGCTTTTTTTGAGCATACGCACCGTCGTCCTTGGGAGAAAGGCGGCGCTCTTCGCCGTTGTGGACCGCTCGCTCCGCGAGAAGACCCACGCGCTCCTCCAGACGGAAAAACAGCTCGCCATCATCACCAGCGTCTACGATCATGCCTCGGAAGGGGTCGTCATCACCGAACCCGACGGCGCGATTCTTCGCGTCAATCGAGCGTTCACCGAGATCACCGGTTTTTCGAGGGACGAGGCCATAGGACGAAACCCCCGAATTCTCAAGTCGAACACGCACGGCCGGAAGTTTTTCGAGCGAATGTGGCGAGACCTTCTGGAGAAGAAACGGTGGTCGGGAGAGATTTGGAACAGGCGCAAGAACGGAGAGGCGTTCCCGGCGATGCTGAACATCGTCGCCCGCCTTGACGACTCGGGGGAGACGACGCACTACATCGGCGTCTTCCAGGACCTCAGCGAACTGCACCGCAGCAGGGACAGTCTTCTCCACGAAACGTTCCACGACAGCCTCACCGGACTGCCGAACCGTTTTCTCTTCTCCGACAGGCTTGCGATGGCGCTCGCCAGGGCCAGAGAGAACGCCGTCCTCGTCTCCGTGATCATACTGGGTCTGGACAGATTCGGCTCGATCAATAAAACCCTGGGCTACCCTGCGGGCGACCTCCTTCTCAAGGAAGCGGGGTCGCGCATCGCCGAGGTCGTCGGCGGAGAGGGCACGGCGGCGAGGTTCGGCGGCGACGAGTTCGTCATTCTCATCCCGAAGAGCAGCGACTTCCACTCCGTGCTTCGAACAGCGCAACGCATGCTCGTCTCTCTGCGCACTCCGTTCTCCATCGAAGGAGAAAGCCTTCGTCTCACCGCCAGCGCAGGCGTGGCGCTCTATCCGCGGGACGGAGACACCCCGGAGAACCTCCTGCAGAACGCCTCGCTCGCCATGGAGCGCGCCAAGAAGGAAGGAGGCGACTCGTACCGCCTCTTCACCGAGACGCTCGACAGGAAGGTGCAGCAGCGGATACGCCTCGAAGGCGATCTTCGCAACGCGATCGACGAGGGAGCATTCTTCATCCACTACCAGCCGAAGATCAGCATGATGCAAGGGAAAACCTCAAGCGTGGAGGCCCTGCTCCGGTGGACGAACAAAGAGAACGAAAGCATCCCTCCCGATGTTTTCATCCCTCTTGCGGAGGACATCGGCGAGATCAATTCGCTCGGAGGATTCGTCCTTGAACGCTCCTGCCTCCAGGCGAAGGAGTGGCGCGACGAGGGGCGGGATATCGTCATGTGCGTGAACGTCTCGGCAAAACAGCTTGCCTCCGAGTCGTTCGTCCATTCCGTACTCGGCGTGCTTGAACGCACCGGGACGCCGCCGCATGCGCTGGAGCTGGAGATTACGGAATCCGCCTTCATGTCGAACCCGGAGTACGCGACGCGGGTAATGGAAGAGCTTATGGAGCACGGACTGCGCTTCACCCTCGACGACTTCGGCACGGGGTACTCCTCGCTCTCCTACATCCGCAGCCTCCCGCTCGCGGGCATCAAGATCGACCGTTCCTTCACCGCCGAACTCGACAATTCGAAGACGCGCGCCATCGTCTCGACGATAATGCACATGGCGGGCGAACTGAATCTGGAACTCACCGTCGAAGGAATCGAAACGACGGCCGAACTCGACGCCATCCGTTCGCTGGCGCCCCGCGACGGAGATATCATGCTCCAGGGGTATCTCTTCTCGCGACCGGTACCGCCGGATACATGTTCCTCCCTCTTCGACAGGGACTTCTTTTAAAAAGTCTCTCTTTTCACCCCCCTTGCGCTCCATCGAAAAATGACTATGATGTATCTGCTTTCACAACCGGTCCGGATACTCCGGCCAAGGAGGGTCTTGTGTCGTGTCTCGCAAAGTGCTCCACAGAAGAGTCCGCCATCGTGCCGTCGCTGTTCTTTTGGCGGCGGTGTCTCTTTTTCTCTCCGCTCCCGCGCACGCCGGAGGGAATGAGTCCTCACCGGGCGCGATCCCTCCGCCGAAAATCCTCCCCGCCGAACCCTTTTCCTTCGACGAAGTGGTGAAGAGGGCCGAAGAGCTCGCCGCCCGTCCCTTCGAGAATCCCGACGGGGCGGTTCCCGACTTTTTGCTCGACATCAGCTACGACCAGTGGCGAAAGATCCGCTTCCGCCCCCGGATGTCCCTGTGGCGGAACGAGAAGCTGCCCTTCGAGGCGCAGTTTTTTCATCCGGGCCTTTTCTACAACAGGCTCGTCGGAATCAACATAGTCCACGACGGGGGAGCGCTGCGCCTCCCCTTCTCCACGAACTTCTTCGAGTACGGGGACAACGCCTTCGCGTCGAAGACGGGGTCTGTTCCGCTGGACTTCACCGGTTTCCGGCTGCACTTCCCGTTGAACAGGGACGATTATAAAGACGAAGTCGCCGTGTTCCTCGGCGCGAGCTACTTCAGGGCGGTGGCGCGAGGCACGCAGTACGGTCTCTCCGCGCGCGGCCTGGCCGTCGACACCGCGATGCAGTCCGGCGAGGAGTTCCCGTACTTCCGGGAGTTCTGGATAGAAAAACCTGCTCCCGACGCCGAGCAGATCACAGTGTGCGCGCTCTTGGACAGCCCGAGTCTCGCCGGGGCCTACCGTTTTATTCTGACGCCCGGCGAGGAAACCGTGATGGACGTGGAGTGCATGCTCTTCCTGCGGAAAGACGTGCAAAAGATCGGTATCGCGCCGCTCACGAGCATGTACCTCTACGGCGAACCGGAGAACGGGCGCGACGGCGACTTCCGTCCCGAGGTGCACGATTCGGACGGACTGTTGTACCACAGCGAAGAGGGGGAGTGGACGTGGCGGCCGCTGGCGAATCCGAAGCGCCTCGCCGTGCTCTCCGCGCCGCTTCAAAACCCTCGCGGCTTCGGCCTGATGCAGCGGGACTGGCTCTTCGATCACTACCAGGATCTGGAGGCGCGGTACGAGAAACGGCCGTCGCTCTGGATCGAGCCGCTCAGCGAGTGGGGCGAGGGATATGTGGAACTTGTGGAGATCCCCACGGAACAGGAAATCCACGACAACATCGTCGCCTACTGGGTCCCGGCGAAGACGCCCGAAACCGCCGAGGGCCGGCCAAAGGGCGACACGCCGGAGTATCCGCGGACGATGACCTTCGCCTACCGGATGCGCTGGCTTCAGCCGCATCGCCCGGTCCATGAACTCGGCCGGGTCATGGCGACGCGCATTGCGGCGGGAAACTCCCCCGAGATGATGAAGTTCGTCCTCGACTTCGAAGGAGACGAGCTTTCGGAACTCCCTGCGGGAGCCGGCTTGACGAGCATCGTGGCGGTCGGTGAAGGCGCCCGCCTCGTCGAAAAACAGCTTCAAAAAAACGAAGCTACCGGAGGATGGCGACTGGTTTTCCAGGTTGCACCCGAAGCCGAGAGCGGTCTCAAGACGCTCTTTCCTTCGCCCGCCGGCCGCCCCCGCATTCGCCTCTCCGCGCTGCTGAAGCGGGGCGAGAATATCCCGGAACCGCTGACGGAGACCTGGACCTATGACCTCCATCCGTGATACCGACCGCTGGCGCATCTCACGCGACAGGGTGCTGCTCTACGTGCGCGCGCTCAATCTGCCTCCGTACAAGGGGCTCGACCTCGCCGTCGAAAGCCTGAAGCGCACCGGCCCGTCCTCCGCGGCGGAGTCCATGGAGTCGCTTCGCTCGCTCTTAAAAGAGCACGGGCTCGACCGGGGCGTGCTGGATTCCGAAGGGAAGCATCTCGCCTCCGTCCCGCCGCTCAACCGCAGCGTGATGGTTCCCGAGGAGCTGGACCGCGTTCCGTGGAGGACGTCGTTCGTCCGCTTTTTCCGCCGTTGGAAGAACGACCTTTTCGGAAAGGGGCGCGCCCGATGACCGCGTTCGAGCTGGACTGGAACCGCAGCGCCGGCCGGAGGAGATTGCTGTTGATCCTCCTCGTCCTCGCGCCGACCTTCGTTGCGTGCAGGACGATGGCGTCCATCCTGCCTTCGCGCGGAGGAAGCCCGCTGGAGATCGTGCTGCTCGCCGTCTTCGCGGTGCTCTTCGCCTGGATCTCGGTGGGCTTCTGGACGGCGCTGATGGGCTTCTTTCTTCTTTTACAGCGGCGCAACCGCTACTCGGTCTCCAACGTCTGCGAGGGGCTCGGGTATTCTATAGACGACCCGCAGGCCCGGACGGCCGTGCTCATTCCGATCTACAACGAGGACGTCAAGAGGGTCTTCGCGGGGCTGAAGACCGTCTTCGACTCGATCGCGGCGACGGACTCGCCCGACCGGTTCGACTTCTTCATCCTGAGCGACACCACGGACCCCGACGTCTGGGTTCAGGAGGAAGAGGCGTGGCATCGTTTCTGCACGGAGCATGACGCCTTCGGCCGGGTCTTCTACCGCAAGCGCCGGAGCAACGCGAAGCGGAAGAGCGGGAACGTGGCCGACTTCTGCAGGCGATGGGGAAAGAACTACCGCTACATGATCGTCTTCGACGCCGACAGCATTATGACGGGACGCACGATGGTCCGGATGGTGCAGATGATGGAGGCGCGGCCCGACATCGGCATTCTGCAGACACCCCCCGCAGGAGTGAACCGCGAGACGCTGCTCGCGCGGGCGCAGCAGTTCGCCAACCGCGTCTACGGGCCGATGTTCGCCGCGGGGCTGCACTTCTGGCAGCTCGGCGACGCGCAGTATTGGGGGCACAATGCGATCATCAGGGTGGAGCCGTTCATCGGGCACTGCGAGCTGCCGCGCCTCCCCGGAAAGGGGCCGCTCGGCGGCGACATTTTGAGCCACGACTTCGTGGAGTCGGCCCTCATGCGCCGCGCCGGGTACGGCGTCTGGCTGGCGTACGACCTCGACGGCAGCTACGAGGAAACGCCGCCGACCCTGCTCGACGAGCTGAAGCGAGACCGCCGATGGTGCCAGGGCAACCTGCAGCACCTGCGGCTGATCTTTTCGCGGGGCTTTTTCCCCGCGCACCGCGCGCTCTTCCTGAACGGCATTCTCTCCTACGGTTCGGCGCTGCTCTGGCTGGCCTTCCTGCTCATCAGCTCGGCGCAGGCCGTCGCCGAGGTCTACTTGGAACCTGTGTACTTCCCCGACACGAAGACGCTCTTCCCGCAGTGGCCGGTCTGGAGGCCGCACTGGGCGCTCGCGCTCCTCGGCTCGACGGCGGTGCTGCTCTTCCTCCCAAAGTTCTTCAGCTATGCGCTGGCGCTGCTGCGCGATCCGGCGGCGCGTCTCTACGGGGGGAGACTCCGGCTCGCCTGCGGCATTCTGCTGGAGGTGGCGCTCTCCACGCTGCTCGCCCCCGTGCGGATGCTGCATCACAGCGTCTTCATCCTCTCGACAGTAATGGGCAGGAACGTCGGCTGGCCGACCCAATCCCGAGACGACCGGGGAACGCCGTGGGCGGACGCCGCCGTCGTTCACTGGTGGGGAACGACGCTCGGTATCCTCTGGGGAGCGCTCGTCTACCTGACGAACCCCTCCTTCTTCCGGTGGATCTCCCCCATCATCATCTCGCTCGTACTCTCCATCCCGCTCTCCGTCCTCACGAGCAGGGCGAGCCTGGGGAAGGCGTTCCGGCGGGCGGGGCTCTTCACAACTCCGGAGGAGACGGAACCGCCGCTTGAGCTGCGCGAGCTGGCGAAAACCC
>Ga0334883_1005193_pt1 | contig 11682 bp, 12 predicted proteins | sample GraSluR1_MG_6_FD_207230 | JGI IMG/M metagenome (GOLD analysis project Ga0334883, IMG submission 207230) | Sludge microbial communities from methane-producing bioreactor in Wageningen University, Netherlands - Granular Sludge_09_05-R1 | ecosystem: Engineered > Bioreactor > Anaerobic >... | reverse complement strand
TCCACCCAATTGTTCGCAATCCTGGCGGCGATTTGTGGATCAGTGTCACGCACTTTGATGACTGTGGTCATTAATCGCCGCTCAATGAAACTATTCTTCTTCAGGTCAGCTAGCGTCATTGGATTGCCAGCAGATTTTTCCAACGCCAGTATTTCGTTGGTAATATCGGGATGATACATGAGCTGACCAATCAATTCCAGTTGAGAGTCCACCATGACTTCGGTTACATTTGTGCCCTGGACTAAATTAAGATTAGTGATCAAAAACGATTCTGCTTCGTATCTTGGCTTCAACACAAAACTGATCAATAATCCGACAATCGTGAAAATGACCATTAGAAAGAAAATTAACAAATAATGATTCCTTCTCATCTGCAGAAAACCCGGTACAAAATAATTTTGGTCATTGTCGCTTGTTTTTTGAGACATAATACTCCTGATTCCAAACTGATTTTAACATCACCGGGTAAACTTATCAAACCAGAGAATTAAAGAGGCATGAGGAAATGAAAACTTATAGAATTAGGAAACCAATTGTTTCTTGTCAGGACATCTTAGGTGAATCACCAATGTGGGATCACCGTCGGAATGCGCTCTTCTGGGTAGATATCAACAACGGAACCATCCATTCTTACGAACCTGTAAATAAAAATATTGAGACTTATCCGATTGGAGAAAAAGTCGGTTGCATCGCTATGCACGAAAGCGGTGGCTTTATCATGGCGACTGAGTCAGGTTTAAACTATTGGAGTCCTGATAGTGGATGCAAAAAAGAGTTTCTTCCAATCAAACACTCGCACAAAGAAAATATGTTCAATGATGGCAAAGTCGACCCTATGGGAAGGTTCTGGATCGGTTCAAAAGGTCCAAAAAGCACCGCTAAGCTCTGGATGCTTCAAGAGAACAAATTGAATGAAATAATCATCGATCTGACAATCAGCAACGGTCTGGACTGGTCAGTAGACAAGAGCGTTTTTTACCACACTGATTCAGGTGACAATGCGATTTATCGGTATGACATTGATTTACAGACAACAACACTTTCAAACCGCCAGACCTTCTTTCGACCCAAAAAAGGCACGCCAGACGGATTGACAATTGACAGTGATGGTAATATCTGGACAGCCATTTGGGATGGCTGGCAAGTGCTTCAACTTAACCCAGCCGGCGAGGTATTAACAGAAATAACACTGCCAGTCCAAAGACCAACTTCGATCACTTTTGGCGGCCAGGATTTGCGCCACCTCTTTATTACCTCGGCATCAGAAGGTCTGACCGAATCAGAACGTCTCGAACAACCCTACGCCGGTGACCTTTTCGTGATCGAACCCGGTGTGACTGGTTTGAATGCAAACCTTGTTTTAGGGGTCTGACCGATCAAGTTGCGAATTAAGCAATTAAAAAAAATTCTGACTTCCCAACGGTTTGTCATTTACCACCTGGAATGACAATTAATAGGTCGAAAAATCAGAACTATTACGAAATAGAATCTAATACTACGCGCAATAGGCTATTATTATCAGCTACAAGTTCCCGGTCTTGTCAAATCGCAAGCGATCGTGTGTGTTCAGAATCCTTTTGCGCAAGCGCAGATTTTTTGGAGTCACTTCCAAAAGATCTTCTGGTCCCAAATACTCAATCATTTCATCCAAACTCATCAGTCTGGGAGGGTTCAGGCGGTCTTCAAGGTCCTTGATAGATTGGCGCATATTGGTCAAGTGTTTCTTCTTGGTAACATTTATTGCAAGATCTTGTGCCTTCGCGGTCTCACCAACAATCATTCCTTCGTACACCTCTTCACCAGGGCTGATGAACAAAATTCCTCTTTGTTCAGCATTCTTCAGCCCGAAGGTGGTGGCTATCCCATCTTCGATTGCGGTAATAGAGCTGCTGTTTCGGTTTACTACCGTGCCTTCAAGTGGTCGTTCGCCAATATAAAAACTGTTCAAAACACCTCTGCCATGGGTAGCGTTAAGGAATCGATATCGAAAACCCAACAATCCCCGGGTTGGAATGGTAAATGTGAGATGCGTGGTTCCATCAGTGTTGTTCCGCATATCATCCATCTGTCCGTGTCTCTGTCCCAGCATTTCAACCACAGCACCAACATAATCAGGATCAACATCAATATGAACCTCTTCGAAAGGTTCAAACTTTTCACCCAATTCGTTCTCAATTACAATCGCTTCAGGACGGCTGACTTGGAATTCGTAACCTTCTCTTCGCATTGTCTCGATGAGAATGCCAAGGTGAAGCTCTCCTCTGCCAGAGACCATGAAGACGTCCTTTTGTTCAGTTACCTCCACCTTCAGCGAGATATTTTTCCGCAATTCATCGTTCAAGCGCTCCAAGATCTTCCGAGAGGTACTCCATTTGCCCTCTCTGCCAGTCATTGGCGAGGTATTCACGCCGAAGGTCATCCTTACTGTAGGAGGTTGAACCTGAATTCTTGGAAGCGCAACCGGATTTTCAGGGGAACTCAAGGTATCACCTATTTGGATGTCTTTCAAACCAGCAATTGTCACAATGTCGCCAGCTTCAGCTTCATCCACCAATTTCATTTCCAGTCCTTGATAGGCATAAATATATTTCGCCGAGATCCGTTCCTGGCTGCCATCCGCTTTCATTCGCAATAACGGGTCATTCGTCCGAACAGTACCCGCATAAATCCGCCCCGTTGCGGTAACACCGCTGTATTCATCGTAGCCCAGGTTTGTCACCAACATCTGGAACTCATTTCGCATGTTTACGGACGGACCAGGAATTTTATTCAGTATCATCTCGAATAGGGGCAATAGGTTCTCTTCCAACTCAGGCTGCAGTCCCGCCCTGCCTGATAATCCTTCAGCATATATGATTGGGAAGTCCAAAATCTCGTTATTTGCACCTAACTCAACAAAAAGATCAAAGGTCGCGTTCACTGTTTCTTCGATATTGATATCTTTACGATCCAATTTATTTATTACCACGATGGTTTTCAAATTTTTAGCGATTGCCTGTTTAAGGACAAACCTGGTTTGTGGTTTTGGACCTTCAGCAGCATCAACCAACAGCAAAACGCCGTCAACCATATTCATGATGCGTTCAACCTCGCCTCCAAAATCGGCATGACCGGGGGTGTCAACAATATTCAGTTTTACCAGTTCTCCCGTAAATGGATCTGGAAGGCTGATTGATGCGTTTTTTGCCAGAATTGTGATTCCGCGTTCTCTTTCAAGGTCATTGGAATCCATCACACGTTCAACAACCCTCTGATTAAGCCTGAATACCTTTGCCTGTCTAAGCATCGAGTCAATCAAGGTAGTTTTTCCGTGATCAACATGTGCGATGATAGCAATATTTCGAATGTCTTTTCTTTCTGTTTCCATATCTTTCCTGTTTTATCCAAGAAAAAACCCGGCAAACCGGGTCTTTTTCTACTCTAGTCCTATGACGCCCCAAAAATAAGGCGGTGGTTCAACCGGTTCGTCTGAGAGCTCTATCGAAGACTTCAATTTTTGAAAAACGGTATCAAAAGAGTTGCGATCGTTAACATGTATATCGAAAAGCGTTTGACCTGCTTCGACTCGATCGCCTACCTTTACTCTAACCATAATTCCTACTGCCGGGTCGATTACGTCACCTTTTTTTGTACGCCCTGCCCCAATCTCGACTGAACTCTCGCCGACTTTTTGGGCATCGACCACCTTCACCCATCCGGCTGTCTCTGACTTGATTGGAATGACAAATCTTGCTGAGGGAAGCAATCCCGGAAGTTCAATCACGCTTACATCACCGTGTTGTGTCTCAATTAATTCTTTGAATTTCTGCAAGGCAGCGCCGTTATCGATGACCTCTTGTGCCATTTTGCGCCCCGATTCGAGATCTACAGCCTTTTTGCCTAAAATCAACATGTAGGCAGAGAGGTCGATGCAGTGAGTGTGGAAATCAACAGGACCGCTGCCATTCAACATTTCAATGGCTTCTTTCAGTTCAAGAGCGTTTCCAACAGCGACACCAAGCGGTTGATCCATCTGAGAAAGCACGGCAATCACATTACGTCCGCTGAGTTTCCCTATAGCTACCATTACCTCTGCCAACTCTCGGGCTTCATCGAGGTTTTTCATGAACGCGCCGCGACCGACTTTAACATCCAGGGCAATTGCGTCTGCACCGGAAGCGATCTTTTTGCTCATCACGGAGGAGGCAATTAGCGGAATCGACTGCACTGTTCCTGTCACATCCCTTAGAGCATAAAGTTTGCCATCTGCAGGTGCCAAATCCAGGCTTTGTCCAGTTAAAACGATGCCGTGTTCCCGTAATTGGGTGATAAATTCCTCAGTGCTCAGATCTGACTTGAAACCGGGGATCGACTCGAGTTTATCAATGGTCCCACCGCTGAATCCAAGCCCTCTGCCAGACATCTTGCCGACTGGCAATCCACAGGCAGCAACAATTGGAGCAACAACAAGGGTCGTCTTATCGCCAACACCACCAGTGGAATGTTTGTCGATCACAAGACCACCAAACTCACTCAAATCCAACTGATCGCCTGATGCAGCCATCGCTAAAGTTAGATCAGTTATTTCCTGGTGGGTCATTCCGTTCAAAAGAACAGCCATCGCCCAGGCAGACATCTGGTAGTCCGGGATTTCACCTGTTGTAAAATTTTGGATGAGAAAATCGATCTCTTCTTTCGAGAGAGCCTGTTTGTCTCTTGTTTTAATAATAATATCGACCGTTCTCATCGAATTAATTTCTCTTTAGTCTGCTGGATGGATAAATACCTTGCGGTATGGATCTTCCCCAATTGATTCAGTGAACACATCGTTACGCTTACGCAATTCAATGTGGACAATTCTCCGTTCGTTTGCGGGCATAGGCTCCAAAGTCTGCTTTCTACCGGTGGCGACTACCTGATCCGCCATCCTGCGAGCAAGTTTCTGGAGTTCCAGCTCTCGCCTGGAGCGATAATTTTGGATATCAACCTGGATAGGTATCCAGCGATTGAATTCATGGCTAACCATCAGGCTGATCATGTATTGAATGGCATTTAAAGTCTCAGCGTGTCGCCCAATCAAAAAACTCAGATCATCCCCTTCGATTTCCACTCTAACAAATTGACGGTCATCATCTTCAGAGTCTTTAAGTTCAACCGTGGCAACCGCGTAGGTTTTCATCAACTGAAGCAGTTTCTTGACAATCTCTTGAACTCGTGCCTTGACTACATCGTAATCCAATTCCTGATCCAAAGAAACTATGGTGTCTTCTTCTTCCGGTTCGACATCCAACGAGTCATCTACATAGTCATCTTCGTCCTCATCAGGAATAATGATAACTTCCTCAGTTGTAATGACCTTTGCATCTTGTTGCTCTGACTTTACGGTTAGTTTTATTCGTGCTTGTCTTGCGGCAAACCGGAAAAGGTTGCGTTTGCCTTCGTCCAAAACTTCTACGTCGACGTCATCAATTTCCAACCCAAGTTCATCTAACCCTTTTTCGATTGCTTCTTCAACAGTCGGAGCGATTATTTCGATGGTCATTCTGTTATTCATGTTTCACTCGCCTTACTTCTTCATTTTCGGTCTCTGCTTTTTTGCAGATGCCCTCGCTGAAGGTTTGACCGTTTTTACTGGTTCAGGTTCTACTTCTGCTTCAAATTCATCATCTTCAAACACAACGATCGGTTTTCTCTGTTCCTTTGGCTGGACGCCAGGGATAATTCTGGACCAGTCTACCCGCCCCATTGCTGCGTACTGAACGACTGTCGTAATGTTGCTGATCAGGAAATAAAGTGCCAAACCAGCAGAGAATTGATACGCCATCCAGCCCATCATGAAGGGCATCATCATCATCATACTGTTGCCCATTGCTGCGCTTTGGTCATTCTCCTGCGTAGGTGGCTGCATGATTTTTGATTGTATAAATGTGGTAGCCAACACCAGAATTGCTAACACAGGTATACCGATCGTCCCAATCCAAACGCGTTCTGGTTGTCCTAAGTCCATCCATAAGAAACGGTTTTGAATCGGAAGAATTTTATTGACATCCAGGAATGGGTAGACGATGCGTTCCAATTTCACAAGTTCTAATGGCGTTGATGCCATTACACGCATAATTGCCTGGTACAAACCGATGATAATAGGTAATTGAATGAAGGTTGGCAGACAGGAACCAAACGGGTTGATCCCTTTTTCCTTATAAACTTTCATCTGCATTTCAGCAGCTTTTTCCTTATTGTCCTTATATTTTGCCATCATCTTCTTGTAGGCAGGATCACTCTGAAGGTCCTGCATTGCCATTGAAGATTTCAATTGTTTGGCAGTGAGCGGATAAGTAATCAGTTTGATCACAATGGTAAAAATAATTATGGCGATACCAAAATTTTTCACCAACATGGTGATCAGGAGTAAGAGGTTAGTAAATGGCTGGATAATAATTGTGTCCCACATAACGGAGCTCCTATTTAGACGGGGTGAATGACCAGCCAGGTACGCCGGTAATACTGTAGGTGTAGAGGAAGGCATCAGCCTTCACAACAGGAACAAAAATCTGTTCACCGTGAACGATAGGCTTTGAATAGATATTGCCTGGAACGGTCACAGTCCAGTCACCACTTTGTGATTCAGATGAGTAGTAAGACATCGTTCCGTCTTCGCGAGCAACCAAAAAACCCTGGTCACCGACCAATGCTACGCCGGCAATCACAGTCCCACCTGCGTTATTCTGCCACAGGTCTTCACCCGTTTCCGGATCTAATGCAATGATTTTACCGGTTTTATCGGTGAAAATGAGTTGGTTGTCAAGGATAATCGGAGTAGCCCAGATCGTGGCTAGCCATTCCGGATTATATGTCCAGTTGACATCACCATTTTCAAGGTCAAAAGAGATCATCTCGCGACCCAGGCTGCCAACGAATACAGAACCAGACGCAGGGTCATATAACGGTGTGGCTAAAACGGCACCCTTCATTTCAACGCGATACAATTCTTCGCCAGTCGAGCTATCCAGAATAATAACCATATGGTCCTGAGCGCTTACTATTACCTTATCTTCAACCACAAGTGGCTCAGTAATGAAAGCATATTCTCCACGATATACCCATACTTCAGTCCCATTCTCTTTATCAACGGCATAGATGTTGCGATCTGTACTTGGCACAATGATCAAGCCATTTTCGGAGGCTGGTTTTGCCTGATACCAGCCTTTGGCCTTATCAAAGGTCCAGACGACCTGTTTGAGATTTGCTTCGCTGACTTTGTGGAAATCATTTGCCAGATCACCAAAATAAACAAAACCATCATCAACAACTGGTGGCGCATACATGGCCAGATTAGCGCTGGTTTTCTCTGGAAATGAAGAGAGCTGAGCGCCGCTCGCTTGGTCAAGCTGAAAGAGGCTGTTCATATATGACAGGTAAACATAATCATCTGTCACGGTTAAACCTGGCGTGCTCTCTGCCCGGATCCCAACTGCGCACCCTGTAAGGATTGCGCCTGCTAAAACCAGCAGAATTAAAAGTCTAAAAACCTTTTTGTTCATACATCTCCGATCAAGGAACTGGATCTATACCACCTTCATTGAAGGGGTTGCATCTCACAATTCGTTTAATTGCCATCCATCCACCTTTTAAGACACCATATTTATAGACCGCCTGGTAACCATAATGAGAACAGGTTGGATAAAAACGGCAAGTGTTTGGCGGCAGTGTTTTAGAAAACGTCATCTGATAGAGTTTGATTAGCCACAGTAGAATGCGCTGTGGAAAGTTCTTCAGCGTACCAGGCAGATCCTCCAAAGGTGGATCGGCATACTGGCTTGTCTGCTCTTCTATTTGCTCACACATTGACACTCAAAATTCCAGCCCGGGTGAAAACCTGCTCAAAAGTTTTATCTAAAGAGTCAGGTTCAGCAACCAGGCATGCAACGCGGGCGATTACCAAAAAATCAAACCCTGGTGCAATTCTGGATGCCATTCTTGTCACTCTGGACCGAATCCGACGTTTGCAGCGATTGCGTTCTACGGCTCCTCCGACACTTCGACTGGCGATGACCGCATACCTGCTGGTCTCCAGCATATTGGGTCTAACAACTAATACGAAATTTCGGTTCGAAAAAGATCTGCCCTCTCTACGGATAGCGATTATTTCCTGTGAACTCCGCAGTGTTGCCAGTTTCAAAGTGCTTGGCATACCCGCTGCATTCTTATCTACATTTACCAGCGAAGACGTTTTACGTGGTTATTTGATTTTTTAGCCAATTCCTGACGACCACGCAGACGTCTGCGTTTCAAAACGTTTCGTCCGTCTTTTGTAGCCATTCTGGCTCTGAATCCGTGAACACGAACGCGTCGTTTTACTTTTGGTTGATAGGTCCTCTTTGTCATTTTCTTTATCCTTTCAGTAAATCCGGGTCATAATCACAGGCGTGTTACAACCAGGACTATTTTTCAAATCCATAACCTCTCAATTCTACCTTATTTACCTCTTCAGTCAAGGCGAACTAAGCTTGGCTTTCAGAACCTAAAACACCGAGCAGATCGCCGTTTTCTTCCACACCAATAATTTCAACATCTCTGATCTGATTTATCAGCAGTGCATTGCTGAAACATACTACTCGCTGATAATCTTCGCTAAAACCTCTATAAGAAATACCCGCTCCTGAGATTTTTTTACTCTCGAATAATACCTGTGTGCTCTGCCCCACTTTTCCCATCTTATGGTTGGTAGCCTGAGAACGAAAATGATCCAGTAAGCGTTTTGTACGCATTTTTACGGTAGCAGGTTTCACTTGATCAGACATGGTCTGGGCAAAAGTTCCTGGCATCGGTGAAAAAGAAAAAACATGACCGCCATTGAAATTGCATTCCTGGATAAAACTAAAAGATTCTTCAAATAATTCATCGGTTTCACCTGGAAATCCAGCAATGACATCAGTTGTGATGGCAGTTCTTGGGCTGGTTTTCTTAACCATTTCGAGTACCTTACTAAAACGCTTCTGGTTCACAGGACGGCTCATTAGTTTGAGGATCAGGTCAGATCCACTCTGCAGTGGTATATGCAAGTGGGGCATGATGCGCGGATGATTGAGAAGGTCAACAAGATTTTGGTCGATGTCCCATGGTTCAATTGAGGAAAGACGGATTCTTGGAACCTCGCTATGTTCAAGCAGGTACTCAAGCAGTGAACTCAAACGACTTTTAGGTTCCAAATCCTTCCCCCAGGAGCCCAACTGAACACCTGTTAGGACAATCTCCTTTATCCCCATATTTTCCAGCTGACTGACTCTTTTTAAAACGTTTTCGGGAGTTGTGCTGACTGAAGGTCCTCTTGCGATCGTTGTCAGGCAAAAACTGCAAGCATTATTGCAGCCATCCTGTACTTTTACAAACCCACGAGTACGGTTTCTGTGACCCAGTTTTGGTTTATGATCCAACTCGATAAGGAGATTTTCAGTATTTTTAAGCAGTAACTCTGGTATCAATTCTTTTTGGTTATTCAGATAAGCGCTATCGCTGATTTCAGACGCTTCCGGCTGGAACATACTCACCCAACAGCCAGTACTTATCACTTTTGCTGGAAATCTTTGTTTGTAATGTCGAATCATTTTCCTGGAATCTGAAGATGCTTTTGCAGTTACACAGCAGGTATTTACAATAATCGTGTCAGCTAATGCCGGGTCAGATACTATTTTCGCCCCCTGATGAGTGAGATCTATCGCCAAGGCATCAATTTCCGCCTGGTTCAGACGGCAGCCAACCATATCAAGATAAATTTTCATCAGGGTTTTATAATCACAAAATTGTTGAACACAATTGCTGCGTCTGCTGTCTCAAAAGTCTCAACAAACAATCCTGCATCACCATTGTTGATTGTGTCATCATCCGCAGCAACAATAATTTCTCCATTGACAACAAGTTCTAAAGTGTCATTTTCACAGGTTGCGGTTAAGGCATTAATGCCATCATCCATTTTGATGCCTTCAACGCGCAAGAATTGATCTGAACCGAGCAACTCAGCGACCCCATCCACAACCCGCACAATGCCGGCATATCCGTCAGCACTCACAGTAAACGCATAGAAATTGAACTTATCCTGAAACCGGCAAACTAACCCGAATTGGGTATCACGTGCACCAGTAATTTTCTGGGTCTCAACACTGATCACAACATTCGAATAATTCAGGTTAGTTGTCGAAACTGCTCGAGAATCTGTCTGATTTACGGAAATCATGTAACCACCAGACGAGTAGCCTTTTAACTCATAAGCGTTATTGATCACTTCCCAACCCGATGAATGATCAGTGAAGTCATCTTTAAACAAAACCTGCCCGGATTCTTTACCGGGCAAAAGGTCCTGACTGATCTTCCCTTTATGAAAAGTAGAACAACCAGAAATAAGCAGGGAAAATATTATTAAAACTAACAGACTTTTTCGATGTGCCATATCCACGGTTTTATAATGAAATCCCCGCTATGCCGTGTGCGAAATGGTTTTGAACCTGCAAAAGCAGGAGTTGGTTCTTCCTCCAAGATCGGTCTTGACTTTCGTCTATCACGTCACCTGGTGTGAGATCAAACCATTTGTGTTGGTGTTGGTACAAAACGGAATTACCGCATCACAAACACAGCAGGGTAACTAAAATATACCATAAAATAATAGTCAGGTTTTGTTATAAATATAGACGGGACAACATTATGAAGAAGAGACTTTTCATTGCAATTAAACTTAATCAGACCACTCTTGATGCTCTTCGCTTATTCCAAATGGAACTGAAAAAGGAGCTGCCTTTCAGGGGCATCCGCTGGGTTGATCCCGGTTTATTTCACCTGACACTTCAATTCCTGGGTGATACTGAAACAGATCAAATCTCTCCATTAATTTCAAACCTGGAATCTGTTGGACAACAGATTAAATCTTTCGACTTGGTTCTCGATGGGGTCGGTTATTTCGGTTCCAACAGCTCCATCAGAACAATTTGGGCAGGCACCCAACCCTCTTCAGCATTACGCAAACTATTTAACCAGGTGATCGAATCTACCGAATTTTTGAAAGTAGACCAACGCCCTCGTTTCTCCCCTCACCTCACCCTGGCAAGAGGATCAGATTGGTTAACAGTAAAAGAATCTTCTCGCATCGCTGAAGTACTCTTTGAAAGAAAAGCGACCGTCTTTGGAATTACAAAAATTAATGCATTTGAACTGATCGAGAGCACTCTGAATCCAACCGGACCTGTTTACAAAACAATCAAGCTTTTTAACTTGGTGTAAAATAACAAAAATAAGAATTGAGGTGATCTACTGGAACCAATCGAATTAGCCCGTGAAATTGTCAACATTCTCGAAGAGAAATTCGCTGAAGAAATTTTGCTATTAGACCTTAGGGGTCTTTCAGATTTTACAGATTACTTTGTGATCGCAACTGGTAGTAGCGAACGCTTGTTGGATAGTCTGATTTCTATCGTCAAAGAAGAAATTAAAAAAGAACGAGGTTACAACGCCATAGTCGAGGGAAGCGGTCAAACCGGCTGGGTCATTCTTGACTTTGGCTATGTGGTCGTTCATCTCTTCTCAGAAGCATTAAGAGAGTATTACGATCTGGAAAGCCTCTGGCAGGACGCAAAAATTGTGCTTAGCGTTCAATAAGCAGATTTATAACTTATAAGCCATCACAAGAATGTAAACGAGTTTTAATTTCCTTCTCCT
>Ga0334883_1005187_pt1 | contig 11690 bp, 9 predicted proteins | sample GraSluR1_MG_6_FD_207230 | JGI IMG/M metagenome (GOLD analysis project Ga0334883, IMG submission 207230) | Sludge microbial communities from methane-producing bioreactor in Wageningen University, Netherlands - Granular Sludge_09_05-R1 | ecosystem: Engineered > Bioreactor > Anaerobic > Unclassified... | reverse complement strand
TCAAGCCAAAACCGAACCCCTGCAGTATCTTGGCTTCGTCAACGCCCTCAACCAGAACGCGGCCGTCGCCCGCTTCTACGCCGACCCCGATGGGGACCTCTGCATCGAATGCTGGCACCCCTCGAACTATGAGCGCAGCCAGTTCGGGCACTTCATCCAAATGTGGAACCGCGACAACTCCGAGCTCCTCCAGGAAAGACCCGAGCTCAGCACCTTCCTGCTCTGACCCGCCCCCGCGCGCCGCCAAGCCCTAGTGGGCTGAGAAGCGAAGCGACAAACCGGCGTCAGCCATGAAGCCCCAGTTGCCATCCACCTCATTCTCGTACCCCGCGAACCCACCCGCCAGGTACAACGCCACCGGGCCAAACGTAAAATCGATGCCCGCCAGCGCCGAGGTGAACAGCGTCACCGGCAAGCCCTCCGCCGTGGACACCTGGAAGCGGGACCGAACAAAGGGCGAAAACAGATCGCTCATCCTATAACCCAGACCCACCTCGGCATAGCCACCCAGCGCCGTCCGCTCCAGGTTCGTCTTGCCGTCACTCACGAAGCCATAGGAGCTCGAGCCGTCTTCCCCTTCCCACGCCTCATTCCCGCTGGCACCTCCCACCCCAACCCCGACACCAAAGGCGACATCCACATGCAGACCGTTGACCCGCGTCGCATCCACCCCAAAGAGGTCGCGAAAGGTATGGCGCGCCCCTAAGGCACCCATCATCCAGTCGCCATCGTAATCGAATCGCAAATCACCGCTGGCCTCGATGAGCCAGTTCTCAGATAGGGGCCAGTCGAAACTCGGTCCAAAGGAGCCCACTGAGGTCGCCGCCACACCAATGCGCCCCTGACCCGGTGTCACATGGCCCGGCGCACCGTAATGGGTCGTGCGCATCGGCGGCGAGTACACGGGATTGCAGGCCGACGCCAGTAAAAGCACCAGGCCCAACAGCACGAAAACCGAAACGCGACCGCTGCGAAGGGTATTGACCCTGAATGAAGGCATGGATGCGTAGCTCATGTCTTTGCTCCTCGAACAAAAGCGGTTGATGACCCTAGCCATTGGGCACGGAGCGCCCTCCACAGCAGACTCCGTGCCAACCCGGCCGACACGCGCTAACACCCCAATCAAAAAAGCCTTTAACCCACCAACTCCCAACGCAACCGCCCCCATCGGAGGCCACAACCGCGGCGCACGCCTGGCCAACCACCCCTCCAGTGGACAAGCGCCCCACCACCTTCACACGACAGGCCGACGCAAACTCAAAGGCGCCACCACTTCACCCGGCTCGAGCACCACGTCTTCCAAGACCGCGTTGGCCCCAACCACCACCCCGGCACCCAGACGACTCCTCCCCAAGACACAGACCCCGGGCCCCAGCGCCACCCCCGGCGCCAGACACGCGTCCACATCGATGTGGGTCGTCTCCGGACTCGCCATGCTCACCCCTGCCTGCATCCACCGCGCGTTCACCCGTTGCTGGGCCCAACGCGCCGCCGCAGCAAGCTGAACCCTGTCGTTGACACCCGCCACTTCAGCCGCATCTGTCACCACCAACGCCTGGGCGCCCCCTTGCGCTGCGGCCACGGCGACCAAATCGGTCAGGTAAAACTCGCGCGCCGCGTTCGTGGACGTCACCCCGCGCAGATGCTCGCGCAAGAAGCTCAGCGCCACGCAGTAGACGCCCGCATTCACCTCGCAAATCTCTCGCTCCGTGGCGCTGCAGTCGCGATCCTCCACGATCCCCATCACCGCACCAGCGCGCCTCACGATCCGGCCATAGCCAGAAGGATCGGGCACCACCGCCGTCAGCAAGGACAGCCCTCCCGCGGGCAGTGCCGCCACCAAGCGGCCGAGGGTCTCACCCTGCAGGTTGGGAACATCGCCATAGAGGATCAACACCGGTCCATCGGCCTCGCCGAGCACCTCCAGCGCACAACGCACGGCATCGGCCGTCCCCAATTGCTCGACTTGATGCGCAAAGGCAATGGCCACATCCCCCGCGGCCCAAGTCGCGCCCAGATAAGCCTCGACCTGCTCTCGCCCGTGCCCCACCACCACCACCGCCTCCGCGACCCCCGCGGCCTGGGCCGCCAGCAGCACGTGGTCCACCAGCGGACGCCCCACGATGCGGTGCATCACCTTGGGCAAAGCCGAACGCATCCGAGTGCCCTGCCCTGCCGCCAACACCACCGCCCGCAACCCTGCCTGCTCCCCGCTCATGGCTGCGGCCCCGAGTAGATCGCACTCGCCGTACAGGTCTCATGCACGATGATCGCCTTGAGCTGCGGCAGAGCTGCCTGGAGACGCTCGTAAATCCACACGGCCAACACCTCTGATGTGGGGTTCTCCAGTCCCACCACCTCGTTCAAATAGTAGTGGTCGAGCTGTTCGTGCAGGGGCTGCCACGCCGCAGCAATGTCCGCAAAGTCCACGACCCAACCCATCTGCGGGTCCACGGCACCTTCGATCACCACTTCGATGCGGTAGCTGTGCCCATGCAGACGATGGCACTTGTGCCCCACCGGAACCTGTGGCAGCCGGTGAGCCGCCTCGAAACGAAACATCTTCCTCAACTCCACCTTGCGCACCCTCCTCTACGACTGACCCGAGCTCGCCCAGAACCCGTCACACACCGGCCACCCCTGCACCCCAGATGAACTTGTGCAACTGCAGATTGAGCCGAATCGGCAAGCCATCCGCCAAAATCCAGCGACTCAAATCCCGCGCATCCACTTCACCCCATACCGGGCTGAAACTCACCGTCAGCAAATCCAATAAGCCCAAATCCAAGACCTTGTCCCGCGCCCAGGCATAATCGGCGTGGCTCGTGATCACGCACTTCACCTCGTCGTGCGGCGAGAGACCATCCAAGTTCTTCCACAGCGCCCCCGGGTCAATGCCAGCGCTCGGGGGCTTGATGTCCACGATCTTGGTCACCGCCCGCGGCACCTGGCGCAGATCCAAGGTGCCGTTGGTCTCGAGCAAGACCCGATAACCTTTGTCCAACAACACCTGCATCAGCGGCACCGCGGCCGCTTGCAGCATGGGCTCACCACCGGTGAGCTCGACCATCTGGCAGGGAGGGAAGGTCTTCAGGCGCTCCAAAATCGCCGCCAGAGACAGCTCTTGCCCTCTGCCAAAGGCATAGGCGCTATCACACCACGGACAGCGCAGATTACACCCTGCCGTGCGGATGAAATGGCAAGGCATGCCTGCCGCCGCCGACTCCCCCTGAATCGAGTGAAAGATCTCGGTGATCTCCATGGTCTGCGCCATGTCGACGTCGAAGCTGGCCATCTACACCTCCCATCTCCTTACCCTGCCACGCGCGCCAAGTGCAGCCACCCGGCAGGCGGCCCATAGACATATCCCTTCTCTGCGTTAGACTCAACCGCCTGGTTGCATTCTGCGGCCTCCCTTTTTTGGGCCTGGTCCCCTCAGAAAACAAGGAACGCCATGAAAGACGAGCTCACTTTCTACGCCTGTGACACCCGGGTTCTCGAAGAAAAAATCATGACCCGCGACATGGTCGAGGGCACGGAGATCGCCGGCCACCTGGAGCGCCTCGGCCAGCATCTCGGAACCATTTACTTTTCCCACATCTCCATCGGTGACATCTTCCGCAAGGTCGAAGAGCTGACAGGCGCCCCCTTCAAGTTCCTCATGGGAATGGGACCACGCCGCCTCGAGCCCTGCGGCCCCGTAACCTATTGCGGGCGCCAAATCCCGGCGGAGATGGGCGAGTTTGCTTTCCACATCGAGCAGATGCAACGCATGAAAAAGAAACAGGACCTCAGCCCCGACGCCCAAGAAAAACTCAAAAAGTGGCTCGAATTCGAGGAAAAAATCGGCCTGGACAAGCACGACCCCGGCGCCCTCGAGGCGCTGCGCAAGTTCCTCGACAAGTACCGCTCCCGCACCCCCGAGCTCATCTCCGTCTACACGCGCTGGTAGAACCCGACCCCCTGTTCTGCACCACCACCACCACCCGCGCCGCTGACCTGGGACCGGCAAAGGGACGCGGCCCCATCGAATCAGTACTCAGGCTCTTCCTCTTCCTCTTCGGGGATCTCTCCCAAGAGCGCGATGAACGCCCCGCGCAGCGCGTTCTGCACCGAGTTCAGGAAGTTCACTTTGCGCAGTTGCAGCAATCGGTCCACCGTCGCCTGTTCGAAGGGGAGCTTGGCCAAGGTCTGCACTGCCATCATGCACAACGCCCCGTCCTTCTCATCGAGCAGCGCCAACAGCACTGGCCGAATGCGCGCCACAGCACCGCCCATTTGCAGCAGGAGCAGCAGTGCAGCCTCCCGAACTTTCAGGGGGTGCTCGGCGCCAAGGGCACCCACCAAGAGGTCGATCCAGGGCTCTGGCTGTGGGCGCACCAGAACCATGAGAATCTCCAAATACTTCGCCGGATACTTGATGAGCTGCCGCACCAAAATGGGTGGCACATCATCGCCATGAGCGGCAAGAGCCTGGAGAATGGCCTGCTGGACTGCGTCTTCACGCAGCGGCATCCGCTCGGCCAACGCCGGCACACAGTGTTCCGGCGCCTGACGCAGCCGCGCCAAGGTCTCCACCGCCGCCAGCACGACATCTTCTTCACTGTCTTTCAGAGATAGGGCCAGCAAGTACACCAACTCGCCGGCATGCTTCCCCATCAGGCCACACAAAACCACGGCGTTGCGCCGCACCCAAACCCGCCCATCGCTGAGCGCCGCCCGCAAACGCTCGACACCCAGCGTCTTGGTGTGCTTCTTGAGCACGCCCGCATCGAGGTAAGCCGTGTCGAAATCGGGAATGGGCCACGGCTCCGCCTCTACGGGCTTGCCCCGCTCCCGCCGTGGTGGTGGTTCCACGTCCGCCGTTGGCGGCTTGCGGGCCTCATAGTAGCGCTTCACCACCAACTGCGCTGCTTCGTCGTCCTGTCCCCATTGCGTCAGGAGGCGCACGGCGCGCAAACGGGCGATCTCCGAGCTGTGGCGCGCCCGTGCTATCTCTACCAACGGCGGCAAGAAGAGATCCCGCCGACGCTCTACCAGAGGGTCCAACGCCACGTTCACATCGACCCCTGGACGCTCCAGAGCCGCCAACACATGCGGCGCCGCCGCATCGCCATACGCCTCGATCGCCTCGAGATAGATCGCCCTGGTGTCGGGATCGGCATCGTGCATGGCAGCCAGAAGCCGCGGCACCACCACCTGGGGATACTGCTTGAGCAGCCCCAGAGACCGCCCGGCTTCACGCCGCACTTCCACCGCCACATCGCGCAACATGATGGCAAGCGCCTCCACATGGGCCGGCGCCAATGGACCCTTGTAAGCCGCCAGCGCCGCTGCGTTGGCGCGACCTATCAGGCGACCATCGTGAAAAGACATCACCACGCGATCCACATCCACCGCATCCCGCGCCGCCTCCAACACTTCACGCGACAACAGGCATTGGTTGAAATCCGCGATGCCCATGGGGGGCAGCTCGTAAGGCGCGCTTTGCTGGCGCGCTTGCACCGCCCGCATCAAACGCTGCACGATGCGGCGAAACTCCTCCACGTGGTCCTGCGCGGCGATCTGCAAAGGCGCCATGTCCACCCAGAGCCCTTGCGCCATCAGTCGCTCCAAGGCCAGGCCCGCGTTGACCCGCACCATGACCGACTCGTCGCGCAACGCACGCAAGGCGATAGGCAACGCCGCCTCGCCAAGACGCGCAAAGAGTGCCAACGCCGTTGACTCGGCCCGCGCCGATGGCATCCGCAAGGTCTCAATCAAGACATCATCCGCCACGCCGATCAAGTTCCTGAAGGCTTGGGTCAGCAACTCGCTTATCTCGTCATCGGCTTTCTCGAAGACCGACACCACCCGCGGTAGCAACGAGGCGGCCTCCGCCCCCAACGCTACCAGCGCTTGTGCCGCCGCGCGCCGCACCTCCCCATCGCCGTCGAGGAGCAAGATGCCAAGGCGCGCCGAAGCGTGGCCCAGATGGGACAGCCCGGCCGTCGCGTTGGCCCGGACCATGGGGCGCCCATCATCCAGAAGCTCCTCGAGCAGCTCGACACTCAGCCCGGCGGCGTCGAGCTCCTCCGCCGTCAAGCGCCGGCTATCGAAATCTGCTGTCGGCAGAACCTTGATCGCCTCGTTGGGACGACGGCGCCGCGTCAAAATCGCGCGATACAGCACTTCTGCGGCCCGCTTGATCTCGTCCAGGTGCGAGAAAGTCAAGGGGCGAATCAAGGCGATCTCTACCTCGACCCCGCTCCGCACCAGACGGTGCAAGCCCTGCAACGCGTTCATCCGCACCTGGTTCGAGTCATTCTTGAGGGCTGCACTCAGCAGAGGCAGCGCCTCTTCCCCCATGGCATCAAAGAGGGGCATCAGGCTCTGCTCGGCCTGCGCCACAGGAATCCGCATCGCCTCGATCAGCGCCGCGTCCGCCACCCCTACCCACGACCGCAACGCCTCCCGCAGATGCTGGGCCACCGTCACTGACGCCCCCTGAAGCGCCGAGACGATCCCCGCCGCCATGGACTGCGCCGCCGGACCCAGCAACTGTACGGCGTGCGCCGCTGCACTGCGCACGCCATCGTCGCTGTCCCGCAACAACAACGACAAGTGCGGGCTCACCTCACCCAAGACCCCCAACGAACGCGCCGCATTGGCCCGCACCACCGCCCGACCGTCACTGAGCAAGGGCTGAATCACGGCCAGATCCAACGCGGCCTTCATGGCCTCCAGCGCCTCCACCTCCAACACTTCTTGCCCAAAAGCCTCGCTGGGCAGCGGACGCGCCTCCAGAAGCTGCGGCTTACGCGACGAGCGCGCCCAAGCAGCCTCGCGGATCTCCACCGCCCGCTGACGCACGTTGTTGGCCGTGTCCTCCAGCGCTGGATCCAAGCCCCCGACATCGATGGGGTGACCCTGCTCCCACAGGCGACCAATCCCCTCGATGGCGTTGAGGCGGATCATCAACGACTCGTGCCGCAAGGCCTCGTATAGGATCGGCAAACCCACGGCCCCCAATAACTCGAAAACCTGTAAGACCGTCTGCCGCGCGATGGTGCTCGGTACCCGCAAGGCTTCGATGAGCAACCCATCCTCCTTGCCCGCCAGCTCTGCCAGTCCCCGCAATATCGGCGCCGTCACCGCATCGCTCTGCTCGTGCAGCACCGGGACCGCCCGCAGCAACAACGCCGGGTGGCCCGCCTGGGCCAAGCGCGCCAACGCCCATGCCGCGGCCTCACGCACCGCCGCTTCACCGTCTTTGAGCGCCAACACCAACTGGTGCGTCGGCCAGCCGATGACACCCAAGCCTCGGGCCGCGTTCGCCCGCACGTTCATGCGCCCATCGCTCAACAGCGCCGCCAGATGATGACCATTCAGGTTCGCCTGATACTGCTCGATCTCATTGACCTCCAGCATGAACTCCGCAAAGCCCGCAATGGGCAACGGCTTGGGCGCATGCTTGTCCATCTCCAGCTTGGCATCCACCACCCGCAACAACCCGGCCGCGGCCTCCCGAACCTCGGCAACGCCGTCTGCCAACGCCGCCTCCAAATGCCGCAGATCGACCTCCAGACCCTGCTCAGCGAAGACACAAAGCAAGCGCAAGGCGTTGGCACGAATCAAGGGCGAGAGGTCGACCACCCCCTGGTTCAACAGAGGAACCACCCCCGGGCCCATGGCAGTGAAGAGGCCATGGAGAGGCATGACCGTCGCCGCCTCATCGCGCAACAACTCCAACAAATCCTCGCCGCGATGCTCCAAAAGCTGCGCACAGGCCTCGGCCAGCGTCCCCTGAGCTTCTGCATCTTGCTGCGGAAATCGGCGCGCCGCCTCCAACAGCAGCCCCGGCGCCTGAACACCCACGATGGCAAGAGTCTGCGCCGCAGCTAGCCGCACCGCGCTGTCCACATCAGAGAGGGCCTCCACCAGGCCGGGTAGCGCCTGAGCCTTGAGCCCAAGCAAGCGCAAGCCGTTGATCCGAGCGGCTGGCGCCGCGCCATGTAGCAATGCCTCCACCCCTGCGTCATCGATCTGCGTGGAAAACACCTCCAACTGCTCCGGACCCTGCAAAGACAGCGCAAGATCCGCCAGATCCGCCACAGGGCCCGCCTTCGCCGCAGCGCCATCGCCGCGTCCTTTCGTGCTTTCCTGAGAACCTTTCTTCTCTTTCATCACGTCCCCGCTCTGTGTACGCTGCACCCGCCGGCTACCGATTATCCGCTTGCGCACCTTCGGTGCCCACTATCATGCCCAATTTGTTGCCACTGGCCAAGGGCGCACGCGCGCGCACCCCAACCCACCGCCTGAACCGATCCACGCGCGCCAGCACCGGAAAATCCAAGCCTAGTCATCCTCCGGATCCACCACCACGTCCGCATGCAAACGCCGATACACGGCGATGCTCGCCTGCGCTTGCCCCAGAGCCGTCTCGAAAGCAAAACGCTCCTCCACGTCCTCCGAGGGCAACACCGCCAGGTGATCCTTGGCGTCGCGCAACATGGCCCGCGCCCGCGCCAAATCGATCTCCGCCTCACTCTCAGCCGTCTCCACCAAGACCGAGACGTGATCGTCGAAAACCTCCACGAAACCCGTACTCACCGCCACGAAGTGCGCGCCCGAACCATCTTTGACCACCACCGTCCCCGCCTCCAGCGTCGACAGCAGCGGCAAGTGACCCGGCAGGATCTCCATCTCACCCTGCGTCCCCGGCAAAACCACGCTGCGCGCGCTCTGGTGCATGACCACGTGATCCGGCGTGATGATCTCGATGGTCAAAAAGAAGTCGCCCACCGCTCAGACCTCCTTGCACAACAGACCCGCTTTGTGCACGGCGTCCTCGATGGTCCCCACCATGTGAAAAGCAGCCTCGGGCAACGCGTCATGCTCACCTGCCACCAATGCCTTGAATGAACGTATCGTATCCTCCAAGGTCACATAGCGGCCCGGGATCCCCGTGTAGGACTCGGACATGAAGAAGGGCTGGCTCAGGAAATTGCGGATCTTGCGCGCCCGCTCCACCACCAGCCGATCATCCTCACTGAGCTCATCCATGCCGAGAATGGCGATGATGTCCTGCAGCTCTTTGTAGCGCTGCAGGATGGCCTGCACACTGCGCGCAACACGATAGTGCTCCTCACCAATCACCTGTGGATCCAAAAGCTTGCTCGTGGAATCCAGCGGATCCACCGCCGGGTATATCCCCAGCGCCGAAAGCTGACGCGACAGCACCGTCGTCGCATCCAAGTGGGCAAAGGCCGTCGCCGGTGCCGGGTCGGTCAAGTCGTCTGCCGGCACGTAGATCGCCTGCACCGACGTAATCGAGCCCGAACGGGTCGAGGTGATCCGCTCCTGCAGCTCACCCATCTCCGTCGCCAAGGTCGGCTGATAACCCACGGCGCTCGGGATACGACCAAGCAAGGCCGACACCTCCGCACCCGCCTGAGTAAAGCGAAAGATATTGTCGATGAAGAGCAGCACGTCTTGATGCATCTCATCGCGGAAATACTCCGCCACGGTCAACCCCGACAGCGCCACCCGCGCCCGCGCCCCCGGGGGCTCGTTCATCTGGCCGTACACCAAGGCCACCTTCGACTCACCCCGCGCCGCCCCGCGCTTGATGACCCCCGTCTCCACCATCTCCCAATAGAGGTCGTTGCCTTCCCGTGTGCGCTCACCCACCCCGGCAAAGACCGAATAGCCACCGTGCTTGATGGCAATGTTGTTGATGAGCTCCATGATCAATACGGTCTTGCCCACACCAGCACCACCGAATAGCCCGATCTTACCCCCACGCGCATAGGGCGCCAGCAAATCCACCACCTTGATGCCCGTCTCAAAGGTCTCCACCGTCACCGCCTGCTCCTCAAAAGTGGGCGGCGCACGGTGAATCAACCAACGCTCCTTCGTCTCCAGCGGGCCCGCTTCGTCCACAGGCGCACCCACCACATTGATGATCCGCCCCAGCACCTCCTTGCCCACAGGCACGGTCACCCCGCGACCCGTGTTCCGAACCGCCATGCCACGCACCAGACCGTCCGTCGTGTCCAAGGCGATGGTGCGCACCACCTGCTCACCCAAGTGAAGGGCCACCTCGACCACCAAGTTCCAGGGCCGCGCGTCAATGGCCGGATTCGTGATCTCCAGTGCCGTGTGAATCTCAGGCAAGGGACCACTGAAGATGACGTCCACCACCGGGCCCATCACCTGTAGCACCTTCGCCTCGCTCCCTTGCTCCGCCCTCGGGCTGCTCATCCTCGCTCCCTCCATCGCCGGTCAAAGCCTAGCGCAACCACACCCGCTGCCATCTACGCCACACCTGCGCCGCTGACGATCTCGATCAACTCCTTGGTAATGGCCGCCTGCCGTGCCCGATTGTATTGCAAGGTCAAGCTCGCAATCATCTCACTGGCATTCTTCGTCGCGTTGTCCATCGCCGTCATCCGCGCCCCGTGCTCACTGGCGACGCTCTCCAGGAGCGCGCGCAGAATCTGCACCGACACCGCGCGCGGCAACAGCGCCGCCAAGAGCGCATCCGTCGAGGGCTCGTAGAGATAGTCCCCCCAGCCCTCTTCCCAAGCCTCGGCGCTCACCGCCCCCTCATCGGGCGTCAACACCAGCGGATGCGCCTCTTCCTCGGGTAAAACCCGCGTCAACACGCTGCGCAACGGCAACACCTTGTCCAACACCACCTGCTGTGCGATGGCGCTGCGGAAACGGGTGTACAACAAAAACACCTCCTCCACCTCGCCCGTCACGAATCGCTCGCTCAAGCCATGCGCCATCTCATAGGCCACCGACGAGGCGCGCCGCGTCCATACGCCCGGCAAATGCACCAGATCAGCATGACCACGTCGGCGCAACGCCTCATAGCCCTTGCGCCCAATCACCACCGTCTCGATCCGCTCATAGGACCCGCCCCTCTCGGCCACGAAACGCATGGCAGCCTTGTAGACATTGGCGTTGTAAGCGCCGCACAGGCCACGATCGGCGCTCACCACCACCAACACGCAGCGCTTGGCCGCCTCGGGCACCCGCAACAGCGGGTGCATCTCCGGATCGATACGGGTCACCAAATGGGCGATGATCTCGATGAGCTTCGCCACATAGGGCCGAGTCGCCACCACCGCTGTCTGCGCGCGACGCAGCTTCGACGCCGCCACCATCTTCATGGCCTTGGTGATCTTCTCCGTATTGCGCACGCTGACGATGCGCTTCCTGATATCCTTCAAGTTGGGCATCTGCCCTCCTCACATGGCAGCGCTGCCGCTGCCCCTGCTAAGCGCCCACCTCGAAACGCGCTTGGAAGATCGCCAAGGCCGCGTTCAACTTCTCACGCAAGCCATCGTCCAGGGCCCCCAAGTCCCGAATCTCCGCCAAGAGGCTCGCCTGCTCCTCCTGCAGGTAGACCAGAAGCTCAGCCTCGTACCGCTTCAAGCTGCTCACTGGATAATCCCGCACCCAATGCTCCGTCGCCGCAAAAATCACGACGATCTGCTGCTCCACTGGCATCGGCGCGTACTGACTCTGTTTGAGCATCTCCGTCAGACGCTCGCCCCGCGCCAGAAGCGCCTGAGTCACCTTGTCCAAATCCGAACCAAACTGCGCAAAGGCTTCCATCTCCCGATATTGCGCCAGATCGAGCTTGAGCGTCCCCGCCACCTGCTTCATCGCTTTGATCTGAGCCGCACCACCCACCC
>Ga0334883_1005182_pt1 | contig 11698 bp, 10 predicted proteins | sample GraSluR1_MG_6_FD_207230 | JGI IMG/M metagenome (GOLD analysis project Ga0334883, IMG submission 207230) | Sludge microbial communities from methane-producing bioreactor in Wageningen University, Netherlands - Granular Sludge_09_05-R1 | ecosystem: Engineered > Bioreactor > Anaerobic >... | reverse complement strand
GCAGATAAGCTTAACCAAAACAAAGAGACGATAAAACAATGGCTGATGGCACTCTTCGTGTCACATGAAGCGTACGACTTGTTTTGGTTGTTTAAAGAAAATGCTGTAATTATTAGAACTTAGCCCTTTCAATTAAATAATTTTCAATATTTATGTCAGGATTAAAAACATATACGACAAAATGAAAAGTGAATGAAAACATTTTTTGTACTTTTGCGTTTAAGCTTATGATGAAACAGATTTTTTCCATATTACTATCACTTATCCTTTTGGTAGGTAATTCTTACCTGACCATAGGAATCCATTTTTGTGGTGGTGAAGCTGTAGAATCGAAGATTATATTGGGAGAAACACATTTAGGCTGTGGAATGATGGATAGGGAAGAATCCTGCAAAGATTCTGAAAATTCAAATAAACACAAAACCAGTTTTGAAAAAACGCCATGCTGCGAAAACCAATACCAAACCATTCAACCAACAGAAGATTTTATTCAGGATGCAACTAAAATAGCTTCTAATGTTGAGTTTGCCGTAGCATTTATTTATACCACCTTGAACTTGGATTTATTTCCAAAGTCATCGCATCCGGTATATACTGAATACATTTCCCCACCTCTTGAAAAAGACATTCCGGTGCTTTTTCAAACTTTCCTGATTTGATTCTCACATGAACTATTGATTCCATATTACAATTTGTAGTGTGGTTGACGTATATTGCGTTAAAAGTTAATTTTTCATGTTAAAATCATTGTATCATGCTAAATAAAATAATCAAATATTTCTTAGAGAACAAGTTGGTAACAGTACTTGTTCTTACCGGATTTGTCGCATGGGGCATTGTTACCGCTCCCTTTGGCTGGCAAGTGGGTGGATTGCCATCAGACCCTGTTCCGGTGGATGCCATACCCGATATTGGCGAAAATCAACAGATAGTCTTTACTCCATGGAACGGACGGTCTCCACAAGATATTGAAGACCAGATATCCTATCCGTTAACAACCTATCTTTTGGGTATTCCCGGAGTAAAAACCATTCGTAGTTCATCTATTTTTGGTTTTTCCAGTATCTACATCATTTTTGATGAAGATATAGAATTTTACTGGTCACGCTCACGAATATTGGAAAAGTTAAGTTCGCTTCCTTCCGGGCTATTGCCCGATGGAGTGCAACCCACATTGGGCCCCGATGCAACTGCTTTGGGGCAGGTTTACTGGTACACGCTCGAAGGGCGTGATAAGGATGGAAACCCGACCGGCGGCTGGGATTTGCACGAAATACGCACCGTTCAGGATTTTTATGTAAAATATGGACTGAATGCAACCGAAGGGGTATCGGAAGTAGCATCCATTGGTGGGTATGTGCAAGAATACCAAATAGATGTAAATCCAGATGCATTGAAAGCCTACAATATTCCTTTACACAAGGTGATGCAGGCTGTGCAGAAATCGAATCGCGATGTGGGGGCTAAAACCATCGAGATAAATCAGGCTGAATATCTTGTGCGTGGTTTAGGATATGTTAAAAAGACCGAAGATATTGAGAAAGCCGTAGTGGCTGTTCAGGAAAACGTTCCTATTCGGATTAAAGACATAGGTGTAGTAACACTTGGTCCTGCAACACGAAGGGGTGCACTCGATAAAGACGGTGCAGAAGTAGTAGGTGGTGTGGTGGTAGCACGGTATGGAGCTAATCCATTGCAGGTGATTAACAATGTAAAAGAAAAAATTACGGAGATTTCAACCGGTTTACCGAAAAAGATTTTGGCTCATGGAGTCGAAAGCCAATTGACCATTGTTCCATTTTACGACCGCTCGGAATTGATTTATGAGACACTTGGCACATTAGAAGAAGCCCTTTCACTTCAAATTCTCATAACTATACTGGTCATCATCGTAATGATTTATAACCTGAGGGCATCTTTTTTAATATCAAGCTTATTGCCCATTGCAGTACTCATGGTTTTTATCGCCATGCGTTATTTTGGAGTCGATGCCAATATAGTAGCATTATCTGGGATTGCCATTGCCATTGGCACTATGGTCGATTTGGGAATCATCCTCTCGGAGAACATCGTCAAGCATGTGGATGAAGCTCCGCCCGGACAAAAATTAATTACCACTATTTACAATGGTTCGGCAGAAGTGAGTTCGGCTATTCTGACAGCTGTTTCAACCACCATCGTAAGTTTTATTCCTGTATTTACCATGCAGGCAGCCGAAGGTAAATTGTTCGGCCCGTTGGCCTTTACCAAAACCTTTGCATTGGTGGCTGCACTTATCGTTTCACTTATCATTTTACCCACACTGGCACACTGGTTTTTTGGTTTTAAAATAAAGAATCCGCGTCACAATAAATGGGTGAATATTTTTCTTAGTATGGCTGGTATTGCCGGATTAATTGGAGGTGTTACATGGGCCGGCGTATTTCTGATTTTATTTGGCAGTATGCCATTCCTTAAACCGCTTATTGCAAAAACAAGATGGTTTAAAAAACCATTCCTACAAACAGTTTTAGGAAATATCGAATTGGTTTTGGTGGTTATTGGAGTAATATGGCTTCTGGCAAAATATTGGTTACCACTTGGAGCAGGAAAAAGTGTAGCACTCAACTTTATTTTTGTTGCGTTGCTTGTTGGTGTCATTTTGGGCGCATTTACCCTTTTACAATACTCCTACAAAAGAATTCTGACTTGGGTGTTAAATAATAAAACCAAGTTTTTATTGATTCCTGCTTTTTTGATATTACTCGCTGTAAATATCTGGATAGGCTTTACAAGTGTTTTTGGTTTTGTAGCCAATGGTGCTGATAAAATTGGCTGGAACATCCGCACAACATCAGTATGGTCGGGACTTGCACATACTTTTCCCGGAGTAGGTAAAGAATTTATGCCCTCCTTGGATGAAGGCAGTTTTTTGCTTATGCCCACCTCAATGCCGCACTCAGGAGTTGAATACAACAGAAAAGTTGTTGGACAGTTAGATATGCTGTTGACAAACATACCAGAAGTGGAGCTTAGTGTGGGTAAATTAGGCAGGGTAGAATCAGCACTTGACCCAGCACCTGTTTCGATGTACGAAAATGTTATCAATTACAAGTCGGAATATGCACTCAATGACAAAGGGCATCGTAAACGCTTTAAAACTGACAGCGATGGTCGCTTTGTATTGAAGAATGGGGAAGTATATAGCAATGACGAATTGCTGACTAAAAACATTTCGTCAGACGAACTTGTGCCGGATGATAAGGGAAACTATTTCAGAAACTGGCGCAAACACATAAAATCGTCCGATGATATTTGGAAAGAAATTGTTGCGGTTACTAAAATACCGGGCGTTACTTCTGCCCCGAAATTGCAACCCATCGAAACCCGATTGGTCATGTTGCAAACAGGAATGAGAGCACCCATGGGCATCAAAGTTTATGGTCCTGACCTTCAAACCATCGAAGAGTTTGGTTTGAAACTGGAAGGTATTCTAAAACAAGTACACTCAGTGAAAGCCGAAGCAGCCTTTGCCGACCGTATTGTAGGGAAGCCTTACATCCACCTGAACATCAACCGTGATGAAATTTCACGTTATGGATTGAATGTGGAAGATGTGCAGCAAAGCATTGAAACAGCAATCGGGGGCATGAAAGTATCGTCAACGGTTGAAGGACGTGAGCGTTTTCCCATACGAGTCCGTTATCCGAGAGAGCTCAGGGACGACCCGGAATCGCTTGGAAAAATTCTTATTCCAACACCCACGGGGGCTCAAATTCCACTTAATCAGTTAGTTGATATGGAGTATGTGCGTGGACCACAAGCCATTAAAAGTGAGAATACCTTTCTTGTAGGTTATGTGCTGTTTGATAAAAAGGAAGGTTTTGCTGAAGTAGATGTTGTAAACGATGCACAGGAAATGATTCAGCAAAAAATTGATGCAGGAGAATTAATTGTTCCAAATGGTGTGAATTACAAATTTTCAGGAAGTTATGAAAATCAGGTGCGTGCCGAAAAACGTTTGAGCATTATTGTTCCGCTGGTGTTTATAATCATCTTCCTTATACTCTATTTTCAATTCAAATCTGTAACAACTTCACTCATGATTTTTACCGGAGTGGCTATGGCATTCAGTGGCGGTTTTATTATGCTCTGGCTTTATGGGCAAGGCTGGTTTGCCGATTTTACCGTTTTTGGGACAAACATCCGTGAGCTTTTTCAGATGAATACCGTGAACCTAAGCGTTGCCGTTTGGGTGGGCTTTATTGCCCTGTTCGGATTGGCAACCGATGACGGGGTTTTAATGGGAACCTATCTCGACCAAAGCTTTGAGCGTAACCGAACAAAAACAATAGAGGAAATACGGGCAGCCGTTGTGGAAGCAGGTGAGCGAAGAATAAGACCTGCAGTAATGACCACTACAACTACCATCATTGCTTTGCTTCCAGTGCTTACATCAACAGGCAGGGGTGCGGATATAATGGTGCCGATGGCTATCCCTGCTTTTGGCGGTATGATTGTGGCTGCCATTACCTACTACATTGTTCCCACGCTTTACTGTTTGCGTGAAGAGTATAAACTTAAAAAATCGAAATCATGATACGATATATAGCAATACTTATAGCAACGCTTTTGTTTAGTAGCTTAAGCTTTGCACAAACGCTGGACGATTACTTTAAAATAGCTGCCGAAAACAATCCGGGTTTACAGGCTATTTATAAAGAATACGAAGCAGCTTTACAGAAAGTGCCGCAGGTAAATACCCTGCCCGACCCAACTTTTTCTTTCGGATATTTTATCTCTCCGGTGGAAACAAGGGTTGGGCCTCAACAGGCAAAGTTCTCGCTAACACAAATGTTCCCGTGGTTTGGTACTTTAAAAGCACAAGGCAATGTAGCTGCCTTAATGGCCGAAGCAAAGTTTCAAAACTTTATTGATGCCCGTAATAATCTTTATTTTCAGGTGGCTTCTACTTACTATCCCTTGTACGAATTAAAAGATTTTGTTCGCATTGAACTGGAAAATATCAGCATATTGGAATCTTATAAAACCATTGCGAATCAGAAGTTTAAGAATGGAACAGGGACAATGGTAGATGTTCTGCGTGTGGATATTATGCTGAAAGATGCACAAACCAATCTTAGTATTCTGAGAGATAAAGAAAAACCATTGCTGACTACTTTCAACAAGCTTTTAAATCGTTCTGAAACTGAAATGGTTCAGTTTAGCGATACTTTGAAATCCGAGAATCTCTCAGATTATTATAGAAAAGATTCACTGATTGCAGCCAATCCAAAATTAAAAGCACTGGATTTAAAATTACAGGCAAGCCAAGCCGCAGAGATTGTTGCACAAAAGCAAGGATTACCAAAATTGGGTGTCGGTTTGGATTATGTATTGGTGGGCGAACGTACCGATATTTCTATGCCTGATAATGGCAAAAATGTTCTGATGCCAATGGTAAGCATCAGTATTCCAATCTTTCGGGCTAAATACAACGCATCGGTGAAAGAAGCTCAGCTACTACAGGAAAGTTACACACTTCAAAAGCAGGAAGTTACAAACACTCTCTTTTCTGAATATGAAATGGTTTGGTTTCAGGTTCAACAACAGTTGCAGTTAATATCACTTTACCAACAACAAATACAAACATCGCAACAATCATTAAATCTGCTATTTACTTCCTATGGAAATTCCGGGAAAGAGTTTGAAGAGGTACTACGCATGCAGCAACAATTGCTGAAATATCAGAAGATGAGCGCAACCGCTTTGGTTCAATACCATATTGCCGTTGAGAAAATCAATTACATAACATCTAAATCGTATTAAAATGAAAACAATAGATAAAAAAACAATAATAATTGCCGCAGCAACGCTTGTTGTTGGATTGTTGGCAGGATGGTTAATGTTTGGAGGAAACAAAAGTGATTCTCACGATGACCATGAGCATTTTAAAACGGAAATAAACAACGTGACTGTTTGGACTTGCTCCATGCACCCACAGATACGTCAAAACGAGCCGGGAGACTGCCCCATTTGCGGTATGGACTTAATTCCGCTGGAGGATGACCAAAATGTCGATATTGACCCCAATGCGATAAGCATGTCGCCAACAGCTATGCAACTAGCCAATGTCAGTACTGCATTTGTAGGGAAAATGAATCCGGTTAAACAAGTTCGCCTTAACGGGAAAGTACAAGCCGATGAACGCTTGGTGTATTCACAATCATCGCATATTCCGGGTAGGATTGAAAAATTAACGGTCAATTTTACAGGTGAATTTGTGAATAAAGGACAAATCATTGCATACATCTATTCTCCCGAGTTGGTTACCGCACAGGAAGAACTATTTGAAGCACAGAAAATAGCCGAAACGCAGCCTCAATTATTTGCGGCAGCAAAAGAGAAACTAAAAAACTGGAAACTCTCCGAAAAACAGATTGAAGAGATACTAAAGTCTGGAATGACAAAGGATGAATTTCCTGTAGTAGCCGATGTTTCAGGATATACAATCTCAAAAAAAATAAATTTGGGTGACTATGTTCGCAAAGGGGAAACGATGTATGAAATCGCTGACCTTTCGAAAGTTTGGGTGTTATTTGAAGTGTATGAATCGGATATAAACTGGATTAAAAAAGGTGATAAAGTGGAATTTACGGTTGCCTCTTTGCCCGGTGAATCATTTATGAGCAGCATTACATTTCTCGACCCCGTGATTGACCCTAAAACACGAGTGGCAAAAGCAAGAGTAGAATATAACAACTCAAACGGAAAACTCAAACCGGAAATGTTTGTTTCGGGTATGGTTGAAGCTAAATTAGATAACAAATCAAACTCGATTGTTGTACCAAAAACTGCTGTCATGTGGACTGGCAAACGCTCGGTGGTGTATGTGAAAACAAATTCGGAACAAGGAGTTAATTTCATTATGCGTGAAATAACATTGGGTTCTGCATTAGGTGATAGCTATGTGGTTGAAGCAGGTTTAATGGAAGGTGAAGAAATTGCTGTTAACGGCACTTTCAGTATAGATGCCGCTGCCCAGTTGGCCGGAAAACCCAGCATGATGAGCCCTGAAGGTGGACAGGTAATGACAGGACATAATCATGGAGGAAAACCCACTGAAAGTAATGTTTCACATGAAAGTCATGAGGAACAAAATAAATCAACTGCTTCAAAACCTTTGTCCACCGACAAACAAGCCAAAGAGGCCTTGCAGCCACTTTATAACACATACTTAAATTGGAAAGATGCCCTTACCAACGATGATTTTAAAGAAGCTCAAAAAAACGCTGCAAACTTTAAATCGGCATTGGAAAAAGTGGACATGGGTATTTTTAAAGATGAGGCGCACATGGTTTGGATGGATATTCAGGGAAGATTAGCCAAAAGTTTGGAACACATTCAGCACTTTTCCGACATCGAGCAACTTCGAAAAACTTTTCAGTCAGTTTCGGTCACAATGATTGAAATGACCAACTCATTCACACCACTTAGCAGTACCATTTACGTGCAACATTGCCCCATGGCTGACAATAACAAAGGAGCTGATTGGCTGAGCATTGAGAAAGAAATTAAAAATCCATACTTTGGAAGTTCGATGCTAAAATGCGGAGAAGTTACCAAAGAAATTAAATAATCGTTTTTATTCACAATTTAAATCACAATAATATGAAAACAAAAGTTTTAAGTTTAGTAAGTATGTTCCTTTTGGGAACAAGTATGGTATTTGCACAGACAAAAATCGAAAAGTTTGAAGTAAAAGGCAACTGTGGCATGTGCGAGACTCGCATTGAGAAAGCTGCAAATTCAGCTGAGGGTGTTTCCAAAGCCGACTGGGTGCAAGAAACAAAAATGCTTTCAGTAGCATTTGATTCAACAAAAACCACTGTACATAAAGTACAAATGGCTATTGCCAAAGTTGGGCATGATACACCCATGCATAAAGCCACTGATGAAGTTTACTACACACTTCCCGGATGCTGCAAGTATGATCGAACAGAAGCAAAGAAAGAAGGTACAGGTAATGACGGACATAAGCACTAAAAGAATTGGGGTTAATGGCTGCCTTTAATTGGTATCCATTAATTTGCCATCCCACAGGCGTAAGCACATTTGCAAGCCCGCACGAGCCAACGCTCAAACCAAAGGCTTCCAAAAGAGCTTCCGCCTCTCCTGCCCGAGTAACCGCCTTTCAGGACGATTTTAGGATTACTCACGAATTGTTTATTTATTATTGTGTTCGTGAATCGCTTCGCTTATTTGCCCACGCTAAAAAAAACAAAATAAATTTGTGCTTCGTGGATAGATTGGTGCAGATTGACAATGACTAAAAATAAAAGCTAAATAAATGACAAACAGACGGATATGAATGAACACCAGTTGCCAACACGCGGTATAGTTAATTGCCGGTGCAGTGCGTATTCGAGCGGCACAGCTCGTATCAAAAGTAGTTGTAACTTGACAGGAACGTGCTTCGAAATGCCAAACGTTTCATATACGTAACCGTTATGCGTCACCCTATGAACGACCTTGCAAACAATGAAACGACAGAAAATGAAACAAATATTTATTCTCATATTGACACTCGGACTTTTTGCCTGTAACCAACACTCAGAAAAAGAAACTGCACAAGGTGTATGGATAAAGGGAACTGAAAAAGAAAAAATAAAAACCATTGAAAAACAATTTCGTGGCTTTGACAATGCAATGGTTGAAACAGGTTATCGTTATCAAGAATTGTTTTGGGCTGGACAAGACCAAAATTGGGAATATGCCGACTATCAGTTAGAAAAAATCAAAATCGCAATTGAAAACGGGTTGGAACGAAGACCCAAAAGAGCAAAATCGGCAGAACATTTTTTGACTTATGTTTTGCCCGAAATGCAAAAATCGTTGCAAAGCAAAGACACATTGATTTTTAATAAAAACTTTCAAACTATGACTATCAACTGTAATAGTTGCCACGCAATGGAGAAAGTTCCATTTTTCAAAGTTCAAATTCCAACAGAAAGACAATCACCAATTAGAAAATAAAATGTTTAAAAAACTCATTCTTACAGACAATTCAAAAACAACAATCATAATTCGTTTGATTGTTGGAGCAGTATTTTTATCCGAAGGAATTCAAAAATTTTTATTTCCTGCCATTCGTGGAGCAGGACGATTTGAAAAAATTGGTTTGCCTTCGCCTGAATTTTTAGGAAGTTTTGTTGGTAGTTTCGAAATATTTTGTGGACTACTAATACTTTTTGGACTTTTTACAAGACTAGCAAGTATTCCACTTATCATTATAATGTTGGTAGCCATTGCGACAACCAAATCGGAAGTTTTAGCCGAAAAAGGTTTTTGGGAAATGATGCACGGAAGCAGAACGGATTGGTCAATGTTACTTGGGAGTATTTTCCTGCTAATCAAAGGTGGTGGTAATTGGTCTGCTGACAAAATTTTGATGAAGAATGGAAAGTAAAGCAGATTTAAAAGATATTGCAAAACTTTTTCTAAAATTGGGCATTATTGGTTTTGGTGGTCCTGCGGCACATATAGCAATGATGCAAGACGAGGTAGTTACGAAAAGAAAATGGCTGACCGAACAACATTTTCTGGACTTGATTGGTGCAACCAACTTAATACCTGGACCCAACAGTACCGAAATGGCAATTCATATCGGACACGAAAAAGGCGGTTGGAAAGGTTTAATAATTGCAGGTCTTTGTTTCATTTTACCAGCCGTAATTTTTACAGGATTTTTTGCTTATCTGTATAAACAATACGGACAAGTTCCAGAAGTTCAACCATTTATTTATGGAATAAAACCAGCCATTATTGCTATTATTTTAGGAGCAATTTTTCCATTGGCAAAAAAATCCCTAAAATCAACTGAACTAATAGTTATTGGGTTACTTGTTTTGCTTGGTTCACTATTTAGCATCAACGAAATTTATTTGATGTTTGGAGCAGGATTTATGGCTTTAATGTTGGCTTATTTGAGAAACAATAAGCAAAACAATATCAACAGTTTTCTGCCATTAACTTTATTACAAATAACAAACACTACAATCCTTTCTGCAACCAACACCAACCTATTTTGGATTTTCTTAAAAATTGGTGCAATACTTTATGGAAGCGGCTATGTTTTGTTTGCATTTCTCGACACGGAATTGGTTTCAACAGGACTTTTAACAAGACAACAATTAATTGATGCCATTGCGGTTGGACAATTCACACCCGGACCCGTTTTTTCTTCGGTTACTTTTATTGGGTATCAAATCAACGGATTGACAGGTGCAATCGTTTCGACAATCGCTATATTTTTACCATCGTTTGTTTTTGTTGCATTGCTCAACCCAATCGTGAAGAAGATGCGAAATTCAAAACTATTTTCAGCATTTTTAGACGCTGTAAATGTTGCATCAGTCGCAATAATTGTAGCCGTTTGTTTTGAAATGGGCAAAGACACCATTACCGATTGGCGGACAATTTTGATTGCAGTTTTAAGTATTGCTATAGCATTCGGATACAAGAAATTAAATAGTGCTTTTGTGGTTCTTGGCGGTTCACTAATCGGTTATTTATTGACACTAATATGACAACAAACACGACAGGAAAAAAGGGCGAACGCATAACAGCGGTTTGGCGTAATGGCGGGTTCAGTGCTTCGTATGACAGTTTTGTGGTAGGTTCAATGGCAGTACTTCGATTGAACTTTTGTGTTAAAAATCCGCCACTACGCCAAGCCGCAAACCGTTGGGCCGCATTCCCCCTTTTTCAACAAAAATGATTTCGTCTGCTAACGTGGCAGGAGGTGCAAATAAACCGTAAAACTTAAATTTGCATCGCTCAATGCAAGGCCGATTTTAGAACTGTTACTTCGAGTACGGGCGTCATTCTGGTTGAGGTGTTTGCGATGATTTCAGTGGCGGTGCCCTGCATATGCGGGGCAACCCCGTTCAGAATATTTACCTTGCCAAAAGCACATCTCCTTAGAGCATTATAACAAATCAAACCTAAGGAATATGGAAGAAGAAAAAATTTCAATGGAAATCGTCAATCCACATGCTGCCGGGGTTGATGTAGGTAGCCGATCGCATTGGGTGGCTGTTGGACAACAGGAAAAAGACATCAGAGAATTTGGTGTTTTCAACCAAGACTTGTTTGATATGGCTGATTGGCTGCATGAAAAACAGGTAAAGACCATTGCTATGGAAAGTACCGGCACTTATTGGCAAAATTTGTATGCCGTGCTGATCTCCAAAGGATTTCATGTGATCTTATGCAATGGGAAGTTTACCAAAAACATCAAAGGCAAAAAGACTGATGTAAAGGACTGTCAGTGGATACAGAAACTGCACAGCCTGGGATTGCTCAGCAGCAGTTTCCTGCCCGATGGAAAAACCGAAGAACTGCGTACCTATTGCCGTCAAAGAGCCAATCTGCTTCATCAGGCTGCATCTACATCAAGAAAAATGCAGAAGAACCTTCGGCTGCTCAATCTCCGCCTGGATGTAGTGGTGAAAGACATTTGCGGATTGACTGGTCTGCTTATTATCAGAGCCATATGTAATGAGGAAACAAATCCGCAGAAACTTGCAGCACTACGTCATGGAAACTGCCGCAAAAGCGAAGAAGAAATTGCCAGAGCGTTGCAAAGCAACGGAAGGAAAGACTACCTCTTTGCGCTTCGACAAGAATTGGATACTTACGACCATCTGCAAAAGAA
>Ga0334883_1005169_pt1 | contig 11718 bp, 9 predicted proteins | sample GraSluR1_MG_6_FD_207230 | JGI IMG/M metagenome (GOLD analysis project Ga0334883, IMG submission 207230) | Sludge microbial communities from methane-producing bioreactor in Wageningen University, Netherlands - Granular Sludge_09_05-R1 | ecosystem: Engineered > Bioreactor > Anaerobic > Unclassified... | reverse complement strand
CGGCCAGCTCGCGCGTGGGGACCAGGACCAGGGCCTGGACCCAGTGGTTCTCCGGCTCGATCATCTCCAGCAGGGGGATGCCGAAGGCCAGGGTCTTGCCCGAACCGGTGCGGGCCTGCCCGACCACGTCGCGTCCTTCCAGCAGAGGCGGGATCGCGCGCTCCTGGATCGGGGTCGGGGTGTCGATTCCCATCTCGCGCAAGGCACGGCAGGTGCCAGGGAGAAGGTCGAAGGGGGAAAAGGAACTCAAGGTGTAGATGCCTCCACGATCCGGGAGGTCGCCAGGGTGGGAGTGGGAAGGGCCTGAAGGTCTCCGCGTCAGCGGGGGGGCCGAGGTCTATCTCCAAAGCAATCCGGCGCCCCGAGGGGGCGCCTGGCGAGGTCAGGATCGAACGTCTGTTGGAATGACTCAGTCTAGCACACGCGTCAAGACGACCCGTCCGGAGAAGGCTCTGGGAAAGGGAGTCAGGCCTCCGGACGGTCGTGCAGGGCCATCTCGACCATGCTCAGCAATTCGTGGACGTCGAAGGGTTTGGCCAGGAACGCCAAGGCCCCTTGCTCCAGCAGGGTGACGCTGCGTTCGTCGGCCCCATAGCCGCTCATGATGACCACCCGCAGATCGGGCTGCATCTCGCGCATCTTCTCGAAGGCTTCGTGCCCGCCCATCACCGGCATCGTCAGGTCCAGGAAGACCATCTTGATCTCGCTGCCGTGGGTCCGGACCAGATCGACGGCTTCCTGTCCGTTGCGCGCCGTGAGGGCCCGATAGCCCCGTCGGCGCAGGGCCGCCCCGGCGAAGAGGCGGATCGACTCCTCGTCGTCGGCGAAGAGGACCAGTTCGTTGGCCGAGCGGTCCAGGAGCGCGGTGTCGTGGGCCGGAGGGCGGGGATGGGCGGCGGGTGCGGGGGAAGCCGGCTCGTGAGGACGGGCGGGCGAGTAGGGCAGCAGGATCATGAAGCGGGTCCCCACCCCCGCCTCGCTGACGAAGCTGATCTGGCCGCCGTGGCTGCGGATGATCCCATAGGCGGTGGCCAGGCCCAATCCGCTTCGGGAGTCTTCGCGCGTGGTGAAGAAGGGGCGGAAGATGCGGGGCTGGATCTCCTTGGGAATGCCCCGGCCCGTGTCGCCCACTTCGAACAGGAGGTAGCGGCCCGGGGCCGTTCCGGGGAAGTGCTGGAGGTGGTCCTCGTCCATCTGCACCAGCGAGCTGCGGAAGACGATGACGCCGGGCGTGTCCGCCAGGGCGTCCCGGGCGTTCAGGGCCAGGTTGACGAAGGCCTGGCGCAGTTGTTCGGGATCCGACTCGATCTGGCAGGGATCGGCCTGCAGGTCGACCCCGATCTCGATGTTCCGGGGAAAGGTCTGACGAACCAGCTCGACGACGCTCTGGAAGACGTCCGAAGGGTCACAGGATTCCTCCCGGTGAATGTGCCGCCGGCCGAAGGTCAGGAGCTGACCGGCCAGGTTCAAGCCACGCCGGGCTGCGGTCTGGACCTGGCCCAGCAGCACCCGGGAGGGGGTATCCTTGGCATCCAGGACCAGCAGGTCGGTCAGCCCCAGGATCGCCGTGCCCACGTTGTTGAACTCGTGGGCCAACTCCCCCGACAACTCGGATAGGGCCTCGACGCGCTGGGCGCGGTTGGCGTGTTCTTCACGCTGCCTGCGGCGGGCCACGTCCTGGACCACGGCGTACACCGGCCCCCCGGCCTGGACCGGATCTCCGTGGACCAGGACTTCCATCAACAGGCCGTCGGGCATCGGCACCAGGCTGCTCCAGGAACAAGCGCCCTCGCGGACCGCCCGGGCCGCCTGGGTCAGGGCCTCGACCAGGGGGGCCAGATCGCCTTCCGGCGCGATGAGGTCTCCGCCTCCGTCCTGCAGCGCCAGGATTCGGGCGGCTTCGCGGTCAGGAAGGAGGCGCCCGTCGGCTTCGATCCGGATCGTGCCGAACGGGATCTCCGCGCCGTTGCAGGGAAGGGAGTTGCTCATGGTGGGGGAACCTTCGTCGAATACCGGAGGCGGCCCTTTCCCGCGGCGGGAATCTCTCGGGTCCATTCCAGTCCTGGTCGGTTTCCAGGAACCGGCCGAACGCCGTGCTGGAAAAGCGCAGCCCGATGCGGCAGGGCTTCCAGCCCTTCGTGCGAACAGGCGAACCCATGAACCCTGAGAGCAGTTGGGAACGCTGGAAGGCGCTGGCGGCTCGGGCCGCCACGTTTCAGGCCCGGGTCCTGTTGACCGTGTTCTACTGGGTCGTGTTGACCCCCTTCGCCCTGGTCCTGCGGGCCTTCTCCGACCCCCTGGAGATCCGGGACCCGAACGGCGGTCGCTGGGGGCGTCCTCCGCTCTTCGACCCCCGGCAGCAGCACTGATGAGAGTCCTGGGGATCTCCTGCTTCTATCACGACGCCGCCGCCGCCCTGCTGGTGGACGGGCAACTCGTGGCTGCCGCCGAAGAGGAGCGCTTCTCAAGGGTCAAGCACGATTGGGAGTTTCCCGCCCGGGCGGTCCGGTTCTGCCTGGAGCGGGCCGGGATCACCGGCGCCGACCTGGACCTGGTCGTCTTCTACGAGAAGCCCTTCCGGAAGTTCGATCGGATCCTGATGTCCACCCTGGCCACCTGGCCGCACTCGATGGTGGCTTTTCGCGAGGCCATGCTGGTCTGGCTTCTGGACAAACTGTGGGCCCGGGACCTGCTGCAGGAGCGGATCGGCTGCGGGCGGGACCGCATCGTGTTCTGCCCCCACCACATGTCCCATGCTGCCAGCGCCTTCTATCCTTCGGGCCTGGAGAAGTCCGCGATCCTGACCGTGGACGGGGTGGGCGAGTGGGCTACCGGAACCCGGGGGACCGCCTGGGACCAGGAGATCCTCCTGGACGAGGAGATGCGCTACCCCCATTCATTGGGCTTGCTGTACAGCGCCTTCACGGCGTTCCTGGGCTTCCAGGTCAACGAGGGCGAGTACAAGGTCATGGGCATGGCGCCCTACGGGCAGCCCCGCTTCGCGGACCTGATCCTGGACAAGATCGTCCATCTTCGTCCGGACGGCTCCTTCCGCCTGGACATGGACTGCTTCGCCTATCACCACTCGGCCTTCCATTCCTTCAGCGATCGCTTCGTGGAACTGCTGGGGCCGGCCCGGACCCGGGAGCAGTCGAACCTCCTGGATCCCCACTATGCCGACGTGGCCGCCAGCATCCAGAAGGTCGCCGAGGAGATCCTGGTCCGACAGGCCTCCTGGCTGCACCGCCGGACCGGCCACGAGGCGCTGTGCATGGCCGGGGGCGTGGCCCTGAACTCGGTGGCCAACTCCCGGATCCTGCGCGAGTCGGGCTTCAAGAAGCTGTACATCCAGCCCGCCGCCGGCGACGGGGGAGGGGCCCTGGGAGCCGCCCTCTGGGGGTATCATCAGGTCCTGGGCGGGCGCGAGCGCTTCCGCATGGACCACTGCTACTGGGGCCAGGAGCACTCCGACCAGGTCATCGCCGACTTCCTGCGCTCGGAAGGCCACGCCTTCAGTGAACTCTCCGACATGGAGGCGGTCTGCTCGGAAGTGGCCGAACGCCTGGCCTGTGGACAGGTGGTCGGATGGATGCAGGGACGCTTCGAGTGGGGCCCTCGGGCCCTGGGCGCACGGAGCATCCTGGCCGATCCCCGGGCCTCCTACATGAAGGACGTGGTGAACGCCCGGATCAAGTTCCGAGAGCCCTTCCGGCCCTTCGCTCCCTCCGTCCTGGCCGAGCGCGTGGAGGATTACTTCGAGCTTCCCGACGCGCTGGGAGTGGACCCCGCCCGCTTCATGCTGATGGTGGTCCCGGTCCGCCCGGAACGCCATGAGGAGATCCCGGCCGTGACCCATGTGGACGGCACCGCCCGCATCCAGGCCGTGCACCGGGAGCAGAGTCCCGAATACCACGGGGTGATTTCGAGTTTCTGCCAGCTCACCGGGGTTCCGGTGGTCCTGAATACCTCGTTCAACCTGCGCGGCGAGCCCATCGTCAACACCCCGGCCGAGGCCTACTCGACCTTTGCCCGCTCGGACATGGACGCCCTGGTCATGGGCCGCTTCCTGGTCAGCCGCCGGGCGGCCGGCGAAGGGCGGCTGGTCCCCGGGGCGGAACTGGAAAAGTGGGCCCACGCCCCCCAGAGGGCCTCTGGGACCGAGCAGAGACCCGAAGGACAACCGGAATTGCCCGGGGCGGCTCACGCCCTTTTCGGGGTTCGTCCCGAGGAGGGGGCGGCCTCCAGGCCGGGAGGTGCCTCGCTCGCGGGGGCCCTGGGCAAGGTGGCGCTGATCCTCCTGACCAGCCTGATCCTGTTGGAGGTCCTGCTGCGCCTGCTGGTGCCCAACCCCAACATGCAGGTCCGAGGGATGTATCTCGAGGATGAGGGCGGGATCCGGCTCCGGCCGGGGTGGAAGGGCAGGATTCACAGCGCCGAGTTCGACACCCGGGTCGAGATCGGTCCGGACGGGATGCGGGCCCTGCCCGACCCCCCCCAGGCTGCGGGAGGCACCGTGCTGGCCCTGGGGGACTCCTTCACCTTCGGCTGCTGGTCGGACGCCGACTCGACGTGGCTGGCCCGTCTGCAGCGGGCCTCAGGGCTCCGGGTCCTCAACGCCGGGGTTCCCAACGCGGGGACCGACGCCGAGGCCGCCTGGTTGCGGGGGCCCGGAGCCGCCAGTCCGGCCGACGTGCTGATGGTGTCCTTCTACACCGGCAACGACTTCCACGACAACCTGGTGGGACGGGATGCCTTCACGCTGGACTCCGGTTTCCTGGTCCTCAAGCCCGCCGCCGAGGCCCGCTGGAGCGGATACGACTGTCTGGGCCGGACACCTCCGCCCCGGACCGACCTGCCTCCGGATGCCCGCCGCCCCTGGTATCGTGGGGTGTTGATGCGCAGTCATCTGTACCAGTACGTGCGTTCGCGGATGTACGGAGGCACGCGCTCGGCCCTGCGCCCGTCCCTGCCCCAGGCCTGGTTCCTGCGCCGCTACACCCCCGAGATGGAGCAGGCCTTGTTGAAGACCACCGAGCACCTCGACGACCTGCTGGCCCAGGCGAAGGCGCGTGGGATTCCGATGACCCTGGTGGTGCTCCCCTCCTCCCAGGAGGTCCACGACGAGGAATGGCAGGCCTGGTTGGCGGCCTGGGACCTGGAGGAGGAACTCTTCGACCGCTCCAAGCCGCGTCGGTTCCTCCTGGAGTGGGCCCGCCAGAGGAACGTCGCGGCATTGGACCTCCTCCCGGAGTTCCGCGGGCGCGAGCGGCTGTACTATCGAGCCGACATGCATTGGAACGACCTGGGACACTTCCAGGCCGGCGAGAAGGTGGCGGAGTTCCTGCGAGAGCAGGCTCTGCCGGGAAGGGTGCAACCATGAGGGAAGCCTTCCGGAGACTGGGTCGACGGATCCAGACGACCTGCGACTTCCTGGGCTGGATGGCCCGCACCCGCCCCTGGCTGATGCCGGTCCTGTTGGGCCTGATGCTCCTGGCCGGGCTGGTCTCGCTGGCCCAGGCCACCCACGTGGCCCCCTTCATCTACACGCTCTTCTGAGCCTTGATCCTTCGTGAAGACGAGCGAAGGCCGCGGACCCGGTGGACGACCGGGTCGCGGCCTCTTGGCGGTCGGACCTGGCCCCTACTGGTCTTCGCTCTCTTCGGCCACGGCTGCCTCGGCGACGGGGACCTCCTCCTCGTGGCCGTCCCGGCCCGCCTCCTGGACCTGGATCCAGGGGCGCAGGAAGAACAGGCCGATGGGGGTGACCATCGCCATCAACGCGATGATCAGCCACATGATCTCGGAGTTGCGCGGTCCGGTCTCTGGGCAGTAGGTCACCAGCAGCCACCCTGAGAGCGGCCCGACGAAGAACTTGGCCACGAAGTAGGGCAGCATCGACAACGACATGTAGGAGGCTTCCTGACCCTTGGGGGCGATCGCCGCCGGGTACTCATAGAGTCGCGGCGAGAAGAAGGCTTCACCCACCGAGAGCATGACCACCGAGAAGAAGATCGACACGAAGAGCGGGTTGACCACGTCGGTCTGGACCCCCAGCCACTTCCGCGCGATCAGGTCGCCCAGGAAGCCGTCGGCCAGGCCCTGGAACCACACCGGCGGCATGGCCATGAAGAAGATCGACAACGCGCCGATCAGGCTGCCGAAGATCACGACGCGGTAGGCGGAGATCTTCTGGGTCAGGGCCCCCACCAGCGGCACCAGGATCACGATCAGGACAGGGTTGAGAACCCCGAAGAGCTGACCGATCGGGGCGCCTTCCCCCAGTTCGCGGATGCCGTACTTGGGGAAGGTGTAGTGGAAGTGGTAGAAGATCATCCGGACGAACACGACCAACGTCAGGAAGGCCAGGAAGCGGTAGAAGGCTGGCTGGTGCCACAGGCCCGTGAAGATGCGCTTCCATTCGCCCAGGGCGTCCATTCCGGACTTGAAGGCCGCCGTCATGACCGGCTGCCCGGCGTACTTCGATTCGGCTTTGTGGATGCGAACCTTGCCGTCCTCGCCCATCTCGATGCCATCACGGATGCCGATCCAGACCAGGATCAGGTTGGGGACGGTGAAGAGGAAGCCCAGCAGGATCAGCGTCTGGTAGGTGCTCAGGCTGAAGTCGGCGCCGGGAAGGGCCAGGTGCCCATACTCGCCCAGGGTGGTGCGCACCTTGTCGAAGATGAATCCCGAGATGGCGAAGCCCACGTTCATCATGGCGTAGAACATCGAGAAGGCCATCGAGCGCTGGGCCGTGGTGGCAAACCTCTTGATGGCGGCCACCATGACCGGGACCATCAGGGCCTCCCCCAGGGCCAGCGGGAGCAGGCCCGCCGGGATGACGAACCAGGGGGCGGTGACGAAGCTCATCACCAGCCGGGCCCCCAGGCAGATTCCAAACCCGATCAACAACGAGAGCCGGATGCCGATGGCGTCCACCAGCGAGCCCACCATGACCGTGAACAGGGTCATCAGGGCGGACCACACGGCGACCATGAAGCCGGCCGGGACGTCGCCGTATCCCAGGTCCTTGGACAGCCACAGGACCAAGGTCGAGTTCACCAGGCCATAGGCCACGATGGACAGGATCTTGGTGCCGAAGATGATCCACAGCTCGCGCAGCGCGCCCTTCAGGACCATGAACCTGCCCAGGAAGCTGGTGCCTTTCGGGGTCTGGACCTTTTCCATGTGAAGACCTCGGGGGGGGCGGGATTCACCGGGCGAACCGGTGGCCATCCGGCGGGGGCCCGGGGGAGCTCCAACCCGGCGGGAGGGGCTGCCCCTTCTGGGTCGGTTCCGAAATTCCCGCCGGATAGGAGGAACTTCGAAGAATCTCCCGGAAACGGGCCGGAAGACTGCGAGGCTGATGGAGGACAATCCCGTGCGAACCGTGGATTTTGTCGCCACCGCCGGTGCCTGGGGCTGGTTCGGACTGACCCTGGTGGTCTTCGACCCCGTGCTGCGGGTGGCCCGAATGCTTGGCGCAGAGCCGATGGATCGGGCCGTCGGGTTGATGTGCCGGGTCCTGGGTGGCAGCATCCGCGCCGGTCTGGGCCGTCTGGAACTGGAAGGTCTGGAGAATGTTCCTCCGCAGGGCAGCTACATCGTCGTCTGCAATCATCAGTCCCTGGTCGAGAGCTTCCTGCCCTTCTGGCTTCTGCGACACCTGCGTCCCCGCTACATCGCCAAGAGGGCGTTGGGGCGCTGGATCCCTGCCATCAGCTTCAATCTGCGCCGGGGCGGGCACTGCCTGATCGACCGGACGGACCGGGAGGGGGCCCTGGCGGCCATCGCCGAGCTGGGCCGCCGCGTGGACTCGGGCGAGGTCTCCGCCTTCATCTTCCCCGAAGGCACCCGGAGCCAGGACGGTCGGATGAATCCCTTCAAGCCCGCCGGGCTGGCCACGCTTCTGCGGACGGCCCCTCGGGCGGACATCCTGCCCATGGTGGTCCACGGCGGGAACCACGTCTTCCCGCGCGGGTTTCCCCGGGTACAGGCGTGGTCTACGGTGCGCGTTCAGTTCATGCCTGTGCTGGAGCGGGGGGACTCAGACATCGAGGAGACCATCGAGCAGATCCGCCAGGTCCTGACCGGCCGCTTCGCGGAGCTCGAGGCGCGCTTCGGGGCGCCTCTGGATTGAGATGCCCCGAAGCGGCCGCCGGTTCTCTTCTCAGGAGGCGCGCGGAGCCGGGGCCTTGACGACGATCAGTTCCAGGATCTCCGGGTGGAGGTTCCGGACGTTCATGCGGGTGTTGAAGGGGATCTTCAGCACCGTCCCGCCTGGGTATTCGTGGATTTCCTGCTCGTCCAAACCGATTGAGAGGGTTCCCCTCAGGACCGTCATGTAGACCGTCGAGTTGGAGAAATGCTCGGGCATTCCCTGGTCCTGAGGAAAGACCATGTGGATGTAGTGGATGTTCTCGTCCTGGATCACCTTCTCGACGGCCCGAGTGTCGGCGGTGGAAATCTTGTGGATCTGTTCGATCATGGGAGGCTCCTCCTGGGCGCGCCCGGGGAATTCTGGAGGGCGCTCGATCCGGCGCCCTCCACTGGACCATGAGAGCGGATCTCGGGCCCGGCCATGTTGTCTCAGCGCAAGAAAGCCGGTCTCCTGGCTGGGGCCCCGAAAGGGCCCCAGCCAGGTTCAGGGGGTCTACCAGATCCGGTTGCGCTGCTCGGCGGGCCGGGCCATGGGGTCCCCTTCGGCCACGCCGAAGGCCTCGAAGAACTCAGGGCTGTTCGAGAGGGGGCCGTTCACGCGCCAACGGGCGTGGGGGTGGGGATCGGTGTTGACCTGCAGCTTCTCCATCTCGGGACGCATGTTGATCGCCCAGACCCGGGCGTAGCCCAGGAAGAAGCGCTGAGCCGGGGTGAAGCCGTCCAGGAGATGCGGCTCTCGACCTTGCAGGGAGCGCTGGTAGGCCTTCCAGGACAGGTTCAGGCCGCCGAGATCCGCGATGGCTTCACCCAGCACCAGCTTGCCGTTCAGCTTCAGGCCCGCCACCTCATAGGCGGCGAACTGCTTCTCGACGCCCTCGGCCAGGGCCTTGAAGTTGGCCAGATCCTCCGGGGTCCACCAGTCGCGCAGGTTCCCATGTCCGTCGTACTTGCAGCCCTGGTCGTCGAAGCCGTGGGTGATCTCATGGCCGATCACCATCCCGATACCCCCGTAGTTCACGGCGTCCTCCGCCTTCATGTCGAAGAAGGGCGGTTGGAGGATTCCGGCGGGGAAGACGATCTCGTTCATCGAGGGGTTGTAGTAGGCGTTGACCATCTGGGGGGTCATGTGCCACTCGTCGCGGTCCACGGGCTTGCCGATCTTGGCCAGATCGCGGTGCACCTCGTAGATCCGGACGCGGCGCAGGTTGCCCACGTAGTCGCCGGGGCGGATCTCCAGGCTGGAGTAGTCCTGCCAGCGGTCCGGATAGCCGATCTTGGCCTGGAAGAGCGCCAGCTTCTCGAGGGCCGCCTTCTGGGTTGCCGGACTCATCCACTGCAGGGTGGGGATGGTAGAAGCCATGGCTGCCTTGAGGTTGGTCACCATCTCCAGGACCCGGGCCTTGGCCTCCGGCGGGAAGGCACGCCGGACGTAGCTCTGGCCCAGGGCCATGCCCATCCCGGCGTTGACGGTCTCGACCACCCGCTTCCAGCGGGGCTTCATCTCCTTGACGCCCCTCAGGACCGTCGAGAAGAAGTGGAAGTTCTCGCGCTCCATCTCCTGGGTCAGGTGCGATCCGAACCCGCGCAGCACCATCCAGCGCAGGTAGCTCTTGTGATCCTCCAGGGGGGTGCTGGCCAGCTCGTGGTTCACGGCCTCCATGAAGCCCGGGATGGCAACGTTGAGTTCGTTCAGGGCGGGGATCCCCAGGCCCTCGAAATACCCGGTCCAGGAGAAGTCCGGAGTCAGGGCCGCGAAGGCCTCGGCGTCCATCAGGTGATAGACCTTCTCGGCCTCCCGCAATTCGGCGGCGGGAAGCGAGGCTCGGGCCAGGCGCGTCTCCAGCGCCATCACGGCCTGGGCCTGCCGGGCTGCCTTCTCGGGCGAATCGCCCAGCAGGGTGAACATCTTCGTGACGTGGGCCAGGTAGGCCTCACGCAGCTTGCGCGAGTCCTCATCGTCCCGCAGGTAGTAGTCCCGCTCGGGAAGCCCCAGGCCACCCTGCCAGAGCACGCCGATCATCCGGGTGCTGTCCTTGTCGTCCTGGCTGGCAAAGAGGTTGAAGTAGGCGTTGAGCCCTTCCCGGTGCATCCGGGCGACGGCGGCCTGGAGACCCTGGCGATCCTGGATCGCCTCTACGGCCTCCAGGTCCTTCTGGATCGGAGTCAGGCCCCTTTGTTTGCGGGCCGCTTCATCCATGCCGCTGGCGTAGAAGTCGCCGAGCTTACGCTCGAGAGTGCCGGCGTCGGCCCCCTGGGCCTCGCGCAGGATCTCGTGCAGCAGGTGGGTGTTCTGGTCGTCCAGCACGTTGAAGGTGCCCCAGCGGGCCTGGTCGCCGGGGATGGGGTTGCGCTTGCGCCAGCCCCCGGTGGCGTAGTCGAAGAAGTCGTCGGCCGGGCGGACGCCGGGGTCCAGGTCGGCGCGGTCGATGCCGCTGCCCAGCATCGGGGCGTTCGGGCGGGGGGAGGTCTCGGTTCGGGCGGGCAGGCACAAGGCCAGGCCCAGGATCAACATCATCGAGGCAACCTTCCAGGGCTTGAAGTTCATCAGGGGACTCCTCGTCAGGCAGACGCCGCCGGGCGCCCGCGTCTCGGGCCCCATGTTGATTCCGCAGGCCACGAGATGTCAACCATCCTGGTGAGGACGGGACGCGCGCTTCGAGCACGTGCGGGGTTTCGGCCTGGGGCCTCAGCCCTGGGGCCGGGGGGCGGCCACCCACCGGAAGCTGGCGTAGAACTGGGCCAGTGGCCGCAGATGCGGGGGGCAGGCTGGTGGCCAGCTCCGCCACCAGGGTGCGGGTGGCCAGCAGGCTCAGGGCTTGCGGCTCCGGGCCCAGTTGATCATTCCGGCCAGCCAGTCAGCGGCCTCCTTGTAGGCCGCAGGCGGGGCGATGGTGTGCCCGCCCTGGAACTCGATCCACTTCGTCTCCCAACCCAGAGCCTTCAGGCGCTTCTCGTCGGCTTTCATCTCCTGGTAGCGGAAGTCGCTGGGGCTGGCCAGGAAGACCGCGACCCGGTTGCGCGGGGCGGGCAGGCGCGACTGCGGGTGAGACATGCCTGTATTGACGACGATGGCCACCACGGCCTGGGGTTCCAGGGCGCTCATGTCGTGCGAGAACATCCCACCGCCCGAGAACCCGGTGGCGATCAGGCACCTGCCGTCGATGGGGTAGGTGGACTGGACCTCTTTGAGGATGGTGCGCAGGTCGGCCACCATGGGCGTCGCGTCCTGCCCGTTGCGAAAGCCGTTGAAGCCCAGGACGAACCACTTGTACTTCGCGGCGTGGGGGCGCCAGATCTGCACCAGTTGGCGGGTGTCGCCGTTCGGCGAGAAGACCATGACCAGGGGCCTCTTGTCGCTGGCCTTCAGGGCGCCAGGGACGAAGAGCGAATAGTTCGGCCCCTGGATGGTCGCATCCGCGGGCGCCGCCTGCGCGGCCAACGGGAAGACGAGGACGCATACCAGAACCAGGGCGAGGACGAGACCGGTGAGGATGCGCACGGGAAGGCCTCCTGAGGAAGAGTCGCCTATGAGTCTGCCACACCCGGCGCCACGTGGCC
>Ga0334883_1005160_pt1 | contig 11744 bp, 9 predicted proteins | sample GraSluR1_MG_6_FD_207230 | JGI IMG/M metagenome (GOLD analysis project Ga0334883, IMG submission 207230) | Sludge microbial communities from methane-producing bioreactor in Wageningen University, Netherlands - Granular Sludge_09_05-R1 | ecosystem: Engineered > Bioreactor > Anaerobic > Unclassified... | reverse complement strand
TGTAGTTGGTAGGTTTCGTCGCCCGGCAACGCCGGCAAGGCGATCAGGCCGATGATGCGCCCGGAGACGGCCAAGGGCACCAGCAGATTGACGCCGCCGGCGACGAGCCGGATTTGTTCGCGCTGGAAGGCGGCGATGGCCGGGGTGGAAGCCTCATCCTGGCGGGCGGTCAGACGCCGCAACTCACGGGGATCGATCCACATGGGCTCCTGGCGCTCTTTGAGCGCCTGCAACGCCAGGGGCAGCTCGATTCGCAGAGCGTCGCGACCCGAGCCTTCGCGGCCAAGCGAAGGCGCATCGCGGCGGCCCTCCGGCCAGGCGCGGCAAAACACCGTCGTCTCGGCGCCCGCTTGCGGCAGATAGAACGACAGTTCCTGCAGATTCAACGCTTGTTTCAGTTTGCGCCCGACATGGTCCAGCAAGGCTTGTTGCTGGAGCAGACCGGGAATCTCGCGGCTGAACTGGTCCAGCAGCACCGCCAGCTTCGCGCGCGACTGATACAGGCGATTCTCCAGGGCGTGTTGCGCCCGGTTGCGCACCGGCCAGAGCGCGGCGGCGGCGAAAAGCGTCACGCCGACGGCGATCAGGGGGTTGTTCGACCCGACGACCGCGACCAGCCGGCTGCCGAGCCAGAGCACGGCGGCGGCCCAGCCGACGAGCAGCAAACCCGAGAGCGCGCCGAACAGCAGGCTGCGCTTGACCAGGAAGTCGATCTGCAGCACCTGATAGCGGGCCACGCAGTAGCCGAAGCTCACGGGAATTGCGGCCAGGGGAACGACCCCCAGCTGGGCCAACTCGCTGCGGGAATTGATTTCCGCAAGACCGACCTTGAAGACCAGAAACGGCACGACAGCGGCCAGCGTACCCCAGGTCAAGATGCGCACGCGCTCGCGCAGCAACGGATCGCGGTAGCTGAGGTAACTGTGCAACAGGGCAATCAGCCCCGCGACGTAATAGAGTCCCAACACGAGCCAGATCCCGGCGCCGATGTGGGCGCCGCGATCGCCATAGAACTGGTCGTGCGTGAAGCGCGCGTAGAAGAACAACGGCGGCAGATAGAGCAAGGTCGCCAGCAGCGGGCGGCGCAAGAGCAGCAGCTTGCGCTCGGGAAACACGAGGAAGAACTGCAGGAACAGCGACGGCAAGAAGAAGCGCGCGAATGCGCCGCCGTTGCGCGACAGGATGTCGCCCCAGAAGTAGCTGGAGCGCTGCAGATCGGTCATGAAGTAGACGGCGAAGCAGAGACAGAGCGTAAAGAACAGCCGCGCCGGCCGATCGTTGGCGCTCTTGCAATACACCAGTCCCCCGATCAGCAGGTAGACCATCGCCAGCACCACGTTCAGCGCATAGGAGCGATCGGCGACCCTGAACCCGGTCAGCGTCACCGGCAGGACGAGCTGCCGGCCGTCACGCTCGACCAGGTATGGCACCTCGCTGCCGGGTTGCTGCGCGCCCAGAATCTGGGCCGCGTGCCGGGGGGAGCGCACCAGTTGATTAGCGATGCCCGCGATGTTGTCGTATTTGCGCAAAGGTGTCGGCGGTGTGTCGCTCCGGGTCTGCACGTCCAAGACGGTCGGGACTGCGGAGCCGAGCAGCCAGACCGTGCCGTCATTGGGGCGCAGTTTGGTGGCGTCGATGGCGGCGAACACGCAGAAGGCCACGGTCGACAGGCCGATGACCAAGAAGACGGGACGCGCAAACAGCACGTTCCGGCAACGGGCGAAAGGACTGGCGTTGACGTTGACCGGTGGCATTGTTTTTCCGTCGGAAACCAGGTGCCGGGCAGTTTACCAATATCGGCGAACGCTGTTCCAGCAGGGTAAACCGGGAGTCTGCGTTGATCAATCCCCGTCGGTACCGGACCTTGCCTGCGGAAGTGCGCTCGATAAGACGCACGACCGCCCGGCGGGGTTGCACGGCGCAGCCGCAAGCCAAGTCGACAAACGAGTTTCAACGGGTGGTGTGATCGTCGACCGCTCGCTCAGAGATCGGCGAGCCGCACGCTTCCGTAGCCTTGCAGGCCGTAGGCCAGCCAGCCCGGGTGCTCCGCGCCGAGGCGCTCCCGCAAGGCGAGCGCGGCCTGCCGGTGGGCGCTGCCGCAATCGATCCCGCTACCGAGCGCTTTGTAGAACAGGGCCGCGAACAGGCGGGCCGGACGGCTGAAGATCGGGATCGCGGTGCCGACGAAGGTCGAAGAACCCGCCCGGCGGAACCGCTGGCCGAGCCACGCCAGGCTGCACCAACTGTTGGAGAAGACGAGGGCCGGCAGTCCGCCGCCGCTGCTGAGTTGTTCGGGCAGGACCGGTCCGTCGTCCAGCAACCAGCCGGTGGTCGCGCGCGCATCGCGACCGGTCGTCGAACCGCCGACGCTCCTGGCGGCGCCGCGGCGAGAGTGCGCGTGCACGGCCTGGTCGAGCGCTGTTTCGATGGGGTCGACCCCGAGGACTTCCATCTCGAGGCCGACCAGTTCGTCCACGGCGTCAGCGCCGGTCCGGCCAGCGGCGGCCATCAGCCCGGCGAGCCAGCGGTTCTCGCCGGCCTTGGAGATTTCCGGCGGTTGGCTGGTCGGCGCGGCGAAGTGCAGCGCCTGGTAGAGCATGGCGCGCGACGCCAGGAGCCCAGGGGTGACCGCGCCGGGGATGCGCAGGCGCGCAGCCGCGGGCACTCTGATGTTCAGGGCGGAATCGATGCCGTCCGCCTCGCGGAACATCAATCGCCTGATCTCATCGCGCCCGTGGCCGGGCACGAAGAGGATCTCCGGACACGTCCGCTCCCGCTGTTGCGGCTCCGTGTCTTCGAAGAGCGCGTGGCTGTACCGTTGCATCCAGGCGCGCGGCGGATCGATCTCCGGTACGCGCGAGCCGTGCTCGGCTGCGCAAATCGGCCCGGTCTCGAGCAAGTAAGCGACCCCGTTGTGCAGCAGATGCCAAGGCAGGCCTACCCACTGATCGGCGGCCAGCACGTGGTAGCCGATCCGCGTGTCTGCGTCAAGGTCGCCGCAAGGCGGTGTTGCGGAGCCGTCGCGAGCCGAGTCGGGCCGGAACGCGCCTGCATCGGCGGCGGTGACGGCTTGAAAGAGTTCGCGACCGATCCGTTCGACATGCTGGGCGACCGCGGGCGTGTCCAGACCGAAACGTTCCTGGACTTGCGGTGTCTCTTCGCTCAAGGCGTGGGCCTCGGCCAGGCGGCGGTCAGTTTCCTGGCAGTCACCCGGTGCGGGCAGGGCGATATCGATCCAGCGCATTCGGGCCTCCCGGTCCGGCTCGGCCGTGGCGGGCGGGTCGCGTCGACGCCCGCGGCGGTCGTTGTCCGAACCAGTAAGCAGGAGCCGTGCCGGACGGGGTCCGCACCGGAACGCTCAACCCGCGCCGAACGTCCAAGCGTCTGGGCGCTAAAATAATAATGGGCGCAGGGGTTGCGAGGTTTGGGAGGCTCGGCGGCGAGTCATGGTGCCCAGGGGGAGACTCGAACTCCCACGAGGAATCCCCCACTACGACCTGAACGTAGCGCGTCTACCAGTTCCGCCACCTGGGCACCGAATCCACCGGATCAGCGGCATTGACTGCGGGAACCCAACTTAGCCCGCTCCTTGCAGACTGTCAACCGCGTATTGGCGGCCCGGCGGGAACCGGGATCTTGTGGTCGGCCTTGAGACCCGGTCCCGAGCGTGCTAGCTTCGGCGCCGCACAGCATCTCGAACCGAGGAACCATGACCGCCCGCAAGACGCCGCCCGGCATCAAACTCATCGGCCAGAACCGTAAAGCGCGCCATGAGTACGAGATCCTGCAAACGCTGGAAGCGGGCATCGTGCTGGTGGGCACCGAGGTCAAGGCCTTACGCAGCGGCCGCGTCAACCTCGGCGACAGTTTCGCGGAGATCAAGGGCGGCGAAATCTGGCTCGTCAAGCTGCATATCGGCCCCTATGATATGGGCAACCGTATGAACCACGAGCCGTTTCGACCCCGCAAACTGCTTCTGAGCCGCCGCGAGATCCGCAAGCTCGAGCCGCGGTTGGCGGAGGGAGGCAAGACCCTGATTCCGCTGAAAATCTACTTCAAACACGGGCTGGTGAAGGTCGAGATCGCGCTTGCGCGGGGCAAGAAGCTGTACGACAAGCGCGACGACAAGGCGAAGCGGGACGCCGAACGCCAGATGGCGAAGATCACGGGCCGGCGCGGCTGACCAAGCCCGGTCCCGGACGGCGGTTCGCCGCCGGCGCCGGCTGCGGCGAAGGAGAAACATGGGTTCGGAGCACGGAGGCCGATGGCCGCGGCGGGTCGGGTCGGCGCGGCAAACATTGCCGGTTCTGCTGGTCACAGTGGTCGGGCTGAGCCTGGTGTCGCCGGCAGTGCTGGCGCAGGCGCCGCCGTCGTCGGCTGGTCAATCGGACGACCCCCTGAGTTGGCGCCGGCTCGATCCAGCGGCCGCGAACGAGACGGTGGCCGTGGAGGACCGCACACTGGGACGCACGAAGACCGTCGCGGGCCGCCGGTTGCTGGTCGATTCGCAGGAGTTCTACGTGCGGTCGGCGGTCGCGGCGGAGTTGCTGCAAGCGAGCCGGCTATGGCAGGCGGTCAGCCGCCGCCTGACTCTGCGGGTCGGCGAGCGCGATTTCCGCTTCGTCGACGGCAGCCGTCTGGTCGCGTCGGATCAACGCGAAATGTTGCTGCCGGTGCCGGTCCTCTACACCGATGGGGACATCTGGCTGCCGTTGGTGTGCCTGACGGCGGTACTCGGTCCGGAGGCCGGCCTGTTCGTGCGCTGGCAGGCGGAAGAGCGGCGGCTCGTGCTGGGCCAGACCGAGGTCAACGTCACCGAACTGCAGATCCAGGAGCTGACGCGGGCGACCAGTGTGCAACTGGTCTGTCGCGAGCCGCTGAGCTTCCGCGCCAGCAGCCCCGAGGCCGGGCTGATCGAGTTGAAACTCTACGGCGGCCAAGCCGATCTGGCGCGGATCCGTCAGGACACGCCCCGCGGCCTGGTCCAGTCGGTCCGCGCGACGCAGCGCGAGGGGCACGCGGTGGTGGCGGTCCGGGTGAACGAACTGGTGACGCGCTACCGGACGCACACGGAGCAGGACGGGCGCCACATCGTGCTCGTGCTGGAGGAGGAGCAGGTGACGGCGCTGCCGGAACCGGTGCCGCGCGGCCCGGCGGAGATCGCGGTGACGATCGGCCCCGTGGATGTGACGCGCCGTCTCGCGATCCGCACGGTGGTGATCGATCCCGGTCACGGCGGTTCCGATCCCGGGGTGGCCGGAGTGGGCGGTCTGCTGGAGAAAGATATCAACCTGGAGGTGGGCTTGCGGCTGGCGGAGTACTTGCGCCAGCAGGGTCTGCAAGTCGTGCTGACCCGTCAGGATGACCGCCACTTGGGCCTGGCCGAACGCGCTGAGATCGCCAACACCGCCGGCGGCGATCTGTTCATCTCGCTGCACTGCAACGCGTGGTACAACGGCGCCGCCAGCGGGCTGGAAACGTACTTTCTCTCGCCGGCCAAGAGCGACTGGAGCCAGAGCGTCGAGGCGCTGGAGAACCGCGATCATACGGCCGCGGACGATGTCGAGTTCATCGTCTGGGATCTCGTGCAGAACCGGTACATTTCCGCGAGCAGCGACCTAGCCGAGGTCATCCAGGCCGAGGTGAGCCACGCCCTGGGCCTGCCCGACCGCGGTGTGCGGCAAGCCGGGTTCCGGGTTCTGGTCGGCGCCTGGATGCCGGCTGTGCTGATCGAAATGGGATTCTTGACCCATCCTGAAGACGCTCGCCAGTTGCGGAACGATCGCTACCAGCGCGCTTTGGCGCGGGCGGTCGGCGACGCGATTTTGACCTACCGCGCGCAGGTGGAGCGCCGCGTCGCGGGGATGACGGCGGAGGACCAGCGATGAACCAATCGCCGCCGCCCCCGCCGTCGACCACCAAGGAACGGCGCCGCCGCGGCCGGCGCGCGGGTGTGCTGCCCTGGTCGTTCTGGCTGGTGCTCGTGATCCTGGTCGGTGTCACCGCGTGGTTCCTGCTCGACCTCAATCGCAAGCACGATCTTGCGCAGCGCGAACTGGCCGTCGATGCGGAGCGCACCCCGCCGGAGACGCCGGCCGGCGACCGGGCCGTGACCCTGGTCTTTCCCGAATGGGACGCCGCGGGTTTCGTCACCGAATCCCGGCGCATTCCCAGCCGCGGCTTGCCCGAGGAAGACCTGCAAGCGTTGATCCTCGAGCTGTGCCAGGGTCCGTCGCGCAGCGGCGCGATCAGCGGCCTGCCGCGCCGGACGCGGTTATTGGCCGTGTTCCTGGATCAGAAGGCTCGCCAGGCAGTCCTGGATTTCAGCGCCGAATTGGTGACCGATCATCCCGGCGGCAGCGCCGGCGAACTGGCCACGTTGACCTCGATCCTGCGCACGGTGGCGCTGAACTTCCCGGATCTGCAATCCTGTCGCATCCTGATCGACGGCGCCGAAGTCGAGACACTCGCCGGACACCTCGCGCTCGACGCACCGTTCGATCTACGGAGGTGGCTCTAGTGAGCCAGGGGGACATCGACCGTCCCATCGGCGTCTTCGATTCCGGTCTGGGCGGGCTAACCGTGCTGCGCGAACTGCAGGCCCGCCTGCCGGCTGAAGATTTGATCTACTTCGGCGACACGGCCCGCGTCCCGTACGGGACCAAGGGCGCGCGCACGGTGCAGGCCTTCGCGTGGCAGGACGCGCGGTTCTTGCTCGGGCTGGGCGTCAAACTCGTAATCGTCGCCTGCAACACCGCCAGCGCGTTCGCGCTCGACGACCTGGCCGCGCGGCTGCCGGTGCCGGTGCTGGGCGTGATCGAGCCCGGCGTCGCGGCGGCGTTGGCGGCGTCGCGGGGCGGTCCGATCGGCGTGATCGGCACCCGCGGCACGATCGCCTCCGGGCGGTATCAGACCGGACTGTCGGTGCACCTCGATCCCGCGCGGATCTTCGCGCGGCCTTGCCCGCTGTTCGTGCCGCTGGCGGAAGAGGGCCTCACCGAACATCCGTTGACCGACCTCACCTGCGGCGAATACCTGACGGAGCTGCGAGACGCGGGGGTCGATACGTTGATTTTGGGTTGCACCCATTATCCGCTGCTCAAACCCGCCATCGCGCGCTTCATGGGGCCGCACGTCGTGCTCGTGGACTCGGCCGAAGCCCTGGCCGACGCGGCCGCGGTGCGCCTGCGCCATGCCGGGCTGCTGCGCGACGGCGCCGAGCCGGGACAACTCACCTTTTACCTGAGCGACATCCCTTGGGTCTTCGCCGAGGTGGGCGCTCGCTTTTTGGGCCGCCCCATCGCCGCGGTCCAGACCGTCAACCTGGATGAACTCGAAGCCGAAGGCCGGCTCGCGCCGGTCGGGAAGGGCGGCGCGCCATGAGCGAACGCAACGGCGGCCGGGGGACGACCCAATTGCGGCCCACCCGGATCACCCGCGACTACCTGCCGCACGCCGAAGGGTCGTGCCTGATCGAGATGGGCAACACCCATGTGGTCTGTACGGCGACGATCAGCCACGGCGTGCCGCGCTGGCTCAAGACCGCCGGCCAGGGCTGGGTGACCGCCGAGTACGGCATGCTCCCGCGCAGCACCGAAGAGCGGGTGCGGCGGGAGGCCGCCGCGGGCGGCGGGCAGAGCGGCCGCACGATGGAGATCCAGCGTTTGATCGGCCGCGCCCTGCGGACGGTCACCGACCTCAGCGCCCTCGGCGAGCTGACCGTGACGCTCGATTGCGACGTGTTGCGCGCCGATGGCGGCACCCGTTGCGCGTCGATCAACGGCGCGGCGGTGGCCCTCTGGGACGCGCTGGACCGGCTGCGGCTGCGCAAGCATCCCATGCGCGCGCTGGTGGGTGCGATCAGCCTGGGCTTGGTCGACGGCGGCATCCTGATGGACCTGGACTACCGCGAAGACTCGGTGGCCGAGACGGACATGAACGTCGTGATGGCCGAAGGCGGCGGCCTGATCGAGATCCAGGGTACCGCCGAGCGGGCTCCCTTCGCGCGCGACCAACTGGACCGGATGCTGGACCTCGCGGCGGCGGCCATCGCCAAGATCAACGAACTGCAGCGCAAGGTGCTCGGAGGATGATCATGAGCGTTCCCGCCCGAACGGTTGTCCTTGCCAGCCGGAACCCGGACAAGCTCCGCGAGCTGCGCGAGATCTGCGCGGGGCTGCCGCTGCGAGTGGTCGCCGGCAGCGAGGTCTCCGGGCTGCCCGAGGTGATCGAAGACGGCACCACGGCGCTGGGCAACGCCACCCGCAAAGCCGTGGCGACCGCGGCCTACACCGGCGAGATCGCCGTGGCCGACGACACCACCTTCCAGGTGCGCTGCCTGGGCGGGCTGCCGGACATTTTCGCCTCGCGGTTCGCCGGACCGCAGGCCAGCTACGCGGACAACGCGGCATTGGTGCTCGACCTGCTACGCGATGTTGCCGACGAGGCGCGGGACGCCCGGTTCGAAGCGAGCCTGGTGTGGGTCGATCCGCGGCCGGCGCCCGGGCTCACGGCGGCCGGCGCCGCGCCTGAGGCCCACGCGCGCTGGCTGCACAATCCGTTCGCCGGGCCGCGCCTTCTGCCGCCCGGCGCCGACGCCGACCGCTACTGGAACGAGCGTTGCGATCGCCGCAGCACCTGGGCCGACTACCAGGCTCGCGCCGCCGCCGTGGCGCGAGGTTGGGGCGTCGACGCCGACCGCGTGGCGGGCATCCTCCACCGCCTGGTGCAGCCCTACCTCGGCGGTGGGCGGCCCGAGAACGCGCCGCCCGAGGCGATACGCCTGCCCGACACTCGCTTGTGGACCGCCGACGGCCCGGACGACCTCGATTCGCCGGAGGACCTGGCGATGCCGGCGGTCTTGCCGCCCGAGGCGCCCGGCCGCGCGCTCAACGCTCCGACCTGGCTGGAGCTGGCGGCCAACGGCCGCTTGCCCGGGCGCATCGGGCGCGAGCCGCTCGGCGACGGCGGTTTCGGGTACGACCCCATCTTCGTTCCCGTGGGCCAGGACCGGACCCTGGCCGAGCTTGCAGCCGCGGAAAAGCACGCGATCAGCCACCGCGCGCGGGCGCTGCGCCGACTGTTCGCCGCCGTGGGGCGAATCTACGGCGAAGGCTGATCGGCTGCGGGGCTGCGGCGCCGCGATCGAACGCGCCCGAGGGCTGCACCCGGTCGCGCCCCGGGACCTGTCGCCTGTCGCTGCCTGGCGCCGCGATCCGTACGCTGGGATTGACAGGTCAAAGGATGGCGTCTATCAATTCCAATCCGCCCGATGGTCGCCAGCCCGTGCTAGCAGCCGGGTGCACGGCGGGCACGAAGTCTGCCCTGGTCGGGGCGTAGCGCAGTCCGGTAGCGCAACGGCTTTGGGAGCCGTGGGTCGCAGGTTCAAATCCTGTCGCCCCGACCAATCAGCGACCGCAGCCGGCGCCGCAGTGCGACACCCTCTTGACACCGGCGGGCAGCACCGTCATTATTCGCCTTCCGCTCGGTGCGGACGCGAATGGGGCGCCCGTAGCTCAGCTGGATAGAGCAGTGGACTTCTAATCCACAGGTCGCAGGTTCGAGTCCTGCCGGGCGTGCCAGATTGCTCGGTTCATGGTGGTGGATGTAGCTCAGTTGGCAGAGCCCCTGGTTGTGGTCCAGGTTGTCGTGGGTTCGAGTCCCATCATCCACCCCATCGATATTTCGCCGCCGCCGCGAGCCGGGGCTGCCGTGTTCGGCGCGGCCGCCGATTGCGGTGGCGGTTCGTTTTCTGCTGTGTACCTCCCATGCACCCGGCGGCCGCCCGCGGTCGCCGACTTCCGTCCAGGAGGATCCGATGGCTGGCGTGAACAAAGTGATTCTGATCGGCAATCTCGGGGCTGATCCCGAGATCAAGTACACGGCGCAGGGCAATGTGCCGGTCGCCAACCTACGCGTCGCGACCAGTGAGCGCTGGCAGGACAAGAGCTCGGGCGAGTGGCAGGAGAAGACCGAGTGGCATCGCGTGGTGGCGTGGCGCGCGCTGGCTGACCGCGCCCAGCGTTTCCTGCGCAAGGGCAAGCAGGTCTACGTGGAAGGCCGGCTGGAAACTCGCAAGTGGCAGGACCGCGACGGCAACGATCGCTACACGACCGAGATCGTTGCCCGCCAGTTGATGATCCTCGGCCGCCGCGAGGAAGGCGAAGGCGACACACCGGCGCCGGGCCGCGCGGCGCAGGAGTACAGCGGCGCCGCGGGCGCCGCCGCGGGCGCTGCCGACAATTTCAACCCGCCGCCGATGGACCCGAGCGGCCCGATCGAAGACGACGATCTGCCGTTCTGAGCGTTCCGACAACGATCGCTGCGCCGCCGCACCGGCGATCGCAGCGCACCGGCAAGCAAGCCGCTCCCTTGCAGAGCGGCTTGCTTGTTGCGGCCGCATTCGCACCGACTACGCGCGCACCTCGCACCACTGGTAGATCGGACACGCGTCGCAGAGCGGCCGGCGCGCACGGCAGGTCTGGCGGCCGTGATCGATGATCAGGTGGGTGAACAGGCGCCAATGTTCCTGCGGTACGACCTCGTTGAGCTGCCGCTCGGCGGCCGCGGGCTCGCCGGTGTCGGTCAAGCCCAGCTTCTGCGCGATGCGGCTGACATGGGTGTCGACGACCACGCCGTCGGGCCGGTCCCAGATCTCCCCGAGCACCACGTTGGCGGTCTTGCGGCCGACGCCGGGCAGCCGCACCAGCTCGGCGAGCGTCGACGGTACTTCACCGCCGTGCCGCTCGACGATCGCCTGCGCGGCGCCTTGCAGACTGCGCGCCTTGTTGCGGAAGAAACCGGTGGGGCGGACCGCGTCCTCGAGCGCGTCCAGCGGCGCGGCGGCGAAGTCGCGCACCGAGGGCAACGCGGCGAAGAGCCCGGGCGTGACCTGGTTGACGCGCGCGTCGGTGCATTGAGCGGACAGGATCGTAGCAACCAGGAGTTGCCACGGGTCCTGGTGGGTCAGGCTGCAGCCGCTTGTGGGAAAGACGTCGCGCAGCTTGGCGATGATCTTACGAGCGCGCTGGCGGCGGGTGCGCAGGGAGAGCATGGGCTCCTTCGATACCAGACCCGGAACCGGATCGGCGGGGCATGGTTGAACGCCGTTGCATGGAGGCGTGCCGGGGCCCCGGTTCACCGGTGCTTTGCTTGACACCTGTGGGCCCCGGTTGTAGATTCCGGCCACGCAACGCAGGCCAGGCTGCTTGAAGTGCCAGGTTAGCGGGCCTGCCGTCCTTCCACAAGGACCCAATCACTACGGTGCGCCGCTAGCTCAACTGGCAGAGCAGCTGACTCTTAATCAGCGGGTTCGGGGTTCAAGTCCCTGGCGGCGTACCAATAAAATCAAGGGGTTGCGCTGATGCGGCGCAGCCCCTTTTTTCGCCAGCTCGAATCTAGCCCGCCGCCTACCCGGAAACCTCGTGTCGTCGAACTGACCGACCATGCGCGGCGGTCCTTCATGAATAATCCGGGTTAGCTCTTCGCCTCGGCTCTCAGTTCACTGCGGCCGCAGGTCGGTAATGACCGAGGCGTCGACCCACCAGATGTCGCTCTGGCCGTTGCCGTGGCCTTGGTTGATTTGCTGATAGTCGGCATAGGTGAGCCTCCGCGCCGGCGGCTCGGCGGATAGACGCTCGCTCATGAAGAAGAAATACTTGCCGTCCGGGGAAAGGGACGGCGAGTAGCCGCGCACGCGCGGCAGGTTGATCGGCGCGCCCAGGTTCTGCGGCTCGTACCAACCG
>Ga0334883_1005155_pt1 | contig 11762 bp, 5 predicted proteins | sample GraSluR1_MG_6_FD_207230 | JGI IMG/M metagenome (GOLD analysis project Ga0334883, IMG submission 207230) | Sludge microbial communities from methane-producing bioreactor in Wageningen University, Netherlands - Granular Sludge_09_05-R1 | ecosystem: Engineered > Bioreactor > Anaerobic > Unclassified... | reverse complement strand
CCAAGAGCTTTGAATGCCATACCCTGATGATAAGCGACTTTTGCTACGGTAGGACCTGTAGAGAGCTCGTTTGTCTCAAGGTTTCTGGGAAATGTCCCCGCTGCATAGAAATCATCGAGAGCTTTCTTGTACTGCTTCCTCCCCATAAGTTTAAGACCATTCAACAGGTGGGCATCAACAAACTGTGTATATACAGTTTGTCCTCCTTCCCATACGCGGAAGTGACGGCTACTGAGGATAGAGAGCGCCTGGTCATATTTACCGTTATCTACCAACAAATATACGTAACGAGAAGTGGCTTCATCGGACTTGAAAATTGTCTCTTTATTCTTCTCTATACGGGCAAGTCTCTGTTTAGAAGGAACTTTCAGTTTCTCTTCCAGGATGTCAAGCTCGGTAAAAAATTTTGGATCTGTTGAATCAATTTCTATTGCCTTATGATAGAATTCTGCTGCTATAGCTGCATCTTTCAGATACTTGTCTGTTGCGAAGCCAAGATTTCGGTATACCATACCATAATCAGGAGATAACTCTGCAGCCTTTTTCCATGCAGCAATGGCTTCATCTTTCTGGTAATAATAATAAAGAAGATTCCCCAAGTAGTAATAGGCCTTGTAGTCTACAGGATTCTTCATTACGACATCTTCCAGCATACTCTTTTCTTCAATACGTGATGGGAAGCAGTAGTCTGGGGACATGTCTGCGGCTTTACGGTAGTAGCTGAGAGTCCTTTCATCATTACCTGCGAGGCCTGCATAATAACCTGCCATGTAATTAAGAAGAGGAGAAGAGGTAAATGGTTCCACAGCATTTTTCTGCATGGGAGTAGATGCGTAAGGAGTTCCATGAGCCATTACATAGTCAAGGAATTCAACTGCAACTGAATAGGCTCCCACAGCCCCGTAAAAGGTGGAAATCTCTATGGATTCCTGCAGGGGAATGCCCATGTGGGCCAAGACGTGGTCAACGGTTGCAGTGTCATTGTTCAGGCGGGCAAGTTCCACTTTACTTAGAAAATCGAGAGGATCGAAGGAGAGGTTATCGTTCAGCAGTTGCTTCGCTTCTGCCATCTTGCCTTCACTGCTCAGAAAATAGGACTTAACGAATTTGCTGATAGTGCTCTTGCCACTGAGATCTATTGAGTTGTCAATAGCCTCAAAGGCTTCGTCTTTTTTTCCCTGTTTCCAATACATTTGCGCAAGATACAGATATGATGCCGACTGGAATCCGGGATACCAGACAGATTTCCAAAAATAGCTTTCAGCCTCGTTCTCTTTTCCGAGAGCCTGCGAAACGACTCCCAGGTAATACAACATCTCACCGTCCTTGGGATTGGTATGGTAAATAATACCGGTGTGCTTTACCTGCGGCATATAATGAAGGCCGGTCAAACGTTTGTAGGCTCTCTGAAGGTGTTTTGCTGCCTTTTCCCATTCTGCCCTCTTGGCATAGAAAATTCCAAGGTTAACATTCACCCTCGAATCGAGAGAATCTCTGCGAAGAGCCTCTTCATAGTAAGGTAGTGGATCTACGCGTGCATTATGGAATTCTTCCAGGCGCTGAGCTGCAAGAAGGAGTTCTTCTACCGAATTGTATTCCTCAGGATTCCCGGGACGGTCAGCGGGATGGGGACGTTCAATATCTTCCCTGACTACAGGTGAGTAGCTCACAAGCTCAACGCCATCGCTGTCGTACAGACCAGCAAAAAGATCCTTGTCTTCCACTGTCGCAGGTATAGAAAAGTCCCGGGCAAATGGCGTATTTGGATCAATATTTATTGTCTTTTCAAAAAGAACTTTTTCTCCGGCCTTTACAAGAATTTTTGCGTTCTTATATACAGCTGTGGCATTAAAACCGACCATCATTGTGGTTTTATCTTTTCTTTCGATGTTAACGGCACCTTCCAGTGTAAGGTTCTTTGCCCCGCCTATACCCTTGACAGGATACCAGTACTGTTTGGTTACACGTACTTCATTGGGACCAATCCAGCTATAATCAGGCTGGTTATCGGAGAAGGTTCCTACCATCAGTTCGAGGTAGGCCCCGTCTTCTTCTGTAAGCATTTCATTCCATACGCTTTCTGTTCCCCACAAGAAAAACTTTTTGCCGGGAACAACGTGGTGATTTGCCCAGTGAGCAGTACCCGCATCCTTGCCAAAGTCGTATCCCACCAAATGATCCTGGGAGTAATTGACTGCAAAGGTAGAATTGCTGCCCGTGAAATTAGCCCACCAGCTGTTATCTGTTGGACCGTCATTACCTCTGAGGGTATTATAAGGCCAGTCTGTATATTGAGTTTTACTGTGACTAGTCCCATAGACAGTCTGTGGAGGAAATTGTACCTGATAGTCATTGTTCGCATGAACTGATACATTAGCCCAATAAAGAAATGTTTGCATCATAGGGGTTCTGTTCTGAATTTTGAATGTAGCCTCTACATATGATTTTCCGGGGTACATAGTAAGTCCTATAGACCATTTTAGTCTCTGGCGAAGTTCCGTTTCACCAATCCATATAGTCTTGCTGCCATCAGAATTTTCAACAATATCATATCCTGCATTTAATGTGGACGACGCGCGGTGATGGTGAGGAATATTCCATTCAACACCACCTGATATCCAGGACCCGATCATTCCAATGAGTGCCGGACGAATAACATGCTGTCGATAAAAAAAATTATAACCTGTCTGCTTGTCATTACCAGAGAAAATACGTCCGCCTATTTCAGGAAGAACTCCTATTTGAGTATACTCATTCTCAAGTGTTATATAATTGTATTCTCTTTCTATCCTATCGTCTGTTAGAATATCATAAATTGGATAAGGATAAACATGTCCGGCTGCACCTTGAGAGGTTCTTCCCGCAAAAAAATAGGGATCTGGCTGTGGATCACCTACAAGATAGGTGGGGATAACAGTCCTTGTTTCATTTACTTGTACCTGGGCCATAACTGCCGGCGATAAAGTCAGCAGTGTGACAAAAGCAAGAATGGTTGTTAGTTTTTTGTTCATATATTATTAGGTTAGATGGTGTCATTTTTGAGAACTATTTCTGTCCCTTTCAAAAGAGGCGATGAAAAGCGGATTGTTACTACTCCAGGTCCCTTGTTAGCAGCAATATAAGCCAGCAACCTTCCTCTGAATGCTCTGTGGTGATTATCCGAATAGTCTGTCATATCGGTATTATCCGACCCTTCGAGGCCCAGAAGCCTTCCGGGACCTGATATGGTACAAGTGATGTCATTGTCCCCCAGTTTAACTATATGACCGGCTTCATCAAGTATTTCTATTGTGAGATGGATCACACTTCGCTCATGGGTAAAAGTATCCTTGTCTGCTCTAACACGAAGGGCATAGGGTTTTCCCGATGTCTGGATCGTATAATGTGACTGAACGTTTCCATGGGCATCACATCCTTCAGCAGTAAGTGTCCCGGGGAAAAAGGGGATATCCCAGCCGATTACTCCATATTCTTCGTTATACGCAGTCATTGCTTCCACGATCTCTCCGTTCAGGAGAAGTCTGGAGAAAGGAGCGTTGGTGTAACACACAACCTTGATCATCTGACCTTCTTCATAATTCCATGTGTCCCATGCATCTATTGATAGATATTTGGCATTTCTTCCGTCAGTTACCGGATAGGTGCCAATATATGTGACGGGAGAGTCGCTCCAGAGTGAAGCCCTGAACCAGCCTCTGGGTTTGCGGAAACTGCCTAAATCCAATAGCCCGGTATATAATCCCCGGGAAGGCCATTTGCCCGATTCTCCCAGGTAGTCAGTCCCTGTCCATAAGAATTGTCCCGATATGAAGTTCCTGTCCAGAACGGCTTTCCACTGTCTGTATCCTACGGAAGTCTCACTACCGTATATGACCCTCCCGGGATACTTCTCATGGTCCATATCATATCTGTCTTCTGTGTAATTATATCCCACAACGTCTATAGCACTTGGATACCCGGTCTCGTTGGACATAACAACACCCGCAAGAGCCCCCGTAACAGGGCGAGATGTGTCTATTGACCGGACTTTTGCAGCCAGCTTTTTGGCAATTACACCAATACGTCTTGCATCAGGAGCCTCGGGATGATACCCGCCGAACATAGGCTGGTTTATGGCAGAACCATCCAGAATGGGATGGGAATAGGGGTCGTTCGGATAGTCAACTTCATTTCCTATACTCCATAAAATTACAGAAGGATGGTTGCAGTCTCTTAAAACCATATCTGTAATATCCTGTTCTATCCACTCTTCAAAGAAATCATAACTGCCTTCGAAACCGGGTGTCCCGACATTCCAGCCTTCTATCCATTTTCTTTTAGGAAATTCCCACTCATCGGATATTTCATCTATAATCATCAGACCCAAACGGTCACAAAGCGTATATACTATAGGGGCCTGGGGATTATGAGAAAACCTTATGGCGTTAACCCCCATTGATTTAAGATTGATCAATCTTCTTTCCCAAACTTCTTCGGGTACGGCAGAACCCAGAACCCCGGCATCGTGATGAAGACAGACCCCCTTGAGTTTCATATTCTTTCCATTGAGGAAAAACCCACGGACGGGGTCAAAATGTAAGGTTCGCAAACCCGCATCGATTTTACAGCCGTCTATAGTAAGTCCATTCTGCAGCAGCTGAATATGCATAGTATACAGATACGGGTCATTGATGCTCCAAAGGTGAGGTTGTGGCAATGTAAGTGACAGGGAGCCGTTTATGTTGTTTTCTGAGTTTTCTTTGACTCTTGATCTTGCTTTAGCAACCTGCTTCCCCGACGAATTGGTGAACGAGACCAATACTTCAAGGTTTTCTTTTACAGGGATATCACTTATTACCGAATAGTTGACCGATATGATTGCTTTGTTTTCGGAAAGTTCTGTCAGTTCGTATGAGGTACCCCATGGAGCCAGGTGAATCTCTGAAGATTTGATCATATATACGTCCCTGTATATACCGGAACCTGTATACCATCTTGAATCTGCACTCCGGCTATGGTCCACACGTACAGAAATGACATTATCTCCATTTACCAGGTAAGGTGTCAGATCATACATGAAGGATACATATCCATTTGGCCTGTATCCGAGAAAATGACCGTTCAGATAGACAGAACTTCTGTTGTAGATCCCTTCAAAATATATAAATTGTTTTTCCCGGTCGGTGATACTGGCGTTGAAATGCTTCCTGTACCAGGCCACTCCGCCGGGAAGATATCCTGTGCAGCTGGCCAGTGAAGGAGAGAGCTTCCCTTCAATTGACCAATCGTGAGGCAAATCCAGGTGACGCCATTTGGAATCATCGAACGTTTGGGCAGCGGCTGTGGAATCATCTCCTAAATGAAACAACCAATTCCCGTTGAATAACTCTGAACGGCCGAATGAAACCTGGGCAAACACAGGAGTACACATAATTCCCGTGATCAATATCATACCTATCCGATATAGTTTCATTTTGTATGTATTCATGCTTATAGACTTTCTTTTCGCAACAGGATTCTTGACTTTAATTTCAAATCTAAACAGTATATGCAAGTTTGCACAATGTACAATTCATTCAAAAATGGTCTGTTTTTGATCAATGAATTAAATGCATATGCTTAATGAAGTTTTAGATATATATTTGCGTTAAGCGCAATCAGATAATGAAAAGACTTGTTTTTACCCTTATTTCAACCTTGTTTTTTTGCCTTCTTCTTATGGCAGAAGACGGGACAAATAAGCATGTTACTAAGTGGCTCCAGCTGGATCAGGGCCTTTCGAATAACTTCATTGTTTCGTTGGATATAGACAGATACGGTGTACTCTGGATAGGGACCGAAGAAGGGATGAACCGTTTTGACGGGGTGTCTGTCAGTAGTTTTACAAAATATTCCGGGGTTCTTCCCGGAAACGAATTAAACAGAGTGGTATCCGATCGGTTCAGGAATAAAGTATGGATTGCATCACAGCGATCCGGTATTGCTTCGTATGATTATTCTACAGGCCAGTCTCTCTTTATCAGGCATGATGCAGATCCTGAACTTTCGTTACCATCCGATGAAGTAACGTACGTTGCACAAGATGACCAGGGAGATATCTGGTTTAGTACATATACTAAAGGTATTGGAAAATACGAGGTAAACACGGGGAAGATCACTCTTTTTAATTCTAGTAATGTCAAAGGGATGCCGGACGATATAATACGTTGTTTCGTCATAGGCGAGGACAATAGCATCTATGCGGCATATTATGGAAACGGCATAGTAATTATTGATCCTGAGAACAGGACAGCGGTACATCATTTGCCTGTTCCGGGAGACCCCTCCTCTCTGCCATCAAATGAGATAGGAAGTATATACAGAAGCAAAGACAATAATATATGGATCGGGACCCGGAGAGGTCTTGCGCTCTATAGAAAAATTACCATGGATTTTACTGTTTTTGATAAAAACAACTCAGGGCTTCCAGATGGTCTCATCTTTTCCATTCTTCTGACATCAAACAATAAGTTGCTAGCATCTCCTGACTTCAACGGTGTCTGGGAGATGGATCTCAGCGAGATGGACTCGTCAAATACGTTTACACGTTTCCCCGAGACAGAAGATATAATGAACATTGGCATCCATGCGATGTGTGAAGACCGTTTCGGCAACCTTTGGCTGGGTTCATACGGCAGCGGTCTTATGTTTATTAGTCGTAATGTGCTGCAGTTTAATAAAATCACTTACCCTTCACCTCTGTCTGAAAGGAGTGTGACTGATCTGGATTTCATGCCTAATGGGAACATGATCGTAGGCACAGACGGAGGGGGAATAGATATTTTGAGCAAGAACTTTCAAAAAATTGGAGAATCGAACAATTCATTGCCGGATAAAAGCATCCTGAGTATTTTTCGTGACAGTGACGGTCATTATTGGGTAGGGTCATTCAATGGCTATACAGCTATAGTAGACAGTGCCATGAACTTGCTGGCAACCGTTGACATAAGGGAAGTCAGATCGTTTTACGAACAAGGAGATATTATGTGGGTAGTATCGGGTCTGAGCGGCCTGTATTCCGTTGATAGAAAAGAATATAAGAGATTGAAGCGTTACGGATCAACTTTCTTCCCCGACAACTATATCAAATCCATTGCAATGGACCATAGAGGCAGGCTTTGGGTAGGCACATTCAGAAGCGGCCTGTTTATTATGGATAATGATATGAAAATCGTCGCATCATACAACACCGACAAGGGTTTTCCATCTAACTCCATCAATCATCTCATGCTCGATAGCCGGGGTGACATGTGGGTAGCCTCCGGTGAAGGGTTAGTTCATTTCAGTTCGGGTGTCGATATAAAATATGATAAGGTTTATTCAGCAAGAGACGGACTTAGCTCTGAGAGTATCAGGGCCATTGTCGAAGACAAAGACGGTAATATCTGGTTCAGCACAAACCTGTCAGTCTGCCGTTTAGATATTACTCCGGATAAAATCACAGAATATGGCTACAGGAGCGGGATCGCCAATGGTAATTACGCTGCGGGGGCCTGTGCCATAAGGGATGATGAACTAGTCAGCTTTGGTTCGACCGAAGGGGTCACGTCCTTCTTCCCGGACCGGGTCGTCAATCCAGGCACTAAACTCTCGGCTCATTTTTCAGAAATACAGATATTTGATGCAAATGATCCCATAGCCGGCGAAAATCCTATCATCTTTCTTTCTGGGAAAAAGAGTATCGTGCTAAGACATTACCAAAACAGTTTTAATGTCTCATTTGCAGTTGATAATTATGGTTTGGCAGATAATATTGAATATTCCTATAAGGTAGAAGGAAAGGACAACAACTGGTTCCTTTCCAAACACAGTAATATTGTCCAATTCCATCAGCTTGCCCCGGGAAAATATACACTTCATGTTCGTTCCAGGTTGACAGACGGTGACTGGTCTGAACATACCGAGTCTTTGGAAATGAAGATAAGACCGCCCTTTTATGCGACCAACCTGGCGTATGTCATTTATGGTCTCTTACTTATTGGCCTTCTGAATTTGTTTTTATTTCTTTATATGAGCAAATTGGAAAGAGATAATGAACTAAAACTGGAAAAGGCATCAACTGCTCATATCAGAGAGGTCAATGAGGAGCGTCTTCGCTTCTATACCAACATCACCCACGAACTGAAGACCCCTTTGACCCTGATTCTGGGTCCGACTGAAGACCTTCAAAATGACCAATCACTTCCGGAGATCGTCAGAAAGAAAATCGCAGTTGCGCATAAAAATGCAAGTAGTTTGCTTGACTTGATTAACCAGTTGCTGAATTTCAGAAAAACTGAAACCAACAATGTAGTGTTCAAACCGTCTTACGGAAATCTCAGTTCTTTTATTGAAGACATAGGGATGATATTTGCTGAGTCCAATCCAAACAAGAATGTTACAATAAAGTTTGATATAAATAAAGATATCATGGCGGTTTTTGACCAAGAGATCATAACCACCATATTAAACAACTTACTAACCAACGCAATGAAATACACCTCGTATGGAGCTGTTACACTTGGGCTTACAATTGACAAGAATTCAACGCACCATGACGCCCTCATTCGTGTTACAGATACCGGTCTGGGAATAGAGAAAGACCAATACGAAAAAATCTTTGAAAGATACTACCAGATCCCCGGAAAACAACAGGCACAAGGTAACGGGATAGGACTCTCTCTTGTTAAGAACCTGGTAGCCATTCATAACGGAACCATTTATGTGGAAAGCGAAAAAGGTAAGGGCAGCGTATTTACAGTACGAATCCCCATTGAAAAAGGGCCAGGAAATCAGCAGCTTACCTTTGATAACGCGAGTGACGTAGAAGTCTACACCTCGCGCCCCATTGTGGTGATTGCCGAAGACAACAAAGATATAAGAGAATACGTAAAGGCCTCTTTAGTAGATGCTTATGACGTATACACTGCCAAAGACGGTCAGGAAGGATATTCACTTGCCAACAGATATATGCCGGATATTATTATCAGTGACATCATGATGCCGGTCATGGATGGTCTGAAGCTTTGTAAGAAGGTTAAGCAGAGCATCAGGTTGAGCCATATTCCTGTTATTCTTCTTACAGCTAAGGATTCAAATGAAGACAGGAGCGAAGGATACAAATCTGGAGCAGATTCCTATATTTCCAAGCCATTCACCAGTGAAATGCTTAATGCACGCATCCATAACCTTCTTGAATCCCGCAAGAATCTTGCGAAACAGTTTTTCAATTCAGTCCCGGAAAATCATTCCACAGAGCTGATCCAAAGTGGATTCTCATCTATTGATAACGAATTTCTTCAAAAAATATCTTGTTATATTGAAGAGAATCTCTCCTCTGATGACCTGGATATTGGTACTTTGGCAGAGAAAATGAACATGAGCTCTTCTTCTCTTTATCGAAAATTAAAGGGCCTCTTAGGGATCTCGGCCATAGAGTTCATTCGAAAGATCAAGATGAGAAAAGCCGCAGATATGCTCGCTTCCGGAAATTTCAATGTTTCTGAGACAGCCTGGAATGTAGGCATAAACAGCATGATCCATTTCAGGCAGTGTTTTAAGGAAGAATATGGCATGTGTCCTTCTGAATACAAGAAAAAATTCCAGCCAACCTTCATACATAATGTGTCAAATCCTTAGGGGTAGGCTATGGCCGAAATTTCACTCTTCCGTCAAGTCATACCCTTAGTCAATGCCTTTCAGGGTGGTGGGTACACCGGTTGTTATCCAGACAGGCATGGGGGGCGCCTTTCAGGTAGTGGTTGAAAAACTGTTCCAATTGTATGCTCAGGTCTTTGGCGTTGGCTCTTCTTGACAGATTATTGACTTAGTCGTTGTATTGGAGCAGCTAGGATAGTTTTTCCAATCTGCTTAATGCCGTGGAAAATTCTATGCCCTGGTACCAGGGAACCGCATCGTCCTTGTCGTTGTGCATGATGAGCACCGGGGTTTCCACCTTATCGGCAAAGAAGAGGGGAGAGTTTTTAATGTACAGGTCCAGACCGTCCCACAACGTTTTTCCTAATCGGCTTTATAAGAAGTCGGACAATGCCAAACTGGCGAGAGCTGAGTGGCGCATAGGACAGCTGGAAATGGAACTAGACCTGGTAAAAAAAGAACGAGTTCACTGCCAAACAAAGAAAGAGCTAGTGGAATACCTGAGTGGACAAACCTATCATAAGATCGGCTGTGGCTACCCCATGGTGAAGGTGTTCCTTGTAGCAGGGTGTTCAAGCCCCAACTGGTATGAGAAGCATGAGCAACTGCAGAGTGAGAAACGTGGCATGAAACCTTCGGTCAGTGATCACTATCTGCTTATAGCCATCAGAAAGGTAATTGCCGAGAGCTTGTTCCACTGTGAGGGTTACATCAAAATCTGGAAGAAATTGGCAAAAAGAAACATATCTACGTATCCAACCGCCGTGTTAACAGGCTAATGCGTGAAAATGATTTTCTAAGCCCGTACAGACACGCTTGTGAAATGAAAAAAAAGGAGCATAAAGGCAGAATAATATAGGAGCATCCCAACATGCTGTGGGGTACAGACGGCAAAAAATTCTTTGTAGAGAGCCTGGGCTTGTGTTTCGCCGTTATCGACCACTTCAACGATGAGATTATCGCCTGGCACATATGCAAGCATGGAACTAGATGGACGGTCATGGAACCGGTCAAAGCAGCCGGAAAAAATGGTATTCAAAAGCCTTGACAAAGGTGTTTGCAAAGGCACCTCGTTGAAGCTTAGAAGTGAACACTGAACACAATATGATTCGGATGACTTCATGAAAGAGATGGCTTATCTGGAACTTGACATGTCAAAGGCATTTGTGAGAAGTCCGGAGTGCAACGGCTGCATTGAACGCTTCAACAGGACTATCAAGAAGGAAGTATTCAACATCCAACGGATCTATTCACTGGAGCAGGCTCAGCGCATCATTGAAATCTTCATTGGAAACTATAATAGAGAATGGATGATACTCAGGTTGAAATATATGTCACCACTGGAATACAGAGCAGAATATGAACGTAATGAGGCGGCTTAGCCGACTCTAAAACACTAAAACCTTTTGAGGTTTGCCAAGCGGCAGGGGCTGAAGGTCCCTGAGAGTGCTTCCCCGATAGATATGATTGAAATAAATTAAAAAAAGTACTCGGTTATTTGGATTTAATACATGAAAAACACTAATTCGGAGAAGCTAATGAATGAAGCAGAAAAACTCAGAGAGCTGTTTTTACAATAAAAGCTCTCCCAGGCGTCTACCTAAGGCTTTCAAAGGGTATAATTTCAAATTACCCCCTTTGTGGGGAAATAGTACAAGCCTGCTTGGTCCTCTCTTTAGTACTATCTGCCTCAGTGATTATTTACACTGATAAATAATTATTACTATTTTTACAACGGCAGAAGACGAAATCGGTCCATCCCCCGTTGTTGTAAAGCCAATATTGGAGTTTCAGTATATACCAGCAGAGGTTGTTGTTCTGTTAAGGTTACTATTGAAGCTCCTTTTTTGTGTCACAAAATTCTTTACTTAAGGATATTTTCCATCAAATCTCTTAGCAGCAAGACCTCAATTTCCGGAGGCATTACTCAGCTTCCAAAAATACGCTTATAGTACTTTTTTTATGAATAGAAACAAAATTTTGCTAAGTCATTGATATATAGATATTCTTGTTTCTATTCGTATCTATTATAGAAACGAAAAAAGAAGCGTCAGAAGGAAACAAACCGTTGCTATTAATCTATATGTGTTAGAGAGTGGATTAAGATT
>Ga0334883_1005153_pt1 | contig 11764 bp, 9 predicted proteins | sample GraSluR1_MG_6_FD_207230 | JGI IMG/M metagenome (GOLD analysis project Ga0334883, IMG submission 207230) | Sludge microbial communities from methane-producing bioreactor in Wageningen University, Netherlands - Granular Sludge_09_05-R1 | ecosystem: Engineered > Bioreactor > Anaerobic > Unclassified... | reverse complement strand
GACTAACCTCGGTAAAAATTTATTTTGAAGGGGGGCAGAAGAAAAATAACCTCTACATTGATGAAATTACAGATGAGTTTACATTTACGCGCGGGAGTATAGGTATTGGAAAAGACTACTATCCGTTACGCTTTATGCATTGGGGTCCGTATGCCGGATATGGAATGGAATTTACCCGACAAACCCAATCGGAAAATATGTTGTCAACCAATTTTGCTGAATTAGGCGCCCGTATGGGTATTAACCTCAGGCACAATTTTCAGTTGATTGGGTCGGTTACATATTTTCACCTCATTAACTCGGTTTTATTAAACGAAGCCAGGGATGTTGTCGAACCGCGCTATAATTACAAAAGTACTTTCCCCGACCGTACTGGTATAGGCTACAGTATTGCCTTCCGATTGATGCTTTAACAGGACAGATTGAATCATTAGCGGTCTGCTCCCGTTTGAAACGATATACCAGCCTTAACCCACCGCCCCGGTTGAACGATATTTCCCAGATCGAAATAGTCCTTGTCAAACAGATTATTTACAGAAACAAATAATCTGAATTTGTTCATCTGATAACTGAGCTTTGAGTTAACCAGACAAAAGGGCTCATAACCGGTTTCCCCCACATAATTCCCATTCTGATATTTGGTAAAAGTTCCTTCCCGTTTCTGAAAAATGAAGTTGACATCCGCTGACAGACCCTTTAAAATTTTTTGGTTCACTGATGTTACAAACTTGTGCCTCAAATTGTCAAGCACATAATAGGAAATGAGTGCGGTTTCTTCTTTTTCCTGATGGTTGAAATGGTAGCTAAACCTAACCCGGCTGGGCAAAAAATCACCCAAATGGTCTGCCGGAATGTACTGCAAGTGTATTTCTGCTCCATTACTGTTTAATTCAGTGTGGTTCATGGATTGCCACAACTCATCGTTTTCTTTTTTCACCCAGTCGATCAGGTTTGTTCCTTTGCGATGGTAAAAAATGACATGTCCCTGAATCAATTCTGAACTGAACTTAAAACCACTTTCAACAGCTGACGTTTTTTCAGGCTTCAAATCCGGATTTCCAATGTTTGTAGGACCTGAATAATACAAATCGGTAAAAGTAGGCATCCGCATCGAGGCGTTCCATGATGCAACCCATTTAACTGCCGGAAACACCTGAAAGCTTATATCTATTCCGGGGAAAAAGCGGATACCTGTTCCACTTTCAGAAATATGGTTGGCCATTACACCTGCCGAAATACTCCATTTTTCCTTTAGCCACGAATGTTCCAAAAACAAAGAAGCCAGTGACCTGCTTTTTGATTTGGAATAAAACGCCTCTTCACCTCTTACATTTTTTGAGGTTTCAAGTTCATCACCCAAAACATTGCTCAGAATGTTTTCCCATCTAAAATCCGTTCCAAAAGCAGTCTTTCCGCCCAACCATAAAAACCATGCATTCAAATTCACTCCTGCGACGTCGGTACGGTGGTAATTGTGGTTTTTGTACCAATCGGGAGCTTCATTTCTGAACAGCATAAATTTGTCAGTATGACTTCTCCAGTAGAAGGCTGGTGAGAAATGCAGGGGCTTGTTCGACTCCCATTTTACCGAAGAAAAAGTTGTTCGTGTTTGTTCGTATTGTTCGGGGTAAACCGGTGTGTAAAAACTGTTGGCGCCAAATTCCTTATCAGAAACTCCCAATTGCAAAGCCAATCTCCCGCTATAAGACTGAAAACCGGCAGAGTAAAAAAAGTTCAGGTCCGAAAAATCGGTATTTTCAATATAACCATCTGATTTTTTCAGGTTTCCTGAAAGCAGATGACTCAGTTGTCCTGTCTTAAACCCTCCCGAAACACCGGTATTTAAAAAGCCAAAGTTTCCGGCCGAAAGTTCTGCTGCCAGAGAATTGCCCGAGGGAGATTTGGTTACAATATTTATTGCTCCGGAAAACGCATTCGGACCATAAGCCCTTGCTGCAGGCCCTTCCAGAATTTCGATGCGCTCAATTTGTGATAAACTTACAGGAAGATTCAAATTGTGGTGTCCGGTTTGGGGGTCGGTGATGTTAATTCCGTTCAAAAGAATCATGGTCTGATCGAAGGAGCCGCCCCGGATGCTGATGTCGGCCTGAACGCCACCGGCACCACGCTGCCTGATGTCCACTCCGGCAACATACTCCAGCATCTGCTGGATACTCTCCACCGGCGCCCGCTCTATTTCACGCTGCCCGATTACAGTAATAATCCGGGCTACCTGAGAGTAAAGCATCGGTGCACGGGATGCAGTAACCTCAATCTCGTCCAAATCGTACTGCATTTTCACTGCTGTCGTATCTGGTTCCATGGCAACGGACAGTGCCGGAACAGCCAAAAAATAGGAAACCGACAATACCGAAATCTTAACTACCTTGTGAAATACAGAATAAAGGGAATAACTCTTTCTTCCCCATCTTCTGAAAACAGCAAAATCTTTTTTTTGAGCGTTGTTTTTATGCAGTTTCATACCCGGTTTTCTATAAAAATATTGAAGCAGCAAATATACAGCTTAATTGCGGAACAGTTTTAAAAGAAATGCGCTTGTTTAACACAGCTCCAAAAACTCTTAAACAGAGCATTTTGCATGAAACCTATCCGTGGCTCATAAGCATTCTTTATCTGACATAGAAAAAATCAACTATTAAAAGAGCTAAAAATCTTTTTTATTTGTTTTACACTTTCTATATTTGTTTCGACAAATTGTAAGAAAAAATAATAATTAACTTTAAATTTATATCGCCATGACTCAAGTTCAATTTAACAACTCACTTCTCGGATTAAGAGAAAAACTGCACTACTATGCACTCAGTTTAACTTCCGATTCGGAACGAGCTGACGATCTTTTGCAGGAAACCATGCTGAAAGCGCTGACTTACCGCGACAAGTTTACGCAAAATACGAACTTCAAAGCATGGATTTACACCATCATGAAAAATACGTTCATCAACGATTACCGGAGAAATGTAAAAACAAGGAACACGTTTGATGATTCAAACAACGATTTCCACCTTTTGTTTTCAAAAGACAAAGTTTATCCTGCACCCGATTCGTTTTACAGCACCAAGGAAATTCACAAAAGTATCGACGAACTGGAAGATGAATATCGCATTCCGTTTACCATGTTTCTGGATGGTTACAAATACAAGGAAATTGCCGAAGAACTGGATTTACCGCTCGGAACTGTAAAAAGCCGGATTTTCTTCACCCGTAAAAAACTGGAAAAATCCTTGCACGAATACGCGAATAATTGAAACACTGATAAAATCTCATCTGAAAAGATCTTCGGTTACCGGGGATCTTTTTTTATTTTTACAGAAACAGAAAAAATTATGGAAAAATTAATTGCAGTTCATTTGGCAGAAGGATTTGAAGAGATTGAAGCCGTAAGCATCATCGATGTTTTGCGCCGGGCAAGTATTGAAACTTTGGCCGTTTCGGTAACCGGACAAAGAGCAGTAACGGGCTCGCATGGCATTCAGGTTACAGCCGATGTTCTTTTTGAAGAAGTAGATTACGAAAAAGTGGATATGATTGTGTTGCCGGGAGGATTGCCCGGTGCCAACAATTTGAAAGACCACGCCGGACTGGGCAAACAGATTCTTGATTTTCATAAAAACGGCAAACCACTTGGCGCCATTTGTGCTGCCCCGCTGGTTTTTGGCAACCTTGGAATTCTGAAAAACCAAAAAGCCACCTGTTTTCCCGGTTTTGAAAACCAGTTAACCGGTGCAGAAGTTACCGGTGCCGATGTGGAAACTTCAGGAAAAATTATTACCGGAAAAGGCGCCGGAGTTGCCATAAAATTTGCCCTCAGAATTGTGGAAATGCTTAAAGGCAAAACGTTTGCTGAGGAATTGGGCAGAAAAATGATTGCAAGCTAAGCTGTAAGCGGTTTTAAACCGCTAACAGTTTAAGGAAATTTATCAATACAATTTCTTCAAAATATCCTCATCCAAAATCTGCATAGATTGTTCATAAAACGATTCCTTATCCAATTGAATAAAGCTGAAAGCCAAATCTTTTTGAATTTATGTACCATTTCGAAATCCGGCATAATCTCTAAACGAAGAAAACTCCCATTCTTCCAACTTAGATGCTAAACCAGCCATTACCGGATTTTGGTGGATATACAAAAAACAGGTAGTGGCGTAGTCTTCTTCCATTAACTTTTTTCTTCTGTAAGAACTGGTTTCAAATGTGTCGTTTAACATTTTTGCACCTGTATGATGGGAAAACAAACTACCTCTTCTATTCTCCTGATTATTAAATGCCAATGTATAGCTGCTTAGCAATGTTCCAATATTTTTGGATAGAATTTGTGTATCCTGTCGGTGTTTTTCATTTATATCCTGACAACTGTTTTCTGTAGCCTGAATTAGAAAATGAAAATGGTTTGGCATTAAAACATAAGCAAAAATATTACATACAGGAGCAATAAACTTTCTTACTTTTCTAAGAAAGAACAGATAATTTTCACGTGTTTTGAAAACGGTTTCATTTGAACGGTTGTAAATATGATATAAAGCGTTTGGTTCAAAATGCATAATTATCCTGGTTAGAATTAACAAATAAAAACTTTTCTCATAAATGCCGTTATGCTGTAAGCGGTTTAAAACCGCTAACAGCTTACCTTTGCCCGGCAATCCACTCCCTTGCATTCACAAATGCCTGAATCCAGGGCGCCAGTTCGTCTTTTTTCCGTTCGGCAGGATAATGTGCCCACTGCCATGGAGCAAAAGCCCGTTCGAGGTGAGGCATCATTGCCAGGTGACGGCCATCATCAGAACAAATGGCAGCAGCAGCAAAATGCGACCCGTTGGGGTTCGCCGGGTATTCATCGTGGCTATATTTCATCGGAATGTGGTATTCCAGTTCGTTGAACGGCAGGTAAAATTTCCCCTCGCCGTGCGCCACCCAGATTCCCAGTTTCATACCGGCCATGTTGTTCAGCATCACCGATTGGTTTTCCAGGATATCCACATTCAGAAAAGCCGATTCAAATTTCCCTGATTCGTTGTGCAGCATTTTGGGTTGAATGCTGTGGTCCGGGAAAACCAAATTTAGCTCCACCATCAACTGGCAGCCGTTGCAAACACCCAAACTTAATGTATCGGTACGCCGGTAAAAATTCTCCAGGGCAATGCGTGCTTTTTCATTGTATTTGAAGGCTCCGGCCCATCCTTTGGCCGAGCCCAAAACATCAGAATTGGAGAAACCGCCCACAAAAACAATCATGTTCAAATCTTCCAGCGTTTCACGACCACTTATTAAATCTGTCATGTGTACGTCTTTCACGTCTAATCCTGCCAGGTACATGGCGTAGGCCATTTCGCGGTCGCCGTTTACCCCCTTTTCGCGGATAATGGCTGCTTTAATTCCCGAAGGTTGTCGCCGGTTCAAACTAATGCCGTAATCGGATGCTTTTCCGGTAAATTCACCGAAATCATAATTTAGTTCGTGCTTTTTATAATTTCCGAACCGCTCAAGCGCCAGCTCCTTTCCGCTTTGCTTCCGGTCAAGCAGGTAGGAAGTTTTAAACCACAAATCGCGCAGAGAATCGATATCGAAATCAGTTTCGGTTTCAAAATTCTTCACCCGCACTTTACGGTAGGGAACAGGAAATCCGAGCGAAACAAAACCGACTCCGTTTTCGGTAAGTTGCTTTTTAACTTCTTCATTATCGGCACATTGAATAACAATTCCCGGGTTTTCGCTGAATAGTACTTTAACCAAATCCTCTTCGCCGATTCCGGTCAAATCCACATTCATGCCACCTTTGTTACTGCTGAAACACATTTCGAGCAAGGTAGTTACCAAACCGCCGGAACCAATGTCGTGGCCAGCCAGAATCAGTTCCTGTTCAATTAATTTTTGAACCGTATTGAATGCTTCAACAAATTTTTCAGCATCGGAAACCGTCGGGGCTTTTTTTCCAATTCTGTTAACAGACTGCGCAAAAGCACTTCCGCCCAAAGCCTTTTCGGAAAATGAAAAATCGACAAACAGTATTTCTTTTGATTCATCGTTTACCAAAACCGGTTCCACCACTTTCCGCACATCCGAAACTTCGCCCGAAGCAGAAATAATAACTGTTCCCGGAGCGTAAACCACATCTTCCTTGTATTTTTGCGTCATCGACATGGAATCTTTCCCGGTTGGAATGTTGATTCCCAGGGCACAGGCAAAATCGCTGGCGGCTTCCACGGCATGGTAAATGCGTGCATTTTCGCCCGGATTTTTTGCCGGCCACATCCAGTTGGCACTTAACGAAACACTGCGTATATGGTCTGTCATTGGCGCCCAAACAATGTTGGTCAGTGCTTCGGCAATGGACAACAGCGAGCCAGCAGTTGGGTCAATCATTCCCGCAACCGGGGCATGACCGATGGACGTGGCCACCCCTGCCCTGCCCTGATAATCGAGTGTAATTACGCCCACATTATTCAACGGCAGATGCAGTTTTCCCGCGCCCTGCTGTTTGGCAATGCGACCGGTAACAGAGCGGTCAACCTTGTTCGTTAGCCAGTCTTTGCATGCAACGGATTCCAGTTGTATAACGCGCTCCACCAACGTATCGATTTCTTCCGGATTGTACTCCAAATCGGCAAAATCAGGCACTTCTGCGGTATCCTCCAAAACTGTTTTGGGCGGATTACCGAACATGTAACCCAGTTGCCAGTCGATGGGTTTTTCACCGGTTTCCGAGTTCTCAAATGTAAACTGCATGTCGCCGGTGGTTTCACCAATTTCATAAATGGGCGCCCGTTCGCGATCAGCAATCCGTTTTAATAACTCCACATTCTCCGGTTTCATCACCAGTCCCATACGTTCCTGCGATTCGTTCCCGATAATTTCTTTTTGTGAAAGCGTGGGGTCGCCCACCGGCAATTTGGCCGTGTCAATCTTTCCGCCGGTGGTTTCCACCAGTTCCGACAGGCAGTTCAAGTGGCCACCTGCACCATGGTCGTGAATGGAAATAATGGGATTTTCATCCGACTCGGCCAGAGCGCGAATGGCATTGTAAACTCGCTTTTGCATTTCCGGATTCGCTCTCTGTACCGCGTTCAATTCAATAGCATTCTCAAATTCACCGGTTGCTACTGAGGAAACAGCGCCGCCGCCCATTCCAATGCGGTAATTGTCTCCACCCAGTAGCACCACCTTATCATTTTTGTCCGGGTCGTCTTTCAGACTGTATTTTTTATTGGCATAACCGATCCCGCCGGCCAGCATAATCACTTTATCGTACCCGTATTTTTTATAATTCTCGAAATGTTCAAATGTAAGTACCGAACCGGCAATCAGGGGCTGCCCGAATTTGTTTCCAAAATCACTGGCGCCGTTGGAAGCTTTAATCAGAATTTCTTCGGGAGTCTGGTAAAGCCATTCCCGCTCTTCGGTGGCTTGTTCCCACGGACGCTCAGCTTCGGTGCGTGGATAGGAAGTCATGTAAACCGCAGTTCCGGCAATGGGGAAACTGCCCTTACCTCCGCCTATTCGGTCGCGAATTTCTCCCCCGGTTCCGGTAGATGCCCCGTTAAACGGCTCAACGGTGGTGGGAAAATTGTGGGTTTCAGCCTTTAGGGAAAGAACCGTTTCAATATTTTTTATTTCGAAAAAATCGGGTTTATCCTGCGTTTTCGGCGCAAATTGTTCAGCAACAGGCCCCTGTACAAAGGAGCAATTATCTTTGTAAGCCGAAACAATTTTGTTGGGATTTACTTTCGACGTTTTTTTAATCATCTGAAAAAGCGACGATTCCATCTCTTTCCCGTCGATAACAAATGTTCCGTTAAAAATTTTATGGCGGCAGTGTTCCGAGTTTACCTGCGCAAAACCATAAACTTCGCTGTCGGTAAGTGCCCGTCCCATAGCCGTAGAAACCGAATTCAGGTATTCAATCTCGTCGGCGCTCAGGGCGAGGCCTTCCTGTTGGTTAAATGCTGCAATGTTTTCAATATTCAGAATGGGATCGGGCAGTTTTTCAATCACGAAGATACGCTGGTTCAATCCATCGTATTTCCGCTGAAGCATATGGTCGCAATCTGCATTTTCATTTTCAACCTGAAAAAACTCCTCGATGCGTACAATGCCTTTTATTCCCATATTCTGAGTGATTTCAACGGCATTGGTACTCCAGGGAGTCAGCATTTCGCGGCGTGGCCCGATAAACCAGCCGTCAAGGTTTTCCTGTTTCAGAAATTGGGCATCCGAAAACAACCACACTAACTTTTCTATGTCGCTTTGACTCAGCGGCAGGATGGAATCAACCGCAATTACTGTAAGGTTTTGAGTTCTGAAAAATTGAATCATGTTGCAGTTTAATTTTGATAATGAACATGTTGTATAACACAGCGCAAAGATAGAAAATAATCACAGGCCGTTATACGCTGTTTATTCAGAATAGTCCCTGAGTTTTCAACAACATAAAAGTTAAAAACTGTGGTTATCACAACTTTTTCAATATTTTGAAGTTACTTTGGCAAAAATGCATAAGATGTTTAAAACGATATATCTGCTTCTGACTTTCTTTTTGCTGGTTTCCTGCGGAACACAGCAGCAACTGAAAAAATCATTCACAGGAAAACCATCATCCGTTCTCGAACCACGGTTTGGCAAACCGGTAACCATTATTGAAACGGCAGGCGACTCGGTGTATATTTTTGAAAAAACCGAAGCGCTACGCAGTGCAGAAATCGGTCAGGGTAAAATGACACTCGACCCGATTTTAACACCAAAAGTAAATAAAACCGAACGATTTTATTTTACCGTTAAAAACGGACTGATTATAAAAACACGGTTTGAAGAGGAATATGAACGGTAAAAGCCGAACATTTTTCTGCAAAGCTATTTGGTTTTGAAGAAATTTTATAGTTTTGCATCGCGATTTTTGAAATAACAATTTGCCCGGATGGTGGTCCCGATCCCGATAGCTATCGGGATGGGAGGTAGACACACCATATTGATAGAAACTAACGTTCTTTTTAAAATATTTGCCCAGATGGTGGAATTGGTAGACACGCCAGGTTGAGGGCCTGGTGGCCGTTTTTGGCCGTGCAAGTTCGAGTCTTGTTCTGGGCACAACTCAGAAAGCAAATTAAAATAAAAGCACTTAAAATCAATGATTTAAGTGCTTTTGTTTTTTTTAGAAAAACCTTATAATCGCACTAAAAGTCAATAAAAAAGAGACTTTATCGAGAACAAGTAATTTGTCAATCAATCTGTTCTCGGTAAATCGTGTAAATCTCTCTGTTACAACATTTAAATTGATATGAATTGCCTCGATTTGGTGTTGAGAATTACCTTCCAAAAGGGTATTTTTAACCAGTTACCGAGAACAATTTTAAACTTCTAAAAAAAACAGTTATGAGGTTGACGATTAATTTTATATTGAAAAAAGCAAGGCAAAAGTCGAACGGAGATATTCCTGTTTACGTTCGATTTACGATGAATGGGAAAAGAGTTGAATTGTCAACAGGAATTTTTGTACATCCGGATAAATGGGATGATTCTGGTCAACAAGTTAAAGGAAAAACAGATAACTCCAGAATAATCAATAACCGTTTAGATAAAATTCAAATGGAAATTCTGGATATCTATAACCAACTAAAGTCAACAGAAGGTGATTTTAATGTGATTGCCATCAAAAATAAACTGCTGAAAATTGACGAAAGTAAGGGAGTATTGAAAGTTTTTGACTATTACCTGGATAGTATTCTTGCTAAGCTCAATAAAGGATACTCAATGGAAACATACAAACATTATAAGTCTTCAAGAAAACGTCTGGCCGATTTCATTAAATTTCAATTTAAAAAATCAGATTATTCCCTTGATAATATCAATTATAAATTCCTTGATGCATTTGATATTTATCTTAAAAAAGAATTTAAAGTTCATCAAAACACTGCCTGGAATTACCATAAGCACCTTCGGCGTGTACTTAACCTGGCTGTTTCAATGGATTATCTTCAAAAAAATCCATATAGCAAGTTCAAAGTTGGTTTGGAAGAAACTCATAGAGAATTTCTCACATCTGAGGAGCTATCTAAAATCGAGGAAAAAGATATTCAGATTGAGCGGTTAAGCGCCGTACGCGACATTTTTGTTTTCGCCTGCTATACCGGACTCTCCTATTCAGATATCTCAAAATTAAATGATAGCCACCTGCGAATTGGTACGGATCAAAAGGAATGGATTATCATTGACCGAACCAAAACGAATAACAGATGTAGAATCCCAGTATTACCAAAAGCAAAAGTAGTTTTGAACAAATATGATGATTATCCAAAAAACCAATTCAAAGGGTTGCTTTTACCTGTATTGACAAATCAAAAAATGAACAGTTATTTAAAAGAGTTGGGAGATATTTGTGGTATTAAAAAAAATATAACAATGCACATGGCCAGGCACACTTTTGCAACAACCATTACTTTGGATAATGGTGTACCTATTGAAACCGTTTCAAAAATACTTGGACACACATCGCTTAAAACAACACAGATTTATGCAAAAATTCTGGATCACAGGATTTCTGAAGATATGTCGGTTTTACAAAAAAAACTTAGTCCTACGAAAAAGAAGAAAAGTAAATCTTTTAAAATGAGGTAAATTTAAACAGTCTTTACATATTTTACTTTTAACGACCAAAAAAAGGATCCGCCGGAGCAAATCCTTTTTTTCTGAGATTAACCTGCAAAGTCGATTTGTGCTTCCACTTCGATGATTTTTTCATCGAGCACTTGCTGCAGGGTTTCGAGTACGGTGGTTACTACCAGGTTGTGGCTGGTTTTAAACTCACGGCCGGCAGCATCTTTCAGGGTGATGGTTGAGCTTAACCCATCGTTACCAAGTTTGAACCCGGTGAGGTTCTTTTTGGCTTCATTGAGCTTCCGCCATTTTTCGATGATGATATTCAGCTCTTCCACCTTCTGGATGCGTTTTTCCAGGGTGAGAACCGGGTTTTCAACTTTGGGGTTATTTTTCTTAACCTCCATTGCGGCATTTTTTGAATTGCCGTTTTCAGCTTTTGCTTTTGCAGTTGCTGTACTCATGATTTTTCGCCGCTGCCCTGCGGACTTGTTTTGGCGTATGGCGTTGCCGTTAGTTAATGCGTGAAAGATTGAATGCATAAATGCATGAATCAAACACTGAAAAATTACGGCGCTCACACTATTGAGTCCTGCCTATTAGGGCAAGGGCGCAACCACAAAAGAAAATAGGTCAAGAGAGTTTATATACCCTTGACCGTTCGGCGGGACGATCAATACCTTTGTGGCGGAATTTTGGAGTGTACAGAGAATAGTTTTGATTAAAACTCAAAAAGCACCTGTTGGGAAGGAACCGAAATGATTTTCTTTTTTGTTTCAGGTAATCTTAAATAAATGCAGCTTTGCTGTTTTGAAATTTGCTGAATACGAGAAATTCCTTTTATCGTTGGAAGAATTTTCCAGGCACCGTAAAATTTATTTAAAAGAGAATCCATCCATGCGACTTCACCATAGAGGCAGTTAAGGTAAAGGTTTATAACAGTCATCTTTGCACAGTTTTCATCTACATCGGCACCATAAAACAGTGCATTGCGGTTATTTTTAGCGGCTGCCAGCAACATTCGGCCACTGCCACAGGCCGGGTCCAGGATTCTGTTTCCCTGTTTTATGGAGCCGGTCATACAAGACATCATATCGCAGATATGTTGAGGACTGAAAAATTGTCCGTTACGACCATAGCTAATATGTTCCTCAAAGTAAGA
>Ga0334883_1005152_pt1 | contig 11766 bp, 9 predicted proteins | sample GraSluR1_MG_6_FD_207230 | JGI IMG/M metagenome (GOLD analysis project Ga0334883, IMG submission 207230) | Sludge microbial communities from methane-producing bioreactor in Wageningen University, Netherlands - Granular Sludge_09_05-R1 | ecosystem: Engineered > Bioreactor > Anaerobic > Unclassified... | reverse complement strand
AAGGGAAAGGTGTCGGTCCCTTCTCCGATGTCTACTCCTTGGGCTTGATCCTTTTCGAGATGCTCACGGGCCAGCAAGCCATGGCCGCTGACACCATCTTCGAAGTCTATGCCAAACAGGCCCTCAAAGCGGTGCCGTTGCCGCCGTGGTTGATCGATACCCCCCTGGGGAAAATCATCCTCCAAGCCACGGCCAAAGCCCCACAGGAACGCTTCCCCGACGCCATCGCGTTTCATGAGGCCCTGGCCGCCCTCGACCTCAGCAAAGACCCCGGACCCGGCCGCGAAAGCGCGGCAGCACCTGCCCCCAAGCGCGACATCGACACCAACGCCCCCACCCGCTCTCTCCCCAAGAACAAGGCCCCATCCACCCCCTCCAAGCCCATCTCTTCACCCTTGGCCAACCCGCTGGCGGCACCCTTGACCCCCTCTTCCCCCTTCGCCGCCCCCATCGATGCCAACGCCTCGGGGCCACTCTCCGCCCCCATCACGACCCTCAGCCCCGAACACGAAAACAGCGAGAAGCGCGCCGTCATCATCGCTTGGGCGGTCTTCGCCATCGTCTGCGTCGCCTGTGCCTCTATCCTGGCGTCGGTCTTCCTCTGATCGGCCATCGTACCGCAGCGACGCCCCCCCAAAGAGGACACGCCGTCAACGCTGGCGCCACTTCTTCCAGCTCGCACTCAGCTCGCCCGCGTGCTCGACCTTGCGTTGGGCAAAATCGACGGTGCGGTCCAGGAGCAACTCAAAGACCGTCGCCGTGTCGACCAGGGTCCCCTTCACCGCCACCCGTGCCGCCTCGCGAAAAACATCCAGGCCATATTTGGCGATATCCACCCCATCCAGAGATTGCTCTCGGGCCCCTTGCGCTTGCTCCTCGGCGGCCATGACGAAAGTGGCTAGCGCCCGCAGAACGCTCGGCTCCAGGAGCGGGCCAAGCTGAGAGACCACCAAGCGCGCCAAGGCCGCCTCGTGTTTGTGGTCCACCTCCAGCCGGTAGCTGCGCAACTGGGACTTGCCCACGAAACAGATCTCGCTGCGCCGGGTGCCTTCCTGATTCTGGTAGATGTTGACCATCAAGTTCGGGGTGTTGGTCCCCCACAGCCCCAAAAGCATGAAATCACGGGCCCAGCGCCGTGGCCGCAGATCGGGGACGTGCTGGGTGTCGACATAGTGGCGCAGCACCAAGGTGAAGAAGACGACCAGTTTGCTGATGATCTCCGGGTTGTCCCGCAGATGCACACCGTGCTGGGGCGCGCTCAAATCGGAGAGGCTGAAGGTGTCGACCACCGCCTCCCCAGCGTTGGGCAAAGGGCCACCAAAGTCTTGAAAACTGACCACCGTACACGGCAGACGCCGATAGACATAGGGGCGCCCCAAGCCATCCGTCAGCCCGCCACGCGCGTAGAGGCGAATGGTCCGCGTCAAGACCGCCCACAGGGTCTCCTGGGCCTCAGCCGAGAGGTGCGCCAGGCAGCGATCGGCCCCCGATGCGACCAGGTGAGCGGCGATATTGAAGTTGCGCCGGGGGGTCCACTCGGCCCCGGCGACCCCGGCCCGCATAGAGCTCCAGAGAGAATGACCCAAGAAGGCCGCGTGAATCTCACCCGACTGGCTGCCTTCGGACTCGACGTCGAAGTCCGGGTGATCGTGGTGCGCGTCGAGCGCCTCGGCTGCCAAAAACGGCAAGGTCTCGGCCGGCAACGACTCGGCGATGGGGCCCAAGCCACGGCGCAGCTCCGCTGCCAGCGCCGCGACCGTGCGCTGGTTCTCTTCGCCCACGCGGCTGATCTCCTCCTCGGTCACGCTCACGTCGTAGCCATAGGCAATGAGGCGTGGCGCCAAGAAACTCTCCTGTCCCCAGGCCGCGAAGGCCTGGCTGATGAGCGTGCGCGCCCGCGGCCAGTCGAACCAAGGATGACGCGAGCCCAAGAGCCAGCGCGCCGCGTCGCGCACGCCCACCGTCGCCCGCCGCGAGAAGTAATCCCGCAGACGCTCCACCACGGCACCATCGATGGGATCCTCCCGGAGCCGCCGCTGAAAGGCCTCGATGGCCCCTTCCCCGCTCAAGGAGCGAGAAAAATAGCGATCCAAGGCCAACATCTCTTCGGCCGTTGCCCGCCGCGCTCGCTCGGCCCGCAGGTCGCGAAAAACCACCGCGCCACCTTCGCCCGCGTCGCTAGGCCCAAAGAGCAGCGCCGCCGCCGTGTGCATGGGATCCGTGGCGACCTGCTTGTCCAGGGGGCCACAACCAAAGTAGACCAACTCGCGCGCGCTCTCGATGGCCGCGCGCAGCGCCCGCTGCCGCGAGGGAAAGAGGTTCGCCCCCAGCGCGCCCAAGGCCTCTCCCAGCACCCACCGCGGCAGCCCCGGCTGCACCCCGCCCACCGAGAAGGTCACGTCGTCGCGACGCAACACCCTAATCTCATAACGCTGGCTCAACGTCTCGGCATAGTCCGTCAAGGCCGACCGGTCGACCTCGACCCCCTGGGCCGCCGCCAAACCCGCCAGCTCGTCCTCGAGCCAGCGCGGGTCGAAGCGACAGCGCAGCCAGGCCAGCTCTTCCTCGTGGACCCGAACGGAGCGAAGGAGCGCTCGAAATATGGCGCGTTCTTTGGCACCCTGTTCCATCGTCTCTCCTCTACACGAAAAAGCGCATGTCCCATGGGCCCGCCTTGCCATAACGCAGGCGCCCATCCATGCGTCGCAGCTTCAAGCCCGGCACCACCAAGTCCAACTCTGGACCCGCGCTGATCTGAAAATGATCCACTGGATCATAGACATCGCCATCCAAAGTATAGGGCTCGGGATGCTCCAAGCGCAGCTCCAGTGTCCGCGCCAGGGAACGCTCCAGGCCCTTCAGCGAACGCGTCGAGCCCTTCCACAACGCCGGCAGCGCCTTGGCCATCAAACCCGCTGGGCCATGGCACATGACCACCTCGAAGACGTTGGCATCCCAACCCGAGCGCGGAAATACCTTGAAGCGCAGCGCCAACTCCTCGACAAAACTGCAGAAGACCGTGTGCACCTCGCGGCTGAGCGCCGGGCCACCGTCCTGCTGCACTTCCATCTCGAGCGGCTCGGTCATCCGCCGTGCCACATCACCACCCCGCAGCGCGTCCACTGCCAGCTCGGCCAGGAGCTTGGCCGCACCCTTGGGAGTCGTATCACCCCGGCCATAATAGGGCTCCAAAAAACGCGGCGCGATCCCCAGACCAAACATGAAAGAATAATGGCCATTGACCCGCAACAAATTGCGCTTGACACAACGCATGGGGATGTTGTGGCGATAACGCGCGACGGCCAACGCCAAGGTCGCCACACCAGAGTCGTGGATGCCAAAGGAGCGCGGGACCATGTTCTGCGTCCCCGTCGGCAGCAGCAAGATCGGCGGCAGCTTGGCATCACCATAGACCTCCATCATCACCTCCAGGGTCCGATGGGCCGTACCGTCACCACCGCTGATGGCCACCATGTCGATGTCCACCCGCTTGAACTCCTCGATGGCCTTGTGGGCGTCGTCCAATGACGCCGTCGAGGCCACGTCCCCACCCCGCCCGATCATGAAGGCCAAACGATTCTTCAGCTTCGGGTTGAGGCGGTTGAGCCGCGCGTTGCGATTACTGATGACACCGATTCCTGGCATCTGCACCCTCCCTCACGGCATGACCCCAACGCTCACGTCGCCCACTCGATGCTCCGCTCGCGGAAACGCTGGAGCATCTTGAAATGCTCGTCTTCCATCCCCACGAGCCACTCCAGGATCTCCTGCAAGGGCTTCTCGTCGGCATCACGCAACGCGCCGGCATAAAAATCCCGCGCCCGCAGCTCCTCCCACATCGCCACGGTCACCACCTCGATCTCTCCCATCTTCGCCAGAGGCCCCAAGCGCTTGTCGATTGACAAATAGCCCATGGTCCCGGCGCGGATGCGACCCACCGCATCGGCGTGACTGCCCGGTGACAGTTGAGAAAAGAAAGCCTGCAGCCGCTCCATGTGCTTCAGCTCGGCCGCGGCCAAATCCTGCAACATCCGCGACAGGGCCGCGTCGCTGACCCGCTCGCTCATGGCGCTATAGAAGCGAAAGGCATCGTACTCCGAACGGATCGCAAAACCGATGACCCCCGCCGTCGATAGCTCGATGGGCACCACCAACGCCTGTTCGCCCACACCCTTCTTCTTAACCATAGGCAAGCACTGGCCTTCCCCAATGGGGCACGCGCTGCGGTTCACCGGGTTGGAGACGACACCAACCCTTGCTCCTGCTTAGCACGGCTGCTACAAGGCCGCAAGTGCCACCCTATTCGCCACTTGACGCGTCGCGTCTTACGCGAGTCAATTTTGAGATTGACTCGTCCGTCCGCATCGACTACTTTCAGCACAGTCGCGCTTGACGCCTCCCTGTCCTGTCGCCCGAGGAGACCCCTGCATGCCCTCTGACCTTCGCCGCGAAGTCGATCACCAGCGCAAAGAGCGCACCAAACGTTCGCTCCTCGAAGCCGCCATCATCGCCTTTGCCAAACGCGGCTACCACCACACCCTCATCTCCGACATCGTCGCCGAGGCTGGGGTGGGGCAAGGCACGTTCTACCGCTATTTTGGCTCCAAGCGCGAAGTCATCGAGGTCATCTTCGAAGACTTCGTCGCCGATGCGCTGCGCCAGTTCAGTGACATGAGCGAGCACCTGCCGCAGAACCTCGAAGAGTACCGCGCCGCCTCGCTGCAAGCCGTACGCAGCCTCATCGCCATCTTGGAGAGTCGGCGCGCCGTGATCGGCATCATCTTACGCGAAGCCTATGCCGTGGATTCGGAGTTCGAGGCCAAGCTCGACGAGATGACGAACCAGCTCGCGGACCTGGCCCGCTTCTATCTGGAGCACGCCATCGCCCATGGCTTCGCTCGTCCCTGTCAGACAGAGCTGGTCGCCCAGTGCATCGTCGGCCAAGCCCAGCGCGTCATCAGCCTGTGGTGGAAGAACGCGCTCCCACTGCGCGACGCCGAAGCGCTCAGCGTCGAGATCATCGACTTCGTTTTCTGCGGTCTGGCGCCCCAGGGCTGTGTGGGTCCGCGCTGAGGTCGCCTGTGCGGGCCCTGCAGGCAGGGCCCTGAGGAGCTCATCATGCTGCAGTCCAAGTCTTTTCGCGGCCAAAGGGTCCTGATCACTGGCGCCGCTGGCGGCATCGGCGCGGCCCTAGCCACCCAGCTCGCGCAGCGCGGCGCGCGCCTCTTTCTGACGGATCTGCGCGGGGAAGCGCTGCAGGATGTGGCCGCATCCTTGGGCGGCGCTGAGGTTCACGCCCAGGCTTGCGATGCTGGCGACGGCGAGGCCATCGCCGGGCTCGCGGCAAAAGTCACCGAGATTTGGGGCGGCCTCGATATCCTGATCAACAACGCGGGCATCGGCCATAACGGCGCGATCCAAGACACCCCCATCACCCAATGGGAAGCCCTGTTCAGGGTCAATCTCCTCGGCCCCATTCGCCACGTCGAAGCCTTTCTCCCCATGATGCAGGCCGCGGGCCGCGGGCACATCGTCAACATCTCATCGGGCCAAGCTTTTTTCCGACTGCCGTCTTGGGGAGCCTACGCGTGCAGCAAGGTCGCCCTCGCAGCCTACTCGGAGTTGCTCGGCCTCGAGCTCGAGCGTCAGTCCATTCATGTCACCACGGTCTATCCTTTCTTGGCCGACACGGGCTTCTACGGCGGCATCGACGCCGAGACCTCGCTTGGGCGCTGGTCGGTCAAGCTGATGCCCTACTACGCCATGTCGCCGGCCAGGGTAGCCCGGCGTACCCTGCAGGCCATGCGCGTCAAACGCAAGGTTGCCTGGATATCTCCCTTTAATCTGTTCGGTTACTATATGCGCCTCTTTCCACCTCTCGCCGACGCCGTGGGACGCGTGGGCACAGCGCTCCTCGTGAGGCCGCGCGCCACCGCTGGCGCACCTTAGTCTCCATTCGTGTACCCTTCGCCCTGGAGAACCGCCATGCACAGCCCCTTCGCCGCCCTCACCCAGTGGGGTCATCGCCTCGGCTTCGACCTCGTCGAGCAGATGATCGGCTACCACGAATTCCAAGCTGGCTTTGGGCCGCCAGGGCTGCGTCCCATGTCCTTTCACATCACCTGGGGCCCCCAGGATCTTCTGGGCTGGCTCCACCCAGGCTCCCCCGACTTCCTCAGCCAGCCTCTCCACGGCCAAGTGCACATCGATGGCCTGTGCCAGGGGGCCGAGATCGCAGGCCAGCTCGAGCTGCGCTACTTCTCGCAGCGCGAGCTGCGCTATGTCTTCGACTTCACCGCCCAAGGGGAACGCTATCGGGTGCAAGCCGCCAAGGTCAATATCCGCTTGTGGAATCTCCCCCACTCGCATACGACCTGCTGCGGGACCTTGACGCGACTCCAGGATAGTGCCCTGGTATCTCGCTCGGTGACCTTCTTCCGCTGGCGGGATCTCCCGCGCTTCTTGGCTTCTTTCCGCTGGCGCTTGCAAACCGCGCTCAACGACCAGGCCGCATAGGCGCAGCGTCTCCTATTTTTGGCAGCAGCAAACGTCCGCCCTCGGGTTCCACTCGCCCCACGGCGAGCAGCCGGGCGCGCGCCCTTGGGACGTGGTCCCAGCCGTCCCCGGCGACACCCTTGCTGCTTCCGGACGCCATGCACTACAACGCACGTTTAAGGTGTTCGTTATGAACCGTGCACCTAAGAACCCGCACCGGAGGGCCGCCCTATGGAATTGGATGCCTTGCTGTTGGCTCGCTTGCAGTTCGCCATCACCACGGTCTATCACTTCTTTTTCGTTCCCCTCACCCTGGGCCTGGCCCTCTTCGTGGCCTTCGTCGAGACCCTTTACGTCCGCACGGGGGATAGGAAGTACCGCGACCTGGCCAAGTTCTGGGGCAAGCTCTTCTTGATTAACTTTGCCCTCGGCGTGGTGACGGGGATTTTGCAAGAGTTCCAGTTTGGCATGAACTGGTCCGAGTATGCGCGCTTCATGGGCGACATCTTCGGGGCGCCCCTGGCCATCGAGGCGTTGGCCGCCTTCTTCATCGAGTCGGTCTTCATCGGGGTGTGGATCTTCGGCTGGGACAAGCTCACCCCGCGGGCCCACGCTACAGTAGCTTGGTTGGTGGCCTTCGGCTCGCTGCTGTCGGCCTTTTGGATTCTGGTGGCCAACTCTTTCATGCATGAGCCCGTGGGCTATGTGCTGCGCAACGGCCGCGCCGAGATGGACTCCTTCATCGCCCTGCTGACCAATCCCCACGTCTGGGTCCAGTTTCCCCACGTCATCACTTCGGGCATGGCCACGGCCGCCTTCTTCGTCATGGGCATCAGCGCCTGGCACATTCGCAAGGGCACCAAGGACGCCCCGCTCTTCGAAAAATCCTTCAAGTTCGCTGCTGTCTACGGCCTAATCGCCATCGTCCTGGTCATCCTGGTGGGGCACACCCAGGCCCAACACATGATCCGGGCCCAGCCGATGAAGATGGCCGCCGCTGAAGCCCTGTGGGAGACAGCGGACCCTGCCGACCTCTCGCTCTTCACCATCGGTGACGAGAGCGAGCTGCGGGATCGCTTCGCCATCAAGATCCCCCGCCTGCTCTCGCTGCTGGCCCACAACCGCCTCGACGGCGAGGTCAAAGGCATCCGCAACTTGCAGGAAGAGTTCAGCCAGAAATATGGACCAGGGAACTACATTCCGCCCGTGGCCCTGAGCTATTGGACCTTCCGCGCCATGGTCGGCGCCGGCTTCGCCATGCTCTTCCTCGCGGCCCTGGCCCTCTTCTTCAGCGGCAAGAACACCCTGACATCCCGCCCGCGCTTTTTGTCCCTGATGACGGCCGCCATCTCCCTGCCCTACATCGCCAACTCCACCGGCTGGATATTCACCGAGGTGGGACGCCAACCGTGGATTGTCTACGGCCTCCAGAAAACAGAAGACGCCGTCTCCCCCACGGTGAGCGGCGGCGAGGTCTTGTTCTCCCTCATCGCCTTCAGCCTGCTCTACGGCCTGCTCATGGTGGTCGATGTCTACCTGCTGCGCCGCTACGCCATCGCAGGCATCCCCTTGGCGCCCCTGGACGACCCCGACGACGCCCCAGAGGAGGCTCCAGAGGCTGCGCCCGCTGCCTGTGACGACGCCACGACCACCCCAACCGCGAGCCATTGAGGAGGAGACACCATGGATCTGAACATTTTGTGGTTCGTCTTGATTTGCGTGCTCTTCATCGGCTTCTTCTTCCTCGAAGGCTTCGACTACGGCGTCGGCATCCTCCTGCCGTGGCTCGGCCGCGACAACCACGAGCGGCGCATGGTGCTCAACAGCATCGGCCCCGTCTGGGACGGCAACGAGGTGTGGATGATCACCGCCGGGGGGGCGCTCTTTGCGGCCTTCCCTCACTGGTATGCCACCCTCTTCAGCGGCTTCTATCTGGCCTTGGTCCTGCTCCTCTTGGCGCTGATCATCCGTGGGGTCGGCCTCGAGTTTCGCTCCAAAGTCGACGCCCCGGGCTGGCACAAGCTCTGGGATTGGGCCATTTTCGGCAGCAGCGCCACCGCGGCGCTCCTCTGGGGCGTCGCCATGACCAATATCCTACGCGGCGTCCCTATCGACGGCGACATGCACTATGTCGGCACCTTCTTCGATCTCTTGCAACCACACGCCTTGTTGGGCGGCGTCGTCACCCTCGGTCTCTTCACCCTGCACGGCGCGCTCTTTCTCACCCTCAAAGTGGGGAGCGGCATCGAGGTGCGCGCCGCCCGCTTGGCTGAACGCCTGTGGTTGCCCTTGGTCATCGCCCTGGGGCTGCTCATCGTCTGGTCTTACATCGAGACGGACACCCTCCCCGCCCTCGGGGTGAACCCCGGCGTCATCCCCATCGCCTCGCTGGCCACCATCGCCTCGGTGCGCTGGTTCCTTCACCAGCAGCGCCCTGGCTGGGCCTTCGTCATGACCGGGCTGACCATCGCCTTCATCACCATGACGGTCTTCATCGCCATCTTCCCCAACGTCATGATTTCCAGCCTGGGCAGCGACTTCAACATGACCATCTACAGCGCCTCGGCCAGCACCTACACCCTCTCCCTGATGACCCTGGTCGCCCTCTGCCTGCTGCCTCTGGTCTTGCTCTACCAAGGCTGGACCTACTGGGTCTTCCGCAAACGCATCACCAAGAACACCCCCTTGGTCTACTGATCGGGCGCCGCCTCTCCCGGCCCAGCCCCCGTCGCCGTGGCCTTGGCCTCCTCTCCATCATGGCCATGGCCATGGCCATTGCCATTGCTTTTCTTGCGGAAAGTCTGCAGGTCCAGATAGCCTCGGGGCCTAAAGCCCTCGCCTTGTACCTCATAAACATTGGACACGATGATGAAGGCCTTCGGATCGATAGCGCGCACCAGCTCCGTCAAGATCTGAACCTCCTTGCGATTGACCACCGTAAAGAGGACATCACGCTCGAGGCCACGATAGAGCCCGCGCCCGTGCAGAGCCGTCGCGCCACGGTTCAATTGATGCATGATGCAGGCTCCGATCTCTTGATTGCGGTCGGAGATGATGAAGGCGCTGCGCGCGTAATCGAAACCGTCGATCACCATGTCGATGAGCTTCGACGAAACGAAGAGGAGCATGAAGGCGTAGAGGGTCAAGGCCAGGGCGGGTTTCTCAGCAGAGAGATCCTTGTAGTGGATGATGAACCCGGCGAAGGAGATGACGAAGAAGTCCACGAACATGATGGTCTGGCCCGGACGTGCGCCCCAGCGTTTCTGGGCGATCGCCGCGATGATATCGCTGCCGGCGGTGGTCCCTTTGAAGCGAAAGATGATGCCCAAGCCCAGCCCCAAGAGCATCGCCCCCAAGAGAATGAGGAAGAAGAAATCGTGGCCCAGCAGGTACTGAACTGCCGCGCTGTCCTGCGCCCGGATAAAGCCCAGGCCCGGAAAATCACCGCGCAGGAGATCGATGAAGAGGGAGTTCGCCGTGAAGCCATAAAAGGTTCTAAAGCCAAAGCTTCGCCCCAGCTCACGCACACCCCAGATATAGAGCGGCACGTTGAGGGCCCACATCATCAACCCCACGGGGAGGGTGTAGCCCGAGAGGTAGTGCAGCGCCATGCTCAGACCCGAGACACCGCCAGGCACCACCTGGGCATCGACGAGAAAGACGCCGATGCCCAACGCCATGAGAAAGGCCCCGACGGTGATGAAAAAATAGTCGAACAACACACGCGTTTTCGTCGCACTCATCGAAGTCCCCATCATCTCGCAACTGCCAACGGCCCCCTCGTGCCCGCGGCGACCTCGGTCACCGGCATGAAAGCGGCGCCGATCTACACAAGTCCCGCTGCGCCCGCAATCGTTGTCTGCCCCTTGATCCGTTTTCCTCCCGGCTCGCCCCCCATTTTTGCGTCTTGACCACACGCACCGCCTCACGCACACTTTCCAACGTACGCAAGCTCGCTGGCATCATGCCAGGCTTCCCCAGGCATCGCTTCAACGCGACCGCAACGCCCATGGTGCTCATATGAAACGCGCCGCTTTCGTCCTCCTGTGGTTGCTCCTGATGGCCGCGGGTTGCCAACCAACGACCAACGACCACCCCAAGGCGCCCACCGCCCCCCCCTCACCTCTGCCACTGGCACCAACGCACCAGGAGCGACCCCGTTTCAGCCCTGACGGACGGCACATCGCCTTTCACGCTGGTCCCGAGGGCGAACGCCAAGTCTACGTCATGAACGCCGATGGCACGGATGTTCGCGCCCTCACCGAGGGACCGGGCGACCACTGTGAACCCACCTGGAACCACGACGGCAGCCGAGTGGTCTACGCCTCGCGCCGGGCTGGCACCTATGATCTCTGGGTGGTCGCCGCCAGCGGCGGCGCACCCGAGCAAGTCACCCAATTTCCCGGCGACGCACGCGAACCCTCTCTCAGTCCGCTCCTCTACGGATTCTACGCCATCGGCGCCGATGCGTGCGGTCCTGGTGACCTCAAATGGCAGACCGATTTCTACGAGAAGGTCTTCTTCACTTACCACGACCAAGAGCGTCAGGAGATCTGGTTCGCCTCCTTGAAGCCCGATGTTCCGCCTCCCTCTTCCCACGCGGACCCCGATTTCCCGCCATCACCCCACAACACCCACCACGGCCGCATATCACCGCTGGGCCATCGCTGCCACGCCCCCAGTAGCGCCCCCGACGGTACCAGCCTGGTGTGGGTGTGCAGCGACCCCGAGGGCGTGGTCTATGATGCCACGGCCGAGTGGACCCAGAGCTTCACCCAGGCTGTGGCCAACCTCGCGCTGGATGACACGCGCCCGGGTTGTGATCATGGCGACGCGGCGTGCTTGGCCACCCTACCTCGCTCCTACGCCAGCTTTCATGGCGTCAGCAAATCCGACCCCAGGGATCGACTCAGCACACCGTCGATCTCCAACAACCAGATCTTTCTCATCGCCACCCGCGATGGACATGGCGTCTGGCGCGAGCGCTGGCAGACCCACTCAGCGTGGCAAGCTCTGCCCATTCAAGGTGAAGGGCTGGCCAACCTCATCTGGTCTCCCGACGGCAAACGCATCGCCTACGACATGCCAGAAGCAGAGGGCCGGCGCATCGCCTGGGCCGAGAGCGACCATTATTTGCAAGAGGTGCGCAACCTCATCGATTTTCCAGAACTCTACGTCAAAGGCACCTCGGAGCGCTTGCAGGCCAACCGCTTCGTCGCGCGCCCTGGCCAAGGTCGAGAGTTTTACGCCGTCCATGAGCGCCTCCGCTAC
>Ga0334883_1005142_pt1 | contig 11784 bp, 10 predicted proteins | sample GraSluR1_MG_6_FD_207230 | JGI IMG/M metagenome (GOLD analysis project Ga0334883, IMG submission 207230) | Sludge microbial communities from methane-producing bioreactor in Wageningen University, Netherlands - Granular Sludge_09_05-R1 | ecosystem: Engineered > Bioreactor > Anaerobic >... | reverse complement strand
GGGGAGGTGAACACGGCCTGGTGATGCCCGGAACCGGGGATGTTGCCATCGGCGAGGTCATAGTCTTCCGGTATCCCGCTTCGCCCGGCACCGACTTCGTAAAAAGGGTTGTGGCTCTGGCCGGCGATACGGTTCAGGTTCGGGGCGACACGCTTTTCGTCAACGGTTCCCCGTCGCCGTGGGCGACCATGTTCCAGGATCCATTCAGGGCCAGTATAATAGACGAAAATTGGCCCGGAACGATTCCGGGACTTCGGGGAAGGGTGCCGGATCTCGCCCTTGAAACCCTGGTCGAGAATGTGGTGTTCAACAGGAACCGCGAACCTGTTTATGTGGTTCCCGACGGCCATGTGTTCATGATGGGGGACAATCGGGATCACAGCAGCGACAGCAGGATATGGGGCCCTCTCGACGAAAACCTGATCAAGGGCAAGGCTCTGGTAATCTACTGGTCCTGGCTTCCGGGAAGAGGTTTTCCCAATCTCTCCCGAATCACAATGCTGGTGAGGTGAAGCGGACCATGTTCCTTCTTCCCTTCTCAGAAGAGCTGTTCCAGTGCATTCCGGTGAACTTTTTAAAACTCAGGAAAGTGCTGGACAGCGCCCTGGAGGACAGGGACTTCAAAAGGGACGGCTATTGGGAGGTCACCTGCGAGGGAGAGATTCTTTCCCGGCTGATGCTGAGAAACGGAACCCCTTACTACATCCACGGCAGTTCATGCCTTGACGCCCAGTCATTCATCAACTGGATTGAACACGAACCAAGGGAACTGTGTCTTACCGTCAGATACCTCGAAGAGGGTTGCCTTTCCACGGTGATGAAGCTCCTGAGGGAAGACCCGGTTCTAACAGAGCTGGAGAACGGAGACGGAGAGGTTCTTCAACTTCTGCATTCCCTGCGCACCTCTTCCGAAAGCGGTCTTGTAACCCTGAACTACCCCGGGGGAACACTTCTCATCCCCGTCCGTGAGGGCAAGGTATCCAGGGGATGGACCTCAGGCTCAACCCTGAAGGGAAGACAGCTGGTAGACTTTCTCAAGAGCGATGAAACCAGGAACGGTATCGCTGACTTTCGTGACGGGGAAATTCGGGACCTGTCTCCTCTGGGAATAGCGGAGGTCTCCCTGGTTCTGGCCGCGGTGAATGCCTGGCTGGATTCCCTCCGACCGGTATGGCCCCAATGCGAGGGCGCGATTCCGGAGCTGATGGCAAAGCTCAAGAAGAAGGAGGAATGGATGCATCCCCTGGATTACGAGGAAGGCGACGCCATCGTACTCAGGGAGCAGCTGCTTGACAATACATTGTTTCCGGAAACCATGGCGCTGTTCGTGAAAAGCCTGTGCAAGAAGCATCCATCCCCCACCACGGCCCTCAAACTGTTCACCAGCATAAACAGGGACAGGGAAACGGTTCTGGTTTCGGTGGGAATGCTTACCAGGCTGGTCTGAAACTACATTCGCCCAAGCCTGTCGAAATCCTCACGGCTTCCGATAAGCCAGAGAAGGTCTTCCTTCTCAAGAATGTCATCGGGCACCGGAACCCTGTAATCGAACCCGGTCTTCACTCTCTTGCCGAAAAAGGCAATATTGATGCCGTAAATCCTTCGGATGTCCAGTTCGCTGATTCGCTTGCTCAGCATGTCCGGCGCCGGTTCGGTGATCCGAAGTTCGATTCCCGAGCGAAGGGGGACATACTCCTTCACACCCGTATAGGTAATGGCTCGTGCTTTGTTGATGCCCTGATCGTGCTCAGGGCGGTACACTTCGTCGGCGCCAACCGCCACCAGAATCCTCTGTTCCCTGTCTGAACCCGCCCGGCTGAAAACCCTGACCCCCATATCCTTGAGGATCCTGGTCACCAGAACGTTGGTTCCGAAATCCTCTCCTATGGCCACAACCGCCAGGTCGACCGATGCAAGGCCGTGCCCCCGGAGAAGGCTCTCATCGGTGCAGTCGAAGCAAATTGCGTTGTAGACCCTGTTGCTGATCTCCTGTATCTTCTTCTCGCTGCGGTCGATGGCGATCACTTCGGCGCCCTGTTTCTCCAGTTCGGTGGCCAGGCTGCTGCCGAAGGCTCCCAGGCCGATGACCGCGATTTTTCCGGGCTTGTCCATTTGTGGCCTATCCTATCGTGATCCGCGCTTCAGGGTACAGGTAGCGGGATGTTGTGACCCTGAAGGTGGCGGCGGCCAGGGTTGCGGGCGCGGTGCGCCCGATGAACATGGTAATGATAACGATCCAGCGCCCCAGGGTGGTAAGGGTGGGGGTGACACCGGTGGACAGACCCACTGTTCCGAAAGCGCTCATGGCTTCGAAGGCATAATCGATGGTTTCGAAAGAATCCCCCCGGGAACCCTCGGATACCATCAGCAGCGTTGACGATATTGCGAATGTCAGGAAACCTATGGTGAAAATGGCTCCTGCCCTTCGCAGGTCGAAGTTGGGAATCCTTCTCTTCCATACTTCCGGGTTCAGCCTGCTGGTGAGCAGGGATTTTGTGGAAAGAAACATCAGACCGAGCGAAGTGGTTTTTACACCGCCGCCGGTTCCTCCCGGTGATGCTCCGATGAACATCATCAGTACGAAAAACCACTTCACATGCGGCATCAGGGAAGCGGTTGGTACTGTGTTGAAACCGGCGGTTCGGGGAGTGACCGCTCCAAGAAAAGAGTTTGCAAGCTTCTCCCCGAGGCTCATCCCCGCCAGGGAATTGTTCCATTCCGAGGAAAGAAAGACACCGAAGGCCAGTGCAATAAGGATAGCGGTCACCAGGCAAACGAACCTGGCCTGAACCGGAAGCCGGGTTTTTCTGCCGGTCCTGATGAACTGAACCCAGCGGTTGGCAACCGTTGTCAGCACACCGAATCCCATTCCTCCCAGAACTATGAGGAACCCGACAATCAGCGGGGTGGCAGGTGATGCGCTGAAGCCCTCCAGATTGGCCGAATTCAGGCTGAATCCCGCGTTGCAGAAGGCGCTGACGCTGTGGAATACAGCCTGCCAGACAAGCATGCCGGTAGTCCAGCCTGGCATCATGTCCCTCCAAACGGATGCCAGAAGAAAGGCTCCCGCCGTTTCTATGATCAGGGTCCATACCACGATGGAGGTAACTATGCTTTTCAGGTCGCTGATGAAGTCGCTGTCCATCATTCTGCTTAGAGAGAAGGCGTCCCTCAGGCTCATGTTCTGACCCAGCGAAAGGGCGAAAAAGGCGGCGAAGGTCATGATTCCCAGGCCTCCCACCTGAATCAGTATCAGGATGATCAGCTGCCCGAACCGGGTGAAATCGGTTTCCGTATCCAGAACGATGAGCCCTGTCACGCACGTGGCGCTGGTGCTGGTGAAAAAGGCGTCGGTGGGCGAAATGCTGCGATCCGGTGGGGTTGCCCTGGGGTGCATCAGCAGCAACGCTCCGATTACAATGGTTGCGATGAAGCTGGCCGGGAGAACCAGTGCGGGATTCAGCTTTCCCGTCATCCTGATCACATACCGGACTATTCCAAATCCCGCAATCAGCAGGGCGTAAACCGAAGCAGCGATTCCGGGTTCGGGATTCCAGAGGGGTTCCCATCCCATGAGGCTTTTGGTGAGAGCCAGAAACAGACTTGCCGCCAAAAGCAGGGTAGGTGCCAGGAACCAGGGGTTCTTCCAGCGCGGTGCCGGGCTTTTCCCTCCCACCAGGAAGGGAATGAGTCCCAGGAGAAGCGCTTCACCCAAAAACAATCCCCTGAGTATCGCAAGTGCCAAATCGTCCTGAAGCAGAAAGTAATGCTTAAAAGCGAACATAATGATAATCAGCACACAGTTGACGGGGCCATAAACCAAGCCGCCAAGTCTTCGCATTGAAGCTTTCCCTTCCCCTTCGGATTGGAGCATATTTATCCATTATCGCCCGAAGGTCAAGCACTTCTTCAGGAAGGAACCCCCATGAACGCTTCGAAGTATACGAAATTCCTCGAACTGAGGCCGGTGAATGTAAGGCTCGCCATGCCCGGAAGCCTTTGCGGACTGGCATCCGGAAGGGACATCGCCCTGGTGGCCAACCGTGAGAACGCCATTGTAATGGCATGCAACATCAGGCACCATCTGAGTGTCCCGGGTATTCTCAGGGCGGCGAAAAAGGCTGACTCCTTCGTAATGCTGGAGCTTGCCAAGTCCGAGGCCACATACACCGGCGTGTCCTTCGGGAACCTTCCCGGCATGGCAATGCACTTTTCCAGCCTTCTCGGCGACGGCATGGTCTTCGGGCTTCACATGGACCACTACGCGGTGAAATCCCCGACGGAAAGGGATCATGCCATGAAAGCCATTCCCAGAGCCATTTCCCAGGGCTGGACCAGCGTGGCCATCGACGCCAGCCACAATCCGGACTGGGACAACCTTTCCTTCACCCGGGACACCGCCCTGAACATTCCGCCCTACATAGGCCTTGAGGTTGAGGTGGGAGAGATCCGTGGCGCCGGCGTCCTCACCACGGTGAAAGAGGCGGAGTACTTCGTCGGCGGTCTGAACAGCTGGGGAGTTTTTCCTGATTTTCTGGCAATAAGCAACGGAAGCATGCACGGAACCTACGACAGCGCCTCCGGTGAGTCGGAGGGCATCGATCTGGAGCGAACCCGGGAGATCGCCGAAGCCATTCAGCCCTACGGCTGTGTTATCGCCCAGCACGGTATCAGCGGCACCCCGCTGAACAAAGTTGGGCTGTTCAGCGGTTACGGGATAAGAAAAGGGAATGTGGGAACTCTCTGGCAGAACATACTTTTCGGGCTTGAGATGGATCCCGACAGCGGAAATGCCGTCACGGAGAACGGAAGATGGGTCAAAAGGCCGGACCGGGGCATTCCCACTGAGCTGTGGAATGAAATGGCGGCCCATGCGAACGCACACGGCATGTCCGGCAACTCCGGTGACTACAAGAAACTGAACCTGCCCTTCCATCACAGAATCATGGCGGTCGGGGATGAATACAGAACACGGATAATCAATGAAACGGAGAAATGGGCCCTTCGTTTCTTCGATGCCTTCAACTCCGTGGGTACCGGAAGCAAACTTGTTGATGCCGTGGTGGAACGGGACGATTGGAACAGCGCCCCATACAGAAGAATAACAGTTGAAAGGGGCAGGTACGGTTCTCACAACCCCCCTGACAGCGGAGTGGTTGAATCGGGCAAGGGTGATTTTTCTGACTGATCTTTTTCTTTCCGGTCCCAGGGTTCTGAACCCCGCCGGGGGTACGGATGTCGTGGCTGATGTCCTGATTCGCCGGGGCAGAATCGAGTTTCCCGCCCCGGCAAACCCACCGCCTGATTGCCGAATCATGGATTGCAGCGGGCTGTGGGTCATGCCGGGACTGGTGGACATGCATGTTCACCTTCGAACTCCGGGGTACACCGAAGCGGAAACTTTGGAAACCGGCCTCAGGGCCGCTCTGGCCGGCGGAGTTACCATGGTGGGCATGATGCCCAACACCGATCCCCCGCTTGACAACCCAGGGTTGGTGGAGGCGGTTATGAAAACCTGCGATGCCCTTGACCTTGCCACTGTTGTTCCGGTTCCCTGCGTCACCCTGGGAGGCAAGGGAGGTTCGCTGGTGGACATGGAAGCTTTTTTCTCCATGGGGATCCGGGCCTTCTCCGATGACGGAAGGCCCGTGGCGTCCGACAGAGTCCTTAGCGAGGCTTTCAGAAGAGTTGCCCGCTTCGACGGGCTGATTATCGAACATCCTGAAAACCTCTCCCTGTCCGCCGCCGGCGCCATGAACCTCGGGCCGGTGTCGGAAGCCCTGGGGATAAAAGGCATCCCAGAGGAAGCGGAGTGGTCCGATGCATTGCGGTGCGTGGGGCTTCTCGAGGGAACCGGGGCGAAACTGCACCTCACCCACCTGTCCAGCCCGGAATCGGTTGGAATCGCCGCTTCGGCAGTTGCCCGGGGGCTTTCCGTAACATGCGACACAACCCCGCACCACCTGGCCCTGAACCACAATCTGGTAACGACACTGGGGGGAAACGCCAAGATGAACCCGCCTCTCCGGTCCGAAGAAAGCAGAAAGAAACTCGTGGAGCAGTGTTCCCGTGGTCTTGTGCAGGCGGTGGCCAGCGATCACGCACCCCACACTCCCGAATCAAAGAACAAGCCACTGTCCCGGGCGGCCTTCGGCGTTACCGGGCTTGAAACCCTGCTGCCGGTTACCATCGATGCGCTGGTGAAACAGGGTGGGATGGAACCGCTGTCCGTGGTGGAAATGCTAACCCTGGCGCCGGCTTCAATTCTCGGCGCAGCGGTTCCCGACCTGACCGGGAAGGGGGCCGACTCGCTGGTCCTGTTCGACCCGAATGAGGAGTGGGTCTTCCCGGGAGGTTTTTCACTGTCGCGAAACACTCCATTTCTCGGAACCACCCTGACGGGAAGGGTTCTCATGACAGTTTACAGGGGAAGGGTGTATCGATGAGAAGAATCGTCGGGTTTGGCCTGCTTCTTATGCTGCTGCCGGGTTGCGCCTACTACAACACATTCTACAACGCCAGAAAGAAGTACAACGATGCGGTGGTTCTCGCCCGGGAAAACCCGGACAATCCTCTCGCAATCGAGGAATCTCTTCTGGATGACGCCATTTACGGCGCGGGAAAGGTGCTTCAGAACCATCCGGAGAGCCGCTGGGTGGACGACGCCCAGCTACTTCTCGGCGATGCTTTTCTCCTCAAGGGAAGGCGCACCCTGACCGGCAGCGGGACATCCAATTTCCAGGATGCCATGATGGCCTACGCGGCGGTGCTGGTCATGAGCGGAGACGAGAGCGTACTGGACCGGGCAAGGCTGGGCATGGGAAGGGCGGCAATGCTTCTGCACAGGTACAGTGACGCCGCAGCGGCATTCCGGGAAGTCAGCGACCGGGACCGCAGGCTGCATACCCAGTCCAGGCTTCTTCTGTCCGAGGCTCTTCTTGAAGCCGGGCAACCGGAGATGGCGTTGTCCATTCTCGATACCCTGACTCCCCGCGGGGATGACAGCCTTCGGGCGGAGTACTTCATAACTCTGGGAAGAACCCTGATGGAGATGGGAATGCCGGACAGCGGCGCGGTCACCGCTCTCAGGGCGGCGGAAATCCAGTCCAGGGGCAATGTGTACTACCGGGCCAACATTGCATCGGCGGAAGCGTGGGTGGAAGCAGGCAGGCCCGAGATGGCTTCGGCGGTTTTGAACACCCTTCTGGGTGGTTACAGAACCGACAGGGAAATGGCGGCCATCTCCCTGCTGAAAGGAAAATCCGATGAGACCGCCGGTAATGTGTCCGGCGCCCTGCAGGCCTACCTGGATGCCTCCCAGTATGACCGCTTCATGGAAACCGGCGCTGAAGCCCTGTATCTCAGAGCCCTTCTTCTGGAAAGACAGGGGCGGGTGGAAGATGCCCTCGAGGCTCTGGCGATTCTTGCCGCAAGGCCCGTGATTCCAATGTGGACACGTCTCGCCTCGGACAGGGAGAGGGAACTGTCGCTGCTTGGACAATACCGTGATGCCCTCGCCACTTCGGGCAGCGCCTCCAGATGGAGATACAGGCTGCTTGCGGCGGAGAAACATCTCGACCTGTATGGGAGCACCCCCGAGACGGTGCTGGAGCTGCGAACCATCGCCCTGGAGGCGGATCCCATGCGGCGGGCCATGGCCATGAGCATGCTGGCGGGTCTGCCGGACACCCCGGGAGATTCATCCCGGGCGCTGTACGAAGAGATTCTGGCCCTGGCCGACAGCTCGGACCTGGCAGGCAGGGTCGAGGCCATTCTCGGCCTTCCTCCCGGTCCCTCTGCGGACTTCAGGCCCGGGGCCGTTATTGAAACCGCCTGGAACGAGCTGGAAGCCGGAAGAGCCCCGGAGGCATTCAACAGGCTGGAAAGGCTTCTGAGCACCCCCTGGAGCTACGAAACCCGGGCCGAGGCGCTCTGGGTGTCATACCTCGCTGCGGATGCCTCGGGAAAGGAGCATACTGTTCTGGAATCCCGGCTCAGGGAGCTTGTGAGATACTACCCTGAAACCAGGGAGGGGGTTCAGGCGGCGCTGAGGCTGAATGTCCCCGTGGGCGGATTCCAGGACGACGGGGAGGAGCCTTGATGACCGCATCGGATTTCGACGCCGTGGTCCGGGAAAAGGAGAGAATCCATTCCGGTGTGTTCCGGCTGGCTTTCGATGCTCCGGGTTTTCTCGGCGCCCCCGGACAGTTTCTGGAGATGGAGCCCTGCTCCGGCCCTTTCCCCATGACCAGAAGGCCGCTCACCATAAACCGGCTGCTTCCCGGGGGTTTTGAGGTTGTGTTTGAAATCCGGGGCAGGGGAACGGAACTGCTCGCGAAAAAAGAAGCAGGTGAAACCGTAAGAACCCTGGGTCCCCTCGGCAGAGGCTGGCGAACAGACCCGGGCCGGTGGCTTCTGATTGGTGGCGGAATGGGGGCTGCCGGCTTTCCGTTTCTGAAGTCGGAACTTCCCGAGCCCCCCATGGTTCTTCTGGGCGCTTCCTCGTCGGCCCGGCTTCTGCAAACCGGGGGCCATGAGCTTGTGGCTACGGAAGACGGTTCATCAGGCATCCGGGGGCTGGTTACGGATCTTCTTCCCGGGATTGACTTCTCGCGGTTTGCCGCCATGGCTGTATGCGGACCCCTGCCCATGATGAGGGCGGTATGGAACACGGTTCCACAGGAGTACAGGCACCTGATTCAGGTTTCCACCGAGAGCAGAATGGGTTGTGGCTGGGGTGTCTGCGAAGGCTGTTCCATCCCGGCCTTCGGGGGTGGCTATCACAAGTGCTGCACCGACGGGCCGGTGTTCATGGGAAACGAACTTGACTGGAACAGGTGGACGGAATGAACGCTCCATGCCTGGAAAGACATCTCTGGGGAACTGATTTCAACTCACCCGTCATTCTGGCCGGAGGAACCGCAGGATTCGGAAGAGAGCTGGCCGAACTGGGCTGCCTTGAAGGGGTGGCGGCGGTGGTGTCCAAATCCGTCACTCTGAACCCCCGGGAGGGAAACCCCCCTCCCCGGATACAGGAAACGGCATACGGGCTTCTGAACTCAATCGGGCTTGCGAATCCCGGTGTTTACTCTGTTGTATCCCAACTACATGAGGTGGCAGTTAACATGTTTTGCCCCCTGGTCATCAATGTGGCAGGAGAAACCGGGGATGAGTTTCAGGAAGTGGTAAGGGTGCTTGAGGGTTCACCGGTTCCCTGGGCTTACGAGATAAACGTGTCCTGCCCGAACGTGGCCTGCGGCGGGCATCCCTTCGGGGCGGAACCCGAAGCGGTGGAGAGGATTGCCCGAAGTGTGGCGGAGGCGTCTTCCCGGCCTTTCGCGGTGAAGCTTACCCCGAACGCAGGAAGCCTTGTCGAAACGGCCCTGGCTGCCCAGGAGGGTGGAGCGGCGGGGGTTACGGTCTGCAACACTTTTCTGGGAATGAAGATGGACTGGAGAACAGGTGAAACCCTTCTGAAGAAGAAGGTTGCCGGCTATTCTTCCCCGGCGCTGCTTCCCCTGGTGGTGGCCAGGGTGTGGCAGGTTTCCCGGGCTGTTTCGATTCCCGTGCTGGCATCCGGCGGAGTCTGCGGCGGAGAGGATGTCCTCGAACTGCTTGCCGCGGGCGCTTCCATGGTTCAGGTTGGGTCCCGTCTCATGAGAAGGCCTTTTGCCCCGGCGGAACTGTTACGGGAAGCGAAAGCCCTGTTGGAATGCTGAAGACCTGTGTGCTTGCCGGAGTACTTGTTTTTTCCGGTTGCGGCCTGGTGTCCAGACCGGCCTACAGGTATACTGGAATAACCGCCAGGCAGTCTGTGATTCAGGGTTTGCGCCTGAGGGGGTATGCCAGCTGGTACGGTGAAGCGTTTCACGGAAGAAAGACCGCCAGCGGTGAAATCTACGACATGAACGGACTCACCTGCGCTCACAGAACCCTTCCGTTCGGAACGGTTCTCAGGGTGTTGAACACTGGAAACGGGAAATCGGTTACAGTGCGGGTCAACGATCGCGGTCCATATGTTTCCGGGCGTATAGTCGACCTGTCCCGGGGGGCGGCGGCGGAGCTGGGCATGCTGGAAAGCGGAACCGCTTTGGTGGAGATGAAGGTGGTGAACCCATGAATGGCGTATCCAGGGTTTTTGTTGCGGTGACCAGTGACTGCGGCACCGGGGTTGATGAGATTTTGAAACCCCTCCGGGGTTTGCCCATCGGAGTCAAGATCGGGCTGGAGCTGTTCACCAGGGAGGGGCCCGACATCGTCAAGGCAGTAAGGGATCAGGGTTTTCAGGTATTCCTGGATCTTAAGTTTCACGACATTCCCCACACCGTCGCCGGCGCGGTGAAGTCCGCCTGCCTTCTGCAGCCGGATATTCTCAACATTCACGCCTCCGGGGGAATGGAAATGATGAAGGCGGCACGGCAGTCCTTGACGGGAAACACAATACTGATTGCCGTAACGGTTCTTACAAGCCTGGATCAGACGGATCTTGCCCTTCTTGCTCCGGGGCTGACCCCGGGGGAGGCCTGCCTTCGGCTTGCCCTGGCGGCGGAATCCGCCGGTCTGGGGGGGGTTGTATGCTCGCCCCTTGAAGCCCGGGCCGTCAGAACACGAACCGGGCCCGGTTTTTTCATAATCACCCCGGGCGTTCGCCCCGCTGCGGCTTCCATGGATGATCAGAAAAGGGTCATGACTCCAGGGGGAGCAATTGCCTCCGGGGCGGACTCCCTGGTGGTGGGAAGGCCCATAACCCATGCGTCAGACCGGCGCGTGGCTGCGGAGGGTCTTCTGCGGGAGGTGGAGGAGGCCCTCAGGGGCTGATTCTTATGAGACTCCCGGTTTTCCGGTTGTGGGCAAAGGTGCTGATCACCATCGCGGTTCTCGCGGTTTCGATGGTTTTGTCTTCCATTCTTGTCCGTCGTCGGGTTCTGGACGCTCTGACCCTCTACGATTCCGGGGCATCGTTTGTGGGAGTTACCCTGGCTCCTGATGCGATCCTGCTCACCGGAGTGTGTTTTCCGGCCCGGGGCGCGGTGGCGGATTCCGCCTGGGTTCTCCTTCGGGGGTTTCCCTTCAAAATCGAGCCGGTTCAGGTGGTTCTTGCCGGTGTCACGGCGTACATGCCGGATCAGCAGAGGGAGTTTTCTCCAACAACGAACACGGCAGGCAGAACTCCTCCGGTTTCGATTCTTGACGGTGTGCTTGTTACCGGCAACCAGGAAAGCCGTTTTTCAGCCACGGTCGAACACGGCGACATGGTTTTCAGCATCGGTGGCGCCTGGGGAACCGCCTGGGGAATCAGGCGAAGCAATGACAGTGTTTCAGTGGTTTTCAGGGATTGCAGCTCATTTCCCGGAGTCGGCGGTGTTCCGCCGGTGCTGGCGGGAAACTCTTTTTGCGGAACAGCGAAAGGTTGGCAGGCCGGCATGGACGCCGAGTTTGCCGGTGCCCTTACTGGCTTTAACGGGGAGTCCGTGGATGTGGATTTCATCATAATCCTCGAGCAGGGACGGCCGAGTTTTGAGATAGCCATGGACTTTCAACAGATCGGACCCCAAGTGTCCGACTTTCTTGATCGGATCTCAGGGGGTGCCGTCACTCACGCCGAGCCTCATGGAATGTTGCGGATTGCCACCATGGGAGGCGATTCCCTGGGGTTGGACTTTGAACTTCTCTTTGCCAGCCTGGAACTGTCAAGCCCTGCTCTGGCCCGGGATACCGTCAGGTTTTCCTGCCGGTTCACCGGCAACGGAATCCTCCACATCGGCGCCGGCCTTCTCCGGATTG
>Ga0334883_1005139_pt1 | contig 11788 bp, 7 predicted proteins | sample GraSluR1_MG_6_FD_207230 | JGI IMG/M metagenome (GOLD analysis project Ga0334883, IMG submission 207230) | Sludge microbial communities from methane-producing bioreactor in Wageningen University, Netherlands - Granular Sludge_09_05-R1 | ecosystem: Engineered > Bioreactor > Anaerobic > Unclassified... | reverse complement strand
CTCCGGTACGAAGGAGATTTGAACTTCATCGGTGACCTGGATATTCCCCTTCAGGGAATCCCTCCCTACGCGTTCAAACACGGGCATTTTCTCAACCTCCCGGGAGAAAGCATACTGGAGAGCAGCGGAAGGGCGTATTACGAAATTATGGGAACATGGTCGAACGGCGAAATCCTGGACCTGGTGGAGGCCTACAGGGCCAGGAAACCCGAATGGGCCTTTCCGGAAGGGGTGGAGGAATGCGTCCGCAATGAACAGTTTTTCCGGGAAAAGACGAAAAAACAGTGACAGAACGCTATTATGCCCGGGCTGATAATCCTGAATTCGGGAGAACGAAAAACACCTCCCGCCAGGGGACCGTGCTTTTTAAAGGGATCATTCCATTCCAGGTTCAGGATGAAGAGGGTCACTTCCAAGGGGCTTCAGCGCCAGGAGGCTTGCCGCCATGGCGCAGGCAACGGCGAGAAAACCGGCGAAGTACCCTCCAGCAGTGAATGTTCCTGGTACTGCGCCGGGGAAATGGTCGATGATGAATCCTGTCCCCCACTGGAAAACCACTGCAGAGAGCACGGCAGTCATGTTCATTGCACCGAACACGGATCCTCTTTTTCCTGCAGGTGAGATTGCTGTTATTGCAGCAAGGGAGAAGACCCCTCTCATTCCGGAGGTCATACCCACGAAGAGAGCCCCGACCCCTCCAACCCATACCGCCGGACTCCACCATGCCGCGGCGAGAAGAAAAAACCAGCTCAGGGCGTTTGCCGTGCTCACTTTCTTCATTGCCGCCGGGAGGCTTGCGGGTGTGACGACCACACCGCTGGTGAGAATTGGTCCCATCATCATCCCCACGCTTACGAGAGAACTCCAGAACCGTGCCGACGCGGGAGATGCGTCGAATGCGGCGGCGAACCACGAGACTCCCCACAGTCCCTGGAATGTAAGCAGCGATGCTGAGGATACGGCCCACAAGGTTTGAAGCGCCCGAAGGCGCGAGGTTTTAAAAACGAAAAGAACGGCTTTCAAGATGCCCGGGAGAATGGAGAGCAATCCCCCGTCGGCTTTCCCGGCAGAGGAAAGGCGTATGGGATCCTTTGAGGCTTTTGTCATCAGGAAAAAACTCATGAGGAGGGGGACCGCCGCAAGAAGGACAAATGTGGCGGTCATTCCGAAGGTGTCTATTGCGAAGCCGAGAGGGGCCACTGAGACGATGGCGCCCAGGCTGGAAAGTCCCAGGTTGATGGCGGCGTAAAAACAGTACCGCTCAGGAGGGAAGGCGAAGGCCTGGAAAACAAGGACGGCAGAGTACATGGGGGCTACGCCGAATCCCGAAAGAAGGCGCCAGGCACCGAGAGTAAATGGAGTGCGGACGAGGGTGAGCAGAAGGCAGGAAGCGGCAGTGAGCAACAGGCCGAAGGTCACTACCCTTACCGGGCCGTACCGGTCGTGAAGAACGCCTGAAACCGGCTGCAGAAAAGCGTATGCGTAAAAATGAACACTGGAGATAAAGCCGATGAGGGACGCGCTCATTCCCAGTCGTACCCCTTCGAGGGGCAGTACCACCGATGCCGAGATACGGAAGAAAACGGTCAGGAAAAAGGCCCCCACAAGCAGCAGAAAGAGGGGAAACGACGAATCAGAGACAAGCTCATGAACGGTTTTTTTCGATAACGACACTGCGGATCCACCTTTGCTTCCGTTGATTTGCAAAGAAGCATACCACAGTAATGTACGGGAAAGAAGGGGAAATCCGCTTTTATAGGGTTGATAGCCCGTACATGGATGGTAAGATAAAAAAATACTGTATCCGGAGGATGGATCATGAAGCAAAAACTATGGAAAATTACGGCATGCCCCTACGACTGTCCTGACGGATGCGCCATGCGCGGCTGCTTCGACGGGAATGCCGTGACCCTTGAACCGAACCCTGACCTTCCCTATTCCACCTTCCTCTGCGGGAAGGGGAAACGGTGGGCTTCGCGGGCCACAAGCGCTGCACGGCTCTCTTCCCCCCTTGCCCGGAAGGGAGGGGAACTCGTTCCCGTTTCATGGGAAGAGGCACTCGACCTCTGGGCGGGAAAGATCCGGGACGCTGTGGACCGCTGCGGGCCGCTGTCTGTCATGTACCTGCCCAGCGCGGGTTCCATGTACTTCTCGAAAAAACTGCTGCCTCATGTCTTTGCGTCCCTCGGGGGATACACCACGAAGAAAGGAAACCTCTGTTCCTCGGCAGGGAGCTTCGGCCTGAAACAGACCTTTGGGGAGGTCCCTGTCACCCCTCCCGAGACTGTTGAAGCCCATTCTCTCGGCGTGCTCTTCTGGGGCAGGAACGCCCTGGAGACCCATTCCCACGTGGTCCCGGTGCTGAAGAAAGTCCGGGAACGGGGAGGGGAGATAGCCGCTCTTGAAATACGGAGTACGCCGACGACACGGTTCGCCGACCGATGGTGGCGGCTTGCTCCCGGCGGTGACTGGGCCCTGGCTGCCTGGCTCTGCCGGAGGATCCTCGACGAGAGAAAGGATTCCGCAGGCTGGAAAGAGCACACGGCCAACCCGGGAGATTTCGAGGCTTTCGTGAAAGGTCTTGACACCGGTTCCCTTCTTGCGGCGGCAGGACTGAACGGAGAACAGGCCGGAGAGGTTTATTCCTGGCTCCTCCGTTTTTCACCGGTGACCCAGTACCCGGCCTTCGGTGCCCAGCGCTACCTGCACGGCGATATGCAGTTCCGGTGGATCGGTGCACTTGCGGTGCTTCTCGGGGCGTATTCCGGAAAAGGGGCGGGACTTGCCTTCAGCAAGGATGAGATGGCTCTCTTTCCGTCACGGCTCGCTCCGTCCTCCGCCCAGGTCAGATCCCTCTCTGTCTCGGGGTGGCCGGTGGAGCTTGAGGGTCTCGAGCCCCCCGTAGAGGTGCTCGTTGTTTCCGGGGCCGACCCTGTCCGCCAGAATCCGGCGTCGGACCTCGTGAAGAAGGCCTATGAAAAAATCCCCTTTACCGTGTGCGCGGATTTCATCCTCTCGGACACGGCCGGGGCATCCAGCCTGGTACTGCCCATAACCACTTTTCTTGAAGAGGAAGGAGACTGGAGAGGGTCCTACTGGCACAGCTATCTCGTCAAGAGCCATCGGGTGCTTCCTCCCCGCCCGGGAGCACTGGAGGAGACGGAGGTCTACACACGGCTTGCCCGGAGGCTCGGGATCGACTGCGATCTGAACGCCATGAAAGAGGAAATGGACCGGGAGATGCGGTCTTCCCCAATGCTTGAGTCCGCAGGGAAAGGAGTGTACCGGTGGAACGAGCCTGAATACTGGCGTTCAGGAGGGAAAAAGGCAGTGCTGCCGGTGCGCGTGCCGGAAACTGCGGAGGGGCCTGCCGGATACCTCCGGCTGGTCACCGTCCACAGGAAAGAATATATCAACGGCCAGAACTGGGACGTACCCTCCGCAGCGGAGATCCCCGTGCTTTCCATGAACCCTTCCGATGCGGCGGACAGGGGGCTGAAAAACGGAGACAATGCGGTGGCGGTAAACAGCAGAGGAGGATCACTGGATGTGAGGGTCGCGGAAGATCCTTCCCTTGGCGGCGGGTACTGCATCCTGCCCCAGGGAACCAGGGGAGTGAACCTTCTAACCGATCCCCTCGTCAGCCCGGGATCGGGCGCTCCGTTCGCCGAGAGCTGGATCGATCTTTATCCCGGAAAGGAGGATAGACCGGAAAAATAAAGACTGCGGTAATAAAAGAAAGGAGCAGACCTCATGGGAAAAATGGTGAAATACCTATCCGCCCTTTTTGTCGTTGTCCTTTTCACGGCTGTGGCATGGGGAGCGGAACCGGAGGACTTTTTCAAAGCCGGAATGAAGGCCGCAAATGCGGGTGATTATGAACGGGCTGCCGCCGCCTTCCGCCGGGCGGTTTCTCTGAAGGATGATTACACGGAAGCCCACTACAACCTGGGGGTCGCTCTCTCGGGCCTGAAACGGTTCGAAGAGGCCGCCTCTGCCTACAAGAGGACCACGGAACTCAAGCCGTCGTACGCCCCCGCATGGAATGGGCTCGGCGTGGCCTGCAGGGAGCTGGAGCGGTTCGACGAGGCCGAGGCGGCCTTCCGGAAAGCCGCTGAAACAGACGGGAAATACTGGGCACCCCACTACAACCTCGGAGATCTTTATGTCGTCCTCGGAAAGAACGATCGGGCGATCGAATCCCTCAAGCACGCTGTGAACCTGTCCCCCCGTTCCGTGGAACCCCGACTGAAGCTTGGTGCGGTCTACGCCTCGCTGAAGCAGTACGGGAACGCCCTTCCCCAGTTCGAGCAGGCCCGGGACATCCGGCAGGATATCCCTGAAATCCATTATTCCGAAGGCATCTGCCACGCCGGGCTGCAGAACCAGGAAAAGGCCGCCGCTGCCTTCCGGCGGGCTGTGAAGCTCCGTCCGGTCTACCCGCTGGCGTGGTACAACATGGGAGTGTCCCTATTCAGCCTCAAGCGTGCGGAAGAAGCGGCGGAAGCTTTTGAAATGGCCGTGAAGCAGGCTCCGGATTACCCCTATGCCCACAATAACCTGGCCAGGGTCTACCTTGGGCTGAACAGGCTGCCTGAAGCGAAAAAGGCCGCCCTGGAGGCTGTCCGGCTGGCACCGGAATTCGCCATGGCCCATTCGAACCTCGGCTTTTGCTTTCTCGGCGAGAAGAAGTACCCCGAGGCTGAAATATCTTTCTCCGAAGCCCTCCGGCTGGCCCCCGGCTACTCCGACGCCCACTACGGGAGGGGAGTCGCGTTTGCGGGGATGGGAAAGAATGACAGCCTGAGCAAAGAAGCGGAAATCCTGAGGACAATCGACCCCGAAAAGGCGGACCGGCTGGAGGCCATCGCCTCTGGGATGAAGTAGTTCGAAAAGGAGGCCGTAATGAGAAAGAAAAACTTCGTGACCCTTCTGTGCGCCGCGGCGCTTCTGCTTTTTCCGGCCTGTGCCGGGGCGCTCCCGGAACAGCCCTCTCCTGATCCCGTCCAGGCGGCGAACGACTTTATCACGGGACTCACCGGAGGTTCCCCGGCATCCCTGGGCTATGCCGCCGACGCCTCGGACCTCGTCTCCATAGGAAAACTGGTTCTCGAGGGCAATCATGGGGAAGCCATGAACAAGGTGGGGGAGTTCACCGCCGGAAAGATGATCGGTGCGTCCGCCCCTGCGGTGGGCCAGATAATAGCTCTCGGGAAGATCGGGAAGATGGCGGGCGACGCAGCGGCGAACTGGGTGGGGCAGAAGAATTTCGAACAAATCTACAACCGGATGCTGGAAGTGGTCGGACCCGTTGAAAAATGGCCGAAAGACCGCGCCCGGGCGAAAAGGGATGATTTCTTCCAGGCTGTTATGGCTGCTGAATACCGGTATCTCGAGACCTATCTCATTAAGAACGGGTATGCGAAAAACAGAACCGAAGCCGAGGACGTGGCAGTGGACATGATCCTTGCCAAGGGCAGATTCGAGAGTCTCTGTGATGTCTACGACCTGACGGGAAAGGACAGAACTCTGGCTGTTCTCGAGCGGGAAATCCGGATCGAGGCGGAAGTGGCCGCCGAGATAGCACGGGATAAAGAGCTTGCAAGGGTGGCCCGCCTCGAGGAGGAGCGAAAGGCGAAGGAAAAGGAGCAGGCGGAAAAAAAGGAAGGGAAGCCGGCGGAAGAAAAGAAGACCGCGGCGCTTCCCGCTCCCGACATGCCGGAGGACTACCCCCAGCAGATAGAACCGGCGACCCAGAAGCCTGCGGCGCCTCCGGAGGCTACCAAACCGGCGGCACAGACAGAAGTGACTAAACCTGAACCTGCTCCTGCTCCCGTGAAACCAGCACCGTCAGCTCCGGAGGTTCCGATCCGGTGGACGGTGACTCCCCGGCTGATGGATAAAGAGAGCACCTCCTTTGCAATTACCGTGATGAACGTCTCAGGGAAACCCATTCCCGGCTTTGCCGTGTCTCTCGCCCCGCTGAACCAGTCCCTGGAAGGCGGCGTCGGGTGGGGAAGTCCTCCGTCACCGGGAACGCTCGCGCCGGGAGCTTCTGTGAACGTCACCGCCCTTGCCATGGGTGATGCGGAAGGTGTTGCGGTTTCCTTTTCGGGTGACGGGAAGAATCTCGCCGCAGTCACGGCACGGTCAGTACACAGCGTGGAGAAGCAGAGGGAAAGGCGTTTTTCCGGGAACTTTATCGGAGGCACGGGCAGGGGCAGCATTTCCGTCACTCTTTCAGGCAACTCTGTCACGGTGGTGATCAACGGCGTGTACACGGACAGGAACCAGAACGTTCGCATCAATGCAGCCGGTACCGGTGTGTTCACCCGGACGGCGGGGGGCTTCAGTCCGGCTTCGGGGAACCTCTCGGTGAACTGGAACGGCACCGCCGTGGGGAAAATGACGGTGAAGGGTACGTCCAGAGACGTGAACGAAAAGGTATCGGGAACCCTGACAGGTGATCTCATGACGGGAACAGCCGGCGGAGCGTTCCGCGGCAAGTGGACAGGCGGAAGCCGTTTCGTCCAGCTATCGGGAACATGGAATGCAAGTGAAAACAGGTAAAATTCTGTTCTTCAGCCGCAGCCGTTACCTGTCCCCACCTGGAAGGGCGGAGTAAGATGGTGGATGTGTACAGGGTGAAATATCCGGGGAGGGGTGAGCAATGCGCATGAGATTCCTGGTTTACCTGGCGGGAGGGTATGTTGTTCTCGCAGTTCTGGCCTTTCTTCTCGCCGATTCGCTTGTCTTTTTTCCCCACAGGGAACTGAGAACGGATCCCTCCGAACGGGGACTTGAATACGAGGATGTGAGTTTCCGGGCAGGTGACGGCACTCTTCTTCACGGATGGTTTCTTCCCGGGAAGGGGAGGGGAACCCTCCTTTTCTGTCATGGGAACGCGGGAAATATCTCCCATAGACTCGATTCTCTCGAGATATTCCACAGGCTTGGGCTTTCGGTCTTTCTTTTTGACTATCGGGGATACGGAATAAGCGAAGGGAAACCTTCCGAGGAAGGGGTCTACAGCGATGTGGAGGGCGCCTGGCGCTGGCTGACGGAAGAGCGGGGAATCAGGCCGGAAGCGATCGTCCTGTTCGGCCGGTCACTCGGAGGGGCCGCGGCTGCATGGGCAGCTCAGAAATATTCTCCTGCGGGACTCATCCTCGAATCTACCTTCACGTCCCTGGCGGATATCGGAAAACACCACTATTTTTTTCTCCCCGTGAAACTTATCGTGGGGAATTCCTTCGATACCCTCGGGAAAATGAAGAACATTTCATGCCCTGTTCTCGTGGCCGCGAGCCCTGAAGACGAGATCGTTCCGGGGGAACAGGGGCAAATCCTTTTCGAGGCGGCCCGGCCGCCGAAGCGTTTTCTGCAGCTGAAGGGTGATCACAACTGGGGCTTTATGTCCACCGGGAGGGCATACGTTCAAGGGCTCGATACGTTTTTGGACGAGGTATTCGGGAGCGAAGCACGGAGAAATGAAGTAGAATAGCATACGATTCGATTCAGACCGAGGAGATGAATACCCGTGGATTTATTTGCTTCTCTCATGAAGAACCATCTTTTTCTCATGAGCCTTACGGTTGGGCTTGGACTGTTTCTGGGAAAAATCACCGTCCGGGGCATCAGCCTGGGCATTTCCGGAGCCCTTTTCGTGGGTCTGTTCATAGGCGCCTGGGGCTACACGGTGCCCAACGACTACTTTACCTGGAACCTCATGTTCTTCGTGGTGGCTGTGGGTTTGCTTGCGGCGGAGGATACTGCCCGGGTGGTGAAGCGATACGGCATAAAATTCGTCTTTCTCTCGGTAGCTGTCACGGGGATGGGCGCTCTTGCCACGCTGCTCATGGGTATGCTTTTTGCCGGCGAGGCTTCTCCCCACATGATAGCCGGTACCTACACCGGGGCACTCACCAGTTCGCCCGGGCTCGGAGCGGCCCTTGAAGCGACGGGAGGCAATCCCGATGTCACCATCGGATACTCTGTAGCTTACCCCTTCGGGGTCGTTGCTGTGGTGCTCTTTGTTCAGCTAATTCCCTTGCTGTTCGGAATCGACGTGGCAAAGGAAAAAGAAAAACTTGCGGCAGAAAAGAAGGCGTCCTTTCCGGCCGCGGCTGATGCCCGTCCCGAGTCTCAGGCATTTTCCCTGCTCTCTTTCGTGTTCTGCATCGTCGGGGGCAGTTTGCTCGGGAAAATAACTATTCCCCTCGGGGGACTTGGGTCTGTCGGTCTGGGAACGACAGGAGGAGCCCTGCTCTTCGCTCTTGGGGCAGGAAGCTTCGAGCGCATTGGTCCGTTTCCCATGAGGATGGACAAGAAGGTCCTGTCTGCGATCAGGAGCATCTCCCTGGGGTTCTTCCTGGCTATCGTGGGGCTGAACGCCGGCGGCGGTGTTGTCAAGGCCTTCCTTGAGCACGGGATACTTCTTATAGCTGTTGGTATCGGCGCTGCTCTTGCGGCGGAGATGACCGGCTTTTTCCTCGGGTATTATCTCTGGAAGATCAACTGGATCATCCTGGCGGGAGCCATCTGCGGGGCCATGACAAGCACCCCCGGACTCGGGGCGGCCATTGACGCCACCGGGACCGACGAGGTAAGCGCCGGCTACGGCGGCGCCTACCCCGTGGCTATCGTCTGCATGGTACTCTTCACAACCATGCTGCACACCTATTTCCACTGATTTCCGGACAGCAGCTTCATATAAAAGCAGTCTCTCCGGGCTATAATGCCGGAGAGACTGCTTTTTACCGTATTTTCGGGGTCGTCACTTCAGGATTCTTTAGAGGCCTCGTTGGAATAAGGAAAAAAATCGTCCCACATTTTGTCCAGGGCCTCGAGGCTCCGTGCAATGAGGGGAACTGAATAGCGGCCGTCCTTCTCTTCCAGTATGCCTTTTTCCTCCAGTTTCCGTACGGCGTCATCCACTTCAAAGTCCATCTGAATGCCGTATTTCCGGAACATCCACTCCTCGATCCTGTTATCAAGCTCCTCGAGGGTGAAGGGAAGCCCATCCCGGTTCTTCTCCGCCAGAAGGAAATAATAGGCGAGGATCAGTTCCTTGCACTCTTCCTCCTCTGCTTCGTGAACGAGAAAATCGAAAACGCCGGCGTTGTTGTCCAGGTTGTGGAAGTAGAGAGTCTTCATGAGCTTCGCCTGGTGCTTTTCCTTCGTGTTCTTGTACTTGGCGAAGACCTTGAATGTGATCATGCCCACCACCGAGAAAGCTGTCAGTATGGGGAAGAGCTTGTCTTTAAAGTCCGCCCAGTTTATCGTGTGTCCCATGATGAGAGCCGCCACCACGGTTCCGATAACCAGGAGGGCAGGAATGACCCTGTTGACCACGCTGAAAAAGCCGCCGATCAGCGGAAGGAGAATGAGCCCTTTGTCCACGAGCGTCATTCCGATGGTGACGTCCGGAAAAAGGGTCTCAAGCGTGGAGACGGGAACATTCTTGAATACCTTCAGGAAGATCGTCGGTATCCCGGATCCCTTTTCCGCGGGGGCGCTTTTCCTTCCGCCCCGGACGGCTTCAGTCACAAGCCTCCGTTCCTTTTCCTTTCCGGTCTCCCCTGCAGTCTCGACATAGTAGTCGTAGAATGCATCCATGTCCTCCTCGCTTTTAAGCTTTATGAGGATGAGCAGCCTCTGGAGCATATCCTCCGTCTCGGGGCCCTTCTTTTTTTTGCTGAACCGATTCCACCATGCCGCAGCATCCGGAGTTTTGGCCACACTCTTCTTTCCCCTGCGGTAGATGAGGATCTTGTCGTACTTTTCCTGGTTGACCTTCACATTCAGTCCCCTGGGAGCTGCCTTCGTCATGATCTCGTTGAGCTCTTCGAGGGAAAGTTCCTTGTAGTTGGCCGCGGAGAGCATCTCCTCGAGGGCTTCGACCATGGCGTTGAACCGGAGGTTGAAATCCTCCTCAGGGCCGAAGAGCTTCAGGGTATCTGCGTCCGGGTTGAAGGCATGGTATGCGTCGAGAGCCTTTTTCAGGGTGTCGTGGAACCTGAAGTGATATATGGCCTGGACCAGCTCGGCGAATCGTTTGAAATTCTGCTGTCTCTCCTCTGAAAGGACACCTTCATTGCAGAGAGCGCTTACTATATCGTTTGTCCTTACAGGAATGAATTTTTCCAGATTGTCCTTTTCTACCATAAAAATCCAGCCCCCCATTTCGTCTCGAAACTGTTCCCGCGTTCAGTATAACATCCTAAAAACTTATACGGCCGCTCCCTTTTGGGCTCCATCCTTCAGGAACAGAAGGAATTTCATGTTCAGCTCGGGATCTCCGGCTATTCCCACGTAATCGCCCGGCCGGAGAAGAAAGTCGCCGTCGGGATTTGAGATGACTTTTCCTTCCCTGCCGACGGCCACTACAGATACTCCGAACTTCCGCCGTATGGCGGATTCCGCAAGTGTCTTCCCTGCCAGCGGACTCTCTGTGTCAAGGAAAGCCCATTCCATGGTCATCAGGGATGCCGCCGCCTGGAGGCGTGAAGTGACCTCGTACTCGGGAAGGACCTGGTAGAGGGGTTCATAAATGACCCTCCGCAGGGCGTTCAATTCATTCTGCACCGACGGGGCAGGGAAATCGAGATGGAGAAGCACCTGCCGTGCCATCTCCAGTTCCGCTTCAAAGTCGGGCCGGATTATTTTCTGCACCGATAATTCTCTGAGAAGGGGGATGTCCTCCTCTCCCTCGGAAAGGACCAGTATCTTCCCCTTTCCATTTCTTTTCCTTACAGCGCGTATTATGTCGATTGATTCAGGGCCGTTTTCGGAGGTAACCACCACCAGCCGGGCGTCCTCTACCCCCGCTGCATCAAGGATGACGTCCTGTCCCGGGTCGCCGAGAATGAGAGGAAGTCCCTCGATTTTGCTCTTGAGAAACTCCCCGTGGTTCGGCTCAATGATGACGCATCCCATTCCGAGGCCCCTGAGAACAGTTCCGATCCTGCGGGAAAATCGCCCGCCCCCCGCCAGTATCACATGGTTTTCCAGATCGGAGGAGGGGATGTTCACGGTGCGGACATCAGAGGGTTTTCTGTATTTCTGCGCAAGAGAGTAGACCGGTGCGGTCAGTCCGGAAATTACCGGTCCGAGGATCATGGAAACGATCACCGTGTTCAGTGAAAGAGCGTATATTTCCTGTCCGATGGCTCCGGAGTCGAGAGCCTCCTGGAGAACAATGAAGGCGATTTCCGATATGGGTATCATTCCGAAAAAGGCCGCCAGGGGAATGACCCTGCCGTAGCCGAAAAGACGGGTCACCAGGCCGAGGACTGCTCCTTTCCCCAGGGTCGCGGCAGCAAAAAGCCCGAGGATAATGGCGAACCGTGATGCAAGAAAGAAGGGATCCAGGAGCATGCCGATGGTGACAAAAAAGAGAAGGCCGAAGATGTCCCTCACGGGTATCAGGTCGCTCAGGGCCCTTCTGCCGTAGTCTGACTCGCTCAGAACAAGTCCTGCCATGAAAGCGCCGAAAGCGAAGGAAAGATCGAACATGTATGTCAGATATCCAATGCCGAGGCCTATGGCGGTCACTGTGAGCAGGAAGAGCTCCCGGGATTCCCAGCCTACCACTGCTTTCAGGACGAGAGGAATATACCGTGCCCCCACGTAGAACATCACGGCAACGAAAATCACGACCTTCACGACCGGCATCAGGATCCCCGCTGCCGAAAAGCCCGTGGAGTTGAGGTTCACGAGAAGCACCATCAGGGGGATGACGAGAATGTCCTGGACAATGGACATTCCAAGCATTACCCGGCTTGAA
>Ga0334883_1005133_pt1 | contig 11797 bp, 11 predicted proteins | sample GraSluR1_MG_6_FD_207230 | JGI IMG/M metagenome (GOLD analysis project Ga0334883, IMG submission 207230) | Sludge microbial communities from methane-producing bioreactor in Wageningen University, Netherlands - Granular Sludge_09_05-R1 | ecosystem: Engineered > Bioreactor > Anaerobic >... | reverse complement strand
TCGCTGCGCTGGACAGCGCTCAGTGTCAGGGTCATGGCGACCGCGAGCAGGCTGATACGCAGCGGCTCGCCGAGCATCCCGCTGAGCAGATCGAGCGGGGGTTGCACGCGGAACCAGAAGGCGAACACATTCCCGCCGATCAGATCGCGCATCAACAGGTAGCTGAGGGGCTGGATCGCCGAGACGAGGGAGTAGAGCAGGATGAAGGCCCCCATGAACGGCAGACCCACCCGCAACACATGTCGCAGCGATTGGACGAACGGGATGATGCGGGCCTCGAGATCGCCAACGAAGATCTCGACGAACTCCAAGACGACGGTCTGGCTGCCCCGACTGGCCGAAAGACCGCGGGATTCCAGACGTGCCAGCCGCCGGCTGCGTCGCGACCATGGTCCCGCAAAGCCGTCTTGACGGCCCTTTTCCCACAGTTCGGCAGCCGAGAGCGTGTAGGTGCCGAAGACCAGTCCGGTGACTGCCAGCCAGAGCAGCGGAGCCAGCATCGCGTCGGTGATCAGCGGCCAAAGATGTAGCGTCCATGCTTGCCACAGCCAACTCAGGAAGGCAGGGATGGCGATATGCAAGGACGCCAGGATGCCCAGCAGCCAATCCTTGCCCTCCAGCAGCCAGCCGTAGAAGACCCGCTCACGCAGCCAGATTCCGAGATCGCCGAGCATCCGGGAACCGCCGAAGATCAACACCACCGAGAAGAAGCCCTCAACCAGTGCACCACCCAGACCGAACGCCCAGCGTCCGGTGCGCTCGGCGGCGGCCTCCAGACCGCGGCGCAGCAGGTAACTGGCGACCAGCACAGCGCCGATGGTAAGCCGTTGCCGGGCTGTGGTCGGGTCAAGCACAGTAGTGGCCGATTGTGGGTTGAGGACCGTAGACGATTCGAGCGCGCCGTGCACGAAGAGTTGATATGTGGCCTCGTTGATCCCGTTGAAGACCGAGTAGACACCGACGAAGGGCAGCAACGAGAGACTGACGACCTTGAGCAGCGGCTCGTCTCGTCCAATGGCAGCGGCCCGTGCGGGCAGCGTCTCCCACAGTCCGGCGGGTTGCCCGGCTATCCGGATGGCGATGATGATCGCGGCCAGCTGGGTGACCAGTCCGCAGCTGAAGATCGCCACCGTCAACCAGGGGTGAGTCTCTTGAATCGGAGCGGTCAACGTGAGTGCCACCCGGTAGACCAGCCATCCGCTGACCCAGGCGATCAGGATCTTGGGCAGCACTTGCCACCAGACCCGCAGGGTCTGGCTGGTCAGGTCTGTGAGCTGGCCCCACCATGCACGCGCGAAAGACATTGGCGCTCAGTCTAGAGGCCGGACCGGTCCGCTCACCTGATCGGCCGACCAGATGGGTGGGCGTGAGCCAGCTGGCCGGCAGCCGTGCCGGTGCGGGCTGGTCCGAAGGTCTCAGCCGTACGTGTCGCGGGGACCTCGGCCGTCCCTGACCGATCTGGGCCCATGCGACCAGCTGGGCGCGGCGGGCCCGCGCACGTCGATCCGCACCACCGAGCCCTCACCCAGCTCGGCATTCAGCTTGGCCACGATCTGCGGTGCCATCTGGCGCAGCACGGTCGCCCAGGTGGTGGATTCGGCCCGCACCAGCAAGACCTTGTCGGCGAAACCGGCCGGCTGCGCATGCTGAGCGTTGACCGGCCCGACGATCTGCGGCCAGGCTTCCAGCATCCTGCGCAATCCCACCTGCGTCTTCCAACCCCTCCTGCTGACCAGGCGATTCAATGCGTCACCCAGCAGTTGCGGATCGCGAGCGTCGGGACCTGCGCCGGAACGCTGCTCGTTCATCTGCGGACGCCGGCGGCGGCGCCGGATACCCACACCTCGCGGTGGCGGCAGAATGCCGGCCGCGTCGTGAGCGATCCGGGTGGCTACCTCGATGCCCAACGGGTCATGATCGCCGGTATCCAGTGGCTCGGGAAAGATCGCGATGTCGTCGGGCTCATCCACGGGCTCATCGAAACCGTCGCCGAACCGGCCACCAGGAGGCTCAGACATCATCGGTCCGGTGGCTCGAGAACGCTGTGGTTGCGATCTGGCCGGCAGTGATCTCGAAGCGACTGCCGTCGAGCAGCTCGGGCACATCCGAGCCGACCGCGGCAGTCACCAGCACCTGCTCGGCATCGCGGGCGGCCACGGCCAGCCGCTCGCGGCGGGTGGCATCCAGTTCGGCGAACACATCATCCAGTATCAGCACCGCCTCAATGCCGTCGGCGCGCAACAGCTCGAAAGCCCCGAGCCGCAACGCCAATGCCAGCGACCACGACTCGCCGTGCGAGGCGTACCCGCGTGCTGGCAGCTCACCGATCGTCAGGGCGAGGTCGTCGCGGTGCGGACCGACCAGGGTGAGCCCACGAGCCAACTCTTCGCGACGACGGTCGGCCAACGCTGAGCGGAATGCCTCCGCGAGCTCGGCCGGATCGGCTGGCAGCGCGAATCCGGCCCGATAGGACGCAGTCGCGAGGTTGTTCACCGGCGCGATCTGCGCATAGGCCTGCTGGGCGGGTCCGACCAGGTCGGCCAGGGTATCGAGCCGAGCCGCCAGCAGCTCGCTGCCATAGCTGATCAGCTGGGCGTCCCAGATCTCCAGCGTGAACTCCGCGTCGGCATCCGAACGGCCGGTGGCAAGCGATTTCAGTAGCGAATTGCGCTGTTTGACGACCTTCTCGTAGTCCTGTTTGACCCCGAGCATGCGCGGCCACCGGCTGATCACCAGATCGTCGAGGAAACCGCGGCGGGCGGCCGGATCCCCCTTGACCACGCTGAGATCCTCGGGCGAGAAGACGACAGTGCGCAGTGCACCCAGCAGATCGTGCGTGCGGGGGAGAGCTCCCCGGTTGATCCGGGCCCGATTGGCGCGCCCCGGATTGATCTCCAGTTCGAGCAGCAGACGGCGAGCGTCGTCCAGACCGGCGACCACCTCGGCGCGAATGACGGCCTGCTCGGTGCCTGCCTGGACGAGTGGCCCGTCGCTGCTCACCCGATGCGAACCGAGCCGCGAGAGGTATTCGACCGCCTCCACGAGGTTGGTCTTACCCTGGCCGTTGGAGCCCTGGAAGATCGTTACTCCCGGAGTCAGGCTCACATCGGCCTGAGCGTAATTGCGGAACTGGTGCAGCTCGAGACGAGCGACGTACACGATGTCAGTTCGGCAGGCGCATCAGCATGATGACGTGCCGGTAATCGCCCTTCGGATCACCGTCGATCTCGTCGAGTCCGCGCACCAGACAGGGCTTGCCGGCGGCGGTGAACGAGAAGTGCACGTAGGGGGAGTCGATGGTGTTGAGCGCGTCGGCAAGGTAATGCGGGTTGAACCCGGCTGCGGTCAGCGCGAGTTCACCACCGGCCACGTTCTCGACCTGTGCAGGGACGGCCTCGGAGGCCTGCGCCTGGTCACCGGAGGCCGCTTCCAGGGCGATCTGCTCGTCCCCGATCAGCATGCGCAGCGGGGAGTTACGCTCGGCCACCAGCGAGACGCGCTTGACCGAGGCGATGATCTCTTCGGTCTTGCAGCGCACGGTGACGGTCGGGTGAATATCCATCAGATGGCGAACCTTCGGGAACTCGCCGCCCAGCAGACGAGTGGTCAGCTGCCGCACCCCGCCGGATCCCGAGCCTTCGAGACCGATCAGACCCTCTCCCGCCTCGGCGTTGGACAGCGCCACGGTGATCTGCTCACCGCTGGACATCGACCGAGCGGCCTCGCTGAGCACTCGGGCCGGAACCAGAGCGGCACCTTCGGCAGAACTCGAGGCAGGGGTCCAGGTGAGCTCCTTCAGCGCCATCCGGTAGCGGTCGGTGGCCAGCAGCGAGATCACGTCGTTGTCGATCTCCAGGCGCACTCCGGTGAAAACCGGAAGCAGTTCGTCGCGTCCGGCTGCTACGACGACCTGATTGATCGCCCGGGCGAAGTCGTCGGAGTCGACCACCCCGGCCGCGGTCGGCATCTCGGGCAGTTGGGGATACTCGGAGACCGGCAACAGTTGGAGCGTGAAGCGAGCCGAGCCGCAGACCAGTTCGACGCGGGTGGCGTCGCTGGTGAAGTCGACCGGGCGGTTCGGCAGGCTACGGGCGATCTCGGCCAGCAGCTTGCCCGAGACGAGCGCCTCGCCTTCGTCGATGACCTGAGCCTCGACCTGCACCTGCGCACTGGTCTCGTAGTCGAAGCTGCTCATGGTGACGCCCTTGGCGTCCGCCTTGATCAGCAAACCCGCCAGGATCGGGACGCTCGGCCGGCTTGGCAGGCTGCGGGCCGCCCAGGCCACCGCCTCGGCCATCACATCGCGTTCCATGCGAATCTTCACGGTGCTAGTCCTCACGTCGTCCGGGACACGCCGGTGCGCCCAATCTTGTCTTGGCATCATATCGAGCAAGCCCCCACGACGCAGCGTGGGTTGAGGCTGCACTTGAGGGTTGGACGACCAGTCGGGCAATGGCGTGTCGGTACCCCATCCTAGCGGCCGCGGCTCTGGGTGGACCGACGCCGGGCGGGTCGCCGTTGATGGATGCTGATCCACAGTTCTGACTTCGAATCCCTGAGTATGTAGTTATCTTCAGTAGTAGTCATCACTTCTGTGGAAGCTGTTGATAACTCGCATCGGTGCTGGTCAGACCCGGGAAACAGGGCTGTGGACAGTTTTGCGTCAACTCCCACGTGTCTGGGTTCGGCTGTGGACGAGTCGCCGGGCTGTGGGCGGTCGTCCACCGGCCGTCCCCCGCGAGCCCCGAGTCGTCAACCGATCGACGGGGTTATCCACACCCCGCGAGCGACTGGATGCGAGGGCGCGTGGTTGGACGCTGCGGCGAGCGGCCGGCAGCGTTTCAGCGAAGGATCGACGAAGCGGTGGTCAGTGACCTGACTGCTTGATGTTGTTGGTCAACTCGGTGACCTGGTTGTAGACGCTGCGGCGTTCACGCATCAGCTGCCGGACCTTGCGGTCGGCATGCATGACCGTCGTATGGTCCTTGCCGCCGAACTCCTGGCCAATCTTGGGCAGCGAGAGGTCGGTCAGCTCGCGGCACAGGTACATCGCGATCTGCCGGGCGGTGACCAGCGTCTGCGTCCGGGATGTGCCGATGAGATCGTCGATACCGATACCGAAGTACTTAGCGGTCTCCTGAATGATGGTGGACGCGGTGACTTCTGCTTCCGGACCGGTGGGAATGAGGTCCTTGAGCACGACCTCGGTGAGATTGAGGTCGACGTCCTGGCGGTTCAGCGAGGCGAATGCAGTGACCCGGATCAAGGCCCCTTCGAGTTCACGAATGTTCGTCTGGATTCGCGAACCGATGAACTCCAGTACTTCGGGGGGCAGGAGGAGTCGCTCGGATGCCGCCTTCCGTTTGAGAATGGCGATCCGGGTCTCGAGGTCGGGTGGTTGCACATCGGTGATGAGACCCCACTCGAACCGGCTGCGGAGCCGTGGCTCGAGTGCCTCCAGCGCCTTGGGATGGCGATCGGAGGTCATCACGATCTGCTTCTGCGCGTTGTGCAGAGTATTGAATGTGTGGAAGAACTCTTCCTGAGTCTGGATCTTCGACTCCAAGAACTGGATGTCGTCGATCAACAGCACGTCCACATCACGGTAGGTGCGGCGGAAGGCAGTCGTCCGGTTCTCCGAGATTGCGTTGATGAAGTCGTTGGTCAGTTCCTCGGTGCTGACGTACTTCACTCGGGCGTCTTCGAAATAGTCGCGGACGTAGTGACCGATCGCGTGCAGCAGGTGCGTCTTACCCAGCCCGGAATCGCCGTAGATCAACAGCGGGTTGTAGGCCTTCCCGGGGCTCTCGGCGACGGCCGCCGCGGCGGCGTGCGCGAAACGATTCGAGTCTCCGATGACGAAGTTGTCGAAGGTGTACTTCGGATTGAGCCGGTCGACATCGGGACGCTCCACCGCCGGCGCGGTGCTGGTCACGACAGGAGCCGCCTCGCGACGAGTGAGCTCGGTCGGAGTGACCTTCGGGGCGGCCGGCGGATCGGGCGGCTGCAGATCGAGCTCGAGGTCGGGTTGCACTGTGACGGCCATCCGCATGGAGCGGTGGAAGAAGTCGGACAGGGCCTGTTCGATCTCGCTGCGCTGACGACTCTCGAGTCGTTCGCGGGCGAACTCCGAAGGAACGGCGATCAAGACGATGGTCTCGTGCACAGTCAGCGGGTGCGAACTCTTCAGCCAGGCCCGGGAGTTCTTGTCGGCCTGATCCAGAACGTGTCGCCAGGCCTTCGCCAGCGTCTCATCGGTTGGAGTGAGTTCATGCTCGTTGGGCACGTTAGTTACTCGCCTCCTGTTCACGCCGTCAATCGGTCACCTGTGGTGCGGGTAAACCAAGCATCCACTAAGTCAGTTTTCCACAGGTATGTCGGCGGCTCATCCGTTCAACGGATCCCGCCCCTCTGGTTCGTTGGCTTTGGGGGGTGAGGCCAGCTCGACAGGCTGTGGAAAAGTTGCTTCAGGCGGTAGACGCTAGTCATTTCCGCGGCCGGAAGCAAACGAGGTGACAAGCTGTTTGAGGTTGTTCGGCGTGTCGAGTAGACGTCGGGGTGCAGACCCGTCTTCGGGGTCTGTTGCTGATCATTGACGACCTGACGTAATATTGACAAGCCGTTGTCCTGAACGGATCGAGTGCGCGCCCGCGAGGCTCGTGCCCTCCGAGAAGTAACGGCCCGAGATCTTGCTTCACCCGAAGCATGCACGAAAACGAATGACGGAGACTTCCCTTGAGCAAGCGCACGTACCAGCCGAGCAATCGTCGGCGTTCCCGTACCCATGGCTTCCGCGCGCGTATGAGCACCCGGGCAGGACGAGCCACCATTTCTGCCCGTCGCCGTAAGGGCCGGGCCGAGCTTTCCGCCTGACGAGTGCTTCCGGTGGCCGCCCGGATGCGGGCGTCGAGCGAGTTCGATGCCACGGTCCGCGGTGGGGTGCGCGCGGCGCGTCCGAGTGTTGTGGTGCACGCACGTTCGGTCGACGACGAACAACGAAGAGTCGGATTCGTGGTCTCGAAGAAGGTGGGCAACGCCGTCACCCGCAATCGAGTGAAGCGGCAGTTGCGTCATTTGGTGCGCGAACATCTGGACGAGACACCGCTGGGAACGCGGTTGGTCGTGCGCGCGCTGCCGGCAGCAGTCGCGTCCTCCACAGATCTGTCGCACGACCTGGCGGGCGCGTGGCAGTCGAGCCTTCGCAAGTTGGAGCGGCGCCGATGAAGTATCTGCTGATCGGATTCGTGCTGGCGTGGCGCAAACTGATTTCGCCGCTGTACGGAGATGTGTGCAAGTACTACCCGAGCTGCTCCGCCTACGGGCTGGAGGCGTTGCAGCTACACGGTGCCGTCAAGGGCTCCTGGTTGATCGTGCGACGGATCGCCAGTTGTCACCCCTGGGCAGCAGGCGGATTCGATCCGGTGCCCGGTTCAGCTCTCGAGGCCGAGATGGCCGCGCACCCCGAGCATTTCCGGGGCTGCGATCACGCGCCCAACAATTGTGAGGTGGCGACCTGATGGACTTTGATCCGTTTCTTTTCCTGAGTCTATGGAGCGATCTGGGCCGGATCGGCAGTGCGATCATGCAGCCGCTCTATTGGGCCGTCTCCGGGCTCATCGTGCTGGCACACCGGATGTGGGCGCCGTTGTTCGGGGCCGACTCCGGCCTCACCTGGGCGTTGTCGATCGTCGTACTGACGATCATCATCCGCGGTCTGATGATGCCGCTGTACGCGAAGCAGCTGAACTCCTCGCGCGCCATGCAGTCTCTGCAACCCAAGATCCAGGCGCTGCAGGAGAAGTACGGCGCCGACCGGGAGCGTCTGGGCCAAGAGACGATGAAGCTGTATCGGGAGGAAGGCGTCAGTCCGACGTCCAGCTGCCTGCCGTTGCTGATTCAGCTGCCTATCTTCTGGGGCCTCTACCAGGTGCTGTACGGAGCCGCACGAGGCACCGCGAAGGGCACCTTCTTCGTGAACAATCCGGATCTGGTCGACTCGTTGAGCCATGCCACCTTGTTCGGTGCGCAGTTGTCGGGCACCTTCCTGCCGATGAACAACGGCTTCGGCGCCACCCAGATCCTGGCGCTGATCATGATCATCTTGATGACGGCGTTGCTGTTCTTCCAGCAGCTGCACATGATGCGTCGCAACATGCCGCCGACCGCGTTCGAGGGACCGATGGGTCAACAGCAGAAGATGATGCTGTACCTGATGCCGGCGATGTACATCTTCATCGGCCCGCAGATCCCGATCGGCGTGCTCGTCTACTGGATCATCAGCAATCTGTGGACGCTGGTGCAGCAGTACGTGATCATTCGCAACTACCCGACCCCCAACACTCCCGCCTACATCGAGTGGGAGGAGCGAATGGTCGCCAAGGGCAAGGACCCGAAGGAGATCGAGCGGCTCCGCTCGAACAAGGCGCGCAAGCGGCCCAGCAATGCCTCCGACACGGGCAGCCGGACGGTGAAGGGCGGGTCGGGCGATGCTGCCGTGACTCGCCAGCAGGTGAATCGCCAGACGGTTCGTCCGGACGAGAACGGCAAGCAGGTCGTCCAGCGCCAGCAGGTGCAGCGCAGCAGCCGCGCTGCCCGTAAGAAGAAGTAGAGCAGACGGCTGGTTCCGGCACCCGGCCGGTGCCAGCCGTTCGGTTCGCCCCCACATGCGTCCAGAGCAGGAGATTTCACGATGGATACTGCAGAAATTCAGAAGATCCTCGACACCGAAGGTGATGTCGCGGCCGACTACCTTGAGGAGCTGCTTGAGATAGCCGATCTCGACGGCGATATCGACATCTTCACCGAAGGCGATCGGGCCCACGTTTCGATCGTCACCGACAGCGATGTGCTGGTCGGACGCGATGGTGAGGTGTTGAGTGCGCTGCAGGAGTTGGCCCGGCTCGCCGTGATGACGGAGACGGGAAAGCGCAGCCGGCTGATGCTGGACGTCGCCGGATTTCGTGAGAAGCGTCGTGCAGAGTTGCAGGGACTCGCGACCGAGGCGATCGTAGAGGTCAAGGAGACCGGTGAGCCGGCGCGGCTGAGCGCGATGAACGCGTTCGAGCGCAAGGTCGTGCACGACGTGGTCGCTGCGGCCGGCTTGGTCAGCGAATCGGAAGGCCAGGAGCCGAACCGCTACGTCGTCATCAGGAAGGCCGACTGAGTGGTCGAGCAGGCCGTCCTGGAGGAAGTCTTCGGCGACGGTCTCGAGGTAATAACTCGATATGTCGATATATTGGCAAATCGAGGAATTGACTGGGGTCTGCTCGGACCGCGGGAGGCGGATCGTTTGTGGGATCGCCACGTGCTGAACAGCGTGGCGGTTGCCTCACTGATCCCCGCCGAAGCGTCGGTGGTCGATGTCGGCAGCGGTGCCGGGCTTCCGGGGATCCCCTTGGCGATTGCCCGTCCTGATCTGTCTGTGGTTCTGCTGGAATCGCTGCTTCGGCGAGTGACCTTTCTGGCCGACGTCGTGGCCGAGTTGGGACTGGGCGATCGGGTGCGTGTTGTGCGAGGTCGGGCCGAGGAGTGCACCGAGCACTTCGATGTGGTGACAGCGCGAGCGGTGGCTCCTCTTGGCCGGCTCGTCGGGTGGGCTGATCATCTGTTTCTTCCCTCCGGTCAGTTGCTCGCTCTCAAGGGATCGTCGGCCGACAAGGAGGTCGCCGAGGCCCAGGCGGTTCTTCGGAAACGTCGTTTGGTCGCCGACGTGCAGGCGGTGCGGGCAGCCGCTAGCCTTGAGGAGACTTTCGTGGTCCGGGTCAGAAGCGTTTCACGTGAAACGCGACCTGTGAGGTGAAGGAGGCAGGCGGGGGATGAAGTCCAGCCGAAGCGGTGACACCGTTTCACGTGAAACGCAGCTACCTCCTCCGACGCAGACCCGCACTATCGTCGTCGCCAATCAGAAGGGTGGCGTAGGTAAAACCACCACGGCGGTCAACATTGCGGCAGCGCTTGCCCGTGGCGGTCTCGAGGTCTTGGTGATGGATCTTGATCCGCAGGGCAATGCCAGCACGGCACTCGGGGTGGATCACCATTCGGGCATCGCGGGAACATACGAAGTGCTGCTGCAACACCAGTCCATTGCGAGCGTGCAGCAACAGTCGCCGGAATCCGAGACACTGTCCGTGGTGCCGGCGACCATCGACCTGGCGGCCGCCGAGATCGAACTCGTCCCGCAGGTCGCCCGAGAGCAGCGTCTGAAGAAGGCATTGGCTGCCCACCTGCGTGAGCATCCCGTCGACTACATCATCTTCGACTGCCCACCCTCGCTGGGTCTGCTGACGATCAACGCGCTGGTCGCGGCCAGCGAGATCCTGATCCCGATTCAGTGCGAGTACTACGCCCTGGAGGGTGTCACTCAGTTGATGCGGACCATCCAGTTGGTACGCGAAGAGCTCAACCCGGAACTCGACCTCAGCACGATTCTGCTCACCATGTTTGATGCCCGGACGAAACTGTCGGCACAGGTCGGCGAGCAGGTGCGCCAGCACTTCCCCGAGCAGACACTCGTCACGCTCATCCCACGGTCGGTTCGTCTCAGCGAAGCCCCGAGTTACGGAACCACGATTCTCGGCTACGATCCTCAGTCGGTGGGCGCCAAGGCCTACGTCAAGGCCGCAGGCGAGATCGCCCGGCGTGGCGCGGAAGAACCAGTCAGGTCGGCGCGGAGAGGGTGGCCACAATGAGTGCACGGCCCGGGGGGCTAGGACGTGGACTGGGAGAACTGTTTCAGCGCACTGATCTCGATACCTCCGTGCCGGACTCCGAGGGAGCCGCTGTCGGCATGGATTCGCAGCGGTCAGCACCGATGCCGGACGGCTCCTACTTCGCGGAGATCCCGGTTGCCAGCATCAGCCCTAACCCGAAACAGCCAAGACGCGTCTTTGACGACGATGAACTGAGCGAACTTGCCGAATCGATCAGCGAGGTCGGACTGCTGCAACCCATCGTTGTACGCAAGCTCGCTGACAATGACCACCAGCTGATCGTCGGGGAACGCCGGTGGCGAGCGCACAAGATCGCGGGCATTGAGAAGATCCCCGCGATCGTGCGCGTTACCGACGACGAGAACCTGCTGCGGGACGCGCTCCTGGAGAATCTGCACCGGGCGCAACTGAACCCGCTGGAAGAAGCAGCGGCCTATCGGCAACTCCTAGACGATTTCGGGTGCACGAAGGAAGACCTGGCCGCGCGCATCAAGCGCTCGCGTCCACACATCTCCAACACCCTCCGACTACTGAATCTGCCCACCTCCGTGCAACGCCGTGTCGCCGCTGGAGTGTTGTCCGCCGGACATGCCCGCGCGTTGTTGATGCTGGACGACACGGTGGCCATGGAGCTGCTGGCCCAGCGAATAGTCGCCGAGGGCATGTCGGTGCGAGCGACCGAAGAAGCCGTGGCTCTTGCCCGACGAGGCACCGACGTTCTTGCCCGCACAAGAAGCCGCGCCGTTCGGGAGCTGCCGGAGGAGATCAAGGCACATGCCAACGGGCTCGCCGACCGCTTGGACACCCGGGTGCAGATCAGCCTTAGTTCACGCAAGGGACGCCTGACGATCGAGTTCGCCGACGCCGACGACCTCGATCGCATCATTGGCCTGCTTGAGCCGGAAACTACGGGAACCGACACCTCTGTCGGCTGACGCACTGCTCGTTCTCGTCACAGTCACGTCGTAAAAGCCCTGCTTGGCCCCCAGACGCCGGCCCAGATGTCGCCGGCCGCGATCGACAGTCGTCTGGCTGCCATCCGCGATGGCGATCTGATGGGGAAAACCGTCACCATGCCTGGCAGCCTG
>Ga0334883_1005131_pt1 | contig 11804 bp, 9 predicted proteins | sample GraSluR1_MG_6_FD_207230 | JGI IMG/M metagenome (GOLD analysis project Ga0334883, IMG submission 207230) | Sludge microbial communities from methane-producing bioreactor in Wageningen University, Netherlands - Granular Sludge_09_05-R1 | ecosystem: Engineered > Bioreactor > Anaerobic > Unclassified... | reverse complement strand
CCTTTATGTGCTGGATATGTCGAACCGGAGGAGTCAATATATAAAAAAGTATGACGCCAACTCCGGCAAATTGCTGTGGACCTCTCCTGAAATAAAGGAAGCAAGGGCAATCCCGAATATGTATATCATGGGCGATAAAGTGGTGCTTCAGATAGGCGGGAATGTTGAAGCTCAGGCATACATTTATCGCAGAACCCGGAATTCAGATGGTTCTGTTTCTGTTTATGAAGAATGGAGGATATGGTATCCCAATGTTAAACCCAACGGGGTTCAGGCATTCAACACCAGCGACGGTTCACTGGTATGGGATTCGGAGCGGTTCCGCAAAGGCATTACCAACATGATCGAAGCAGGCAGCAATGTGATCGTTTCCAGCGGAAAAGCATTGTATTCAATGGATATCAATACCGGTAAAGAGTTGTACGAAGTGCCGGTGGCTAAAGGGGGGGTCGGCAACGCCCAGATGATTTTCCCTTATAAGGATATGGTGGCCGTAATCGGCGAAAAAGGAGTGTCAACCTTCAAAATGAACAATGGCGACCTGGTGGCAAACGGAAAATATAAAACTTCACTGCTCGAAGACAGGTTTGACAATATCGTGATCATGAAAACCGAAGGTGCCGATATTGCAGCATTTGACCTTAATACATGTAAATTCCTTGAGTTTAAGGCGCGAAAGGGAGCAACCACTTCGCTCACAACCGATGGTGAGTATGTTTATGTATATGAGAATAAAACGGTCAGCAAAGTGCGTACCGGTAAGTAATTGATCAGGTACATTATATAAGGGTGGGCTGCAGAAACGGGTCCACCCTTGTGTTTTTTAACATAACCCTGATTTTCAGTTTGCTGACCGTTTTATAATCATGAAATTTCAATATTTCCAGCGGTATCGGGAATAGTAAATTCTGCCACCGTTGGATGGACTGCTTGCATTGTTAACATGCCGAATATGTAATGTATTAACGTTTTGTTCTGAATGGTTAATGGTAAATTATTTAACAATATGATTCAAACTTCCGGGAGACAGTTCAATTTGCAGTAGAAAAGCTAAAAGTTTTCCGCTGTGTTGCCTGGTTCACCGATTATTACTATCTTTGTTGCAAACATTTTCCGTATGCAGATCATCTTGCATTCTTATTTTACACCCACCGACTAGGAAAGACCTTACCCCATTTATACAGGCCGGGTCTCTCCCGGCTTTTTCTTTTTCAAAAAATTCGAAAATCATGAAGGAAATCATCATCAGTTCACTTGACATGGCGCGTCTGCGCAGCCATATTGCCAAAGCAAGAAGCGGCGGCATCAATGCTCCCATCAATCTGAATCCCCTGCAGGCCGAACTCGACAGGGCCAAAGTACTGCCACCCGAAAAAATGCCTCCGGATGTAGTTACCATGCATTCCATCGTTAAACTCGATTACCTGAACAGCGACAAATCGATGCAGATACAGATCGTTTACCCTCATGAAGCGGACTCCAGACAGCAGAAAATTTCTGTATTCGCGCCTGTTGCAACAGCCCTGCTCGGATATCGCAAGGGGGATACCGTTAGATGGAAAGTCCCAACAGGAGAGGCCGAGTTGAGGATATCGGAAATCATTTATCAGCCTGAAGCCTCAGGCGATTTGGAATTATAAGGGCTGCAGGCAGTGTTAATTATTTAAGGAATTCTGCCAGTTTATTTACTGCCAGTGCCCGGTGGCTGATTGTATTCTTCAGTGCAGGGGGCATTTCCGCGAAGGTTTGATCATACCCGTGAGGGATAAAAACAGGATCGTAGCCGAACCCGGAAGTGCCCCTTCTTTCATGAGTGATATTTCCGTTGAGTACTCCTTCAAACAAGTGCACTTTCCCCCCCATGATCAGCGCGATCACCGTCTTGAAGCGCGCTTTCCGGTTAATTTGTCCGTTAAGTTCGTCGAGTAATTTGGCTACGTTTTCATCGTAACTGCACCCTTCGCCTGCATAACGGGCAGAGTATACTCCGGGCCGGCCATCAAGCGCATCCACCTCAAGCCCGGTATCGTCCGCAAAACAATCGTAACCATAGTGTTCAACCACGTACCTTGCCTTCATCAGGGCGTTGCCTTCAATGGTATCGCTGGTTTCGGGGATGTCTTCGTGGCAATTGATGCCGTTCAGGGTTGTAAGATGATACTTGCCGCTAAGGATGGAACTGACCTCTTCCAGTTTATGGCGGTTGTTTGTTGCAAAGACCAGTGATTTCATGCTTTGGGGATCAGGATTAATTCAGGAGTTGTGATATGGTTCGTTTTTCAGTATGGTAAATGCCCGGTATAGCTGTTCAGTGAAAAACAGGCGTACCATCTGGTGCGAAAATGTCATGGATGATAATGAGACCCTGGCGTTTGCGGCAGCATACACTTCGTCGGAAAAACCATAGGCGCCTCCGATCACAAACATCAGGTGGCGGGTGCCTGCATTCATTATTTTCTGAATCCGGAATGCAAATTCTTCAGATGTATAGGATTTCCCTCTTTCATCCAGCAGGACAATCTGATCCGCAACGGTAAAATGTTTCAACATCAGCCTTCCTTCTGCATCTTTCAGTTGTTGCGGATTCAGTTGCCTGAAATTCTTTGGCGGAATAATATCAATCACATCAAACCGTATGTAATGAGATAACCTTCCGGCGTATTCCCCGGTTCCTGTAACTAACCAGGAAGCATCGGTTTTTCCGGTCTGAAGCAGGGTAATGCGCATAATTGAATTTATTGCAAAAATAGCCTTTTCAACTATTCCACTGGATGTGAAATTTCAATATCATTCATCATTTTTCAGCAGTTGTGACTTGTCTGATCAGCAGGTTCAGATTGTTCTGCAAGCCAGTATGGATAAATCCGGTGTCTTTGCCCGGGAAGAAAAACTGAAATTATAATACGAAGTGAACCAGATGTATATGCTTACTTCGCATGGTAATGACACCTGATCCCATCATCTCCGGATTGGTTTTGGCCCGGGTTTTGAAAAATTATTCTCCTTTATTCACAAGTGTCTTTAAATATGCTGAATTGCATGGGTGCGCATACAATTTGTTTTCCCCGGATTTATGTCTACATTTGGTTCGGTTTTTGATAATTTTATTAAATAAACAGCAGACAGGTTCTTTAACTTCTGCTGGCTTAAAATCTGAAGGGATGAAATTCACAGGAAAAATTCGTATAATATTAATATGCAGCATTTTAGTGTTGCTTCTTCCGGCTAAGGGATCGGCTCAGGATGTGAATGCCAAAGTGGCTTCCTCCATTCGTATGGCCAATGCCAGGGAGTTGAGCAATTATTTCAATGCAACCATCGATCTGAGTGTGCCGGGCACCGAAGGGACATTCAGTAAAGCGCAATCGGAAATTATAATACGTAATTTTTTTGCAAAATACCCGCCCGCCTCTTACACGCAGAGCCATCAGGGCCAGTCAAAAGACGGCTCTCAGTATGCTATCGGCATGTATAAATCCGGAAATACTGTATTCAGGGCTTATTACCTTATCAAAACGGTGAACGGGAAACCCGCCATTCATCAACTGAAGTTTGAAATCGAAGAATAACTACCAATATTTCTGCTGAGCCAAATGTTATCCATTGATGAGATTATAGCCAATGCCCTGATCGAAGATGCCGGTGATGGCGACCATACTTCACTATCTACCATTCCTGCAGATGCCGTTGGTAAGGCTAAGTTGCTGGTAAAACAGGCGGGAGTACTCTCAGGAATGGAGGTTGCCGCCCGGGTTTTTTCAATGGTGGATCCGAGTATCAACATGCTTCCTCTCATGAAGGATGGTGATGCCATTCAGCCTGGTGATATCGCTTTTACTGTTGAAGGGCCCTCTGCATCCATTCTGAAAGCTGAGCGCCTGGTGCTGAATTTTATGCAGCGCATGAGCGGTATTGCCACCACAACATCTCAATATGTCAGGCAACTGGAAGGGCTTAATACGCGCGTACTCGATACCCGCAAAACCACCCCCCTCATGCGTGCTATTGAGAAAATGGCTGTGAAGCACGGAGGTGGGCACAATCACCGGTTCGGCTTGTATGATATGATTATGATCAAAGACAATCATGTTGATTTTGCCGGCGGTATTGCAAAAGCTATTCATGCAGCGAATAGCTACCTGAAAACTACAGGCAGAGTCCTGCCGGTTGAAATCGAAGTGAGAAATTTTGATGAATTGAAACAGGTACTTGATACGGGTGGGGTCAACCGGATTATGCTGGATAATTTCAGCCCAGGAAACCTCAGGACAGCAGTTGAAATGATCGCTGGAAAATATGAAACCGAAGCATCAGGGGGGATTACCCTGGAAACCATCAGGCAGTTTGCTGAAACCGGGGTAGATTTCGTTTCTGTAGGCGCGCTTACCCATCAGATCAAAAGCCTTGACCTGAGCCTGAAAGCATATTAAGCAGACAGCATGAAAAAGCCAGCCGAACGCATCACCGGTTATTTCCTGCTTGTCTATCAAGGGGTGTTGCGCAGCCGGTTGGTCAGGAAGTCCCTGGTTTTGTCCAAACGTTTGGTGTTGCCTGGCTTTGATGGTATTCCCCTTTATTATGTTGCTGAATTTTTTGTGAAAGGCATCCAAAAGGGGGCCATCACCAACCGGGCAGCTGCATTGTCATTTAATTTTTTTCTGGCTATCTTCCCGGCGATATTGTTTTTTTTCTCCCTGATCCCGTACATTCCGATTGCCGATTTTCAGGACAGTTTACTCGACCTGCTTGAAGAGTTTATCCCTGAACAGGTGTGGGCTACCGTAGAGGACACCATTTTCGATATCGTAAAACGTCCCCAGGGCGGAGTGCTCTCCATTGGTTTCCTGATGGCCATGTATTTCTCCACCAACAGCGTCACCAGCCTGATGGAGGCCTTCAATCAGACTTACCATTCCATAGAAACACGCTCTGCCATGCGTCAGCGGCTGGTAGCCATCGGACTGGTTTTCCTGCTGTCGGTTCTTGTCATCATCGCCATTGCACTGATTACTTTCGGTCCGCTGGTGCTGAAATGGCTTGAATCGCATGGCCTGCTTACCGACAAGGTTGGTATTTTTATCCTATCTGCAGGAAAATGGATTATTACATTGGCCCTGCTCTTCTTTGCCTTTTCGTTTCTTTTTTATTTTGCCCCCAGCCGGAAACTCAGGTTCCGGTTTATTTCCGCAGGCTCCACCATTACCACCCTGCTTTTTATAGCTGCTTCTGTCGGTTTTAATTTTTATGTCAATAATTTTGCAAAATACAATACCCTTTACGGTTCAATCGGAACTTTGATTATTTTTATGCTCTGGATATATTTCAATGCAATCATTATATTGCTGGGATTTGAGTTGAATGCAAGTATTTCGGTGGCAGGAAAGAATAAAAAGCCATTGTAACAGGCCATAAAACAAGCAGCAGTCAGGTTTGAGATGATTTAAAAAAAACGATCATATCGCAAAGTGCCCTTTAAAGACCAATATAAACAATCCAATAAATATTTACATTAAATTCTTCAAACGATGAGACTAAATTACTGTTTTACCTGCGTTTTACTCGCGCTGAATGCGCTTTCCTTTGCTCAGACGGACTCGATTTCAACCAATATCTATCAGTACAACGGAAACCTCGGGATAGGAACTGCTTTCCCTGATTCTAAATTTACCCTGGTTACCGACGAGGTTGTGACATACCCTCAATTCGGGATCATGAGTATCAGGAATAATCATTATGCGACTTATGACGGGTTCTCTGCAAGCGATATTCACTATGTGGGAAGTCTGATCAATGGCAGGCGGTCGCGCGGAACGGTTGATTTTCCTCAGAATGTGGTTGCAGGTGACCGGTTGACTGGAATCGTTTCATCCATGTTTTACAACAACGAGTTCAGGTTTAATTCGAGTATTTTGTTTTACGCAGGCAGGGGACTTGATTATGGCAGTTATCCGTCGTACATCGTTTTCAAAACTACAGACCGTTATGAAACAGTAAGTTCCGAACGGATGAGACTTGCTGAAAACGGATTTCTGGGCATAGGAACCGGAGATCCTGCTGCCAGGCTTCAGATTGCAGATGGTGATATATATCTTGAAAATATTAACAGGGGGATTATCATGAAATCACCGGACGGACAGTGCTGGAAAGGTGTGATGAGCAATAAGGGCAACCTGGTGTTTTCTGCTGTTGATTGCCCGGATAATGTTCCTGTCAATTCGAAAACCAACGTTAAAAATAATGTTGAAACGGTCGTTTTTCCCAATCCGGCCGGAGATGTGCTGAATGTATCATTAAGTGATGTGTATAATGGTGTAATTCATTACACTGTGCAGGATATCAATGGCAGGATTTGCCTTTCTTCGGTCGCCGGTCCGGGTAATTTTCTCATTAAGTTGAATCAACTCAACCCTGGTCCATATATCCTGACTGTAAGAGACAGGTATGGTGAAATCGTTATTTCCGAAAAGATTGTAAAGAAATAATTGGTTTCATGTTCTGCTGATAGTCTGCCGTTTTCCGGGATAATCACAGGTTTTATAGTGTTTATTTAATGAAGATATTTTTTTGATCACAGTAAATGCGCTTACTTTGCGTTTCTTTTCATCCCTGCCGGAGAAAATGAAACTGCCCGGATGTGTGCAGGGTGGCGATGGTTTTTTTATGGGGCATAAAAGGATTATTCTGGAATTCATTTATTATTGGTATTGACTTGCGGATTAGGTTATGCGGAAATTAAGGAATTGCATCGTTATACTTATGCTGTTTATCTCATTGAAAACCTTTTCTCAGGCTTTTCCTCCATCTATGCTGAGTTTTCCGGGAAAAGAAATTACTCTTTATGGTATGCTGGAAGTGGACAATTCGTACTATATTTTCGGGATTGAAGGTAATGAAAGCTCAGGGGGCGATGCAGTAATAGTTAAGTATTCTTTACAGGGGGATATTATTTGGCAAAAAGCATATGCCGGTGCTACCAATATACTTGTAAGGTCTGCATGTGTAAATGAGGCGGGAGGACTAACCCTGGCCGGCAACACCACTTCCGGAACCAATCAGAATGTGGTGGTATTGAAAACGGATGCGTTGGGTAATCCGGTATGGTCTCAAACTTATGGAAAGAATTATAATGAGAGGGGATTTAGGATAATTATGCTTTCAGATGGGGGTTATATGGTATGTGGATCAACGCAGAGGTCTGTAACCCTTCTTGAAGATGCCTTTATTATGAGAATCAGCAGCACTGGTCAGTTATTATGGAGCAGAATTCTTGGTGGTCCCGACAGGGATAATGCATTTGATGTGAGCCTTTCCGTAGACAATAATTTGCTTTTTACCGGTGCGCAATCAAGTTTTGGTGCCGGCGTTTATGATTATGGTTTCGGTAAAATGGATATGAATGGTAATTTGTTGTATTACAAAACATTGGGAGGAGGTGGCCAGGATCATTCCAGGATTATCAGGCAGGTTGATGACGGATACTACATTCTGGGGCATTCAAATACTTATTCGGGAAGTAAATATGATATCCTGTTGATCAGGACAAGCATAAACGGCTCCGTTTTATGGTCGAAACGGATTTTTTCTGATGAAGAACTTTATACCGGAGATATAACCTTTCTTGAAGACGGACTGATTATTTCAGGATCCACAATGCAGAATGGTGACAGGGATTTATTTGTCCTGAAAACTGATTTCAACGGCAATCCTCAATGGGGCAAGATCATTAGAATGAATGAATTTCAGGAGTTTCCCTTTGGTGGAAGCGGGGTGGTCATTCAAACGTCTGCCGGGCGTTATACAGGAATTGCAAGAAGTCAATCCGGATCTGTTTCAAAGGCGTTGCTGATTTCTTTTGCCCCGCAGCTTAACTCAGGATGCTTCGAGCTGGCTTTTATGCCGCAATCGGAAAACATTAGTATCACGTCGGTGGACCATACGGCAGTTGTCTCTGCAAGCAGTGGTTTCACCCAGGGGAATCTGACATTCCTGACTTCAGATATTGAACTTCAATCAGATCCTTTGTGTCTTCATGTGGTTTCAGCCGGTTTTATTGCCGACAAGCAGGAGATTTGCCAGGGCGACAGTATCCGGTTTACTAATCTGAGTTATGATCAACCCCTTCAGTATTTCTGGTCTTTTGAAGGCGGAAACCCGGCTACTTCCACCTTGAAAGACCCCGTTGTGGGTTATCAGAACCCCGGAAACTTTGGCGTCAGCCTCCGGGTTGTAAATAGCCATGGGGACGATGAACTGGTCATGCAGGATTATATACGGGTTAACAGGTTACCATCGCTTTCTCTCGGACCGGATACAGCTTTATGCAGATTGACTGATCTGCAGTTTTCTGTTTCAGGTTTCAATAGCTACCTCTGGCATGATGGGAGTACCGGAAATCAGCCGTTGAATGTCGTTTCAGGATGGAATTTTGTGGATGCAATTTCTCCGGATGGGTGCCTTGCTCATGATTCCGTTTATGTCTCACTTTTAGTGCTGCCTGAATTATCGCTGGGGCCTGATACTTCCTTTTGCGATACGGATGTTATTTTGCTGACTGCATCTGGTTTCGACGCATACCAATGGCATGATGGAAGTACAGGTAATCAATTGCTGACATCAAAACCCGGATGGAACTATGTGAAGGCATATACATCAGAGGGGTGTATGGTTTCAGACTCATTATTTATAAGGTATTGCTGTAATTTAAGTCTGAAACTTCCGAACGTCTTTTCTCCGGACGACGATGGAATCAATGATCATTTCAAACCAATCATCAGTGAGGTTCCAAACTATTCAATGGTCATAGCCAATCGCTGGGGCGCCGTGCTTTATTCAACCAATGATATAAATGAAAGCTGGGATGGTACATTCAAAGGGAAAAAGTGTCCACAGGGCGTTTATTATGTAAGCGTTCAGTTTGACGGTTGCAATGATCTGGGTCAGTTTACCCCGCGAATTTTGTACGGATCGGTTACTTTACTCAGAAAACTATAACAGCATACAAATTCCTTTGATTTCTTTTATTCCTCTTATCTTTGCCTTTCCAGTTCAAGCGGGCAATGAGTGTTAATGTAAAGGAACACCTGAAACTTTCATTTATCTACACGGCAGTTGCCGCGTTTGCTCCTGTTCTTCAGGTTATTATACAACCAGTATATGAGGGGAGCGACATGCTTGGAGCTGTGGATTTCTCTCAACTGGCTATTACTGAGCTTTTTACTTCGCTGATATTTGCCGTTTCGATTTTCTCGATGGGTAACGCTATCTCCAGGTTTTATTATGACGTGGAGCCGGACTCACCGGGTTATCACCGGCTGGTTTCCGGAGTTTTTTCTTCAATCCTGTTCAGGGGAATGATCCTGTTGGTTATTGCCTGGATTTTCCGGGATTACATCGGAAGGCTTTTTCATCAGCCGCAGTTGCAGGATTTCTCAAAATATGGTTTTGCATGTATCGTTACCGGGGTGGGAAGGGCTGTCAATATTACTGCTGCGGCTTTATTCCGGAACGAAAAGAAGATACTTTCCTTCGTTCTGGTAAGCATGGGCCTGGGCGTTTTCCGCACCGGCTTCCAGTTGGCCGGGCTTTTCTTTTTCGAGATGTCATTCATCGGTTATATCACCGGCAGTGCCATTGGCACCGGTCTGGTTGCACTGGCGGTGCTGATTTATATATACAGCAAATCCGGATTCCGCGCTGAAAGGGCCCTGATGAAGGAAATTAACAGGTTTGCATTCCCGCTTACCCAGTACAGCGTAATTGTATGGGCGCTTACCTATGCCGACCGGTTTATGCTTGAACGCTTCCCCACCGATCTGGGGATATACAATACGGCTGTAAATTTTGCGGCGGGGATTGCCATTGTGCTGCAGGGCCTGCAAGGTGCTAACCAGCCGGAGGTTTTCAGGGTAATGAAGGAAGGAATTGCTGAAAAGCAGGATGAAATCCGCCAGCTTTCCAATATTCTGCTGATGCAAAGTATGATCATCGTGGTGTTTGCCATCCTGCCTACCATGCTGTACCTGCATCTTTTTTATGAAACCGATGTCAGGCAGGCATACGGACTGGTTTCACTTGTTTTTATGAGAAGCTTACTCCGGACCCAGTTCATAATTTTTTCCTACCCGGCTTATTACCTTAAGAAAACAAAAATATTTCTGTATCTGAATTCCGGGGCAATGGTTATCAACCTGTTGCTGAATTATTTGCTTATCCCGCAATTCTCATACTACGGAGCCATTGCAGCCGGCCTGATTTCCGATCTGATAATGGTGTCAGGGATATTTTATTATCAGAAGCGCATCGTGGAAATAAAATGGAGTATGCGGAAAACAATGCTTTTTCCGCTGATGATCATACTCTTTACTGTAATCACGGAGATTATCAGGATTAATGCCGGATTTGATCCGTTTATCACGGCTGTGCTGATAACTATGCTGGCATCGTCGGGTTTGATTTACCTTTACCGTAACGAATTGAATATTTTTATCCGGAAAAGATGGAAACGATCCTGATATTCCGAAAACCGGGTTTGGATGAAATTGAGGAAATCAGGAAGTTACATATCCCTGATACATGCCGAATTTTTTATCTGCCCGGGCTTATTGAACCGGAAATTTTCCCGGGTTTTGAAGTTTTACCTATGCCGGGACAACTTATCCGAGACGCTGACCGCGGGCTTTTATCCGGTATCCTGGAATTTGGCGACAGGCATGCCGGAGAGGCGAGCATAAGTAAATTGCTTAATCTGGATGGTTTGCCGCTGTGGCATTATCAGCGTTTCAGAATTTATTTCAGGCTTCAGCCGGTTTTCCGGATCCGCAAGGTTTTGAAGCATTTCAGCCAGACAGCGGGGGCCGTATTTGCTTATTGCAGCTTTGCGCCCGGGATGTTTAATGATTGCCTCACACCCGGGATAACCATCAGGGCGCGTAATGAAGGTGTGAAACAGAAGAAGAATTACTTCGCACTGATAAATTATGCTGTCTTTTTTATCCTGAGGGTATTGATCGGATTTTTACGGCCTGTTGGTTCAGAGGGCCGAAGACACCTTGTGGTTGACCGTGCTTTCAGGCAATATTGCAGACACCTGCTTACCATGCAGCCAAAGCTGGATAATTACATTCTTTCGCCGTTATTTGATCTTTCTGATAATGAATTTCTGATCCTTTCGGAAGTTGAGCCTCCCAAAACCAGCGGAAACGCACATTTTCGCCTGCAAAAAGAGTATTTTAACGGACAGGGCAGGGGAAACAGAACACTATATGGCGAGTATATCCTGTTCAGGGGGTTGCTTTCTCCCCGGCTTTATATCAGACGAAAACAGTTGATGGATTTGCTGGAAAAAGCTTTGAAAATAATTGGACTTTCGAAGATGTCAGATGAAGAGAAGTTGATTTACGAAGCTTTTCTGGGGCTCAATCGCACCAACGCATTCTTTATTACGAAACATCTTGCTTACCATTACTACTTCAGGAACCGCCGTTTTGCTACAGTTGCATCTATTGACGAAAACAGTCCGGCAACCCGATGCATCCTTGATGCTGCCAGGGCTCACGGAAGCAGAATTATCGGGATACAGCACGGAAATATAGGGGATGCCCAGCCTGCTTATCTGTATACAAATACAGACCGGATGAATAAAATTATGGCTGATCTTACACTTGTATGGGGCAGTCACTGGAAGAATGTGCTGGTTACACGGGGCAATTTCAGTCATGACGCTGTTGTTATCACTGGCCAGATGCGTACCGATCTGATACCAAAGCTTCTGGAAAGGTCTGCAGAATTCAGGGCTAAATTCACTA
>Ga0334883_1005118_pt1 | contig 11841 bp, 8 predicted proteins | sample GraSluR1_MG_6_FD_207230 | JGI IMG/M metagenome (GOLD analysis project Ga0334883, IMG submission 207230) | Sludge microbial communities from methane-producing bioreactor in Wageningen University, Netherlands - Granular Sludge_09_05-R1 | ecosystem: Engineered > Bioreactor > Anaerobic > Unclassified... | reverse complement strand
AATCAACAATCTCTATTCCTTTTTCAGGCTTGGTTTTCATAACAGCTAACATAGTGTTCTCCTTATTCCATAAACTATTATTTTTCAGAAGCTATATCAGATATACCCAATTCTTCAAGAGTATCAGGTAAAGGGTACCCGGTAGTTTTGTCCCATCCCATCAATTCATAATAACGTTCTTTCATCTGTTGGAATATACATCCTACCGATAGTCCCTTAGCTGGACCATCTACAGGCACAGAAGAATATCTCTTTGAAGGCTTATCATTCTTTGGATCAATCCCATTTCTTATATTAAAGATCCTCATAAGATTAACAATTCTCTTGCCAATTTTCATAACTTCTTCTACCGTAAAGTCATCTCCTGTTGCAGCGTTAAGCGCTGATACTGTAAGTCTGATGTCTTCAGTAGCTGTGAATCTACAAACTCCAAGACTATCCTCAAACACTCTTCGTCCAGATACTACAGCGTTCTGCTTTGCTACCGCTTCCCAGGAATATGGATCGCTCATAGGCTCTAAATTGTGTTGCGTCACATCCACGAATCCACCTGTATTTTCAATAGTACCCGTACCAGAAATACAGGTGTCTAGTAATTCTGTCCAAATTGCCCTGTGATCATGAGACCGGGGGGTGTTACCTTTTTCTGTAAAAACCGCACAATTTAAGGCCTCGCCACCTATTTCTTTAGCAGCGAGCCTTACTCCATCTGCCAAGAGGGCACCAAAACCTTCTTTCCGAGCTATTTTCTGGAGAAGCAATTTTGTATTTTCAAAATCACCCCAAGACATCTCAAATCCGTCCGTTGCTTGTGCTGTAATGTATCCCTTCGAAAAACATTCTATAACCCAAGCTACAAGCCAACCTGTCTCATTGACATCCATACCAAGGCGATCAACCAGATTTGCCAGTACTATTGTCTTAGCAGGATCTTTCATCCCAATCAACGGCCCCATCGCAGCCATAGCTTCATATTCCGGTTCCTCTGTTTCGAACCCCTTAAATTCTCCTGAAGTTATTTTTATATCACCGCAATGATTCCAATCACATCCCCAACAGGGCCTTCTTTTATATTCATAACTTGCTCTTAGAGCTTTTGCAGTATATTCGACAAACTCTGGAAACTCGTTTGTAGTTAAATTCTTTATTGGATACCCACCTATTGGATACAATGCTTCAACACCTACACTTGTTCCCCATTGGGACGCCCCAGAACCTGCAGGTGAGCTTTTTGCAGCTGTATTCATTTGAATAGAAAGCTCACGCAGTGTACTCTTATCGAATACTTCAACTTTTTTCTTTCCACGTTTAACAGCAATAGCTTTTACTTTCTTTGAACCTAAAACAGCGCCCACTCCATTGTGTGCTGCAACATGACCATTGTCAGAAACCAAGCAAGCAAACTTAACAAGGTTTTCTCCTGCAGGTCCAATAGAACAAACGCTCAACTGCTTGGGATTTAATGAATATTCTTGATGAAGGGCTTCCTCTGTCTGCGTCGTATCTAGCCCTAACAGATGAAAAGCAGGCTTAATCTCGACCTTGTCTTCATCAATGTATAGGTATACCCATTCCGGAGAGCTCCCGACTATTAGCAGCGCATCATAACCACAAAATTTAAGGAAAGCGCCAAAATAACCTCCGGCTTGGGTTGTTGCCATACCACCAGTTAAAGCACCCTTTGTTACCACGCCATAGTTCCCTGACCCTTTAACAGCAGTACCACCCAAAGGGCCTGAAGCCAGTACAATTATGTTATCTGGACTATCCCAAGTTACAGAAGGATCAACCTTTTCAAAGACATAATTTAGACCTAATCCAGTTCCACCAAGGCATCTTTTTAACACTTCATGGGGAATGTTTTCCGAATATGTTTTACAATTAGAAAGATCAAAACGCAACATATTTCCCCAATAACCAAAAGGCATATTTATTCCTCCTCTTTCCACATAACTTATTGAAACTTATTAAGTACATTCCACCCCTTACACCAATTTCTTCATTGATGTTTACACGGTTGAAGGTTTCAAAAAATATTCTAATGTTCTAAAACATATATCCATTACCGCATCATCTTAACATTTGCTTTCCTGCTCATTGAAATAACAATACCTTTTAAAAGGTTTTAATGCTCAAATTGGACGTACCTCTATTCGGTTAAACTTAGTAATTAACTGCTTGCCATTTCTTCACTCGTATCTTACATCTTTGGTTTACGTCTTAGTTCAATAGCAACTTAAACGGAGATTATCAAAGGCGTTGCACATCTTCTCCACTTTCTCCACATTATGCTCATTTTTTTAATTCTTAAACATATAGTCATCCTGCTTTCGTTTCCCCTAGAAGATGTGCATCGCTTTTTTGATCGTCTCATTCTTCTTTGTTATAGGCTAATTCGCGATAGAAGCGTAAGTTCTATTCTTCTTTATATGTCAACTTACTCTTACTCTTAACGTGAAGTAACGTGCGAATTATATTCAAGCTTGCAAATAAACTATAAACATCCTTTGATTTGATATAATCGCTACGTCCTAAAAAGGCTGACGTCCATTAACATCAATACATTATATAGTCCTGCCTCCATCCACATTAAGCTCTGCACCAGTAACCATAGACGCATCATCAGAAGCTAAATACAGCGCAGCAAATGCTATATCTTCAGCTGTCGCAAAGCGCCCTAATGGTATAGTACTGCGAAACTTTACTTTATTTTCTTCAGATAAATTTTTCATGAAAGGAGTTTCTGCCGCAACTGGATTAATGCAGTTTACTCGAATCCCATACTCTGCCAACTCAATAGCTAGTGCTTTGGTTAGCATGATACACGCACCCTTAGATGCAGTATAACTCGACAGGCCTGGCCTTGCACGTATCCCCGAAACAGATGCAGTATTAATAATTACTCCTTTTCCAGTTTTTTTCAGTTCAGGCAAAGCATGCTTAGTCCCCAAAAACATACCTTTTACATTTACCGCAAAAACACGATCCCATGTTTCTTCTGATAATAACTCTATAGGAGTCATAATCTGTTCAATTCCAGCATTGTTAAAAAGAATATCGATACCTCCATACTTCTCTACTGCTGAATGTATCATTTGCTCAACATCATTTTCTTTTGCAACATCAACCTTTACAAAGACTGCTTCCCCTCCATTAGCTTGAATTGCTTTTACAGTATCTTGGCCACCCTCTACATCTAAATCTGCAACTACAACTTTTGCTCCTTCTTTCGCAAACAAGATCGCGCTGGCACATCCAAATCCTGATGCTGCACCTGTAATAATTGCTACTCTTTCATCAAGCTTCATCAAATTATCCTCCTGTGTGCAAAATAGTCATTAAATTAAACCAACCTTAAATTGTTCTTTGACAACCATATAGGAACTCTGAAGTAATAAAATAAGTGTTCTCGTAACAGTGGCCTTCAATCGATCTCCTTGAGGAGTGATACCGTCTCTTGATTTTAAGAGCAAAGCCTCTGTTATAGGAGAAAACTCGAATGTGCAAGTTGATGAGACAGCCATCGCTATGCACCGAGCAACAAACAAGTTTGGGCGTCGTATGGGATGAGAGAAAACTTTGCCGAATTTTATTAAAAGTGTAGGAAGCGTTATTTATTAATGCGGAATTGATCTTGCCAAGCACCGTCACGAACAGCCTTAATTAGATGAACGCAGCAAGTCTTTTTTAAGCATACACTTTAATAACAGTCAAAAAGGTTTTGAAAAACTGCTTGATGCCTTAGTCTCTTTGAAAGTTAAACCTGAAAATGTTTCATTCAGTGTGGAAGCAACCGATCACCCTCCTCGAAGAGGCCCTTGAATAAATCTTGGAAAAGTTACCAACCGATCCTGAGTGACACTATCACCAGGTTTTTGAAACTATTCCCGGTATCGGCCCGATCCTCGCCGCTGCAATTATCGGTGAAATTGGTGACATCTCACATTACCCCAATGTCAAGGTTTTGATTGCCTACACTATCCTCGATGCTACGGTTAAAACATCCGGATAGTTTGAAGAAACCTGGAACTGCACATCAAAAAAGGGTTCATCAACTTAACACAACAATCTCTGGACGGTTGTATTCACTGCAAGACGCTTTAACCCCAAACTGAAAGTTTTCTATGAGGCAAAACGAAACCAGGGCAAGCATTCTGGGATAGATACCGACGCAGTGAGAAGGTTGATCCATCTGGATTCTATTCACTCTGGAAGGATAACCGGCTGTTTAAAACAGATTACAACTGGAGTCCACCTGGTAGTAACCATTAATCAAAATCCCTATTTGATTGTCAAAGAACGGGTAAAACTTATGATTTACTTTACATAGCTCGTTTCATTAATCATATTTTGCTTAAAACCTAATGCAAGAATACCCAATTGTCACCTCCTCTTCTACAATTTGATACGACTACTTAATACCTCATCAATTGGTTTTACTATTATAAAATTTGTTATATTGTTAAGCTTTACCTCTTCAACACTAATTTTATGTAGTAATTGAACCACTCTTGACAACACCTTCTTCTTCGAGAGCAATAATCTTGTGGTCATCAAGCTTTAAGAAATCCCTCAATACTTCATGTGTGTGCTGACCATGCAGCGGAGGAGATATAAAGGTTTCGGCTGGTGTGCGTTTAAGTTTAATTGGATTACCTAATAATTTAATTTTTCCTCCCAGCGAGTGTTCAACATCCACAACCATGTTCCTGGCTAAAACCTGTGGGTCTGCAAGAGCCTTATCAATAGTATTAACCGGTGCCGCAGGAACACCGCCTTTAACTAATAGTTCCATCCATTCTTCACACGTTTTATATGAAAACCTTTCTTCTAACAGAGGAATAAGCTTTTCTTTATTTTGTAAGCGATCTTTATTTGTTTCGAATAAAGGATCATTAATCAACTCTTCCATATCCAATACAGAACATAAAGATTGCCACATTTTTTCTGTATTAGCTGTAATCAATATATCAATTCCATTCTTGGTAGGAAAAGAGCGGTAGGTTGGTATCGATACATGCCCGGCACCCTGGGGACCCGCCACTACACCAGCAAGTAAATAATAGATAGCCTGGTAACAAAGCATCGATATTTGACTATCCAGCATAGAAACATCAATTTCTTGCCCTTTTCCACTAATACTTCTCTCGTGTACACAGGAAAGAATAGCTATCACTGCAAACATCCCTGCACATAAATCCCCAATAGGTATGCCTGATCGAACAGGACGTCCGCCTTCTTCTCCAGTCATACTCATGCCCCCGCTTAAAGCTTGAACAATCATATCGTAGGCAGGACGATCTTTATATGGGCCGTTTTTCCCAAAGCCAGAAATAGAACAACAAATAATACGTGGGTTAACTTCTTTTAGATGCTCATAATCAATTTGCAACCTTTCAATTACCCCAACCCTGAAATTGTCTATTACAATATCCGCTTTTTTTACCATTTCCAGAAATATTTCCCAGCCTTTGGATGTTTTTAAATTTAGCACAATACTTTTTTTATTGCGATTGGTAGCTAAGTGATACGCACCTTCTTTTTTATAAGAATGAGGCGGTACTTTCCGCGAATCGTCTCCATCCATACTTTCGATCTTAATTATATTAGCTCCCAAATCACCCATTATTAAAGTTGCATAAGGGCCTGCTAAAAAGTTGGTTAAGTCTAATACAACCAGCCCCTGCAAAGAACCAAAAGAATTAATCATCTTTCATCACCCTTCTAAAATGTGTATACAGCAAGCACCATGATCCATACCTGCAATCCCTCCACCTGTAACATGTGTTAATCCCAATTTGGCATTTTTCACCTGTCTGGATCCTGCCTGGCCCCGAAGTTGCCAAACAATTTCAACAAGCTGGGCTGCACCGCTTGCTCCTACGGGATGCCCCCTGGACATCAACCCACCGGACGGGTTAACAGCTAATTTACCGTCAATTGAAGAAAGACCTTCACTTATAAACTTTGCTGATTCTCCTCTTTCGCAAAAACCCAAAGCTTCATAATAGATAAGTTCTGCAATTGCAAAAGCATCATGACACTCGGCTACATCGATATCTTCCGGTCCACAACCAGCCATTTCATAAGCCTCTTTTGCTCCCCTGACTGTAATTTCTGGAATTGTCATGTCAATAAAACCACTCTTAAAAACACCGGAACTGAGCTCAGAAGCTAATATTTTTATTGGTTTGTTAGTATATCTCTTTGCTCTTTCCATACTGCATACAACTAAAGCTGCCGCACCATCAGTAACAGGACAACACATTGACCTGGTAAGCGGATCTGCAACCATAGGATCGTTTAAAACGTCTTCCACTGTTGTCTCTTTTTGAAAATACGTATAAGGATTTAAAGCAGCATTTTTCCGACTTTTAACCGTTACCAAAGCCATTTGTTCAGGCGTCAATCCGTATTCCACCATATGTCTTCGTGCCCGCATGGCATAGATGGCCGGCATGATCGACCCTTGATTTGATTCTATATCATCCTCATCTACAGGTAACGGCCCTCCCTTTTGAGCGCCGGACAGCTTCTCAGCCCCAACAACTAGGGCAACATCGTAAAGCCCATTACTTATTGCTATCCAAGCTTCCCGTAAAGCAACGCCGCTACTGGAACACATATTTTCAATATTTAATATGGGAACCCCGCTTATTCCAATCCTTTTTACATGCCTTTGGCCAGGCAAAAAGGTTGTCATAGCACAACCATTATATACGGCTTCTATTTCCTTTGGCGCAACCCCTGAATCTTTTAAAGCTTCTACAACTGCCTGTTCCCCTAATTCAGGAAGTGTATAGTTATAATACTTTCCGAATTTAATCATTCCAGCTCCAACAATTGCTACATCTCTCATTGATTTCCCTCCAATACCTTGAATTTATAACTAATGACTTCGTTGCCCTCTTCATCATCGCATGTTTTACCTAACACCAGCTCCACAGCCATATCAGCCTTTAACTTATTTGGGTCAACCTCTGTTAGCTGGGCAAATACCCTCACATCGTTTGGGAAATCAGCATAGCCTACTGCATAAGGCGCTTCATAACTCCTTGATGGAACACGGATAATTGTATATGAATACAGTTTCCCTATTGGACCTATAGCAGCTTCCTCCATATTGGACTGGTCAAAGCAATTCGCGCATAGCGGCTGAGATGGAAAATAAACTCTATTACACTTTTCACAACGAGCCCCTACCAGCTGAACTTTCCCTTTCTCTGTTTTCCAATGATCTTCACCTGGGTAAAAAACTTGTTTCTGATTACTCATATTTACCTCCTGCTATTAAATTTTAATATCTCAATAATGCAAAGACATAACATATAAGAGCAATATTTATGCCAAGTCCTAAAGTAAAATTTTATTGCTGAAAAAAGCAAATAAATAACACTACCATCACTAATTATAAAAACAACCATGCTAACAGAAGTGGCATCAGTAAACCATATGTGTTACACTACGCTTACAACTGTTGTAATGTTGTAAGCCCTGCTTTGATTTATAAAGCGGCAAATGTGATTAAGCTTTTATATCCTGGGTAAATGTAAATACCGGCAAACGTAAAAATGATAGGCCAAGGTTTTCATAAATATTGAAAAACACCTATAAATAAGATGGCATACCTAGCTTGATTATAATTGATAGACACCTTTATACTTGTAGTAATTTTAGAAAAACAACATTCACCGATGCCAAATACGAAACCACCTTATTCGGAAGAATTTAAATTGTATATTGTATCAGATGCTACTGGTCATACCGTCAAAAGCCAGAAGCTGATCAGGAGACTTAATACGCTTGATATCATCGATTTCAGATAGGATTATTGCAGCGAGTCGAAAGCCGGTGTAGGGAATGGTGAACAAAGGGTTTTGCATAATAGCTACAGGTGCTTTGAGTTTTATATCCAGAAACTCAATCTGTTTCTGGTAAAACTGTATTTCCTCAACCACTTGTATCAGCTCTAAAGACAAGGCTTCGCTTTTATGCAAATAGCTTGCGGGGCAAGAAGTTTGATTGCTTCAGTCTTTTCACGGGAGTATCTTTTATAGACTGGATATAAAGCAAATTAGCGAAGAGATCAATCCAACAATAGGCAATCAGATAAAAACCAAGCAGCTCATCAAGTAAAACCAGTATCGATTTTAAAAATAGATCAGCGACCTGCAGACAGTTCAGGGAAAAGGATATCAACTAACCTGGAAAGGTTAATTTTCTAACGGTTGCGCAAAGAGACGGGGCAAAAGCGATACCTAGTCAAAGGTTAAAACCTTGGATCTGGCAAGATACAGTTAAAGGACTTGAATCGTCTGACGTAAGTAGCTTGGCGGCATCGAACTTGTTGGTTTTAATTTGTGTAGTGAGAGCACCGTGCGAAAAGGCTTCTCTTGAAGAGGGTTAAAAACCACAAACTCGATTCCGCTGGTACAGAAGAAAACCATAAGGTTTTCGATGAAATGTTTAGTAGCTTCAATGGCTGATCAAAGTTTATAAAACCTTGCCTAATATTGGTGAAAGTAGAAGTATCGAAGAGAGTTTCGCCGGTGGGCCCAAGGCTTCAGCAGTCATGTTTGTTCTTGGTCACATCAATGCCAACATAAATCATGGAGGATCACTTCCGTGATGTCATTACGCTGATTATTCTACAGGTTTTTTGTTATTGGATTCTCTCCGTCTATAAACCTTCGATGCAGCATCTGACTCATTACTAATTGGGCAAATTTATGTGGTTAGAGCCTCAACGAAAACCGTCATAGTAGTAGGAGATAAAATCAGTCCATAGCATTTGCTTGCTTTTTAACAAAGACAAGCATATCTTGTGAAAGAGTAGTTCAATATCATTATACGAGGTGATAAAGTGCCACAGGTACGTTTTGACATTCGTTGTAATCAAACGCCTTATGACCAACGCAACTTTGAAATCGAAGTTACCAAAGGAACTAAGCTAATTGATTTATTTAAATCATTGGCCAAGTCAGAGGTATATGTATCAAAATATTTATTTAACTTGAATGAAGAATGTTTATACCCTCATCACATTATTTTTATAGATGGTGAACTTCTAATACCGAAAGATATGCCTAAGTATATAATAGAAAATAAAACAATTCATGTAAGGATTATGCCTTTTTTGTTTGGCGGGTAGCAGAGTAGTAATAAATTTGAGTAAAGGCTTGCAACTGAATTAATGACCACCGCCTGAATGCCGTGAAAAAACAGCTCAAAATATTTAGCACCCATCGTTTGGATTCATAAAGGTTTCACAGGTAACACTTGAAATATGTTAAAATAATTTATATAGATTTTCTATAATATTATCAACAATGTATGGATACTTTCTACCATTGGATAGCTAAAACCCAAAGAAGATCAAGAAATTATCTACAATTCACACAAGTAGTAGCAAAAATACCAGTGTCATCCGAAAGGATAGAAAGGGATATGTGGTGGTAAATCATGACAAAAGTATTTATTATCGGTTATGCAAATTTAATTGAACAATCTAAGAGGATAATAAAGGAAATTTCATTCCCTCCTCACATTGATGTTAACTATTTACTAGCTGAGCAATTATTGAATTACGAAATAATAATAAACCAAGAAGATATATTAATTTGTGGTGAACGTAGTGAAGATAGATTAAATAAACTGGGCCTAAATGCCACAATAGTACCAATAAAAATGAATACCCATGACTTTCAAAAGGCAATCATTACTGCTTATGAACATGAACCAGGCAAACAAGTCAAGGTTGTAGTTTTTGGCCAGAAATATACTGGAATAGAATTTATTCAAGATTATTTAAAATTACAATTTGAGCAAAACGTTTTTGATAACGACGAGGATATTGAAGCTTATATTCGAGAATTACGTAATCAAGGGTATAAGACTGTTGTAGGTGCAAGTTATGTAGGCGAAGTGGCACAAAAATATGGAATGATGGGAATATCTCTTTTTTCTGAGAATTCAATTAGGGCTGCTATTATTCATACTGCCGATTTAATTAATATTAAGAAAATAGAATATGAAAGGATAGAACAACTTAAAGCTGTTACAAGCTACACATATGGCGCAATCCTAAGCATTGACAATAATAATAAGATTACAGTTTATAATTCACTATCTGAGCAATTATTAGGAATACCTGCATCTGAAGCATTATATCAATCTATTGAAAAAGTAATTACGGATCAAGAATTACTTAGTATATTCCAAACCAATGAACCCATTATAAATCAGATTATAAACTTTAATTATAAAAAAATAGTTATTACTTCTATCCCAATAATTGTTAGTGGGGAAGTACAGGGAACAGTAAGCACTTTCCATGATACAAGTTCTATACAAAAAACAGAGCAAAAAATCCGAATGAGGCAACACAATAAGAAACTTAATGCCCGATATAAATTTAATGATATTATTGGCAACAGTTCAATCTTGAAAAAAGTTAAGAAAACAGCTATGAGTTATGCAGAAAGTAATTCAACAATTTTAATTTTAGGGGAAACTGGAACAGGGAAAGAGCTTTTTGCACAAAGTATACACAACCATAGCACTAGAAATAAAGGCCCATTTGTAGCAATTAATTGTGCTGCTTTGCCAGAGAGTCTTTTAAATAGTGAATTATTTGGTTATGTTGGAGGTGCGTTTACCGGTGCTCGGCAAGGAGGAAAGCCAGGATTATTTGAGCTAGCTCATGATGGGACTATTTTTTTAGATGAAATAGGGGACATCTCTCTTTCTATTCAAAGCAAATTACTCAGAGTGATTCAAGAAAGAGAACTGATGCGAGTTGGTGGTGAAAATATCATACCAATTAATGTAAGAGTAATCTGTGCCACTAATAAAAATTTAGCACAGTCATTAAAGAAGGAGACTTTTCGCAAAGATTTTTACTATAGAATTAGTGTTTTGCAACTAAAAATACCGCCCTTAAGACAAAGGATAGAAGACCTCCTGCCATTAATAGAATATTTTTTCAAAATACATGACCACGAATTACTGATAAGCCTTAAACCAATACTTCCTAATATCTGTAAAGTATTAACAAACAAACGATGGGAAGGGAATGTACGAGAACTGGAAAACACTATTGAACGTTTTATTATAATGTTCAAACATCAAAAATCATTTTCCAAAGACGAAATACTTAATCTTCTTAAAGAAGCGGCAGAAATTGATAGTCTTTACAAGAACAGTGACACTATTAAAGAAAAACCCAATAAAGAAACTGAAACAGACTTAGATGTGAACAAAGAGGTGATAGAGAGCACGATTAACTATTTTAACGGAAACAAATCAGCTGCAGCTAAATCATTGGGTATCAGTCGTGTTACTCTATATAGAAAACTTAATAAAGAAAAAGTTTAATTGTATTGCATAGCGGTATGGATTTCATCATTTTTTTCATGATCTACAGTTCCAGTTCTGATACTTATTTTTACTCAGGTAGTTTCTGCGTATTCCGGCGTATCCGACCGTTCAATCCAGTATAATTCGACCACTTCGTGAAATGGTTTAAGTCTATCAAGGATCAGGTTAATTCATCAACTATTTTCCCCTATGTCATGCTTAACAATCCTGCGCCTGGCTGGGCCTTTTAGCTCAATATGGAGCAGTACAAAACTTGAACCCTCATCTTCATAGACTGTATCTCCATCTCTTACCTGCAATATCCGATCAACCCGGAAGGTACGCAACTCTTCTCGCAGGCAGCAATAAGCAGACAGACCCAGGAAATTCCTGCCCCGGTAATTCATCATACCCACGCTTACAGGCCTGATTACTCTTACCGTCTTTTCATCTGTATTTTTCAGGTAAACAATCTCCAGCTCT
>Ga0334883_1005114_pt1 | contig 11849 bp, 9 predicted proteins | sample GraSluR1_MG_6_FD_207230 | JGI IMG/M metagenome (GOLD analysis project Ga0334883, IMG submission 207230) | Sludge microbial communities from methane-producing bioreactor in Wageningen University, Netherlands - Granular Sludge_09_05-R1 | ecosystem: Engineered > Bioreactor > Anaerobic > Unclassified... | reverse complement strand
TCCTGCCACAGGCCAAGCATCGGTACCGACAGTCGAAAGGGGAGCAATACCATGACTAAGCATGATATCCCAGGGAACGTCACCGATAACCTGAAGGGGCAATGGACGGACAAGCTGGATCCCGGCAAGGTGTTGAGCGAAGGCAACCTGAAAAAGAAGCGCGGGGCATTCTGGACTTGCCTGCTGATCGGGCTGCTGCTCATTGTGCTGAGCTTTGGCGTCGCGCTGGCGCTGAACGTGACGCGTTTGGATTTGCTCAAGCAGGGTGTGGATACGCATGTGGTGGGTCGCGGCATTGTAAGCCAAGCCGATGCGGATGCGTTTGTAAACGATACGCTGGACTACCTGACCGGCATTAAGACCCTGTGGGAACCGGCGGTAACCATCGGGGGCTTCCGCATTGGGGTGCCGGAGACGTTCAAAACACACATGGCAACCGTCAAGGGCTGGGTGGATAGCGCCAAAGCGGTGCTGCTCGGCTGTGCGGCCATTGTGCTGCTGTTGCTAACGCGCGCGCTGATTGGGGTCAAAGGGAGCAAGAAGAGTCCTTTTTCAACAGGCGGGTACTATCTGGGTGCGTTCATCCCGCTTGCGCTGCTCGTAGGGCTGGGCCTTTGGGGATACTTTGACTTTGACGGTTTTTGGGCGTGGATTCATAGGGCGTTCATCCCCGATGGGATTTTCAGCGCCATGGAGCCGATTATGCAACTGTTCCCGGTGGAAGTGTTCAGCGGGTATCTGCAACCCATTGCCACCACCTTTGCCATTTGCACAGGCATCACGCTGCTGCTGCCGCTGCTGCTTTGGCCGCTTTCCAGGCTGCTTACAGCTGTGCTGGGTTCAAGCGCGGGCACAGGCCGCAGCCAGCGCAAACGCACAGGGACGCGCAAGCCATCAAATGCGCAGCGCACCACCCGCCGCACAACCTCCGGCAAGACGGGAAAACAACACGATATCGAGGGCATATGAGCGTAACACACCTTTGGCAAAGCCGTTTGGAAGCCTTGCAACGCAAGGCTTCTGTGCGCATATTGGCGTTGGAGACCAGTTGTGATGAAACTGCCGCCGCCATCGTGGAAAACGGGCGCAGGGTCATCAGCAGCGTGATCTTCTCCCAGGTGGATGTGCATGCCCTGTATGGTGGCGTAGTGCCGGAAATCGCCAGCCGCGCGCATGTGGATGCCTGTGACAGGGTGATTGACCAGGCATTGCGCGGAGCGGGCATGACGCTTGCGGATGTGGATGCGCTGGCTGTAACGTACGGGCCTGGGCTGGTAGGGGCGCTGTTGACCGGGGTTAGCTGCATGAAGGGACTGAGCTTTGCCACTGGCTTGCCGCTGATTCCCGTCAACCACATTGAGGGGCATGTGAGCGCCAATTACCTGAGCAACCCGCAGCTTGCGCCGCCCTTTATCTGCCTGGTGGTAAGCGGCGGCCACAGCCATCTGGTTCGTGTGGAGGATTATGGCCGCTATACCTTGCTTGGGCAAACGGTGGATGATGCCGCGGGGGAGGCCTTTGATAAAGGCGCGAGAGCCTTAGGGCTGCCATACCCGGGCGGGCCGCTGCTCAGCCAGCTGGCGCAGGGCGGGGACGCGTCCGCCTTGAAACTGCCCCGCCCCAACCCCGCAGGCAGATTTGATTTAAGCTTTTCTGGCTTGAAAACGGCATTCATCAACGCCTGTCATAAATTGGAGCAAAAGGGTATGCCGCTCCCCAAGGCGGATTACGCAGCCAGTTATCAGCAGGCCATCGTTGACAGCCTTTGTGACAAAGCGGTGTTGGCCGTCCACGAAAGCGGGCTGGACACGCTATGCCTGGCTGGTGGCGTGAGCGCGAACCAGTGCTTGCGCAGCCAGATGCAAACACTGGCAGCCCGCGAAGGCTTCAAACTTTGCCTGCCGGAGCTGTGGCTGTGTACGGATAACGCCGCTATGATCGGCAGCGCCGCCTATTACCGCCTGCAAAGGGGCGAAATTGCGAGCCTATCCCTCAATGCTGTGCCAGCGCTTACACTGCTTTCATAAAGCAGCCATGCTGTATCCGTGTCTTGCACCGTGATTGATGGAGCATAGCGATTGCAGGCGCGTCAGAAGGGCATTGCGGATTCTCGCGTATGCCCAATACAATAACCAGAATTCCGAGGTGACAAACTGTGGGGTTGATTTGTAAACTGCTGGGACACCGCTTTGACCAATGCCGCTGCAGCCGATGCGGAGCGCAACGTGATACGGGGCATCGCTGGGTGTTGGCGGATGGCGCGTGCAAACGAACCTGTAGCATATGCGGCAAAGAGGAAACCATCCCGCACGATTGGTTCCTTTGCCGTTGCGAGCGCTGCGGGGAGTTGCGTGATGAGCATCATTTCTGGCTTGCGAAGAGCCAGTGTGAGCAGGTGTGCCGCATTTGCGGCGCAGAGCGTGAAACGCATGCGTGGCAACATGTGGATCGCGGGGTGGATCGCTGCGCCGTCTGCGGCAAAACACATAGATTAACACCGGAAGAGATCGCCCGTCGCGATGAAGAATGGGCGGAGGCAGATGTGTATGACGATCCCTTTGAGGAAGCGTTGGATTATCCGCCCGAACCGGATTGATGCACGCAATGGGTTCCCGCGACCCAATCGCCTTGCATTGGGGATGGGTTGTATGGCAGGGAAGCGCGTTGCGCAAGGCAAGGCTAGTCTTGCATAGTAAAAGCCGCCATGAGCGGCTTTTGCCATTGAAAGATACAGCATGATTCAACAGGAATCTGCCGTAAAAAGCATGGTTTTAGAATAGAATCGCCAATGGCGCATCGCATGGGTGCAGCTTTTATTACGGAGAATATCAAGATTTGCGGGGTTCTCCCGTGGTACGGTCAGGGCAGATATACGAAGTTACGCAAGGGTTGCCGCTTCCGGCGATGCTTGCGGTCAAATTGTTGGCATATGCCTATGCAACAATGGTAGGACGATAGACAAGGGACGGCGTTGCGCAGTATCGGTACTGGTATGCTGGTATATTGACGTACTTGTATGGAAATGGTACGATGGGTATAGAAGCATTTGACAGTGACGGACAATCCATCATGCCATGGAAAGGGAAGCGCGATGAACGTTACCGAACGCTACGCGCGAGAAACGGCGCGTGATTATGCCCTGCGTATGCTCAAGCGCAACATCGCTTCGCTGGAGCTGTTGCCGGGCAGCATGCTCAGCGAGAATGAGCTTTCCGGGTGGCTGGGGCTGAGCCGCACGCCCATCCGTGAAGCGCTGATTGAGCTGTGCAAAATCCATATCGTGGAGATACTGCCCCAGCGCGGCAGCAGGATCGCGCTGATTGATTGCGCCATGGTGGAAGAAAGCCGTTTCTTGCGGCTGGTGCTGGAAACGGCCATCATCGAAATGGCTTGCGAACTGGCGCCCACGCTGGATTTTACGGTGGCCGAAGCCAATGTGAAACTGCAAAAGTTCTATGTGGAAAACCGCATGCCCGAGAAGCTGATGGAACTGGATGATGATTTTCATCGGGAGTTGTTTCGCCTTACCGGCCGTATGCAAACCTACCAGCTGATGGACAGCATGCGCCTGCATTTTGAGCGCATGCGCAATCTGAGCCTGTCCACCCTGAAGGAGAGCAAGATTGTCGCCGATCATGAGGCGATCCTGCGTGCGGTGCGCGCGGGGGATAAAACGGAGGCTGTTGCACAGCTGAAAAGGCACCTCCATCGTAATCAGGTGGATGAGATGGCCGTACGGGAACGGTTTAGCGCGTTGTTTACGCCGATGGACTAGGTAAGCGGTGCGAAAGCGCCCTGCGCGCCTGCTTTTGCACGCGTAGTTGTTTTGGCTTTGCGAATGATTCCGCAGCGCCGCCGTATCTGCGGCATTGCGCGTGGATATCGACTGCGTATGGACTACTTGCTGCATGGCGTTGATTATACGCTGCCAGAGTACCAATAGTATTCGTGAGGGATGGATTAATGCACGCTGAAATATTTGGGGCACGGGAGAATCCGACGGTTGTATTGCTGCATGGCGGCGGGCTGGGCTGGTGGGCATACCGGGATGCCGCGATGCTGCTTGCGCAGGATTATCAAGTGGTGCTCCCCAGCATTCATGGATATGGCGACGCCGCGGATGAATCCTTTGAGAGCATACAGGCATCGGCCATGGCGTTTATCCGGGATATCGATGCCGAATACCAGGGCAAGGTGTTTGTGCTGGGCGGGCTGTCGCTGGGGGCGCAGATTGCGGTGGAGATGCTGAGCCAGCGGCCGGATGTGGCTGAGTACGCGGTGCTGGAAAGTGCGCTGGTATTCCCGCTGCCTGCCGCCAGATGGCTGGGGCCGATTGCGGGCATGAGTTATCGGCTTATCCAGCGCCGTTGGTTTGCGCGCATGCAGGCGAAAGCGCTTGCGCTGCCGGATGCGCTCTTTGCCGAATATTACCGCGACAGCTTGCGACTTAGCAAACAGACGCTGTGCAATACGGTGGCCAGCAACGGCAGTTACCGGCTCAGCCCCAATCTTTCTCAGGTGAAAGCCAAGGCGCTGGTGATAGTAGGGGAAAGGGAATTGCCTGTGATGCGGCACTCCGCCGAAGCGTTATGCCAAGCGTTACCGCAGGCAAGGCTCTGGGTAGCCGACGGCATGGCGCACGGAGAAGCGAGCCTGAAATACCCGGAAACGTATGTTGATGAAATCCGCGCGCTCATCGCAGGCAATGAGACGCCGCAGCCATAGACCCGCAAGCACTAGCATGGAGCACAAACACCCGATGCATGCAAGGCATCGGGTGTTTTGTGCCATGGGGGCAGGGCTGCTGCGTCCAACAAGGCAGCTTCAAGACGTTCCAAAGGAAAGGGACGCCTTGCCTGTCATCCTGCTGCAAGGGGCTGGCGTGCTGCTGGCCTGATGCAGAAGAGAAGCGGCGCGGCGAGCACCGCCAAAAGCCCTTTGCGAACACACGCACGCGTGGTTGGCAAAGGGCTTTTGGTGGTGAAGGCGGCATACGCGTGCGGAGGCTGTCCTTAAAACGCGTTGTTTGTGGTAAGTAGGAAATAAAGGTAAAACAGGCTGGAATAGAGATGCCATACCAACAGCATAAAGCTTATCAAAAAGCCTGCGGAGCGGAGGGACAGCGCCCGTTGGGAGCCTGCCAAAACCGCAGAAGGAATCACGCCCGCCTTGGCTTGCTCACGCAGTGCGGCGCGTTGCGCCTGATAATCGCCAATGGCCAGGAAGAACTTGGGCATAACCACCACCCACAGCAGCAGCGCGGCGCTCATGCTGGCCCAGTTGAAGTTGCCATGATTGATGCGCAGCCCCGTTTCCCGAAAGAACATGGCTTCCAGCATCGCGAACAAGGCAATCAGGAGTGCCATGACCAGCGTGTGATCCCGAAACATGCCTTTTTCCCGGATCGCCACCAGCGCAAACAGCGGGAAGGCGCACATCATCAGCATATTGCGGATGGCCTGCCATGTGCTTTGCAGCGTGGCGCCAATTTCCACACCGCTGGTGTAGGGCACCACCACGCCCGTATAGTACAGGTATTGCAAAAGGAAATAGCCTACGGCAGGCAAAAACGCCAGTATGATTTGCAGGAAGTAACGGCTGTTTTTGGGGTGGCGGATCCATTGCCACAGGAAAAAGGCGGCGGCGGCGGGAATCAGCGCCTGAATGAAGGTGGGCTTAGCCGAAAGGCTCAGCATCAGGAGCGTTGCCAGCGTGAGTACCTTACGCCAGGGGAGAATTGCGGCCGCGCCATCGCTACGGGATCTCTCCTGAAAATAATACCAGCAGTGCATCAGGTAAGGTACACTGAGGAACATGGTCACGATAACCGCAAGCTGCGTGGGGTTGTGCCACACCATGGGCGAACCGAAGTTGCGGTATACGCCATAGTTTACCCCCGGGATGTACAGGTTGGTCACGATGGATAGCAGCAGGGCGCTGAGCGTCACGAGGGTGCCGGAAACACGGCCGCCTGTCATGACCAAGAGGTAGCGGCGCATCAGCAGAAATGCCACGGCCTTACAAGCCACGCAGATGAGGGCGGCAGCCCAGTTAAGCGGTATGCCCACCTGATAGAGCACTGCCACCGCAAGATGCCACAGCGGATAGGCCAAACGGCTGGTGATGCTTCGCAGATTGCCAAAGTCAAACTCGCTGGCGATACGGGCATGGATGTGCAGATCACTGTATGGGTTTGCGTATTCCCATAAGAACATGTAGAGGGAAAAGGCAGTCAGCAGGAGCAGCACGCTCCATTGGAACAGATCGGCGCCTTGCTTGTTACCCCGTTTGCGCAGATCGCGATCCATTTCCACAGCATCAAATGTCATGCGGCGAGTTCCTCCTTGCGGTAAGTCAAATCACAGAACTGTATCATAGCATGAAAAGCGGTTTCGGGCAAGCGAGCCATCCGCATGCGCCAGCACGGCTGGTAAGGGGAAGCAGACCGGAAACAAACGCCCGCCCTGCCTGCGCTTGCTGGGCGCGGGCGGGGCGGGCATAGCGCGGTGGATGCGGCTCTATCGGTCTGGGATGGCTGTCGAAGGAGGAAGCATCAGCCTTGCTGGCTGGCAGCGTGGAGCGCGTCATCCCCCATGGAGCCTTCGTGTTCTGCCGCCAGAGCTTCCTCCGCTGCGGGCGACGCCGCTGGGGAAACAGATGCCGATGGTTGCGCAACATCGGGGGCGGCGTTCATCGCCTCAAGCTGCCGCCGGGCGGCTTTGCTCAGGAAACGGCGAGCCTTCAGGCGCTTGCTGAGCGCGGCCTCGCGACGCGCAAGCTCTTCGCGTTCAATGGCATACATACCTTCCATCCTTTCCAGCAGCGTGCTCACGATGCGCAGCTTCTCCTCGGTGGCGGGGGCTTGCGGATCATAACGCACACCTTGGCCGATGGTGATGGTTCGCAGGTGCTTGCTGGCATAGATGGGTAGAAAAACCACACGCTGCTGGGTCTTGACATAATAGGCGGGGGCGATCATCGCAAACCCTGTATACAGCTCGCCAACACCCTCCAACGCGTAGCCCCGTTCGCCGGGCGCCTCCGGCTGATCCCGCTCAGGAAACAGCAGAATGTTATCGCCCGCTTGCATGGCTTCGGTCGTCAGGCGAAAGGTTTTAATGAGTTCGCGCGGGCTGTCCCGGTATACGGGAATGCATTCAAGGCTGGCAAACGCCCACAGGCAAACCCGCGCAATCAGTTTGGTCAGCGGTAGTTTCAGCGAGGAGGGCAGCCATTGTTGCCGGAGCATGGAGTTTTCATAAATATGGCGGACGATCTCGTTTCGATCCAGCATCTTGCTGACCGTCCATGGCCGAAAGCTGATGGGGATATACAGGTTAGTCACAATCGGCCCGTATAGTTCGCCGTGGTTGCATACCAGCACCATGGTGCCATCCGCATGCCCCGCTGCGTTTTCCAGCCCTTTGAGCTTATGGTAGTAGAAGGGACGAAGCAGCATCAGCAGCAGCTTGACGCCATAACGGTTCTTGTGCCGTGCTACCACCACCGCGTCAAGCTGTTTCTTGAGCGCGGGGTTCGGGGCATCCGTCATGGTCAGGAATCGCTTGAGTTTCTCAAAATGGCGGTTGTTCATCGGGAAACGCAGCACACTGGCGACCGCGCCCACCAGAAGCAGCAGAGGCGGCACCACCATCAGGGGTCGAAAACTGCGCACGACAAACGCGAGATCCATATCTTCCAGGGCGATGCTTGATGGCAGGCTCAGGAACGCCAACAGCACCAGCGCCGCCAGCTGCCCAAGCAGAATAGCGAACTCGGTATACACCGCGCGGTAGCGTCCATAGCCGATGAGATCGCTCTTTAAGCCATATTCGGCAACGCCCGCCATGGCGCGCTCCATCTGGGCAAGGCAGGTAATGGCGATGGTAAGCCCGCCCGTGCAAAGGCTGAGCGTCAGGTAGCTTACCACCATGCTCTGCGCGCGATCCAGTTCCCGATACAGCAGCACAAGCCCATACAGCCACAACAGCAGACCAAACAGCAGCAGGGGCAGCAAAGCCAGTTTACGCTGCCCGGTATGGCTGAGCAGGTAATCCGTCACCTCCCGCATCAGGATTGTACAGGCAACGCTTAGCGCAAGGCGGCCGATCATCTCCGCCGTGGTAATGCCGATGAATGTATACATCATAACCAGTGTCACCTGTAGCGCCATGAGGATGGGCATCTGGAGCCGCTGGTATGCGCCGTAGGCGTGCACGGTGGACAGCGCCTGCGCTACGCGCTGCACGCTGGCCGCGTCCACCGCTTCGGGGGCGTGCGTATGGGCGATTACATCCCGCTCGCGGTAGTGCGTATAGGCTTCCAGCAAAACACTCAAGCCATACCCGCCCAGCGATTGCCAGGCAGTTGCCTGCGGCAGGTAGTGAAAGAACAGCGGCAGCAGAACCGCCGCGGGGATCAGTTGCAATAAGCCGTAAGCAAGCAAAAAAAGTTTGCGGTTGATGCGATGCAGCATAACCATGCCCACCAGCCGCCGCCCGAGGATGGCACGCATGGTAAGCGCCAGCACCACCGCAAAAAGCGCCCAGATGCGTGATGGCGCGCTGAAAACAGGGAAAAGCGTAAAAATGACCAGTGAAAGAAACAGCATCAGCGCTAGTAGCAGGGTTCCGGTTATGCGCATCAGCCGCGTCAGGTATTTGCGGTTATCGCCCAGAAACGTTTGCGCAAAGGCAGTGGCGACCGTGCCGCTCATGTACAGCGCGCCGCCCAAGATGGGGGATAGGCCGTAGGCACTGCTTATGGTCATGGAATACAGGTAGTTGTACAGGGTACTCAGCGACATCATCACCAGCATTACGCGTCTGGCACTGGCATAGGTCGGCGTTTCACGGGCTTGTGGCAAAGGCGGCGTGCTCCTTTCATGGCGGATGCGGCTTGTTCCATGGACGCTGGCGAAAGCAGATAGGATTCCAAGGCGATGGATTGACGCGCTACAGCGATAACGACAGCGCGCCGAGAACACCGCCAGTTTGATGTATATAACCAAGCATCATTTTACCACATGGTCTTTGAGCAGGCAACAGGGCATGGAATACAAAAACCCTCCGCGAGCGGAATCATCGCCTGCGGAGGGCAGAGCAAACGCTGGAAAGCGCCTGCATATCCTAAGGGATAATCAGCCTTCGCTGGCCGCGAAGGATTCAACCGCGTCCGGCAGGTGCGGCTGGATACCGCGGCGCAGGGTCGCGATCAGCGTATCAACCTGCTGGGGAAGGGGCAGCTGTACATCATAGCGCACCGGCGCACCCACGCGGAACATACGCGCGGGCACATCGATGTATACCGGCCAGAACGCGATGGCCTTGCCTGTTTGGCGGGCAAAGGCAGGCGCGATCTGTAGAAAACCACGGTTCAGGGTGGTATCATGTTGCTTGAAGCCGCTTGGCTGTTCGGGGAAGATCACCAGATGCTTGCCCTCCTTGAGCAGGCGCAGGCTCTCGCGCATGGTGCGCATCACGCGCGCATCATGATATACAGGCACGGTCGGCGCTGTGCGCAGGAGGGGCGGCAGGATGGCGGCGGCAAGATAGGGCAGCGTTGCGCTCAGCAGCGGCGCGAACTTGCTGGTAGGTTCCCACCAGTAATCCTGCCTTACATAGGCGGGGGTTTCGCGCGCGCTGAGTACCTGCGCGTTCATCCAAGGGCGCAGGTCATCGGCCAGCGGGAACTTGGCGCAGATATCAATGGGACCATAGGCGCCGGCATGATTGCAAATGAAAACCGAGGGTTCGCCAGTAAAGGGGACTTCCCATTGGGTGTGCATCCGGTACGTAAAGCGGCGGATCAGCCCGCGCCAGAAACGGTAGGCTCTTTTTAACTCCATGGAGGAACCTCAATCCTTTGTAATGATGAGGGCGAATGTAGGACAGCGGCTTGACAAAGAAGGGCTGCAAGGCGGTGCTTGCGTGACGCTTTGCACCGTTGCGATGCCGTCAACGTTTTTTATAACATATTCGGCGGCGGTTGTCCAGCATGGCACAAGCGGGGCGTACCCATGCCTTCTCACATAAATGTAATACAAAGATTAGAAAGGCGTAACGGTCACGGTTGACGCGCAAGTTATAATGGATATACAACATGTTGGGGGTTTGTGATATGGGACGGAAGCAAAACTACTATATCTTTGCACCGGAGAAAAAGAAGCGCAGGGGGCCAGGGTGCCTGATCCTGCTGTTAGCCGTCCTATTTGCAACCGTGGTTTTGAGCATACTGGCCAATGCGACCCTGAACAACCGCGTGAACCTGCTCACGGAAAAAGTACGCGTGATGTCCCTGAACCAGAACCTAGAAAATTTTACCATCCTGCACATTTCCGATTTGCATGGGCATGAGATGGGCCTTCAGGCGGATATGTGGCGCACGCTGTTATATGGCAAGGGTTTCTCCGCCGTTGCCCTAACCGGGGATATGGTAGGTAAGGATGGAGACTATTCGCCGCTCATATCGCTGATCAAAACGCTTCGGCAAATCAAAGCGGATGTTCCCATTTACCTGATCGCGGGGGATGATGACCCCACGCCCGTCATCTCCACATTGCATGGCAGCCCTGAAGTACTGGCGGAATGGGTTCGCGTTGCGCAGGAGGCGGGCGCCGTGTATCTGGATCGGCCTGTTGCCCAGCAGGTTGGACGCTTTACGGTGTGGTTTACGCCGGAATACCTCTATAGCGTGGATATTCCGGGCATGCAGGAGAGCCTTACGCGCCAAAAGCAAGAGATGGAAGCGTTGGGCGTGCAGTATGAAGGGGAGGGCGGCGCAAGCTACCGTGCCCTGTGCTATCGGCTGGAGGCCATTACGGCCAGTGGTGAAGCGGTTAAAGCCATGAAGAAGGATGATCTGCAAGTCGCGCTGACGCATTTTCCGCTGAAAGCGAGCTATGTGCGGGAGATGGTGGAGTGGGCGCAGAGTGAGGAGATATTTAATTTTCGCCGCCTGACGCTGGTGCTGGCGGGGCATTATGTGGGTGGGCAGTGGCGCTTGCCGGGCATTGGCCCCATCTATGTGCCGGAGCAAGGCTGGTTTGCGGGGGATGCCAACATTGTAGGCATGCAGCGCATCAACAGCATCAGCCAATATGTGAGCGGCGGGCTTGCCGCCAGCGATTATTACCCCATGCCCGGGCGACTTTTCAACGCCCCTTCCATCAGCCTGCTTTCTTTTACGGCGCGCATTGAGTAGCGCAGGCTAACCCGTTGTAATGCGCAAGCCTATTTTGCTTGACGCTGCATTCGCTACGGGGTATTATGGTAGTGCTTTGCGTGTGAGATCACATTATCCATACAGGACTTTTATTCGTGCACGTAAAGCCGATAAGACGGCTTTGCCGTGCTCGAAAGGATGGAAGCCACATGTTCGGATTTCGCCACGAGGGAAGGCGCGTTAAAAAGATGGACCCCATCGTTCAAATGACGCCTTACCTGATGCCCATGCGCTGCGATGCGCAGGTATTCCTGCATCACGATGTGGATTATGAGACGCTTGCACGCTATATTGCGGATAAATCCCGCAAGGAAGGCGTAAAAATCACGTTTTTGGAGATCATCATCGCGGGCTATGTTCGCGCGATTTCACAGGTGCCCGAGGTTAACCGCTTTGTGATGAACAAGCAGTATTATAACCGCAAGGAGCTTACCTGCTCCATGACCATACTGCTGGATACGCCCGATGGCAGCATTCAGGAGAATGTGATCAAAGTTCGCTTTGACCCGACCGATACCATCTACGATGTTCAAAAACGCCTGACGGCGAAGATCGCCGCCAACCGCAAACCCGATAAGCCGAGCTTTGCCATCAAACTGGCCAGCGGCCTGCTCAAGATTCCCGGG
>Ga0334883_1005112_pt1 | contig 11853 bp, 6 predicted proteins | sample GraSluR1_MG_6_FD_207230 | JGI IMG/M metagenome (GOLD analysis project Ga0334883, IMG submission 207230) | Sludge microbial communities from methane-producing bioreactor in Wageningen University, Netherlands - Granular Sludge_09_05-R1 | ecosystem: Engineered > Bioreactor > Anaerobic > Unclassified... | reverse complement strand
GCCTCCCGCCGGCGGTTGCATGGTGTAAGGTCCGCATGTCCTTTTCGCCCGCGGCCCGTGGCGCTCCTGCCCTGAGGCGATGCGGAGGTCCTATCGTGGTGCGCCACGGCCGGGGGCAGTTCTGCGACTCGTGCCGACGTCGACGGCGCCCCACCCCTGCGACCGCAAGCGGCCGCTGTCCCCTCTCCCTTACGCCCGCAAACGGCGCGGGCGACGGGAGGAGGGGACAACGGAAACGTCCCACGCGCCACGGCCGTTGCCGTTCACCCCTCTCCTGAGCAGCCGTCTCGCGAAGGAGGGGGGAGGGGGTGAGGCATCATCAGTGCCGTTGCCGTTGGCCGTTAGCGGTTGTAGGGCGGCGACCTGTGCGCCGCCGCCGTTCGTCGTTGGTGTTGGATGACCCCTTCGGCGCGGTACAGGCCCGCGCCCTACAGAGCCGCGCCGTCGCCGTTCACCCCTTTCCTGAGCGGCTCCCGCAGGGCGGGCCTGGAGTCCCGCAGGCACGGAGGTTCTCAACAGTGTGTGCCCACGGCCTGGGATGTGCTCGGCGAGCGGCGCCGTCCGCCGTCCCGCGCCACGGCCGCTGCGCGCAGGTCGCACCTCCCCGCGCGCGGAACTATCGCGCTGCGCATCCACTCGTCAATCATGGAGGGGCGGAAGATGACTCTCCAAAGAGCGCCCGGGTCGCTCCCATGCCTCCTGGCGGCGTCTCTCTTCGCGTGGCCCGTAGCCGCCGCTCCGGAGGCAGGAGGCAGTCTCGTGATCCGTTTCCAGTCGCCCGCAATCAAGGGAGTCTGTGCATGGCCCAATCTGACGCTCCTGCCCGACGGCAGCGTCGTGGCCCTGATCTTCAACCGGCCCAGCCACGGAGGCATGGCCGGTGATGTGGAGTGCTGGGGCAGCGAGGATGAGGGGCGCACGTGGGTCCGGCGCGGAGTGGTCGCGGCCGGGCCCGACGAGGACTCCAATCGGATGAACGTGGCCGCGGGCCTGGCCACCAATGGTGATCTGTTGGCCGTGGTGAGCGGATGGAGCGGCATCTCGGAGGGCTTCGACAAGATCCTCCAGGCCGTGGTCTGTCGCTCCGCCGACGGGGGCCGCACCTGGCACCAGACATCGGAGCTCGACCCGGTGCCGGAGCCCGGCCTGCGCTTTGGCGGGCTGACCGTGCCCTTCGGCGACATCCTCCCCGGCGCCGACGGCAGGCTCCGTCTCAGCCACTACTGCGGCGCCTCGTACACCACCTTCGTCTCCACCAGCCCCGATGACGGGAGAACCTGGCAAAGCCCGGTGAAGCTGGGTGAGAACACCAATGAGACCGCCCTGCTCCACCTGGGCGAGGGACGCTGGCTCGCCGCCGCTCGCACCAACAGCCCGGCGGACATCCACCTGTACGCCTCGGAAGACGACACGGCGACCTGGGCGGACCGCGGCCCCGTCACCGAGGCCAGCCAGCATCCGGGGCATCTGCTGCGCCTGGGCGATGGGCGCATCCTGCTCACCTACGGTAACCGCGTGGCCACCGAGCTGGGAACGCAGGCGATGCTCAGCGCCGACGAGGGCGAGACGTGGTCGCCGCCGCTGCGCCTGGCCCGGGTGACCAGTGGTGACTCGGGCTATCCCGCGAGCATCCAGCTTCCCGACGGTGCGATGCTCACCGCGTATTACGCAAGGAGTGCGGAAGACTGCGACGAGTACCACATGGGCGTCGTGGTCTGGGACCTCCCGGCGAGGTAGTTCCTATCCGTCTGCCGTCCGTGGGACCGCGGGTCGCCGCCAAGCGGGACCCGCAGCCGTTGCCCTCTCCTGAGCGGTGTTTGCGAGAAAGAGGGAAAGCGGGCCAGCGGCGCGCAGGGAGCGGCGCCGTAGCCGTTAGCCCCCTGCAGTCCCGGTCCCCTCCCCCCCCGTCCATTATTTCAGGAGGCACACCAGATGCTCATCGGATGGTCTGCCGTAGACGTCACCCCCGAAAGGCCCGTGATCCTGCGCGGCCAGTTCCACGCCCGGATCTCCCAGCACGTGGGCGATCCTCTGTATGTCACCGCCCTGGCTGTGCAGGCCGAGGACGGCGGCGAGGCGGTCATCTTCGCCGCCTGCGACCGGGTCGGCGTGCCGCTCTCCATCCAGCAGCGCATCCGGGCCGCTCTGGCCGACCGCATCCCGGACTTCGATCCCATGAAGCTGGTGATGAACGCCACGCACACCCACACCGCCTACGAGGTGGAGGAGGGCGTGTATCCACAGCAGGCGCCGGAAGTGATGACCCCCACCGAGTGCGCCGACTTCTTCGTCCCGCGCGCCGTGGACGCGATCGTCGAGGCCTGGGAGGGCCGCAGGCCGGGCAAGGTGGGCTGGGCGTACTCGCATGCCGTGGTCGGACACAACCGGCGCGTGACCTACGCCGGCGGGATGTCCAAGATGTACGGCGCCACCGACACCCCGGACTTCGAGCACATCGAGGGCTACGAGGACCACGGGGTCGATATCCTGTTCACCCAGAGCCTCGAGGGCGACCTGACCGGCGTGGTCGTGAACATCGCCTGCCCCTCTCAGGAGGTGGAGGGCGAATGCTACGTGTCCTCGGACTTCTGGCACGAGGCCCGCGAGGAGTTGCGCAGGCGCCTGGGCCGGGAGCTGTTCGTCCTACCCCAGTGCAGCGCCGCCGGCGACCAGTCGCCCCACCTGCTGGTCCACAAGAGGGAAGAGGCGCTCATGCGGCAGCGCCGCGGCCTCACCGCGCGCCAGGAGATCGCCCGGAGGATCGGCCATGCGGTGCACGATGCCCTGGAGGTCTCCCTGGACGATTCCCACGCCGACCTCGTCCTGCGCCACATCGTGCGCACCATCCCGCTGCCGGTGCGCACCGTTACCGGCGCCGAGTACGCCCATGCGGTGGCCGAGCGCGACAGTTGGGAGGCCAAGACCCCGGCGCCGGACGACACCGCCGCCGTCTCGTACCGGTTCATGATGCTCAAGCGCTACGGCCGCGTGATCACCCGCTATCAGGAGCAGGACGCGCATCCCACCTACGACACCGAAGTCCATGTGGTGCGCCTAGGCGACGTGGCCTTCGCCAGCAACCCGTACGAGTTGTTCCTGGACTTCGGCCTGCGCATCAAGGCCCGGAGCAAGGCCCTGCAGACCTTCGTCATGCAGCTTGCGGGCACGGGCGAGAGCTCCTCCAACGGCTATCTGGCCACAAGCCGCGCCATGGCCTCGCGCAGCTACGGGGCCGAGGTGCAGGACAATAAGGTCGGTCCCGTCGGCGGCCAGGTACTGGTGGACAGGACGCTGGAGATGATCGACGAGGTGTGGGAGGCGTAGGCGGACGGTAAACGGCGGACGGCGCGGGGCTCTGCCTCTGCACCCAGACGATGCTGCGGATCGTCTGGGGGCCACGGGTCCCAGACCCCGCCTGTCTGGCTGCCGACTTCGGGATGCCGGTGGGGGGGCACGTTGTGGTACGGGCCTGCCCGGCCACCCACGGCGGCCGCAGATTGGCGTGCCAACGACCGCACGCCGGTCTGCGGCTGTCCGCCGCCGCTGTCGCGTGGACTGTCGCGCCCGAGATGACCCACACGTTGAGCCCCGCGCGGCCCAGCGGAAGGCGACGCTCTGCGAACAGATACGGCCAACGTCCTGGGGCTCTGCCTGCGCCCCGACCGCCCTGCGGGTCGTTTCTGGAGCACGGCCCCCAGACCTCGTCTGTTAGGCCACCGCCCACAGGAAGCTGGCCCTGTACTTCTGCAGGTTGCACGAGGGGGCGGCCGAAGCCCGGCCGGTGGAACTCAACGAGATGGGAGAGATCGTCAACTGGCCGGATGGCTTCTTCGGCGACCTGACGGGAGAGGCGATGGCCATGGCCGAGGCCGTTGGACGGAGAAAGGCCGCCGGGCAAGATGGCTCCCGAACGCCGCCCCCTCGAACACCTCACCCCGCTTGGTCGTCTATAATGTAGTTACATGATTAGCTGCGGGAGGGGTGGTAGCATGGATCATCAGGACAAGCCCGGCCCCCTGTGGCCGGTGCTGCGACCGATCCTGCTGGGTATCGTGGTGGCTCTGCTGGCTCTGGGCCTCATGGCCCTGGCCTCTCATCTGGGCGGCCAGAGCGCTTCGCCGCAGTAGCGGCGGAGTGCCCATCCACCGCGACGGCAGGCAGAACTGAAGGTGCCCGGACCACCGTGGCCCGGGCACCCCTGCTTCGTCCTGGCTCCCGCACGGCCCATCACCAGCGCAACAAGACGCCCAGCATCCCCTCATCCTTCTCCCACACCATCTTGTAGGCGCGATTGGCCTGGTCACCCGCGAATTCGTGGGTGACCAGCTCGCGGACCTTCAGCCTGCCTTCGGCAACCGCGGCCAGCGTGTCTTCCATGCGCGGTGTCGTCCATCCCGACATGCCGTGGCAGGTGATCTCCTTGTCGTGCAGCCACTGGATGTTCATCAGGTGCTCGCCCTCGGGGTGGTAGCCGTTGAGCACGAGATGGCCGTCGTGGGCAAGCAGCGAGATGGCCAGCTCCACATTGCCCAGCAGCCCGACGGCCTCATCCACGATCCTGACGCCGCCCGGCCAGCGCTCGGCGACGATCCGGCAGATGTCACGGCTTCTGGTGTCCACCACTTCGTCCGCGGACACCTCGGCCGCGATCTGTACCCTCCTGGGCCGCCGGCCACAGATGACCACGTAGGCGCCCCGGGAGCGGAATGTCTGCGCGGCCCACTGGCCCACGAGGCCGTCGCCGATGACGACGGCAACGTCCCCCTCCTCCACCGGCGGGCGCGTCCCGCCGTTGTAGCCCACCTGAGTCAGCACCAGACCGGCAACGTCCTCCACGGCCACATTGTCAGGTACCGGGAGGCACTGCGAGGCCTGGGTGACACCCAACGCCGCGTGACTGCCCCACGAGCCGGCGTACTCGCCATCGAACCTCGAGATCGTGGCGGCCACCCGCTGCCCGACCTTCAGCCCGGCCACCTCGGCCCCCAGCTCTTGAACGATCCCCACCCGCTGGTAGCCCGGAATCCATGGGAAGCCGGCCCGGCTGGGCTGTCCGGGGCTGTGGAACCGACCGCTCCACACCCAGCGCTCGGTGCCGTTGCTGATGATCGAGGCCTCGGTCCGCACCAGGACCTCGGTGGGCCCCGGCGCCGGCACGGGCACTCGCCGCACCTCGCACTGCCCCGGGGCGGTGAATACGGCTGCTATTGTCTCTCGCGACATGATCGCTCCCATCCTCGGTGACCCGGTTGTCGGGCTCTGTCCGCATTCAGACCATCACACAGAGGGCGCCCTCGGAAGGGCGCCCTCTGGATGCTCGGTCCTGCCCGCGAGCCGGTCTAGATGCCCATGTGGGCGCACTTCCCGATCTTTGCAGCAAGTCCTGGGGCCGCAGCAAAGCGGTTCGCCACTCGGTAGGTCTTTCCACTCAGATCATGCGGGTTCCGGGCAGGCGCCCACTAACGTCGCCTCACCCCCCCCAGCCCCGCCTCTCGGCGTCTCTCGGAGTCGCTTGTACTCGCCGATACGACCGGCGAGACGGGAAGAGGGGGGAGAACGGCACTACTGCGACCGATAGAGGCCTGACTGTGGCGGGATGTAGCCTCAATGCCTCCATGCATACTGTGAGTTCCCAGCCCGACTGGGCCATCGCGCCCTGCGGGATCGCCGTCTGGCCGTGGCACCGACCCGAGGCGAACCTCCTCGCCGTACTCGTCGGTTTGGGCCGGAGCTTCGCTAGATCTTCCGCCTCATCCACAGCAGGCACTTCTCGTAGCCCAGGCCGTCGCCTTCCTTGCCCTCGTACTCCGCGGTCCACGCGTAGTCGTAGTTTGCTTCCTTGAGGCACTGGACGGCGTACTCCAGGTTGATCTCACCGTTGCCCAGATCGCGGCCCTTGTAGTCCTGGCGCGAGCCGGTGCCGTCCTTCATGTGGGTGTGGAAGACCCAGGGCGCCAGTTCCTTGTACAACCGGTCGCACTCCTCCAGCGAGTTGCCGAACCAGCGCAGGTTCATGGTGTCCAGGTTCGAGCCGATGCAGGTGGGCTCGTTTACCGTCTGCAGCAGCGCGAGCAGCACGTCGCCGTTGTTGGTCACCAGGCCGTGATTGTCGATGGCGAACTTGATGCCCATCTCCTTGCAGAAGGGGACGCACTTTTGCACGCAGCCGACCATGGCCTCGACCCACTTGTCCTCCGGCACGGCATCCTTCGGCTGCCCACCCTCGGTGCGGATCACATTGCAGTCCAGCATCAGCGCCAACTCGGAGATCTTCTTCATCCGCTCCGCCTGCTTGTCCTGCTCCGCCTCGTCCAGGTAGACGAAGTCGTTGCCCGAGGACACGGCGCTGGCGATCAAGTTGTACTTCTTGAGCAGGGCCTTGGCCTCCTCTGTGGCGGCCTTGCCGCACTGAGTCTCATCCGGCCAGACATCGCGAACCTGCAGCTCGACGCTCTCGAAGCCCGCGCCCGAGGCCCAGGCCAGGAACTCCTCGAGGTTCGCGCCCGGGGCATTGTAGTGGATAACGCCGTAGGTCATCTGAGATATCCCCTCTTCAACGACTGATAGTTGCCGGTACCCGTCCGCGGTGTTTCGCGCGCTCGGGGTGGAACTGCAGGTCACGATTCGCTGGGAACGCGGGAAGCACCTCCACCGCCCGAGAGGAAAAGTCGCGGCCGCGGCCGACGCCCCACGGCGACGGCCTTCTCTCCGGCGCCAACCTACTGCAGCCCCATCAGCCGCAGCTCTCCGGCGGCTGTACTCACCGCCGCAACAGGCCGCTGCCCCGCTCTCCCCGTGGCGATCCGCAGGACCCCGTCGCCCAGAGCTCCCCCGGAAAGCGGCGCGCCGTCGGCCCGCGAGAGCAGGTAGAGGCCCCCGTCGCGGGTGCCCGCCAGGACACCGGCCACCGGGTCCGGAGTCGGCGCCATGGCGCTCACCTCGCGCCCCAGGTCGCGCCGCCACAGCATCTGCCCCTCCCCGTCCAGTGCATACACATTGAAGCTCATCGAGCCCGCCAGCAGCTCGTCCTTCCCATCTCCGGTGGTGTCACAGGCCGCCAGAGCCGTCACCTCATCTCCCGTGTTGAACAGCCAGCGGAGACTGCCGTTCGGCGCCAAGCAGTGTACGTTGCCATCGGCTCCGCCGAAGAGTACGTCTCGCTGCGGCCCGCCGGAGAAGGCCGCCGAGGCCACGGCGTTCACCGTCGGCCCGCCCCGGGTGCTGTAGGAGAACCGGCGCGTGCCGTCGCGGTTCAGCAGGTGCCAGGAGTAGTATTCCGTCCCCGCGATCACCTCGTCCACACCGTCGCCGTCCACATCCGCCGCCCCGCCCACCGTCGAGGCGCGCACGCTCTCATACGTCCACAGCAGCTTCCCGGTGGCGTCGAGGGCGTAGTAGCGCCAGCTATCCGCGCCCACGATCACGATCTGCCTGCCCTCCGCGTCCGCGGCCCCGAACACGGTGCGCACGTGGGGGGCCTGGTGGTACTGGCCGATCGCGTACGTCCACAGCTTTGTGCCCTGCGCGTCCAGGGCCGTGACGGCCCCGCCCATGCTGCCGGCGATCACCGAGCGCTTGCCGTCTCCGGCGAAGTCCACTGTGGCCACCGCGTTCACCGCGCCGGAGGTCTCAAAGTCCCACAGCTTCTGGCCGGTGGCACCGAGCGCGTACACCTTCCCGTTCGAGGCTCCGGCGAGGATCTCGTCGCCGCCGTCGCCGTCGAGGTCATCCATGCACAGCGCGTCGAAGGTATGGACGGGAACGCCGCGCTCCCTTCGAGTGGCGTAGTCGATCTCCAGGCCCTCCCGGTTCCCCCACACCTCGAGCTCGGCGATGTAGATGGCCGTCCCCGGCCGGGGTGTCAGCTCCAGGCGCAGCGACTTGGCCTTCGCATTGAGGTCGGAGAAGTCGTAGGTCTGCGGCCCGTACCCCGGAGCGCCCCAGTTGCCGTGGGTATCGGTGTCGCGGAAGTCGATGATCTCCCGTGCATCCTGCGCGAAGCCGTCGCCGGAGGCCGCGGCGCGCAGTGCGCCCAACTGGAACAGCTTGTCCTTGCTGGAAGCCGTGGCGAACCAGGCCTTGAGCACGATCCGCTTGATGTCGTACTCGTTGTCGAAGCTGAGGTTGAGGGTGACCGGCTGCTCGTCGGCCCACATGCAGCCGCCCTCGGTGGCAAGAAGGTCGCCGTCCACGAGGTTGTCGAGGGTGTTCATTCCGGGCGTCGGTGAGAAGACATTGCCTTCGAGGGGCTCCGGCGTCGCGGTCAGCTCCAGCCCTGCGTCCACGGCCTCGAAGGCCCGGGTATTGTTGGTCAGCAGATAGGCGTCCAGCTTCTCCTGGTACCGCCACAGGGTCTCCAGGGTCGCCGGGGCCTGGATCGCGGCGGCCTGCGGCCGCGACAGCGCAGGCGCCCGCTCACCCATGGCGCGGTTCGCGGCCGCGACGTCGTCCGGGCTGTACCCGGGGGTCTCGTAGGCCATGGAGGGGGCCGCGTCGGCCGTGGTGCGGGCCGGCAGCACGATCTGCGACTGCCCGGTCTGTAGCCCGATCTGCGCGTCGAAGTTCTCGGCCCGGGAATCCAGCGGCCCGAAGCCCTCCGTCGAGGAGGCCCCGACGAGGCAGAGCAGCTCCGGGGTGACCAGCGAAGCCTCGGCGGACGCCGTGAACTGTCGGCCCTCCACCGCGTACCGGTGCCGCACCCCGCCGACTCCGGCCACTACCGGCTCGTCCAGACCCTCGATGAAGACGATGTTGTCCACCGTCTGGCGCAGCGCAGGCGTGGCTTCTTCTTCACCCGAGGCGTGCAGGAGCGAGAAGATCACGGTGCGCTCCCCGGCCTTGAGAGTCACATCACGGATGGCCCGGAAGACCCGGACCACGGGATCTCGGATGAAGGGATAGGTCTTCCAGTTGACCCCGGTCTTGGTGTCGTCGTCCAAAGTCAGGCGGCAGTCGGGGCTGACGGCGATCGAGGCATGCTGCCCGTCCTGGGTGACTGCAAGCCCGCCCTGGGTGAGCCTGGCCTCACCGACCGTGTTCCACACCACGCGGAAGCTGTAGTCGCCGTCCTGTTTGGCCACCATCTCATCGGCCACCAGGAAGAAGCCGTCCTTGAGCCACAGGATGTGCCGGCGCCAGTCCACTCCGGCGTAGTCGCGGTAGGTAGTGGTGCCGGCTCCAAACCGCGGCAGGTCCACGAAGTGCTCCAGCTCCACGAAGTCCGGGATCGGTGCGGACTGTCCGTTTCTGAAGATGAGGACGCCGTTGTGGTACTTGGGCAGGGAGAGGATATAGTCGGCATCGGCCAGCCAGATGCGCCCGTTCTCGCTCCAGCGCGAGATCGAGTTGCCGTCCAGGTGCTTGTGCCCGCCGTTGCTCAGCCCATCCAGCAGCAGGTACTGGTCGTCGGGGTCAAAGCCGTTGCGGAACACGACCTTGTCCACGGCGTGCTCCTGCAAGACGCGGTCCGGGCCGCCGAAGCTGTGATAGTAGAGGGGGTCCAGGGGCCAGGCGATGGACCCGAGCAGGTCGTCCATCGGCCGCCCCTCCATCGCTACGGTGAACTCCCCCAGCGCCGCCCGCCCGCTGACCCGCTGCTTCTTCTCCAGTGCCCAGGCGTACCGCGGGTCTCGATAGTTCCACAGCGCCCCGGCCAGGAAAGGCATCTCGCTCCACCAGCCGGTGAAGGCGCCCGTGTCGCCGTAGGTCACCTGGTAGCCCAGATTGTCCATGCACAGCACGGCGAAATCCGCGCAGCGCCGGGCATTGCCGTTGTCAAAGAACGTGAAGTCCGGCTTGGCCAGCGAGTAGAGCATGGTGTGGTACAAGGTGAGCCACTGGTACCCGTTGCAGTCCTCGTGGGGCTTGAAGGCCCGGGCCTGCAGCTCGAACAGCAGGTCGGCGATCTGCACCCAGCGCTTCGCCTCCGCCGCCCCGTAGGACTTGCCGAAGTAGTCACCGGCGTACAGGAGACCCAGCGCCGGGAAGGTCTGGTGGTTGTGGCGGACGTGCTCGGTGCCGATGGGCCCCGAGGCCTCGCCCGGGGCCGTGTCCGACACCCACTGGAACAGGATCCGGGAGACCTCCAGTTGCTCCTCGGGTGTGATGGCCGGGCTCTCCTCCACGTCGTCCCAGGCGGGGATGACCTTGTGGATCATGAAGTCTGAGTCCATGCCCCACGGTCCGCCGAAGGTGGTGGGCGCCGAATCGTGGTGCTCCCTGGCCCGCTGCACCAGCCAGACGAAGGCCCGTGCATAGGCGTCCTTGCGGCTGAGCGCGTAATGCTCACCCATCGAGGCGATGGTGCCAAACAGGCCGGTATGGGCGCCGGTCTCCAGGGAACGCTCGGCGCCCTCCCGGACCCGCTGTAGGTAGTCTTCGCCCGGCTCGGTGGTGAGCCGCGAGCCGTACATCTCCGCCGCGCGCCCGGTGAGCTCCACCTCGAAGATCGGTGGTACCACGCCGGACGCCGGCACCGCCGCCAGGAGCTTCTCCATCCCCAGGCGACAGCCGGCAAGGGTGCCGGCACCCACCAAGAGCACGTTGTTCCCGTTCCCCCACGGGTCGTGGATCGACTGCACCACGGCGCCGTCGCCGCCCGGGTAGAAGTCATCGACGTACGTGAGCCGGTGGGAGTACAGGTACAGCAGGCGCCGGTTATTGGCCACCGAGCCCAGAGCGATGAGCTGCGAGTCCCTGAGCTCCTCGTCGGTCACATCCGAGGCGGTCTTCAGCGGGAACTCGGCCCCGGTCTTCTCCCTCAGCCCGGCGGCCAGCTCCCCCGCCACCGCGCGCCACTGCTCGCCCTCGGGGCACAGGATCACGGCATCGGCCTTGCCCTCCCGCAGAAGCGGTGTGTCCGGATAGCGCCGGCGCAGCTTGGCCGTGTCGGCGAAGGCCACGATCTCCGAGACCACCAGGCGCACGTTGTCCAGGTAGATGTCGTATGCGGCGCCGGGCTGCCGGGTGCCGATGATGAACTCGAGGCTCACCACGCCGTCGCGCCGGTCGCTGTCGATCACGGTGTTCTCCCACGAGAACGGAGGAAAGGTCAGCCCGGGCACCAGCTCCACCGAGTTCCTTCCCTCCCGGATCGGTCGGCTCCACGACATCCAGCTCAGCACCGTCTTTGCGGCAGCGTCATAGCCCCGCACGTACAGGGCCTGGGTGCTCTCCGGATGCGAGGTCCACGCATCGAAGGCCAGCGCCCGGTCCTTGAGGTCGATGGGCTGCTCTAGTTGAACCTTCACGCTCAGGTAGCTGCTCCCCGTGGCGTCCGCGGGGGCGACGCCCTGCAGGTGCACGCTGCCGGCGCCCTCGGAGATGAACCGCGGGTCTGTGTTGAGAGCAAGCTCGCTGCCGGGCAGTCTGGAGCTCCACCCGACCATGCTCGCACCGTCCAGGGACTCAAAGCCGCTGAGTAGCACCGCCTCGTCCTGGGCGGCGGTGGGGATGACAATGAGGCACGCAAGGGCGAAGGAAAGACAGAGACGCATGAAAAGCCCCCCTACAGGTCGGATGGGTTCTAGTTCGCCCGATGGACGGAGTTGCCCTCTGTGTCGGGCCCGGGATAGGGAGAGAGGGTGGGCCTGCGGCCCACAGGGAGAGGTGCCGGGCGGTCCTGCGGACCTGACGGCAGACGGCAACGGCACGGTGGGCGCCGCCGTCTGTAGGGCGGGGGCCTGTACGCCGCCGCGGTGGCCTGCGCCGGGTGCGATGGGCTTTCGCCCACCGCTAGAGGACGCCGCTTCGCGGCGCCGGGCGGTCCTGCGGACCTGACGGCAGACGGCAACGGCACGGTGGGGTGCTGCCGTTTGTAGGGCGGGAGCCTGTACCCCGCCGCGGTGGCCTGCA